>OJLB01000009.1_pt1 | contig 198094 bp, 168 predicted proteins | sample 1596861 | NCBI WGS metagenome assembly OJLB01 (sample SAMEA3904681, study PRJEB24821) | metagenome | biome: Builtin; feature: hospital; material: surface | place: USA | collected 2013-06-06
AATAATCCTAATTTCTATGGGTATACTTTTGATTGTAATACAGAGGTGGATGTTTTGGGGTTAAGTTGTTTAAGAGCAAAGTATGATTCTGATGTTAAACAGCTAAAAGAAATAGGAGAATTTTTTTTAGCAAAAGGATTTAGTGAAGAGGCTGTTGCAAGGTATTTACATAATAAACGAAGGGCATTAGGGATCTATTATAAGAATTGTACTCCTGAAGAATTGAGAGAACTTATATATTATAGAAATTCATTAAAATATGGAGATAGATTGGGACCTACCTATGATTTTCTAAGAAAATCAGGAAAAACAAATTTGGAAATAATAGAAAGTGCATCAAGAACAGCTGGTGAAGATCTCGAAAAACTTTTTGAAACAATATCAAAAGATTTGCCTGCTTCTGGGAAAATTTCTCTTAGCACAATGGGCTTTATATAAATATTATATTTATGGAGTTAATATTATTAAACTATGAGAACAAACAAACAGTAATATTTTATAATATTATAGATAATGTATATGGAAAAATTTCTTCAAATATGAGAAGGATAGGATTTTATGATATTTGGGAAGATATCCTTTTTGGGGTAGTAGTATTAAATTTGACTATTTGGGTTTTTATAGAGACAAAAATGGTTAAATTAGATGACATTTGTAACATTAAGAATGAGATTATTAATCAAAGGACATTTTTACTCATTGAAACAACATCAGGGAATAGTTATACAATCTCTACAACTTTAGATCTGGAGGCTGATTATGTATTAGAGTCTGATTATTATGTAGATGGAACAGAATATAATCTTGGATTATATATTGAGAAATTAAAATTGAAAAAGGATACTAAAGAATTATTTATAAAAAATGTCTCAGAAAATGGTTTGATAATATCATAAACTAAGGGTAATATTAAACCCGTTTATGCCCTCCCATTCTTATTTCTATACTGCCTCTATGTGCTATTTTGGACTTGAGGCGTATGATGAAGAGGGGAAAAAGGTGTGGGCACGAGAATTAGATCTTTATGGGAATGCTATTGCTGGTGATAGCTCGTTTATTCCTTTCTTATACCAAGGACAGTATTATGATGAAGAGATTGGGTTAGCTTATAACCGTTTCCGTTATTACTCACCTGATTCAGGTACGTATATTAGCCAAGACCCGATAAGGTTGGCAGGGGGACTCGTGTTTTATGGGTATGTGATGGATTGTAATGGGTGGATTGACCCGTGGGGGTTGTTTTGGAGAAATCCAACAAGAATGGGACATCATTTAGTCTATAAACAAAAAGTAAATAGTGTTGGGTTAACTGATTTAGGAACGGATTTAGATACGCCTACTTTCTTCTTCGATGATGAAACCTATATAGATGGTACCCATGAACGAGTTCATAAGCATCAAGATCCGTTTGTTGGAGGAAGACAAGGAAAATTTAATGGCACTGCAGAGGAACTATTACATGCAAGTAGAAGAGGATTAGAAGGGTTAGATGATATTATAGGTGATTTAAAAATTCCTCGTACAAAAGAGATTTTGGCTAAAAACGTAACTCCATTAGAAGCTTTTGATAAATTAATGGAATGGCATCAAGAACAACTTAATAAAAAACATCACTAATGAAAGATACTATTTTTTCAGAATTAGAAGGTTTTGTAATATATGAACCTTACAGGATAAAAAAATTCTTACAAATAAATGAAATTAAAGATAAGAATTTATTGAATTATTTAACAACATCAGAGCTTGGAGATACAATAACTGAGGAGGGTATTGCAGTTCCTATTACTTGGGTTCCTCCTGATGATTATAAGTTTTCCATATTAGACAGTATGCCAGAAAGCTATTTAGCGAGATCTGAAGGCTGGGTGTTCAAAGTAGAGAATGGAAGTTTTTCAATTATGGGGATTGGATATCTAACAAATATTGATAGAATTAATGATAAAGATGTAAATTTATCTTTTAATTTGGAAAATAGTTGGTATTCCTTGACTATAGTTAGTTATATGGAAGAAGAACAGAAGTGTTTTGGATTAATTTTAGAGAAAGAAGATTATAAGCCTGACTTTTATGGTGATTTAGAAATGGATTTTCTCTTTAGTTAATTATATACCTTTTGATAATGCTTTAATAGTTATAACCCTATGGGCTGGGAAGTGGTACGATTTTTACAGGGAAGTCAAGCGTGGGCGCACAGCTTGAGTATGTGAATAGTACAACATACCGATTACGACCTTGAAGGTAGTCCTGCGCAGGCGCAAAGCAGGAGTATGTCTAAAGGATTTATACCATTCCGCTACCAAGGGCAATATGAGGATATTGAAACAGGGCTGTATTACAATCGTTTCCGTTATTACTCACCTGAAAGCGGTACTTATATCTCACAAGACCCGATAAGGTTGGCGGGTGGGCTCGCGTTTTATGGGTATGTGATGGATTGTAATGGGTGGATTGACCCGTGGGGGTTAAGTTCTGCAGCACTACGGAGAAACTTAGAGGCATCCTATGGAGATAACAAACAAGCTCAACATTTAATTCCAGAAGAGGTTTGGAATGATACTGATAATACTAAATTTTTTAATGACATAGGATTAGGAGATAGTAGAGATAAAAAAGAGAATGGATTAATGATATGGGATAATGAGAAAATGGCAACAGCCAACAATAAAAAATATTATCATGGAGGTTCTCATGCTGATTATAGTCTTCAAGTCGGATTTGAGGTTAGAGATATTAATTTAAGATATAACATTCATGGAGATAAGGATTTAGCAAGAAAAGAGATATCTGAACTTCAAAATCGTTTAAGGACTGAATTAGACGCTGATTTGGATGATATTAATACAAAGGCAAAAAGATTACATTAATTTTTAATTTTATGGATAGTAATATTTTAAAAAAACTGAAGGAACTGGGGAAAATGCCTAATGAAGATTTATATAATGATACACAAGAGATCATTAATTTAGCGCGTAAATATGAGGAACTATTAGAATCTATTGAACGACCTATATCATTAGAGGACGGATACTTTTTATTGTCAATTCTACCTACAGAAAAGTTTTATGGGAATGAAGAAGTAATATCAAGTCTTATAGAATCTATTGAGGTACGTGAAAAAAAGGTTTCTATTGAGGAGTATAAATCTTTAGTAAATTCTTGTACTAATCCGTATGTTAAGGATTTCTTAGATTATGGTGTTGAATGGTTAGAGGAACATATATCTTAGTTTTTATAGGGTAAATTAAGTTCTCTATTAAAGCAGCTAAAGATAATAATAACCCAAGGGAAAACCCTACCAGCCAGACGCTTTGGGAATACGATGTGCTAGGGCGTATTGTAGCAGAAACTCAGAATGGGCATCGCATCACCCATCAGTACAATGCTTATGGCAATCGCACAGCGATGGAAAGTAGTTTGGGTGCAAAGCTGCAACACACCTACAATGAGTGGGGAGAGTGGGTAATGTTCCAGATGTGTTGTTAAAATTCCAACAACCTACTAATCAACACAATACAAAAGAACTGCCCTACTATTTCCTTTTACCCACCATAGAGAAAAGAGTTTTTTAAGCCTATAGAGTGCTTTAAATAGTGCGAGGGGAATTATGAATTGTGAATTTTGAATTATGAATTGTGGGACTGCTAGGACGGGTGAGACAAGTGGGACGAGTGGGACAAGTGGGACGACAGGTGGGACGAGTGGGAAGGATTGGACTGGTGGGAGGAATGGGAAGGCTGAGAGGGCTGGGAATGTAGGGGCAATTGTGGGGCAGGTGAGACAAGTGGGACAAGTGGGACAGGTGGGACGGGGAGAGAATTTTGAATTTTGAATTGGGCACTAGCTGCAAGCTTGCGCCTGCGGGGTGTAGGAATTCTGAATTGTGAATTCTGAATTTTAAATTGGGGAGCTATGGGAGCTATATCAAAATTAGCCCCACATTAGGCTGTGATTATGAATTATCAATTGAATGTAGGGCTTCTTCAAAGAGGGTGCGGTAGGTGGCGGGTAGGTCTTCGTGGTATTTGTTTTGATAAACCCGCTCTAATACCTCTACAGGCTGTAAATCACGAAGGGTGAGTTCGCTCTGAAGTGCGTCAGCAGCAACAGCTGCCGCGTGAAGATAACGGACATCAATGCGAGCTAAACGCACTTGCTTATGAGCTATCGCCCTGAAAATACTGCTCTTGAGTTCGGGTGCAGGTTCGTTTAACAATACTTTCACTTCGAGATAAGGAATGTTATCGGCAGGAGCTGTATCGGGTAGCTCCATAAGGGCATTGAGTACCTCTTCCGCAGGTCGGTAGGTATCAGGAATGCTAAGCAGAAATGTGTGTAGCGGTATAGGTAAAGACTCGATATGCTGCACTTTTCCTTCTTCCAAAGAAAAAGCAATCACTTGATGCTCATAATGTTTTTCAGCAAACGAAAGCGGTATAGGGCTGCCCGCATACCTAATATGGGTAGTACCGCCCAGCGCTTGCGCCTTGTGGATATGCCCCAAAGCTATGTATTGCAATGCGTCAGGAAAGTTGGCCGTACTGATGCTTTCTATGCCGCCAATGATAGGGCGCTCGGCGGTGTCGTCATCATTGATTTCAGCTCCTGAAGCGTGCAAATGTCCCATAGCGATAAGCGGTTTGCCTTGTGCTATCGCGACTGCTTGGCGGGTAATTTCAGTATAAAAAGCCGCTACCCCTTGCGCGTAATCGGCAGGGGTTTCTTCGTTTTTAGGGTAATCGCCCAGACGGAGGAAAGGTACTGCTAAAAGATAGGCTGTGACCTCATCGCCCTTAAAAAGCGGCAGGATAAGTCGGTTATAATCTATCTGCTTATCGGTAGTACGCCTAACGTAGCCCACCAGATGGATATGGGTGTTTTCTAAAAGAGGGGCGGGCATCTCAAGCCGTACAGGAGAATCGTGATTGCCGGCAATAGCCACAATCTGAAGCGCAGGGAAACGCTCGGTAGCCTGATGAAGAAAGTGGTAAAACTGCTTAGTAGCCGCCACGGAAGGGTTGGCTGTATCGAAGACATCGCCACTGATAAGCAGCACATCAGTAGATTGTTTTTCAATAGTTTGCAAGAGCCACTCTAAGAAATGTTGGTGCTCTTGATAGCGGTCGTACTGGTAAAAGGTTTGTCCTAAATGCCAATCGGCGGTATGTAGAAAGTTCATTTTTTACTTATTTTTTTTCTCACATTGCAAAAATAGCTTATATTTGCCAATAATTTTAAATCTATGGAAAAAAATTACAAGATGGTAGCTAAAACTTTCTTTGGCTTTGAAGATATTTTGGCTACTGAATTGCGCAATCTGGGAGCGATGCACGTAACCAAAGGGGTGCGCAGTGTACAATTTGAAGGTGACAAGGGTTTTATGTATAAGGCTAACCTATGCTTGCGTACCGCCCTTAAAATTTTGAAACCTATCGCTTCGTTTTACATACGCAGCGAGAAGGAATACTACCAGAAGCTCTACCAATTTAACTGGCAGCAGTACTTGGGAGTAACGCAGACTTTTGCCGTGACGGCGACGCTACAGACAGAGCTTTTCAGTCACTCGCAGTTCGTAGCCCTAAGGGCTAAAGACGCTATCGTAGATGCTTTTCGCGATGCTACGGGTAAGCGCCCCAATGTAGATGTACAGCACCCTGATGTGGCTATACACATACACGTGCAGCGCAATGAGGTGATAGTATCGCTTGACAGTTCGGGAGAGTCATTGCACCAACGTGGCTACCGCACTGCTACCAACCTTGCGCCCATCAATGAAGTATTGGCAGCGGGCATCTTGCTGCTAAGCGGCTGGGAGGGGCAAAGCGACTTTTTAGACCCTATGTGCGGCAGCGGTACCTTTCTGATAGAAGCTGCGATGATTGCCTGCAATATACCGGCTAATATACACCGAAAAGAGTTCGCTTTTGAACGCTGGTCAGATTATGACGAAAATCTATTTAACGTAATCTTCAGCAGCTGTATTAAGAAAATACGAGAATTTAACTACCAAATAACAGGCTATGACAAAGCGCCATCGGCAGTAGCTAAGGCAAAAGACAACCTTAGAAACGCGAATCTGTCTGACTACATAAAAATATATCAACGGGACTTTTTTAGCACTGAAAAAGAGGATAAGGATAAACCCCTTCATATAGTATTTAATCCGCCTTATAACGAGCGATTAGTAAGCGATACCGAGCAGCTATACGGCTCGATAGGCAGCACGCTGAAGCACCACTACCCACAAAGTGAAGCGTGGTTTATAACTGCGAACTTAGAGGGACTGAAATACGTAGGATTGCGCCCTACCCGCAAGATAAAGCTTTTTAATGGGAAATTGGAGAGCCGATTGGTGCAGTATAAGATGTATGAGGGTAGTAAGAAAGCGAAATATTCTCAGGATTAATTTTGAATTATAAATTATGAATTATGAATTATAAATTATGAATTATGAATTAAAAAAGCTGTTCAGCGAGATGCTGAACAGCTTTTTTTTGTTATGTAAGGTTTGTTTATGCCTTAGAATTTATAACTAAACATCCCCCCTATACACATACTCCGCTGCGCCAGCTCGCGGACTTCCTTCAAAGGGGAAGATGTAATGGTCAGCATACACGAGCAGCATAGTAGTATAATATACCTTATATTTGGACTCTTATTAGTTATTTATACTTCGATATTTATTCGCTTATCCTTCGCTCATCCTTCGCTGTTCGTATATCGAATGTAAAGGGTAAGAAGAAAGAGAAAAAATTTCTGTCTTGGCTATTTAAAAAGAAATGGCTATCTTTGCCACAAAACTTATTATTCTTTTTGCAGTGTAGCAAGCTGCGACTCGATTGTGATGAAATACTTTTTACTATTCTTTTTAGCGTTATTATCTACTGGCTGTCAGCTTTTTCAGGAGCAACAGCAAGCAGGGGAGAATGTGGCTACTGAAGCAAAACAAGAGGAGGTGTTTGTGCCGGTAGAGAAGGAACTGTATGTGATTAAAGAACACGCTATAAGAGATAAAGACTTTAAGATAAAGGGAGAGGCTTATTCATTTTCTTTTGGCGAAAAGATAAAAATAGTAGCAGAGGGAAAGGATTTTTATAGAACAGAAAGAGGAGACTATATAGAGAAAAATAATGTGGGAAATTGGGAGACTTTGAAAGCTCTAATCACCGATGAAATGCTTATACGAAATATTGACATCAATGGGAATCCTAATGATAGTATTGCTAAATATTTAGCTATAACCCAAATTTCTTATGAAGAATATCAAGAAGCCTTGAAACATAAAGTAGATTTTCTCATAGAAGATACTCTTTCGATTGTAAAAAAGAAAGGGAAACTTACCTTTCCTTGTCAGCATAAAACAATTTACCTAAAAGATCAACCTGATGATTTTGAGAATCCTTTTTCTACAACTTATGCTTATGTAGGGAATATGCCTGCTCTAAATCAATATTTAATATTTGAAAATTCAGAAGATTTTTACGCTTATATTTTTATAGACAAAACTACTGGTAAGCAAACAGAATTTCAACGATTTCCTTTTCTATCTACTGATAAGAAGTATATCATTACAGTGGGTAGGGCTTATGAAGATTTAGTGGGAATTATTTCTTTATATCGTATAGAGAGTGTAAAACCTTTTAAAATAAATCTTTTAGTAGATGAAAGTACAAAATGGTGGGCAGCCTACGATTTTGATAAACAACCTATCTTTTTCAGTAAAAATGGCTATTTATATGCGTCAATGAATGTGGTAGTTAACTTTTTCGATGAAAAAGATGAACTTAACCCTCAAAGAATGTATATAAAGATAAAAATCAAGTAATTGATTCAATTATCATATTGACAAATTGATACATCAACAAATTAATATTATGAAATATATCGTTATCCTTATGGGACTATTTAGCTTTTTTAATACGCACGCTCAAATTGAGCGTGTAGAACCGCCGTTTTGGTGGGAAGGTATGCAATACGCTGAGGTGCAGGTGTTGCTCTACGGCAAAAATATAGCGCAATATCGCGTGGAAAGCGACTTGCCTATCACTAATGTGCTGAAAACGGAAAACCCTAACTATCTATTCGTTACCATAGATACCAAAGGTAAAAAAGCGGGTAACTACTCGATTTCTCTCCTACAAAAGAACAAAAAAGTAGGTAGTGTAGCCTACGAGCTAAAACATAGGCGCGAGGGGTCTGCTTTTCGGAAGGGCTTTGATAGCTCGGATGTGATTTACTTGCTGATGTCTGACCGTTTTGCTAATGGTAATCCCAACAACAATTCGCATACAGCTCTTACTGACAAGCTGAACCGAGAGGCTTCTGACGGTAGGCACGGAGGTGATATTCAGGGGATTATAGACCATCTGGACTATATACAATCTTTAGGGACTACCGCTATATGGCATACGCCCTTATGCGAGGACAATGAACCGCAGCATTCGTATCATACTTATGCCCAAACTGACGTCTATAAAATAGACCCTCGCTATGGTACGAATGAGGAATATATACAGCTGTCTAAGGCTTTGCATAAGCGGGGTATGAAGCTCATCAAAGACTATGTGACTAACCACTGGGGGAGTCAGCATTGGCTAGTGAAAGACTTGCCTTGCTATGATTGGTTGCATCAGTTTCCTGGGTACGGACAGAGTACTTTTAGGATGAGTACCCAAATGGATAGCAATGCTTCGGAATGGGATAAAAAGTATTGTGAGAAGGGGTGGTTTGCTCCCTCGATGCCTGACCTAAACCAATCTAATCCGTTGGTGCTTAACTACCTGACGCAGAATGCTATATGGTGGATAGAGTACGCTGACCTTGATGGGCTACGTGTAGATACGTATTCATACAACGACAAAGAGGGCATCGCTAAATGGACGAAAGCGATTATGGATGAGTATCCGCACTTTAATATTATGGGTGAGGTATGGCTCAACCAAAGCGCACAGGTGTCGTATTGGCAAAAGGACAGTCCGATAAGTGCCATACAGAGCTACAATACTTATCTGCCTACGGTGATGGATTTTCCACTTTTTAATGCGATAGGTGAGGCGTTTCGCGTTGCTCCGTCGTGGGACAAAGGTATGATGCAGCTGTATGACAATTTGGCGAATGATTTTCTATACAAAGATATTAATAACTTGCTTATCTTTGCTGAAAACCACGATACGGCGCGCCTTAATCACGTGTATCCTAAGATAGCCGATTACAAGCTTATCATTAGTATGTTGGCTACGGCACGCGGTATTCCGCAGTTGTACTACGGCAGTGAGATAGGTATGGCAGGCGATAAGAGCAAAGGCGATGGCCATATACGGCAGGATTTCCCTGGTGGTTGGGAAGGTGATGCGCAAAACGCTTTCACTGCTGCTGGGCGTACGGCTATCCAAAATGAGTATTACGATTTCACCGCTAAGCTTTTTAACTGGCGTAAGGATAAGGCTGTGATTCACTATGGTAAAACTAAGCAATATCTGCCTGAAAACGAAGTGTATGTCTATTTTCGCTACAACGATACCGAATCGGTAATGGTAGTGCTTAACAATAGTGAAAAGCCGCAAACGCTTCAGCTGAACCGTTTTGGTGAGAGTTTGGCGGGATTTTTGAGGGGTACAGATGTGATATCGGGGAAAGAGATTGTTTTAGGTGATACCTTGGAAATAGGAGGGAAGAGAAGTTTTATTATAGTGATGAATGGTAAATGATAAATACATAAAGATTTTTTGTTTTATTTATATAATGACTAGCTTTCCTTTGTTGGCACAAGAAGAGAAACCTATCAATACTGCATTTCCTTTTTTGTTGCTCAGTACAGATGCCGTTTCTTCGGGCAGAGGAGGTATAGGAGTATGCACACCTCCTGATGTATTTTCACAGCAATGGAATGCCTCTAAATATGTATTTGCCTCAGCACCTTCAGCAATAGGACTTAGTTATTCGCCCTACTTGAGTAATGTAATAAAAGATGTTTTCTTAGGAAATATAACTTTTTATAAACGTACTAACAGAAGTGCGTGGGCGGGAAGTTTTACTTACTTTACTATTGGCGATGTAGCTCTTACTGAGGATATAAGTGAGGGGGCTTATCAGTTGGGTAACGTACGTCCTTCAGAATTTTCGATAGACTTTTCTTATAGTTTAAAGTTAGATGAGAGATTTTCTATGGGGGTTGTTAGTAAATATTTACAATCATCCTTATACCTTCCTTCTGATGATAAATTAATTGCACGAGGTTTTGCTTTTGACATATCGGGTTACTATATTTCTAATAAGCATTATTTAGTTAATAGTTTGGGAGAGTATATATTAGGATTCCAGCTTTCTAATATAGGTAGTAAAATAAAATACACTGATTTAAGTAAGGCGTATTTCATACCTACAAATTTAAAGATAGGAGGTAGCTATAATTTTTCTTTTAATGAGATAGATACTTTTTCGTTATTCACAGAAATAAATAAACTATTAGTACCATCAGTTTCTAATAATGTTGATTTTTTAGAAGGTATGATACAATCATTTACAGATGCTCCTAAAGGTTTTTCAGAAGAACTTCACGAAATTGATTGGGCGTTAGCGGGTGAATATAGCTATAAAAAAGATTTTTTTCTACGAACAGGTTATCATCACCAGCATAAGAACAAAGGGGCTAATCAGTTTATCAGCATAGGTGTAGGTGTAAAATATCAATCTTGGAAGATTGATTTTGGATATCTTTTTTCAACTGTTTATACTCATAATTCAGCAAATTCGGGGTTAAAAATATCTCTACAATACCAAAATAAATAAAACATTTTTTTCTTTCTGAAGAATAGGATTATTCAAAATGATTTTGTAACTTTGCCTCGTATTTAATCCTTAATTATTGTTCCTATGTTTAGATTGTTATTTTTATGCAGTACATTATGTATTTATGCTCAGAAAGAATATTGTTTTCAATATGATAATGCGGGCAACCAAAAAGAGGTATTGTTATGCTATGGAGGAAATGCTAAAAAAGCATTTTTTGAGGACTCTTCTGATATCAGTAAAGAAACTTCTAATTCTCTTAGAATTACATTAGGAGTAGCTCCTAATCCTGCGAGAGACAATGTTGCAGTGTATTGGCATCACAGTGGGAATGCTGTGCTTAGAGAACTTGTCTTACTTTCAATAGAAGGAAAAACAATGTATAGTATTAAGAATGTAGTTATCAATAAGCCTTTTCATATTGACATATCAGGATTGTCGGCTGGGTATTATTTTTTAGTAGCTACATTTTCAGATGGCAGCAAGAAAGTGTTTAAGGTAATAAAATTATAAACACAAATCAAAAATGAAACGCTATTTATTATTCATATTAGTTCTTTATACATTAAAAGGAGGGGCACAGAAGACTTACCCTTTAGAAGCTATAGAACGGACTTCACTCTATGAAGAACCGCTTGATATGCCCACTTATACAGCACTTCCCATTAGTAGTGCTATTAGTGCACGAAGTAATGGAGCTACTACTATAGGGCAGACAATGGGAAACCTAAGTGTGTCGGAGACTGGAGCAGCTGTGTATACAATACCTATTGCTGTACCTCGAGGAATTAGAGAGGTTGCCCCTACTTTGGCACTAACCTATAACAGCCAAAGTGGTAATGGTATTGCAGGGTATGGTTGGCACTTAGCGGGGCTATCAGTAATAAGCCGTGTGGGGAGTACAAAATACCACAATGGTAAAATCAGCGAAGTGAATTTTACTAATACAGACCAGTTTGCTTTAGATGGACAGCGTTTGCTACTGAAAGAAGGAATACACGGTGAGAATGGTGCAATATATGAAACTGAGATTTTTTCACAAGTACGTATTAGGGCAGTAGGTAAAAGTAAAAATGCTGCTTTTGGTCCTGACTACTTTGAAGTGCTTTATCCTAATGGGGCTAAAGCTTATTATGGAAGAAATTTGAAAGGGAATAGAGCACAAAATCTATTAGAATATGCACTTTCTCATTGGGAAGACGCGCAAGGAGTGAATATAGAATATTTTTATACTACAGAAAATAACCGTTTGTATATTGATAGAATTGAATACGGAGGAAAAGAGAAAGTGCTTCACACCATTAACTTTAAATATAAAGCTCGTAATCGTATAGAGAGTGCTTGTGTGGGAGGAAGTCGTTTTATAAATTATAGTTTACTATCAGAGATTAGAGTAACTAATAATAATACTGATTATAGAAAATATACTCTTACTTATAACACTAACGCGCTAAATTATAATCGATTAGTAGCTGTAGAAGAAATGGTAGGAGGAGAAAAGTATACACCTATTGAATTTAGATATTGGGATACTGCAAAAGGATTTAAAAATAATAATTTTAAGTCGGAAGTGCCCTTAGTAGGTGTTAACAATCAAAATTCGGCTGTAGTACCCTTAGACCTTGATGGAGATAATCATACAGATTTTGTAATGTATCCAACCATAGGAAAAGATGCTTATAAGAAAATATATCTTTTTGATGTTTTCAGGAAAAGTCCTTATCAACTTACAGGAGGTCTTCCTTTAGGATATACTTTCAAAGATATTTTTCCTGCAAAACTTGTTTTGAGTACGGGGAAATTATTTGATGGACAAGGTATTGTAACTACCCATCAAGAAAGTGATAAAGTTGTTTTTAACAGCTATGTAAAATCATCTATGACAGCTTTATCTTATCAGAACACAAAGGAATGGAAACTTCCTACTTATGAAGATAGAGGAAGAAATTATTGTAATCTTTTAATAGAAGAATGGAAAAAGCAGGGAGGGCCTCCTCATATTGTTGCAGAAGAGAAAAATATTTCATACAATGATTTGAAATTTTTATCAGGTGACTTTAATGGAGATGGACTCACTGATATTATAGCTATAGAATATCCTATTGAAAGAGAGACTTGCTTTATACAAATGCCTTCTTTCGATCAAATTCCGTTTGAACCCACTTGTGAAGGGTGTGAGTATACTAGAGATGATAGAAGAAGGGTATATTGGATTGATTTAGACAACCGAAATGAGAGTGAACATTCAGAAGGAATAGGTAATATGCAAGAAAGCATATCTTGGAATGATTTAGTTATGGCAATGGATGTTAATGGAGATGGTAAAACAGATATTATTCATATTACCGAAGGGGCTCTTTTTGTATATGAGATGGATAATTATCAGCATTTGCACTTGTTGTATCGGCATAATAGCAACTATATAAAATTAGGTATTTTTCATCCTATGGTAGGAGATTTTAATGGTGATGGCAAGATAGATTTCTTATTACCTACTGCTAATGAAAGTAAGGAGTTTGGTGTACTTACTAATACTGGAAAAGGATTTGATTATGAATTAAAAAGGTTTAGTTTTGCATTTACATCCAAAACGATTGAAGAAGTAGAACAAGTGGAAGATGGGGTAGATCATTACACAGGTGATCCTATTTATTATTACAATTATTATTATAGAAACTATTCTTTAATTCCTGTAGATGTTAATAATGATGGCAAGACAGATATAGTGCAGTATGAGTCTACAAGATTTAATTTACCAAACACTAAATCAGACCAAATTCGCAATATCAAAGTATTTGATAACCAATCAGAAGGTACAGAACTTTCGTTTGTAGAGGGAGCTTCTAAAAGACTTATCAGTGGATTTCCGGCACATATTATTTTTTCAGCACCTGATGAGCGCAATAGAGTAATGGATATATCTTTTTTTTCGGGTAACTTGATAGAAACAGCTTACTTGCAAGAGAATAATAAAGAAGAACTTTTGCTTAGAGAAGTTTATAATGGAGGAGTACAAGAAAAAATATCGTATAAACCAATGGTTTCTGATACAGATATAGAAAAAGAGCCCATTTATAAAGCAGAAATCTATAGCGAAAACTATCCATACGTAGCTGTTGTAAATATGCAATCAGTACGATTAGTTTCTAAGTTAGAACGTGAAGGGGTTAGTATTCCTAAAACAGAACGTTATTTTGCTTATTATAATGCCATTACAAATACAGAAGGCTTAGGATTCTTAGGGTTTACAAAAATAGGAAGTACAAACTGGAATGAACCTTATAAATATAATAATCAAATCTATACACAAAAAGTAATGAATCCTCACTTAAGAGGAGCCTTAATAGAGGATTTTTCATTAAATTATATTGTTTCTACATCATCATATATACCTACAGATTATTTTCAAAAAAACTCCTACCAATACACTCATACCCTCAGTTCTAACAAAGTCTTTAAACTACAGCTTACTCAGCAAACCACTGAAGACAGGCTTTTAGGACTAACTACTACTAATAATTTTACTTATGATACCGAAGGTAACCTCACCGAACAACGCACCCAAACGGATGGTTATAGCCAAAGTACGCGTGTGAGCTATTTGCCAAAGAGTGAAAGTCCGTATTTTGTAGGCTTACCTCAAAAGAAAGAAACGACTACCACTTTGGCAGGCGATAGTTTTAGCACCGCTGAAACTTTTGCTTACGACAAAGGCTTGCTCACTACTCATAAGACCCAAGGCAATGGTACGGGTTGGCGCACTACTTCTTATGGTTATGACGAGTACGGCAACGTAACCGAGCAAACCGCCACTGCTGAAGACGGGCAACAACGCACCGAACGCTATACCTATGACCCTACCCATCGATTTGTTACCTCCCATACCGACCACGAAGGACAAGTAACCAAGTTTAGTTATAATAACAAAGGTCTGCTGGAAAGCGAAACGACACCATTAGAACAAAGTACTCTTTATGAGTATGACCTCTGGGGCAGACCTACCCAAACCACGAATTTCTTAGGTAAGAAAACCACAATGCGCTATAGCTTTGATGGAGGTATTTTTAAAACCATTACTGAGAACGAAGAAGGGACTTATAGTGCTGAAACTTATAACACTTTAGGCTGGTTGTTAGGAAAAGAAAGTAACGATGCTTTTAACAACCGCTATGCAATTAGCTACGAGTACAATGGTATAGGGCAACAAGTAGCTGTAAGCACACCTCACCTTGCAGGAGGTGCTTCTCAAAAGGTGAAGAAGACAGAATACGATATATATGGGCGACCTACCGCTATCACCAGTCCCGAAGGCAAAGTTACCCGTTTTACTTACGACAAACTCAAAACTACTGTCGATGACGGTCAGCAACAAATCATAAGCACTCGCGATACGCAAGGTAATATCGTAGAACACCAAGACACGGGTGGTACCGTACGCTATACCTATTTTGCTAATGGCAACCTAAAAATAGCTGACTATAGTGGTGCAGTACAACGCATTACACAAGACGGCTGGGGGCGCAAAACGAGCCTTACCGACCCCTCAGCAGGGTACTACACCTATAAATACGATGCTTGGGGTAACCTCACTGAAGAAACTACCCCTAAAGGAAAAACTACCTTTAGCTATGCACAAGGTACCAACCGCCTTACCGAAAAGCATATCACGGGTGACTATACTGATATGCGTATATACTACACTTATAACGCTGACAAACTGCTCACCCAAATAGACAACCAAAACAAAGACGGCAATAATGACAGTTACCGCTATGAGTATAACGGACTCAAACAATTGGTTCAAACTACCGAAACCAACCCACAAGCGGTATTTACTAAAAACTATACTTATGATGCCTTTGGACGTGTACAACAAGAAATCACCACCGCCCAGACGGCAGGCAAACGTGTGAGCAGTGCTGTGCAATATCGCTACGAGAATGGGGATTTGATAGAAATGAAAACACCGAGCGGAGCGACCCTTTGGAAACTGAGCGCAAGCAACGAATACGGACAACCGCTGAGCCTTCACAAAGGAAAGACCCAAGAGAATTTGCAGTACAACAGTCATTTCCCTAAAACACAAACTGTACAACGGGAGGATACTCCGCTGAACGTATTGCAATACGATTTTAATACGCAAAGAGGACTGCTGAATCATCGTACTTATAGTTTTTATAACCAAAAAGAAGATTTTGCGTATGATACCACCGACCGCCTCACCCGTTGGAATAATGCCACCCACCAATACGACGAACGGGGGCGCATTACCGAAAACAGTGTCATAGGTACCTATGAATACACACGTAATGGCTACCAACAACAAAAGCTCACTACCAACGAAGCAGGCGAGACATATTTAGAAAAATACCCTTTGCCCATTGTAAGGTATAACGTTTTCAAAGCTCCTGAACAGATATATGTAAAGGATAAAGAACGAATAAGCTATGAATATAACGCCTTTGGTGAACGTTCACACTGTTATTACGGTAATGCTGAAGTAGAGAAAGCTAAACGCCCAATGTTAAAACACTACAGCCACGACGGTGGTGTAGAGATAGTATGTAACAAAACCAATAACAGCATCAAGTTTGTGTTTTACTTAGGCGGTGATGCCTATAGTGCCCCTGCGATACTCATTTCGGACGGTGAAGCGCAAAAACTCTATTACTTACACCGCGACTATCTGGGAAGCATTGTAATGCTCACTGATGAAGACGGCAATATAGCTGAAAGAAGACACTTTGACCCTTGGGGACAACCCATAAAAATAGAAGATGGCGCAGGCAATATCTTAAATAAACTTACTCTATTAGACAGAGGTTTTACAGGACACGAGCACCTGCAAACGCTAGGACTTATCAATATGAATGCTCGCTTGTACGACCCAGCTTTACACCGTTTCTTACAACCCGATAACTACGTACAAGACCCTTTTAATACTCAAAATTTTAATAGATATGGCTATTGTTTGAATAACCCACTGGTGTATGTGGATGAGAATGGGGAATTTATTATAACAGCTCTCATAGTAGGGGCTATAATAGGAGCTTATATAGGGGGTTCACAAGCCAATGGTACCTATAACCCTTTTAAATGGGACTTTAACAATGTTGATACTTGGATAGGAATGGTAGGAGGAGCTCTAGTAGGAGGCGTCTCGGGAGGCGTAGCGGCTTATGCAGGAGGGTTAGCTGCGGCAGGATTAGCAGCCTATGGAATTACCGGAGGAGTTACAGGAGGTGCTGTAGTAGGAGCCACAAGTGGACTTGTGGGAGGTTTTATAAGCGGAGGCTTTATGTCTCAACTACCCGAAGGGAATGGTAAGTTTTGGAGTAGTGCAGGATGGGGAGCTTTGTATGGTTTTGTAGGAGGAGCTGTAATAGGAGGAGCTACAGGAGCTCTTACCACTCCTAAAGGACATAATATTTGGACAGGACGAGAAATACAACAACCTGTTCAAACCTTAGAAGGAGCTCCTATAAATATTAACCTTGAAGCTAATGATTTAGATGGTTTAAGTTTACAAGATGCTAAACTTCAAATAAAACAAGCTATTTCTGATAATGGAGGACCAATAAAATATAGAGCCGAATACATAAAAAAAGTTACAGGGCTTGATGTGAATCATAATTGGAATAGAGAAACTATTGAAATAGTTGCAGATCACGGAAAAATATTTAATTCTGTAGGAGGAGATGGTAGTAAACAAATATTAATACAAATGTTAGGAAAAAAATATGGTGTAGATGGTGTTTATGAAATAATAATTAGAGATGGTGTTGTTACTCATCAACGTTTTATACCTGGAGGTGTTATTAATGGAATGTATAATCAAAGTGGAAAGGGAGTTAGTGCTCCCCCAACTTGGTGGAAATAAAAATAATTAATAAAGAATTTATTATGATTTTATTTGACAAAGGTTTTATGCTAAACGACTGGAGAACTGTATATGTAGGATTAAAAAAACATTGGCTTACTCCCAAAGAAATATTATCTTATTGTGAATATGGCTATATACTATGTAGTGAGGAAATGTTTAGTGGAATGTATATGTCGTCTGAACTCTCAGATGAAAATCTTTTAAACTTAACAAGAAAGATATATCCTGACCCGATTTGGGAAAAAATTGATGATGATCTTTATGAAAGACAGATAGAAGTAAGTAAGAATTACTATTTATTTTGGGCTGTGGAAAAATTATTAGAAATAGTAGCTTTAGATAAAGATAAAACATCTAAATTATATGAAGTAGATATGATACATTCAGAGTTTGACTGGCCTATCGAATGGCATAATTTCATATATTATATACCACCTAAAAAGGGAGAAAAGATGGGAATAGATGTTTTGTATGATGACTTAATAAAATATATAAATAATTCTACAAAACGATTAATAGAGAGTAAGACTATAGAGCTGAAAAAGGTATAATAGCTGAAAGACTCTTTGACCCTTGGGGACAACCCATAAAAGTAGAAGATGGAGCGGGAAAAGTGTTACAAGGTTTAACTTTATTAGATAGAGGTTTTACAGGACACGAACACTTGCAAACTGTAGGACTTATCCATATGAACGGACGGTTGTACGACCCAGCACTACACCGCTTCTTACAACCTGATAACTTTGTACAAGACCCTTTTAACACCCAAAACTTTAATAGATATGGCTATTGCTTGAATAACCCACTGGTATATGTAGATGAGAATGGAGAATTTATTATAACAGCTATCATAGTAGGTGCTATAGTAGGCGCTGTAGTAGGTGCTTATATAGGAGGTTCTCAAGCCAATGGTACCTATAACCCTTTTAAATGGGACTTTAACAATGTTGATACTTGGATAGGAATGGTAGGAGGAGCTCTAGTAGGAGGCGTCTCGGGAGGCGTAGCGGCTTATGCAGGAGGGTTAGCTGCGGCAGGATTAGCAGCCTATGGAATTACCGGAGGAGTTATAGGAGGTGCTGTAGTAGGAGCCACAAGTGGACTTGTGGGAGGAGCAATAAGTGGTGGTTTTATGTCGTTATTACCCGGAGGGAATGGGAAGTTTTGGGAAAGTGCAGGATGGGGAGCTTTGTCTGGTTTTGTAGGAGGAGCTATATTAGGAGGAGCTACAGGAGCTCTTACCACCCCTAAAGGACATAATATTTGGACAGGAAGAGAAATACAACCTGTTCAAACCTTAGAAGGAGCTCCCATAAATATTCATTTAGATGCTGAGAATAATATAACAGGAAATTTAGAATTAAATACTCCAACAACAAATTCGGTTTTAGATCTTTAACAGCCTAAACTAATCCCTATTGAAACACCTGATGGAGGAATTAGACTTCTAAGAATGGGGAATACAGATATTAATAGTTTACAAGGAGAGGTTAGAAACAACTTTAAGAGGTTTATAAGTAAGATACCTGCAAATTCTAAAACAAATGCTACTTGGAGAGTTTTAGATGATGGAAATTATTTATTTCAAACTATATCCCCAGGTAAAGTTCCTGGTTCTACAGCTCTATATGAAAAAATAGTGAGTCCACAAGGAGAAACATTAAGAATGATAAAAACAACATTTTCACCACAAGGAGATATTATTCACGTAAAATCAAAATTATGATGACAGATAGGAAACAGTTACTTTTAGACTTAATTCTTTTAAGAGGTAAAACCCAAGATATAAAAAAAGAACTTTCTAAATATTCTTGGGATAGTGTGTCTCCTATTGTTAAAATAGATACACAATCTATGATTTTTGTTTTAACAAAATATATCAAAGGGGAGATATCAACTGATGAATTAGAAGAGTGGGCTAATCTGGTAGAATGTAGAGATGATATAGAAATTCCTTCGCTGATACAAGAATTTATTTTTGAGTTAGCTAATCCTGAAATAAATGGAGATATAACTAAGAAAAAAGTAAATGATTATGTAAAAGCTTTAGAATGTGAGAATATTTAAAAAAATTATGAACATAACAACTATTTTTGAAGGATACGAAAAGTACGATTATATCTTTTACCTAAATAATACATATCAAGTACGGGTGCCAAATAATGAAAGAAAAGAAGAAATGTAAAGAATGATAAAATTTATTTTCTCTTGAATATACAACGCCTTTGGCAAACGTTCACACTGTTATTACGGTAATGCTGAATTAGAAAAAGCCAAAAACTCTCCTAAATTAATTCCTTTAACTATCGGTTATGGTAGTTAGCGTATAGGAGTAAATAGTGAGAAAGTAAAGCATGCTATACAAGATAGGGCAATACATGGAATTATAAAAGATGCAGGATTTGAGAATCAATCTTGGCAGTGGAATAGTTATTATCATATTAGAACAAGAAATAGATTTACATCATGGTAAGAAGAAAATCCTACATATTGATCTTACTTTCTATTTGTTTTATAGCTTGCTGTTATAAAGGTCCTTATACCTCTTACGGTTCAATAAGACAAAAAATTAGATCTTTTTCTAAAATTACTGAGAATTATGAACTAATTGATACAACAGCTTTGTATAAATTAGATGCTATTCAAGAGTACACTCATTATAACCTAACTGAAAAAAGGGTGTCATTTTATGAAAAAGATGATGCTCACTATTATCCTTATACTCAGTATTTAAAATTTTATTCTAATGGAAAATTAGCTGTTTTTTTTATTTCCAAACGAGATACTTTATTTCTTAAACGTGAAATGTTTAATCCTGAGAAAGCTATGATGGGCTATTATTACATTAAAGGAAATGATATTAAAATAAAAACAGCAGGGATAATCAATTGTTATCTATATGTTTTTAAAGAAAAAGGGAGAATAAAAAATGATACTATTACCTTAATGTTAGATAGTTCTATCGAAGAAATATATAAGAAGAAAACTATTCCAAAAGAACTTTTAGAAGGTTGGGAACCTGATTGGTAAACTTTTAGTGTAATACAAAACTTATAACTCTTTTACATTATGGTAAGAAAAGTTTTCTATATATTATTTTTCGTCTCAGTATTGGCAAATACTTTTTCTTGCCAAATGATGAATAGAAGTAGATATAAAAATTGTAATGATATGATCATTACAGAAAATATTTTTTCATTGATAGATACTACTCAATATTATAAAATTGAGTATCTGCGAACAGGTTATAACTCTATCTCTTGTAAGTTTTCTTCTACAGGAAAGATTTATTATTTTTATGGCAGGATGAGGATCCCTAATAGAACTCAAAGAGGAAGATTTTATTTAGAGGATGAGTTTTTAGTATTGAATACCTATGTAAAATACCCACAAGGAGGAATAAGAACGAAGAAAATCCTTACAGCTGTGAGTGATGGAATTCTCTATTTTAGGTATGAAGATGAGTGCGAAAAGAGTATAAGGTTAACTCCTATCAATGCAAAATACAATCAACAATAGTTTTTCACCAAAATAGGAAGCCTTTTTATCAGTGCAGAACTATCTATATGAGCTGCCATCTACTGCAATTATCTTAGAAAGCTTATTGATGTGACAGAGCGCAGATGCTTTTATAAAGTAATTGGCTTGCTGAGAGTTTGGCGGGATTTTTGAGGGGTACAGATGTGGTATCGGGGAAAGAGATTGTTTTAGGTGATACTTTGGAAATAGGAGGGAAGACTAGTTTTATTATAGTGATGGATAAAAAAGAATGAAATAAGAATTATGAGGAATATTATTACAATAGGATTATTAATAGGTTGTGTTTTCTTGGGGAAAGCGCAAAATGAGGCGAGCAAATGGCTGAAAGCGGTGTCGGAACAGCAGGGAATTATGATTGAGTGGCAAGAACGCCCTACTTCGTTTGCGAAAAAAGGAATTAAAAGTTTTGTAGGTTACTATAAAGGGGACTTTGTGGCTTCTCTTTCAGTAGGAAAATCTGTTTCGGGGAGTTTTAATTATCAAGGGACTTCATACGAAATTTCTGATAGTAAAGGACAGTTAGTATTTTATAAAAGTGAACAAGGTATCTGTGGCAATGAAGATAAAGAACCTCATAGGCATAGCGCTTTTGCAAGACCGGTTTTAGCTGCTGAAGAAGCGCAACCAAAGATTGCCAATACCCAAGTGCTAAGGGTATACCGATTGGCAATACATATTCCGTATAGCACATTTACTACCCCACACTTAGAAGAGAAAGTAGAAAAAGTAAAAACCTTTTGGGCGAACACTGAAGCTTTTCTTAACGAAATGTATATGCGCGATTTAGGAGTGCGCTTTGAGGTGGTAAATGACGAACGCCTTATTATTAAAGACGAAAACCAAGAGACTTTTGCCAGAACTCGCAATGCTAGTTACGTAAAGGATAACTCTACAATTGTTATCAATAAACTTATAGGAGAGAATAGCTATGATGTGGGCATCTCTCTCGTATTTACTTCTTCTCAGAAAAGTGGTATCAGGGGACTGGCCTATCTTGAAGGGGTTTATCAGCCTAATACCAAAGCTGATGCCGTAGCCGTACTTACCAAAGAAGTCATAGCACACGAAATAGGACACCTATTTGGTGGTAGGCACACTTTTGGCAGTCATAAAGGTTCGGCTGCCTACGATAGCGAAAAAACAGAACTCGGTAGCGGTACTTCGGTAATGAGCTATGGGAGTCCTCGTGATTTTTTCTCGTTATCGAGCATAGAGCGCATACGCCAGCGATTGACACAAGTACCCGCAAAAGCCAAAGATAAGACTTTTGCTACCCAAGCTCCGCGTATAGACCGCAGCAAGCTTAAAAATCATTATACGATTCCGAAAGGTACTTTCTTTCAGTTTTATATTCCCGCTACTGACCCTGATAGCAGCGTCTTGCTATATGCTGTAAATCAGCACGATGTACGCAATGGTTCCGAAACCCCTATAACGCAGTACGCTATTTATAAACCTACTACCGCTAACCCTGTTACTATTAAAACAGAGTATCACGAAAATTCTGGAAATGTAGTGGCTAATAGCGGTTTAGCTCATCAGACAACGGGTACTTTTACCTTTTGGTTAGGGGTAAGTGATGCACAACCTCAGCAGGCTGCCGATTATATAGTGCAATATGATTTGGCAGAAACAAAGGTTACTGTAAAAGAGGGAACGCCTTTTGAAATTACCACTACCCCTAAAAACAAATACAAAGGTGGTGAGAAAATATCGCTGCAATGGAAGGTTGATGCCGCTATTTTTGCAGGCACAAAGGTACGTGTGCTGCTGTCAGATGATTTAGGGAAAACGTTTAAGCATATTGTTTTGGCTGAAACGGCTAATGATGGTGCTGAAGAGGTTACTTTGCCTAATATCAATACTTCAAAGGCAGTGCTGAAAGTAGAGGTAATAGAGGGGTTGGCGTTTGCGCTTACTAATTACAATCCTCAAACGGGAGGTTTCACCATTGAAAAAGATGATAATCTTGCTTCTGAGCCTTTGGCATTTGTAGCAGCTACTTTGCCTCAAGACCTTAATCTTAGTTGTGCTAAGGAAGTGCCTACAGTGGTAATGCCTACCACAACAGGGGGCTGTGCGAGTGTAAGCTATCGTATGGAAGAGAAGAAAACTGCTGTGCTGTGCGATAATCGTTTTACCTTATTGCGCATCTTTACCGCGACTGATGGTTGCACCACGCTAACGCATACTCAAACCATAAAAGTAGCTGACAATATACCGCCTACTTTCGTAGGAACTCTGCCGCAGGATATTACTATAGATGAGGGAGAGCCTATTCCTCTACAAAAAAGTATTTCGGCAGAAGATACTTGTGCTGGTGCGCCAACGGTTAAACGTTCAGAGAGAGAAGAACTCAATGAAGAAGGCAAACGCGTTAAAATTATCTACCAATGGGTAGCACGTGATATATGCGGTAATGAGGCGGTACACATTCAGACCATTTCGATTACTCCTAAAAAAGTACTACCTCCTGCAGCTAATGATACTGCTGAAGTGGTTATTTATAATGGAGTATCTACTGATGACGCTAATAATTACTTCCGTATAGCAAATACAGACCCTAATAGTCCTATCTCGGTGATTATTTTTGATGAAATGGGACTTAAAGTGTATGAAAGCGACCATTATCAGGAAAGGGGAGAGGTATTTAGAGGCTATCCGAATGTAAAAAGCGTAATAGGTAGTAATAAAGCCTTAGCAGGTACCTATTTCTATATAGTTAAATACTACAAAAATGGCAAACAAGAGTCCGCAAAAGGATTTTTGTACGTCAGGTAGTCTTACTCTAAAGACCTGAGAATTATTAAATAAAATAATATTATTAACAAAAATTATAATAATTAGCTTGCTAATTGATTTTTAGTTCGTACCTTTGCACCGTCAAACTAATATCAGTAATGAAAGCAATATTATATTATTGTTGCGCATTGGTTATAGGTTTGCAAGCCGCCAATGCGCAACAAAAAACTCAAGAACTCTTCAATTATTTTTCACAGCCTCAACCTATTAGCTGGGCAGTATCTCTTCCTAACGCACCGTCGTTACCTATCAAATGGCAAGAGCGAAAAGTTACTTCTCAACCTCGAGAGTTCCGTAGTTTTGTAGGCTATTATCAAGACCATTTCGTAGGAGTAATAACCCTTAGCAAGGAGTATGCTACTGGCGAAATCTTCTATCAAAGCAATTCGTATCTGTTAGAGACTTCAGAAAAAGGAGTAGTTAGCATAAAGAAAGACCAATCTTCAAAAGCTTGTGGCGTACAAAGTTCTTCTGAAAAACAAAGTCTTACAAGTAGACAATACTATGAAGGTAATGAAGATAAGAATGACCCACCCATTGAGAAACCAGAAATATACAATTCGCTTTACCCTGATGCTCTTATTCACACCGATGGGGTGTTTAGGCACTACCGATTGGCACTTCCGGTAGATTACAGCATTTACAATTCGACATTTTTTTATAAAGATGTAAATAGAGTTAAGGCATTTTGGTATGCTACCATTGCCTTTGTAAATGAATTATACCGCAATGATGTAGGGGTAGATTTTACTTTGGTAGATGATGAAGCACTTATTTTTACTACTGAAAAAGATCAGCTATTTCGCAGAGGTAGTCGGGCTAATGATGTGGTAAATGATGGTACGATTACCCTTAACAAACATTATGACCCTAAAAAGTATGATTTAGCAGTTATTCTGACTGATTATAGGGAGAAATATAATGGTATGGCAGCTGTTTATTCGGCTTATGAACAACATAATAAGGCAAATGCTACGGCACGCCCTATAAAACCATCTACCATTGCTCACGAGATAGGACATATGTTTGGGGCAGACCATACTTTTTCTAACGGAGGGCAGTATTCTAGCAAAACAGAAATAGATGCGGGACAATCTATTATGAGTTATGGACACGAGTACCCTCGTGATTTCTTCTCATTGATAAGTTTGGAAACTATACGTAGATTTTTAGGTAACTCGATGGCGTATTATGCAGATGAGGCACGCACCCAAGAGGCAGGAAAACGTGTGGAAGGTACCGGCTCTAACCTTGTGTATGGGGTGAAGAGTAATAACCAGCCTCCTGTACTTGACCGCTCGCACTTAAAGAAAGAATATGTAATTCCGAAAGACACCTACTTTCAGTTTTACCTAATAGGTACGGATGCTGAAAATGATACCATTACCTATATAGCTCACCAAGCAGATAGGCGTTTTCACTCTACTAAATCAAACGCCCGCTTTATGACTTACAAAGGGAAAACCAATGGTAATATACGCTTTGAGACTACTTGGTTTGAGAAAGAACGCAATACTTTTGTACCAATAGCTGCTACTTCGCCCTTAAACTATACCCCTGGTACTTTTACTTTTTGGTTGGCTGCTGCTGACCATAACAGAGCTGACCGCAACCACGTGGTGAAGTATGATGTGGAGGAAGTAAAAGTGAAAATAGCTGAAGGAAAACCTTTTCAGATACAAGATTTTGACAATGGTACTTGGGAGCGAAACCGCACTTACAAAGGAGGGCAAATGCTCACCCTACATTGGCAAGTAGATGAAAATATTTTTGGCAAAGATAGTAAAGTGAGGATATTGCTATCGGACGACTCGGGGAAGACTTATAAATACATATTGAAAGAGACCGCTGATAATAATGGAACGTGTGATGTGATACTCCCCAACATCAATATAGGTACTACTCACGGACATTTTGGCAAACAAAGAGGGCAAGGTGTTATCAAAATAGAAGTGATAGATGGTTTGGCTTTTGCTCTTTCGTGCACCAAACCTTATCACGTAGGCGGCTTTATGATTGATAAGAACAAAAATGCCCCTACGCCGCTTGCCTTAGTAGCAAGTAGCCTACCTGCTCAACACATTACAGTAGCTTGTGCTGATGTAATACCTGCTGCTGCCAAGATAGAGACAGAAGGCGGCTGTGGGAGAGTTACTTCGGCTATAACACAAGAAGAAACTAATAAGAAATGTGATAACTACTATACCCTAAAACGCACTTACTCTTTTAGAGATGAGTGTAATACAACCGTAAGTTTTGAGCAATTCATTACGGTGAAAGATGATAAAGCTCCTGCTTTTGTAGGGGTTTTGCCTAAAGATGTAAGTATAGAAGAAGGAGCCACTCTGCCTGAAGCTAAGACGCTTACCGCTAAAGATAACTGTGCTGGGAATTTGCAAGTAACGCCTTTGGTAAGTAAAGAAAATAATAAGGTGGTATATTTGTGGAAAGCAACTGATAGCTGTGGTAATAGTACAGTGCATACTCAAACTATTTTGATAAACCCTAAACCACAAATAAGTACTCCAACGGTTAGTACTCCGACGGTTAGTACTCCAACAGTGACGACCCCAACGGTTAGTACTCCGACAGTGACGACCCCTACAGTGACAACACCAACGGTTAGCACTCCAACAGTGACAACTCCGACGGTAAGTAGTCCAACACAAGGGATTATTATCTATAATGGAGTTTCGACAACAGACCCTGCTAATTATTTTAGAATAGAAAATACAGATACTGACCAACCAATTTCAGTAGTTATTTTTGATGAAATGGGACTAAAAGTCTATGAAAATAATAACTATGGAAAGACAGAAGTATTTAGAGGTATGGCTAATGTGGGTACGATAATAGGCGGACGAAAAGCCTTGGCAGGTACGTATTTCTATATCATTACGTATTATAAAAACGGACAATTAGAAAGCAGAAAAGGATACTTATATGTCAGATAATAATTGACAATTAAAATTTAGCAAAATGAAAATATTACGACTATTAATATGGTTTTTATTTATAGGAACCATAAACGCACAACAAAATGCAGCTGCTGTAATACGCTTATTTCAGCAAAACAACACTGTAGAATGGCATTTACCCGTAAAAGGAAAAAAAATACCCCTTATGTGGTATGAGCGCCATAACTCTCTTGCTCAAGAAGGATTTCGCACCTTTGTAGCCTACCACCAAGGGGCTTTTGCAGGGAGTATTTCTGTAGCTCCTTCTACTATATTGGGTGAAGTGTGGCACGAAGGAAAGGCTTATTTCCTAAGTACCGAAAAAGGCATACTAAAGATTAGTACTGAAAAGAGTCAGTTTAGTTGTGGTACTTGTGCTGATGGGCAGTGTAATACGGATATGGGTACCACTACTACCCCAAAAACAAGTGCTACAGCCCGTGGTGTAGCACTTGCTGAAGTAGCCTTGCCATCAGAAGACAAACGAGTGCTATACAATACTAATGTAATGAGAACGTACCGATTGGCAATGCTTATAGATTATAGTTTTTACAAAGGACATTGTCGCAGTGATATGAACAAGGTAAAAGCCTTTATGACAGAAGTACAAGCAGGACTTAATGAGGTGTGCGGCAGAGAGATAGGTTGTCAGTTTGAATTGGTAAACGACCCACGCCTTATTATTACCACTAAAGAAAAAGAAGTGTATGACCGTCCCTCAGTAAGAACGGTAGTTGAGAGAGCTACAGGCGATTTTAACAGCTTGATAGGTGAAGAAAATTACGATGCTGGTATAGTATTTTCGGTATATAAGGATAATCGTGGATTGGCGCATCTGGGTGAAATCACAGGGAAACTAAAAGGAGGTTGTATTGCTAACCACGAGTTTTATATCATTCTTCACGAGTTCGGACACCTATTGGGTTCGGCACATACCTTTACTATAGGAGGACAAACGGCTTCGTCATTTACAGAGCCTGATAGGGGAAACTCAATAATGAGTTACATTAATGACCCTTATGGTACTTACTTTTCATTACCCTCTATCTATACCATTCGCAATCGTACTAACCTACACGATGCTTACTATAGTGATAAGGCACGTACTAAGTTAGTAGGACTGCCACAAGCGAATATACCCTATGGAGAGGTATCGGACAATCGTGCGCCAGTGATACATCGTGCCAAATTGAAAAAGAGTTATACCTTGCCTCCTAATACTTACTTTCAGTTTGACATAGAAGCCACCGACCCCGATGGAGACCCGCTACTTTATATGGCGCACCAAGCTGACTTTAAGATATTTGGCAAAGCTCGTTTTCCTTCTAACAGACCTACAGAGAGCAACCGTATAGAGTTCTATCAGCCTTATAAAAAGAATGGAGGCACTAATGAATGGAAACCTGTAGATTATAAATTTACGAAGCCCGGAGAAACAGGAGAGTTTACTTTTTGGTTAGGAGTATGTGATGGCAAAGTGGGGGCTTACAAAAATGGGAAACCCCACGTGCCACTCTATGATGTGTACGAAACCAAAGTGAATATAGTAGGAGGTACGCCTTTTAGAATAATTAATGTAAGCAAAAGTAGTGCAGGAAAATACAAACGAGGAAAAGACGTTACCCTCACTTGGGGAGTTGATAAAAATATCTTTGGTGAAGATAGCAAGGTGCGTATTCTCTTTTCAGACGATTATGGAAAGAGTTATAAATATGTGTTAGCTGATGGAATTCCTAACAATGGTAAAGCTACTGTTCCTTTTCCTGTACAAGCTAAAGGATTGCCTTATAATGACCGATTTATTGAAGGTATTTTCAAAGTAGAAGTTATTAATCATATAGCTTATGCTATTTTTCCTGAAAAACAGTTTCAGACAGAAATGGTTAGTCCTGATATTACCTTTAAGAATTTGCCAGAGCCTGTTATAACTGTTAAGAAAAATGCTATACCTACACCTCCTATTGTTACGGCTGATAGTTATTGCAAGAAGACAAAAGTTAATGTAACTTTTTCAGAAGTGCCTCACGATACTTATCTGTTACGTCAATGGGTAGCCACTAATGGTTGTGGTGATAAAGCTACTGCTCAGCAATTTATCTATTACGAAAAAGAAGCTCCTATTAATAGTTTGCATTTTGTAGGAGACTTGCCTAAAGATATGCACGTACAATGTAAAGGGGAAATACCCGAAAAAGCAACGGTAAAGGCTGAAGGTGCTGATAATATCCGTATAGACTATGAAGAAGAAATGACTGAAGGGGATAAAAAGGCTTATAAACTCACTCGTTCTTGGATAGCATATGCTGATAATGCATTGCCTATTCGGCATACTCAGCAAATTTTGCTAAGAGATACCAAGAGGCCAGAGCTTTCGGCTTACCCTAAGAGTATGATAGTGAAGAGTGAGGATGAAGTGCCTTTCAAAGAAAATCTTACTGCTACTGATAACTGCGATGGTCTTTTGAGAGTAGATTCTAGTGAAAGTAGTAAATATGAAAATGGTAAAAAGAAAGAGGTAACCTATGTATGGTTTGTAGAGGATAATGCTCATAATGAAAATCGTTATGTACAGGTAATTACTATTAATCCTGCTATAACTACACCTACAGTTGTTACACCGACTGTAACTACTCCAACGGTAAGCACACCAACGGTAAGCACACCAACGGTAAGCACACCAACAGTAAGCACACCAACTGTGAGTACCCCGACTGTGAGCACACCAACAGTAAGTACGCCAACGGTAACTACTCCAACGGTAACTACTCCAACGGAAACTACTCCAACGGAAACAAGCCCTGAGGTTTCGGAGGTAATTATTTATAATGGGGTTTCAACTCATAATTCTCATAACTATTTCAAAGTAGAGAATACAGACGAAGACAGACCTATCTATGTAGTTATTTTTGATGAAATGGGACTAAAAGTGTATGAAAACCCTGATTATGGTAAGCCTGAAGTGTTTAGAGGTTATGCTAATGTGAAAAACGTAATAGGCAAGAAAGCATTAGCAGGTACCTATTTTTATATACTGCGATACTACAAAAATAATACATTAGAAGAGAAAAAAGGATTTTTATACATCAGGTAGTCAATTATTAATTTGTTAATTATTAATAGTTTTGTATCTTTGCCACTCAAACAATGAAAAGGACATAAAATATGAGTTTTATTGATTACCTACTCTCAGCAGTGTTGATGCTTATCACCTTTGCGATAGGCAGTTCATTGCGCTTTGCTGACTTCGAAAATATATTTAGAAAATCAAAGCCCCTTTATTTGGGGCTTTTCTTGCAAATGGTGTTTTTGCCTATTTGTGCTTTTATTATCGCTGCGGTAGCCGACCTTTCGCCTGCTGAAAAAGTAGGGCTTATTATTGTGGCTATTTGTCCTGGGGGTACTACTTCTAACTTTATAAGCTATCTCATAAAAGCGGATACCGCTCTGGCAGTAGCTCTTACTTCTATCAATAGTCTGTTGATATTAGTCTCTATACCTGTATTATCGAATTGGGCGGTGGCTGCCTTTATGGGTGGGCATACTGAAGTATCGCTGCCGATTCTTAATACTGTGTGGGAGGTGACTAAAATAGTTATTATCCCAGCTACTTTGGGATTGCTCTTCAATCGCTATTTTCCTAATATAGCTCATCGGATTAAGTTTCCGCTAAAAGTAATTAATACCCTCTTATTGGGAGTAGTATTCCTTATCAAGTTTTTTGCAGGGGAAGAATCTGGGGGGAGCGGTATATCAGTAGATGAAATTATACTCTTATTGCCTACTACCTTACTGATGCACCTTAGTTCGATGATACTTAGCTATTTTATAGCCCTTAAACTCTTCAAACTATCGGGTATACAGTCTACTACTATTAGCATAGAGGTAGGGTTGCAAAACACAGTTTTGGCAATATTCGTAGCGGGCACCCTGATGCACAATGCCCCAATGACCAAACCTGCCCTTGTGTATGCGATGTTTTCTTTCTTTACTACTTTGGTGTTTGCTTTTATTACTATTAGAATTAGAAGAGATTAGCTATTTGGCTACTTGCTAACAGATGCTAATAAGTATATCACTGCCATACGTATCGCTACTCCGTTTTCTACTTGTTGTAAGATAATAGACTGAGGGCTATCGGCTACCTCGCTGGTAATTTCTACCCCTCGGTTGATAGGGCCTGGGTGCATAATCACTATTTCTTTATCGAGAGAGGCTAAGAGCTCTTTGGTAAGTCCGTATTGCTGTACATACTCGCGTGTAGAGGGGAAGTAACTGATGTCTAAGCGCTCGTTTTGTATGCGGAGCATATTGGCTACATCGCACCAGTTTAAGGCTTTGCGCAAGTTGGTTTCTACCTTTACGCCAAGTTCGTGTATGTATTTAGGGATAAGCGTTTTAGGCCCGCAAACCATTACTTCAGCTCCTTGTTTATGTAAGGCAAATATATTAGAAAGGGCTACTCGAGAGTGGAGTATGTCGCCTACTATTACTACTTTTTTGCCTGCAACATCACCTAATCGTTCGCGTATAGAGTAAGAGTCTAAAAGGGCTTGGGTAGGGTGCTCGTGCGCTCCATCGCCGGCATTTACGATAGCGGCTTTGACGTGCTGCGATAAGAAGACTCCAGCCCCAGGGTTGGGGTGACGCATCACTACCATATCTACTTTCATTGAGAGGATATTATTGACTGTATCGACTAATGTTTCGCCTTTGGTAACCGATGATTGCGAAGCTGAGAAGTTAATCACATCGGCAGAAAGGCGCTTTTCAGCCAGCTCAAAAGAGAGGCGAGTGCGAGTGCTGTTCTCAAAGAAAAGGTTGGCGATGGTAATATCGCGTAGTGAAGGCACTTTCTTAATAGGGCGGTTGATAACCTCTTTGAAGTGGTCAGCCGTTTCGAAAATTAGTTGTATATCTTTTTCGGTGATATACTTAATACCTAAAAGGTGATTGACACTTAATTCGCTCATCGTATTATATCTTTTAGCGGTACGGCAAAGGTACGAATAATTTGTCAATTAGCAATTTTTAGTCGTTAGTTTTTAGTCGTTGGTCATTAGTTTGGTAATAAAAAAGAGGCTGCCCAAAAAGGTTTAACTAAACTTTTTGGGCAGCTTCTTTTTTTAAAATTGAGTTATAATTCCTATTGAAAGATAGGGCTGTACATAAGTGCGTTCTATTTCTACATTATTCTTTTCGTAAAGTGCACCGATAGTTTTCCCGCCTAAAGCAATATAAGGCTGTGCACGAGGAGTGGATAATGACGAAAAATAAAGTTGTACTTCAGTACCAAAACGCATAAAAAACCAGTCGGAATAACGCTCATAAGTAGGCGAGCCTATTACAAAATGAGTTTCAGATCGCAAGCTGATTTTCTCACTTGTATAGAACCTAAAATTACCACTAAGCCCTATACCTGATGTTAATGAGCGTGCTTTGTAGTTAAGTTCATCGCGAAAGGAGGTGTACCCCAGTTCTATGATAAGTCCTAAGCCGAATTTATCAGAAAAACTATAACCTATCCCAATGTCTAAATTAGTTTGGCTCATAGCCTTTTCATTACTTAAAAAGTTACTCCCAAATGAAAAGTTATCATTGTGGTAAATTCCTTTTTGTGCCAAAGCTATAGGAGTGAATAGTAGGATAAATACTCCTAAAAATACTTTTTTCATAGAATTATTATTTACAGTTTTCAGGATGCAAAGATATAACTTTATTTTAGTATTCTTCTGTAGGGGTAGCGAATATTTCGTCGGCTTTGTGGTGGCGACCACTTATGCGCTCTTGTAAGTCTTGGAAGATAACAAAAAGCACGGGGATTACTACCAATCCGAAGAAAGTACCAATAAGCTGTCCTACAGCGGCTCCGGTAGCTACTGAACGGTTACCAGCAGCTCCTACACCTGTAGCAAATACTAATGGCAAGAGTCCTACGATAAAGGCAAATGAAGTCATTAGGATTGGACGCAAACGTGCCATAGCGGCATTGATTGCTGCCTTAGAGAGGCTCTCGCCCATACGGCGGCGTTGTACCGCAAACTCTACTATCAGGATAGCGTTTTTAGCCAAAAGACCCATTAGCATAATTAGTGAGATTTGGAAGTAAATGTTGTTTTCCAAACCAAAGAGCCATTGCCCCAGATATGCCCCAAAGATACCGAATGGTAACGACATTAGCACTGATAATGGCAATAAGTAGCTTTCGTATTGTGCCGAAAGGATAAAGTAGGTAAACACCAAGCTGAGAATAAAAATGATGATAGTCTGTGAGCCTGCGTTTTGCTCTTCGCGGGTAAGCCCTGTATAATCAATGCCATAGTTGGCGTTAAGGGTTTGAGCCGCTACTTCTTCAACAGCTTTTACTACATCACCGGTACTATACCCCTCATTATTGGCTGCCGAAATATCTACTGAAGTATAGAGGTTATAACGGCTTATCGCCTGAGGACCAAATACCCTTTGCATAGTAACATATTCTGAAAGCGGCGCCATCTCGCCACTACCTGTACGTATAAACATACCATTGAGGCTATTTACATCTTTACGATCTTCAGGTAAAGCTTGTACCATTACACGGAATTGCTTACCGTAGAGGGTAAAGTCGGTGGCATAGTAGCCCCCAATATAGTTTTGTAGAGCAGAAAGGATTTCGCTTACAGATATACCCGACTGCATAGCGCGCTCTACATTGATATCCATTTGGTATTGAGGATAATTGGTATTGAAAGAGGTTTGGGCGTACTTCACTTCGGGGCGTGCATTGAGAGCCGCCATAAACTGTTGGGCTGTTTCATTGATTTCTGTAACATCGGCACCCGATTTATTCAGTAAGGCAAATGATACTCCTGCCCCCATACCAAAGCCTGATACCGCTGGCGGCTGGAAGAACAATATTTGTGCATCTTTTATCTTAGAAGCAGCTGCAAAAGCCTGCCCTATAATAGCATCAATACTTTGGCGAGGGTCTTTAGAGCGTTCTTCGAAAGGTTTTAGGGTGAAGAAGCCTATACCATTGTTGCTACCTTGTCCTGATAGCATACCACGCCCTGTTACGAAAGTGAAGTTTTCAACCCCGGGTATATTATTGAGGTCTTTACTCACTTCGCGCAACTCATTGGCTGCACGCTCCATAGAGGCACCAGGTATCATTGAGAGATCCATCAGTACGAACCCTTGGTCTTCACTGGGGACAAACCCTGTTTGTATATTTTTATTGGCAAAGTAAATACCACCTCCTGCAATAGCAAAAAGCACTAAGGTAACCCATTTGTGGCGCAAGAAAAAGGTAAAAGTCTGTCCGTACTTCAATGTTGCCGCATTGAAGGCAATATTGAATTTGTGGAAGAATTTGCCTATAGCTGATTTCTCTTCGTACTCCTTATCGCCGTGAGGTTTTAAGAAAAGCGAGCATAGCACAGGGCTGAGGGTAAGGGCGTTTACTGCTGAAATGACAATTGCAATGATGAGGGTAACCCCAAACTGTTTGTAGAATACCCCAGTTGTCCCCTCGATAAAGGTAACCGGCACAAACACAGCTGCCATCACCAGAGTGATAGAGATAATCGCTCCTGTAATTTCGTTCATAGCTGAAATAGTAGCAGGCTTAGCTTTTTCGTGCGTCTGCTCCATTTTAGCGTGTACCGCCTCGACCACCACTATCGCATCATCGACCACTATACCTATGGCAAGCACCAAAGCAAATAGGGTAAGCATATTGATAGAGTAGCCTAATAGGTTTAGGAAGAAGAAAGTACCTACAATAGAAACCGGTACCGCAATAGCAGGGATAAGGGTAGAGCGGAAATCTTGCAAGAAGATATACACTACCAAGAATACCAACAAGAACGCCTCTAAAAGGGTAGAAACCACTTTAGAAATAGCCGCATCTAAGAAAGTATTTACATTGAAGTTGATAGAGTAGGTTACTCCTTCGGGAAGGTCTTTTTCAATAGATTTGAGGTACTTATCAATGTTTTGTACCACTGCGTGAGCGTTAGAACCAGGGGTTTGTGAAATACCCATTGCTACCGCTGGACGCCCTTTGCTTTCGGAGAAGCTGGTATAGCTAAGGGCATCGAGTTCTACTTTAGCTACATCTTTTAGGCGAAGTATACGTCCGCCATCAAGAGCTTTGATTATGATATTTTCGTATTCTGATACTTTGTTGTATTTTCCTTTGTACTTAATAGTATATTCGTAAGAACTACCGCTGTTTTGCCCTAAAGTACCAGCAGCCGCTTCCAAACTTTGAGAAGAGATGGCAGCGGTTACCTCAGTAGGGTTGAGCTTATAGGCTTGCAGTTTTTGAGGGTCGAGCCATATACGCATAGAATAGTTTTTGCCCCCAAACTCTTCAGCATCACCCACCCCTGTAATACGTTTTAAACCAGGAATTACGTTGATACTGAGGTAGTTTTCTAAGAAAACTTCGTCAAAATCAGGGTTTTCGGAGAAGAAAGTGAGGAACATAAGGTTACCGGCTTCGCGCTTTTCTACCGTTACCCCTGCTTGTTTTACTTCGGCAGGAAGAATAGCATTGGCATAGGATACCCGGTTTTGGACTAATACGGCAGCATTGTCGGGGTCAGTACCATTTTTGAAATATACCGTGATATTGGCAGCCCCACTGTTAGAGGCAGAGGATACGATATAGTCCATATTTTCTACCCCGTTGATTTGCTCTTCGAGGGGAATCACTACTGATTTAAGCACGGTCTCGGCATTCGCCCCACCGTAGTTAGCTCTTACCGATACGGTAACAGGCGCAATGTCGGGGTATTGGGATACAGGTAACGAGACAATACCCAGCACCCCTAAGATGACTATCAAGATGGAAATAACCGTTGATAGCACCGGTCTGTTTATAAAGTTCTTTATCATAAATTCTTAATTTGTCAATTTGCTTATTATTTCCAGCCACCTCCAAGGGCTTTGTAGAGGGTGATGCCGTATTGCATACGGGTAAATTGGGCTTCGGCTACACTTAGTTCGGCATTGAGACGGCTTACTTCGGCAGTGATTACCTCTAAGTAATTCACCATACCGCTATCGAACAGCTGTTTAGAGAAGTCAGTAGCCTCTTGGTAGGCTTTCATCTCTTTGGTTTTTAGTTCGATTAGCTCGGTTTGAGTGGTAAAGTTGCGCATAGCATCGGTTACCTCTTTGCCTGCTGAAAGGATAGACTTTTTCAGATTAAGCAAGGCCGTTTCTTGGGCAGCGCGTTGTACCTCATACTGGGTGCGTATTTGTCGCTTATTGAGTATAGGTTGCGCCAGCCCTGCTACGAAGTTAGCAAACATAGATTTAGCTGAAAACCAAGTGTCTAACTCGGTGCTACTCAACCCTCCTCGTGCTGAAAGGGTAAGGGTAGGGAAGAAGTTAGCACGGGCTGCGTTAGTAAGTTCGAAAGCATTGCGCAAGTTGAGTACTGCACGGAGTACATCGGGGCGGTTTTCTAACAACTTCACTGGGTAACCTTGTTTGAACTCGGTAGGAAATTGTTGGGCTGATAGGTTGCTGCGCTCTATGCTGTGCAACTCTTCGCCCATAAGCACGCAAATAGTATTTTCTAACGCCCATATATTATTGTTGATGCTGATAAGTTGGGCTTGGGCGTTGTATACGAGGGCTTCTATCTGCTTGGTAGCTACTTCGGTAGTAGACCCTGCCTCTTTTAGATGCTTAGTGGTTTCTAAACTTTTTTGGCGGAAGTCGATAGTCTGCTCGAGTACCTTTTTCTGTTCGTCGAGCATTAGCAATTGGTAGTAGGCAGTTGCCAACGTAGCCACCACCTCCGATTGTACGGCTTTTTGAGCCTCGACTGTAGCCAAGTAAGAGGCTGTTTGGGCGCGTTTTTGGGCAGAGATTTTGCCCCAAATGTCGGCTTCCCAACTGGCACTGGCGGTAATATCCCACAGGTTGCCATAGGTGCGGTCGCCTATGCCCCCAGCAGTATTGATAGAGTTGGTGCTGCGGGTATAATCAGCCCCTACTGAAAGAGCAGGGATATAGGCGGCTTTGCTCTGTTTTAGATAGGCTTGCGCTGACTGCACGCTTTGCACCGCCATACGCACATCGAGGTTGTTAGTCAGTGCTTTGCTGATGTGCTGCTGCAGCAGTGGGTCGGTGAAGATGTTGCGCCACGATACCGTAGCACTGCTGAGGCTATCGGTAGGGATATTGTCGGTGCGAAAAAGTTTTTCGCTAACCCCCTCGGGCATATATTCTTGCCTTTTGGGTGCTACACAAGCGGTAAGGCTCAGGGCGATACTTGCCGCTGCTATAGATTTGTATATGATTCTTTTCATTTGGGTGTAAAATAATGTGAGAATACAAGTCAGAGGGCTATTATTTAACATCCCCCCAGCCCCCTTCAAAGGGGGAGATGTGACGGTCAACATACACGAAAAACCTTTCGGATAGTCTAATGCATTTTGGTTAAATTATGATATTCGTGTATGACTAACGATTAATGGCTGAAAATAGGTTGTATTCTTTTTACAATGCTATCCATTTGTACGATAGGCTCAGGTTTTACATGCATACCTCTGCGCACAGCATTAAGCCCTTGTACGAGTATGATATCACCTTTAGAGAGACCGCTTTCTACTACTGCATAATTATCGGCGCGGTTCTTAAGAGTGATAACGGTCTGTACCACCGAGTCCTTTGCTATTATTTTGTAAGCGAATACTTTGCCTTGTAGCTCGAAGGTAGCAACTTCGGGTATTACGAGGGAGTTACTAAAATGCTGAGGCACTCGGATAGTACCGCTGTTGCCATTGGTAAGAACTCCCTCAGGATTAGGGAAAGTAGCGCGGAACTGTATGCTGCCGGTAGTAACATCTATTTGTCCTGTTACAGCTTGTATTTTACCCTTTTGGGTGTATTCCTTTCCGTTAGCCAACACCAAAGAGGCTTCGGGTAGGTTTTTGAGCTTTTCGGGTAAGTTTTTGCCTTCAGTATTATTCAAGAAGTCGAGGTATTCTTTTTCGTTCATAGAGAAGTAGGCATATACTTCTTTTATATCGGATACTGTGGTAAGAACGGTGTTATTAGCGGTTACTAACGCTCCTTCACGATAGTTGATAGCACCTACAATACCGTTTACAGGGGCTTTTACCACCGCAAAGCCGATGTTGCTAGCCACCTCATTATAAGCAGCTTGGGCGCGCTGTAGGTTGGCTTTAGCCGTTTCGAGCTGCACTTTGCTCACTATGTTTTTCTCTACCAAAGGAATGAGTTTATTCACTTCGACCTGTGCTACCTCGACCTGCGCTTTGGCTGAAGCTGCCGATTGGTTGAGGGTTTGTGTTTCGAGCTGAAAAAGCGCTTGCCCTTGGGTAACGGCTTGTCCCTCATCGACCAATACTTTGGTGATGTAGCCAGACACTTTGGCTTGCACAGGGCTGTTTACCACCCCTTCGATGTTTACAGGGTAAGAAAGAAAAGAGGTTGTATTTTGTTCGCCTACTACTATAGCAGGGTATGAGGGTATCTGCGCATTATTTTGCGCTGCTTGTTGTTGTGTGTTATTGCAGGCTACCATAGCAATAGCTGCTGTTGCTGTTAAAAAGATTTTATTCATAATACTTATTGTTACTCATTAGTTTTAGGGGGATTGTTTTAATTATTATGCAAAGGTAAAATGGTGGGGTGTTTTGCACAAATAAATTCGACGAAAAGGCTAATTTTATCGACGAAGAGGTTTTTTTAATAATTTATGCTCTCATTATTGGGGGGCAAAGTTAGTGCAAAAACTTGTGCTAAAAAAATACGTATTTGTTAATCTTTTCATAAAGTTTTTAAGGGAGAAGAGAGGGGTAATCTTCTTGTTATTTTTTGTTCGTCACATACTCGGCTGCGCCAGCTCGCCGACTTTCCTTCGCTTATCCTTCGCTTATCCTTCGCTTATCCTTCGCTCATCGTTCGCTGTAAGTATATCTGAAGTAAGGGGAAAGTAGGGAGGAATTTTTTTCTTCAGAATTGACAAATTTGCTAATTGACAAATTATTTGTACATTTGTACCCTAAATTTTAATGTTCTATACAATGAAAAAAGTGTTTTTATCAGCATTAGTGTTGAGCACGATGGCAATGGAAGCTCAGCAATCGTTTTCAGGCTTTCGCGAGAGTCCGTATGCTGGGGTGCTACAAGCTACTACTAACCCTGCTTATATGATTAGCAGCAAGCGCCCTTGGGATGCCAGCCTCTTTGTGCTAAACGTAGGCGTAGGCAATGACGCTATTAAGCTTGACACCGACATCAACAAAAGTATTAATGACTTTGCACGCTTAGACGCTTCTAATCCGTTGGCAAAGAATAACGACATCAACTTGCGCCTTAATGTAGATGTACTTGGCCCTTCGCTATTTGTGAAGTTGAACGACAAGCACGCTGTAGGTATATTTACCCGTGTGCGCGCTTTGGGTAATATCAACAATTTTGATGCTAAAATGATTCAGTCGTACATTTCTGACTATGACAAGTTAGAGTTGCGCAACAACTACAGCCTAAACCTAAACGACCAAGAAGTGGTAGTACACGGTTTTTCTGAAGTAGGCTTCTCTTGGGCAGGTGAATTGTATTTTGACGGTCATAACGCCATCAAAGCAGGGGCAAGCCTTAAGTACATAATGGGGGCAGGTAACCTATATGCTGGCTTCCGCGACTTTAACGGTACTGCGAGCCTTACTACTGACCCTGTTAGTAAAAAAGTAAAATTGAATATCAATTCTACTAACGGGGTATTCGAGATTGTAAATGGAGGTACTGACTTCCTCAACAACTTTAAGGCTAATTCGCTAATGGGTAAAGAGGCTTCAACTATAGGTTTTGACCTTGGGGCTACTTACGAATATCGTTTTGATGGTTGCCGCACTTGCCACAACAAGCCTCACGACCTACGTATAGGTTTTTCGATTATGGATATAGGTTCTGTTAGCTACAAAACTAATAAAGAGTCTCAACGCTACAAAATGCAAGGAGGTACTGTAACGCTGAATATGGATGAAATCAATGAAGAAAAACTAAAACATGCATTTGGGAGCTTTGAATCACTGGGACAAAAGACAGTGAAATCATCATTGCCTACTACTCTTAACCTAAGTGCTGACTACCGCATATTTGGAGGTTTGTACGTTAATGCTTCAGGGCTTGTGAATCTTACTTCTAAGAGCAAAACAGATGTGTATAACGCTTATTACGCTAATACTTTCTCGCTAACCCCTCGCTTTGATACCAGCTCTTTTGGTGCGTATTTGCCTATCTCTTACAACCAAGTTGCTAAAACTAATATCGGTTTTGGTTTGCGTTTAGGGCCTCTTACTTTAGGTTCAAGCTCTGTTATCAGCAATGTTATAACCAAAAGCGCTCACGAGCTTAACTTCTTTGTAGGGCTTCGTTTTGGACATATGGCATATCCTAATAATTAAAATAATGTTAGTTCGATATATAAACATCCCCCCAGCCCCCTTCAAAGGGGGAGCTCATACACGAGCATCATAATGGCACAATATACCTAAATCGAACAACAAAAAATACAAATAAAAAAGCGGTTCAGCACGTGCTGAACCGCTTTTTTATTTACTATTATAACTATTAAAATTCGAAAGTACCTACTTCTATGACCTCTTTGGCGTTGCTTAGCCGTACGGTGGTCTCTTGTTGTTTTTGTTGAGGGGTACCGTAGTGGGTGTAGAAGATAATGCGCAAGCTAACCGGCATTAGTTGCTTTTGTGAACTGGTACCAAAGTAATCTACCTGTACTTTGTACTTGCCTTTTACGGCTTTCTTGAGCATAAACTCTTCAGGGCCATAGCCTTGAGTAACATCTTCAGAGATTTTACCGCCTAAATAAGTAAGCTTATTGCTATAATAGCACTCCTCGTTTTTAGGGTCGGTTACCCATAAGTCCATATCGCAGTTGTCGGTATCCCAACTGAGCACTACGCGTACATCAACTGGTTCTTTCTTTAGCAAGCGTTTATCGATATAGCTGGTGTTTATGCCTTTATGGCGCGCTATTAGGCTATTGATGTCGTTCATTGTTACGAGTTGTACATCGCCAAAACGACTGCTCCACACACCTGTTACTACTTTATAAAGGGTTTTGACTGCCTCGTTGTACTGAGCGTCATCGGCTAAGGCTAAGCCTAAATCGCGGAAAGATTGCGGTTCTTCTTCGCGCAGTTCGGCTACCTTGCGGAACACTTGTACGGCTTCTTTTTTAGCTCCGTAGCTGCTAAGTTTGTAGCCCAGCATACGCAACAATTGAGGGTCGTCTAAGCCTAACTCGGCTAAGTTAGAGATTACTAAAATAGCTTGTTCTTTATTGCCTTTTTTGAAGAAGTAGTCAGCTACATCGGCATAGAAAGAAGGGGTGCTACCATACTCTTCTTTGAGTTTGTAGTAAGTTTCTACAGCTTTGGCCTCATCGGCGTACTCCATTACTTTTAGGTAAGGCGTATCGGGGTTGTAGGCATTGAGGGCAATGCTACCGGTAGGGGCTTCAGGAGTGTCTTCTGAGTAGCTTTCGCTTCTCTTCATTGCTGCATTAGAAGAAATAGCACCCACCATAGTGGTCTTTCTTTGTGGGGCATTGTCCATCACTACTACTTCTTCAAGTTGGTAGGAGTCCTTATCAGAGAGGTCTTGTACATTGGCTACTCTTTCTTCTTTGTGTGCTATAGGAGCCGCCTCAGCTAAGCTTACAGCCTCAGCTTCCTCATCTTCCTCAGCTTCAACTTCTACAACCGGTTTAGTGTTTTTAACTTTCTTAGGGTAGGAAGTTTGCCACCACTTAGTCTGGTCGGCTGATTGCCCAATGACCTCTTCTAAGGATTCTTTAACGGACTCTTTTTTATCTTTCTCTTCTTGTTGTAGATACTTTTGATACTCTTGTAGCAACTCTTTAGGCGGGGTGATACGATAGCGCAGATAGTCGCTTACGGTTTCTAACACTATTAGTGAGTTGCCCTCGGTTACGATGCCATACTCGCGCCCTACAGCGTCTATTTGCTTTTGGTCAGCCCCAATGCGTTGCAAGTGAGCGATTTGTTTTTCAGCCCATATACGGCGCAAGAGAGCGTATTCGCTTTGGCTAGTTGCATTATCCTTGCTAAAACTGATTTCTTGTTGTGCCACTACCTTATTAGGGTAGCCTACTGATACTACTATAGTCGCTTCGTCAGAGAGGAGTTTGCCTGCAAAGGTGAATGTCTCGCCGCTGAGGGCAGTGCCTTTTTCAGGATAAAGGTCTTTTACTTTGCCTTTTTTCACCTCATAGCCTAAGAGCTGAAAAGGGGTGTAGCAGGCTGCTTTTACCGCTTCGGGAGTGCTAAGAGTGGTCAAATCGATAAAGTTACCGCCAGTTGCCCCTGCTAAATACTGCATTTTGGCAGTGTTGGCTACAGCAGTACTATTGATAACAGTTATAGGAGTTTTAATCTGTTTTACCGCTTCGGTTACTGAAAAGTCCTTAGTGCCAAAGTTGAAAATACCATCGGTGAAGAGCAAATATTCATCGCACTTAGGGCTGAAGTTCATCGCATTGCCATCGGTAGCCCCATCGTATTTTAAGGTTTGTAGAAAGGCTTTTAGGCTTTGCCAATTACCATTTTTTACCTCAAAATTAACGGCTTCGGAAGTGCGTATGCTGAAGGTGTTAAGGGTTACCTCGGTGTTCTGAATATGAGAGAAGTAACTATCTAAGAAAGCGAATGCTTTTTCTTTGTCGGCTTGGGCGGCTGAGTGCGATACGTCCCATAAGATACCTAACTTTTTAGAGGTGTTTTTAGGCAGCTGAGGGGTGTTGCCCAATGCCATAGTACCGTACAGATAGCTACTATTACCTTTGGTAGCCGTCAGCACTTGAGGCTTTTCTACCTTAGGGAAGGTAAGGGCTATGTTTTTGTTAAGGGAGTAATTGTCTTTGCTCAGCTCGCTGATATAGCTATTGCGCGTCTGTTTGAAGTCGAGCTCAAGGCTGTTTTCAATATCAGCTTTCACAAGGCGCGATACTACTTCAGTACGCAGTTTAAACTTCTGTAGCTGTAGTGCAGAGGCGATAGGCAAGAAGTAGAAATCTTGTCCGTTTTTCTGACGTAGTTCTTGCTCGAAGGCGATAAGCACACGCCGAGTGCCTTGTGCAGGCATAGGGTATACGCGGGCTTTGAAGTTGTTGCCCTCAGTCTTTTCGAGCAGACCTGGGTCTACGCCACGCCGTACGATGTCTTCAAAGGCTTTGCGCCCTAAAGCCTTATCAACAACAACCCCTTCGCGCATCTTGCCGTTGATGTCGAGGGCAAAGCGCGATACTTGCTGACCATCGGCAAGAGGGAACTGAAATTCGCCCTCCATCACGCGAGTGTTAGGGTTGTAAAAGGTCATTTCCATAGTAGTAACGGCGGTTTGCCCTACTACCAGAATGTCTACCGAGAGCTCTCGTAGCTCCATAGGGTTGGCATTGCGTTGGTTTACTACCTTCACCTCGGGTAGCGCTGTTTTTTGCGACAGTGCGATAAAAGGAAGTAAAAGTGCAGCAGATGATAAAAAATGTTTCATAGTAATTATCTATTTTATAATTACTACCTAACAATTAGTGTGCCGAAATAATTAATTTGTCACTCAAAAAAACGTCAAAGTGCCATTCTCTCTAAATGCGGCAAAAGGTATCTCGAAGCCCTCTACTGGCTTGCCGTTTAGCTGTACGTATTCTACTAAAGGACTGTTAGCATTCCGACTTACATTCTTTATCAAAAACTTTTTACCTTCAGGCAGTTGCAAAGTTATCGTTTTAAACAAAGGCGTGCCTAATAAGTAACTATCGCTGGCAGGGGTTACGGGGTAAAAGCCCAAAGCGGAGAACACATACCAAGCAGAGGTCTGCCCGTTATCCTCATCGCCGCAATAACCATCGGGGGTAGGAGCGTAGAGCCTGTCCATTACCTCGCGTAGTTTAGCTTGGGCTTTTTCGGGCTTGCCTGCGTAATGGTAGAGATAGATAAGGTGCTGTATAGGCTGGTTGCCGTGAGCGTAATTGCCCATTCCTACCAGCTGCATTTCGCGTATTTCGTGTATGGTAAAGCCGTAATAACTATCGTCAAAAAGTGGGGGCATCTCAAACACTTCGTCTATCTTTTTCTCGAAAGCCTCTTTGCCGCCCATCAGCTGTACGAGTCCCTCAAAATCTTGAAATACTGACCAAGTGTAGTGCAGACTGTTCCCTTCAGTAAACGCATCGCCCCATTTTAGCGGATTGAAAGGAGATTGAAACTTGCCGTCCTTATTCTTGCCGCGCATCCACTTGGTTTCAGGGTCAAATACATTTTTATAACGCTTAGATTGCTCGTAATACTGTTTGGCTATATCTGCCTTGCCCATCTTTTCTGCCATACGTGCAATGCAATAATCGGCATAGGCATACTCAAGGGTGCGGGCTACGTTCTCGTTAATCTTCACATCATAAGGCACATAGCCTAAACTATTGTAGTACTCTACCCCCTCGCGTCCTACCGACTTCACAGGTCTTCCCTCGTTTTGGGTAGCGTTTTTGAGCATCGCTTCTAAGAGTATTTCGGCATCAGCAGCTTCTATATTTCCTTTTAGGTAAGCATCAGCAATGATAGAAGCCGAGTTAGAGCCTATCATACAATCGCGATGCCCTGGGCTTGCCCATTCGGGTAACCAACCAGATTCTTTATAAGCATTTACTAAGCCTTTCATCATCTGTTGGTTCATCTCAGGATACAATAGGTTAAACAGCGGGAATACTGAGCGAAAAGTATCCCAAAAACCATTGTCAGTAAACATATAGCCCTTTTCAACCTTGCCGTTATACGGACTGTAATGCACTATTTCTCCCTCTTTGTCATACTCGTAGAAAGTGCGCGGGAAGAGTAGCGTCCGGTACAAACAAGAGTAGAAAGTGCGCAAATGGTCTATATTTTCGTCTTCTACTTGTATCTTGCCGAGTTCAGCCTCCCAAAGGGCAAGAGCTTTCTGTTGGGTTTGTTCGAAAGTATCGTTGCCGAGCTCCGTTTGCAAGTTTAATAGTGCTTGTGCAGGCGAGATAAAAGAAGAAGCTACTTTAGCAGTTATCTGTTCGCCTTTTTTGGTGTGGAAGCCTATCACAGCGCCAGTGTGTTCGCCCTCACTTTCGGGTTTGTTGCTCAGTTTATAGCCATTGCCCCACGTTTGCACGCTCTCAAAATCTTTATCAAAGGTAATGACGAAGTAGTTATGGAAGTTTTCGGGTACACCGCCGCTATTATTGCGGGCATAGCCTATAATCTTGCGTTCTTGGGGCAGTACTTGCACCTTAGAACCTTTGAAGAAAGCATCTAATAACAAATAAGCCTTGTCAGTTTCGGGGAAAGTAAAGCGGAACTGAGCCGCGCGGTTAGTAGGGGTAATCTCTACAGTAGTATCGTAGTCAGCTAAATAGACTTTATAATAGTGAGGTTGTGCTGTTTCGGTTTTGTGCGAGAACCACGAGGCGCGCTCGTCTTCTTTTATTTTCAAGTTGCCTACTAAAGGCATTAGGGCAAAAGTGCCATAATCATTTATCCACGGACTTGGCTGGTGGGTCTGCTTAAAGCCTCTTATCTTCTGAGCGTGGTACTGATAAGCCCAGCCATCGCCCATCTTGCCTGTTTGGGGCGTCCAGAAGTGCATACCCCAAGGCACCGCAATAGCAGGGTAAGTATTGCCATTAGAAAGTTCGAAGGTAGAATCAGTACCCATCAGCGGGTTTACGTAGTGAGTGTAAGAGGTGGTAGGCACTACCGGAGTAGGTGCCACTTTCTTTTCTTCTTTTTTAGGAGTTTCAGTAGGAGCCCCACAAGCTACCATTCCACCGCCAAGGATTAAAAGGAATATCTTTTTCATAATTAACTTCAGTTTGATGTGTCTTATTATACCTAAGTATTAAGAAAAATGGTTAATCATTAAACCATTAATAATTAACCATTTTTCATTGCTTTATAGCACCGCTATACAAGAAATTTCAACCTCTACCCCCTTAGGTAGTTTGGCTACTTGTACGGTTTCGCGGGCAGGTGCTGTTTTTTCATCGAAATAACGAGCATATACACCGTTTACTTGTGCAAATTGACCCATATCGGCTAAGAAAATAGTAGTTTTTACTACTTTTTCAAAGGTAGTGCCTGCCTCTGTGAGGATAGCTTTAAGGTTTTCCATCACTTGCTCGGTAGCAGCTTCAATACCTGTTACTACTTCGCCAGTTGCAGGGTTTACGGGTATCTGTCCTGATACGTAGAGGGTGTTACCTGCCAAAATAGCTTGGGTGTAAGGACCTATAGGAGCAGGTGCTTTGTCTGTAAAAATGACTTGTTTCATATAAAATTGGTTTTTAATTTCCGTTTTTTTAAGAGTTGGGACGAGTGAAAGTAGCTTTTAGCGTACCTACGTTGCCCACCTTGTCATAAGCATTAATATTCAATTCGTATTTAGTAGTATCGGTAGTATCTACATCGTCAAAGTTAAAGGTGAGGGTGCGATTTTTAGGCTCGTATTCAAAGAGTATCCACTGCCCATTGAGGGTAGCACTACAAGAGGCGAAACCACTGAGGTTATCGCTTACGGTCACTTTTAGAGTGTTGCCTTTTACTACTCCTTTATCTTTGAAATTCAATGCTTTAAGGGTAGGAGGGGTGCTGTCTTTCCGCAGGCTATATTTGCCCAAATTGCGCGCACGAGCGGTAAATACACCGTCTTTATAAACAGTAGTAGCAAAACCACCTGCTGCCGAAATAAATACCTTGCTGATTTCGTCCTCTGCAAAATTAGTGTTTTTCATAGTTACGGTGAAGTACTTATCTACAGGCGTACGGCGATTGCCAATAAGCAGTCCGTCGCTGTCTTCGCTGATGTTGATAAGCTGGTCTTCGTAGAAAGTGTTTTCAGGGAAAAACACACTTCCTTTAGAGAGTTCGTAATAGTTATCGCGCTTGGCTATTAGCTGCTTATTACCTTTGTTTTCAGGGCGTTCGGTCTTCAGCTCTAATCGTTCGCCTTTTATAGGGATATTTACCGAAGTAGCATTGCCCTTAAAATCTTCTACCACTACCGTAGCTGTATAGGTTTGCCCTTCTTCTATGGTCAGATAGCCGTTGTTTTCCTTTAGTATTTTGTATATCTCTAAGCGGTTACCAGGTTTCTTGTAGAGCAGCTGTACAAAACTTTTGTCAGACAAATAACGCTCGTAATCGGTTAGAATATTGATACAGCGAGTATCGCCAAAATTCACCTTGTCGAAGGCGGATTGCAGCTGGGGTTCACCATTGAGCAGTAGGGTAGCCTTGTAGATACTGTTTTTGTGTAGGGTACCATCTTGGCGGTCAAAGGCTTGAAAACCAAAGCCAATAGTGCCGATAGCCCTAAGCGTATCGGTAACGAAAGAGCCGTCAGGCAATCGCTTCTTTTGCAATTGCTGCGATAACTGGGTGTGAGCTACCTGCGCATCATTGCCCAAAGCGTAGGCAAAAAGCCCTGTTATTTCAGGAGGCGTAGTGTCTTCTATCTCTCGGAAAGCAAAAAGCAGCGGATTCCAGCCGTTATTGCTCGTATCGCGCACCTCAAAGTGCAGATGCGGCCCGTGGCTACCACCGGTATTGCCACTAAGGCCTACCCATTCGCCTTTTTTCACTACAAATTCGTTTTCAGCAGGGGTAATATCGATATCGTAGGTCTGTTTTTCGTATTGTTTTTTCTTTACATATGCCTCTATAGCAGGTGCGTATTTCTGTAGGTGTCCATAGGTAGTTACATAGCCATTGGCGTGGGTGATGTACAGCATTTTGCCATAGCCATACGGACTTACTATAATACGCGATACATAGCCGTCTTGCGCAGCCAATACCTGTAGTCCCTCTCTACCTTCAGTCTTGAGGTCTAAACCTCCGTGGAAGTGGTTAGGACGCAGTTCAGCAAAGTTGCCTGCCAATAGGGGTTTGGTGTTTAGGGGTACTATCGGCTGGAAATCCTGTGCGCGACTATAGGTGGTAGCAAGTAAGTGGCAGCTAATGTAGGCAAGTAAAAAGAGTTTTTTCATTAGTGATTTTATAGTGTATAGATATTAAGGTCTTTAAGGTCAAGGGTCGCCCCTATTTCAATAAGGTGTAGGCGGCGATGGTCATCTTTAAATTTTTGTTTAGACGATTCTTTATTAATTTTTATCACAGGGAAAGTATCGTAATGCACCCCTAATACGTTGTCTACTTGTACGAAACGAGCAGCGGTAAGGGCATCGCGTACCCCCATCGTATAATTGTTGCCGATAGGGAAAATGCCCAGATTAACCTTGTATTGGTGGGGGATAATCTTCATATCGTAGTGAAGAGCGGTATCGCCTGATATATAGATAGTTTCATCGTTATAATCGATGAGGAAGCCAGCCGGATTGCCACCGTACGAACCGTCAGGGAACGAAGAAGAGTGTTCGGCTTTAATCATCTTTATTTTCACTTTGCCGTCTACAAAGCGGTGAGAGCCGCCGAGGTTCATACTATGTCCGCTAAGGCCGAGTGCCTCGAAGTGGGCGAGTATTTCGGGGTTAGTAATCAGCTGAGCACCAGTGCGTTTAGCGATAGCCTCTACATCGGCTATATGGTCAGCGTGGGCGTGAGTGATAAGTATATAATCAGCTTTAATAGAGTTGATGTCGATGTGTTTAGCCAGAGGGTTAGGGCTGATAAAGGGGTCTACTAAGAAAAAAGTACCGTCAATATCAATATTCACGCAGGCGTGCCCAAGATAAGTAACTTTCATAATGTTATTTTTTAGGGTTTGTAATTATGCGGCAAAATTACGAATAAAAAGCAAAACTACAAAAAATAATGTAATTAGCCCCGCTGGCGCAAGCTTGCAGCTTGTGCCCAATTCAGAATTCACAATTCTCTCCCCGTCCTACTTGTCCCACTCGTCCTACCTGTCCCACTTGTCCCACTTGTCGCACCCGTTCTCCCAATTCAAAATTCAGAATTCAAAATTCTCTCCCTGTCCCACAATCGCCGGTGCGGCTCGCCCTCCCAGCCCTCTCAGCCTTCTCATACCTCCCATCTGCCTCACACTTGTATCGTGTTAATAGTTAGCCTTATATTTTTAACAACACATCTGATACATTACCCTCTATCTTTTTAAGAATACTCTCATTTTAGCATATTTAGCTTCTAACACTTCCATTAACAAACTTAAAATCTCCTTTACAGCTATATCCTCAGTTTTGTGATACTTTTGCCTCATATACTTACAAGTTGTTTCAGTGCCTTCATATTCCCCCTGCTGGTGCGAGCTTGTAGCTCGTACCTAGTATTCTTAGAGCTTCCAGCTCTGTTATATTCTTAAGCACAAGCTAGAAGCTTGCGCTAGCGGTAATTAACATTTTTCCGCCATCTTTTAGGTGCGCTACATAGCCTTTAGAAGCGTCCACCAAAGATGCTGCATTGAAATGCAGATAATATTTTTCGATAAATTCGGTAATTGGTTTGTTTGCCATTTTTCTCTACTTTTAATTATATTTTATATTCTTTTTTAAAATCTTTAAATTCAATCCATAGCCCGACAGCAAGAAACAACGCCAGCACGCCCCAGAATATAGCGAAATAGAGGTCAGTATTACTTGTTTCCTTCTCTTTTTCGTATTTCAATGATGATGCTGGATTTATATCATGGACAGATGGATTGTCTTTTAGATAATATACTTCCACCACAGGGCTTTCTGGCAATTTTGAAGTTGATTGTTCGCCTTCATATTCTACACCATTTACTTCATATTTATATTTAATACTGTATGTTTTTATGGGTACTTTGGCAATTTTCACTGTATGCTCTGTATAGACACTATCATAAACAGCAGTAGTTTTAGTGTTTTCTTTTATCAAAGCCTCATATTCTGCAACTTTTTCCTTATTTGAGCCTTCTATATAGTCTCCAGCACAAGTTTTACATGCTAAACTGGCAAGTATAGCCATCAATAAACCTTTCCAATTCTTGAAAATAAAGTTGATTATCATCATAAGCTTAAAAATTTTAATTAGGACAAAAATAAGAATAATTATTTACAAATTCTGTTTTTACTCTATCTATGTTATAAAATCCTTATGCTGGTGCGAGCTTCCAGCTTTTTTATTTTTTAGCACAAGCTAGAAGCTTGCGCTAGCGGTGCGCGGAACTGTTCTTCTTTAACAACACATTTGAAACATCCAGGGGCTTCTTTACACTATTTAGAGCACTTTATAGGCTTTAAAAATGCTTATCTCTATGGTGGGTAAAGAAAAATAGTAGGGCAGTTCTTTTGTATTATTTTGATTAGCAAGTTGTTGTGATTTTAACAATACATCTAGAATATTACCCATTGTTCAAATTATTAAAGTACTTTTCCAGCATTGTAATGTTGTCATATTTTTGAGTACGATCTGTGTAAGCAAACCACTTATCTGCTAAATCATCAAATAATTGTTTACCTAAGTCTGTTAAATCACTTTCTTTGATGACTGTGTCAATGTTTAAATTACCTTCTTCATCAAAAGGATTTTTATGTAAGAGCCCTTTTTTATAGCTAAGTTGAAGCAAGTTTCTACAAGCAATAAGTGTATTGTCCTTATCAACTTGTCTTATATATGCTTCTGCTAGTCTCCTTACATTTAATAATACTATATCTTTCATATTTTATTTATTTATTTCATTCTAATTATTTGTGTTGGTACTTGTGATACATCAACAAGATTACCATTTTTATCTTTGGCAAAAATACAAATAATTTACCAATTAGCAACCCGCATTGCCAGAAATTTTTTCTTTTTCACCTACCCTATACAAACGATACAGGAACAATATAGGAACGATATACGAACGATATAGGAAGAGCGAACGATAACCGAAAAATAATCGTCTAATAACCGACCTAAAAATAGAAAAATATGCTACCTTACATTAAAGTATATTGTGCTATTATGATGCTCGTGTATGGGCTCCCCCTTTGAAGGGGGGTAGGGGGGATGTTTATGTATACATTTAACAATCAGTATTTTATGATAAAATATCTCCTTAGTAATGTTTAGTTATGAATTCTAAGGTATACAAACCTTTATTTACCAAATTTGCTAATTGGCAAATTATTTGTACTTTTGCCTTATAAAAAAATTGAAACGTTATGCCATATACAATTACCCTCAATAATGATAGTCCGCAAGCTTTAGCTTTTGTAGAGTTTGCCAAAAACTTTGATTTTCTAAAGGTTACTAAGAAAAGAGAAGCCAAAAAAGCACTTACAAAGCCTGAAATAGACGATTTAGAAGAAGATGAATACGGTATTCCTATCAAATACCGCGATGAGATTATGGCACTTTCTAAAGAGTCTAATAGAAATATGACCAGACGTTGGGAAGCTGCTATTGCTAAAAGAGAACAAGAGCAAAAATTATGATAGTTATCTCTGACACTAATATTATCTATAGCTGTTTCTATAGACCAGGAGGAGCCATTGCTACTATTTTGAAAAATGATAAGAAAAAACTACAGTTTATAGCGCCTTCTTATCTTTTAGATGAAATAGAAGAGCATTTACCTAAGATTATGGAAAAGAATAATCTTACTAAAAAGCAAGCTAATAAGTTGTTGAAAGAATTTACTAAGCATATTACTTTTTACAATTTAGAAGAGATTGAAAAGAAAAACAGAATTAGGGCAGCTGAAATAGCTAAAGATATAGACCCTGATGATTATCTTTTTATAGCATTGCATTTTCAAAAAGGTCATAAAATTTGGACTTGTGATGCTAAACTTGCTGAAGGATTAAAAGAGAAAGGCTATGATATATGTGTTACAACACAACAATTAAAAGAAAAAATATATAAAAAGAGTACCTGATATTGAAAATGCTGCTCAAAATTTGCTAATCACCAAACTTGCTAATTTGCTAATTATTTGTATCTTTGCCGCAAAATTACATTCCGTATTATATACCCTATTAATAATATGAAGCAACATCTAACTATCATTATACTACTCTTTTTCAGCTTCTTATCTGCGCAAGCACAAGTAACCAATACTACTCAAACTACTTCATCTACTCAGTCCGAAACTACTGTAAAAAACGGTATCGGGCGCATCGGCTTGCAGCAACCTAAGAGCATCGTGCAGCAGTATACTTATAACCCTGCCTTAGACCGCTATGTCTATACTCAAAAGCTGGGCAAATACGACCTCGCGACCCCTATGTTCCTCACTGTCAAGGAGTACGAAGACTTAGTGATGCGCGAGCGTATGAGTGCCTACTACCGCAATAAGTTAGACGTATTAGGCGATACCCAAAGCGATACTACCCAAAAGAAAAAAGCCCAACGCGACTTATTGCCCGACCTATATGTCAATTCTGATTTCTTCGAAAGCATTTTCGGAGGGCGAAATATAGAGTTTACCCCTACCGGAAGCGTGGGGGTCGATTTTGGTTTGCGCTATACCCGCAATGATAACCCAGCTGTGAGTCCGCGCTACCGCAGTTCGTTTGGTTTGGACTTCGAGCAGCGCATCAGCTTGGGGCTTACCGGCAAGATAGGAACCCGCCTAAATCTGAACGCTCAGTACGATACCCAAGCCTCATTCGATTTTCAGAACGTTTTTAAACTCGAATACGCTCCTGATGAAGACGATATACTACAGAAAGTAGAGCTCGGTAATATCTCTATGCCTATTTCTAACTCGCTTATTACCGGTTCGCAAAGTCTTTTCGGGGTGAAAACACAACTCAAGTTTGGGCGTACCACCATCACAGGGGTTTTCTCTGAACAGAAGTCAGAGCGCAAAACCCTTACGGCACAAGGGGGTGGTACTATTACCGAATTTGAGTTTTCGGCTTTAGACTACGACGAAAATCGCAACTACTTCTTGGCACACTTCTTCCGCGACCAGTACGATAGAGCTTTAGAAAATTATCCATTTATCAATAGCAAAGTACAGATTACCCGCTTAGAGGTGTGGGTAACCAACCGCAATAGCCGTATGGGTAACATACGCAACATTTTGGCGGTACAAGACTTAGGTGAACCCCGAATGGATAGGACGCGCCTTTACGACAAGGCAGGCCCTGCATTCTACAATAGCACTACTAACAATATGCCTGCCAACCGCGCTAATAAGTACGACCCTACCCAGATAGGTACCGCCAATTCGGTGCTTACTAATGCTATCCGCGATGTAGCAACCGTTCAACAAGGTTTTGGTACGAACCAATCGTATGTTAGTCAGGGGTATGACTATGCCGTAATAGAGAATGCCCGCAAGCTAGAAGAAGGGGTTGATTATAAGGTAGATACCAAGCTGGGCTTCATCTCGCTCAGCACAGCCCTCAGTGCCGATGAGGTGCTGGCGGTAGCTTACCAATATACCTACGGCAGCCAGGTGTACCAAGTGGGCGAGTTTGCTAACGATGGTATTTCGGCTACTACTAACAACAGCTTTTACGGAGGTAATAACGCTATTACCAATAACCTACTAGTGCTAAAGATGCTTAAGAGCAACCGCCTGAATGTGAAAGACCCTATTTGGGATTTGATGATGAAAAACGTCTATTCGGTGGGTACAGCACAATTGTCAGCTGAAGATTTCCGTATGAATATCTTCTATTCTAACCCTTCGCCTGTCAATTATATAGATAAAGTAGATAATGTAGGCTGGCCAACAGGCTTAGAAGACCGCATACTACTGAATCTTTTCAACTTCGACCGCCTCAATAAGTACAACGACCCACAACCAGGGGGCGATGGCTTCTTCGACTTTTTACCGGGGATTACCGTTGATGAGCAGTACGGCAAAATATTCTTTACCAAAGTAGAACCTTTTGGTAACTTTTTGCATACCACTTTAGGGGGGGGTACTTATAATGACCCTGCCACCTATAACAATAACCAGAAGAAGTACGTCTATACTTCGCTGTATAAAAATACCAAGACCAAAGCCCAAATGGACGGCGAGAAAAACAAGTTCGTGATGAAAGGGCGCTACAAAGCCTCAAGCAGACGCGGTATTTCGTTAGGGGCTTTCAACGTACCACGTGGTTCGGTTAGGGTAACAGCCGGCGGACGCCTATTAGTAGAGGGTCTTGACTATTTAGTTGATTACCAATCGGGTACTGTAGAGATAATCAACCCCAGCTTAGAGGCTAGCAATATGCCTATACAGGTGTCAATGGAGAATAACCTCATTTTTGGCGGACAAACCACCCGATTTATGGGGGTAAATGTAGAGCATAAGTTCAGCGATAAGTTCATACTAAACGGAACTATTGTAAATCTGCGGCAACGACCCTTTACTCAGAAAACCAGCTACGGACAAGAGAATGTAAACAATACTATTTTTGGCTTAGCCGGTACTTATTCTACCGAAATGCCATTCCTTACTCGCTGGGTAAATCGCATTCCTACTATCAAGAGCGATGCGCCTTCTAACCTTTCGTTGCGAGGTGAGTTCGCTTACCTATTGGCAAGCACTCCTAAGGCAGACAATTTTGACGGTGAAACCACCGTGTACTTAGACGATTTTGAGGCAGCGCAAAGCACTATTGATATGCGTTCGCCTTTGGCGTGGAAGTTAGCCAGTACGCCTTTAGAGTTTGGGGCAGCAGGGGGCAGGAATAACAGTTCGGTGCCGCAAACCCTATACGGCAACGCCCCTGATGATGCTAACAACCTAAAGAACGGCTATGGGCGTGCTAAAATGGCGTGGTATACCATAGACCCTGTGTTCTACTCTACTCAAAAACCATCGAGCATCAGCAGTAATGAAATATCTAAGAACAGCACCCGCCGTATCTTTATTGAAGAGATATTCCCTCAGCAGCAGTTGGCACAAGGACAGTCGTTAGTGCAAGCTACCCTCGACTTAGCCTATTATCCTAACGCCAAAGGGGCTTATAATAACGATCCTAATTTCGCTACTAAAACCAAAGACGAAAAATGGGGCGGTATAATGCGTGGTATGAGCTATTCTGATTTTCAAGAAAGCAATATTGAGTTTTTGCAATTCTGGGTGATGGACCCTTATTACTCAGGCGAATACAGCGGTTCGGGTGAATTGGTGTTCAACTTAGGAAACATCTCAGAAGACGTGCTAAAAGACGGACGTAAGCAATACGAAAACGGATTGCCAGGGCTTTCGTCTACCTCTAGCATCAATACCTCTACTTGGGGTAAAGTGCCTGCAGCCCAATCGTTAGTATATGCTTTTGATGAGAGTTCGTCTAACCGCAGACTGCAAGATATAGGTTTAGATGGTCTTAACGATGCCGATGAAGCCCGAATATATAGCAACAACGTAGCGACTTCGCCTAACGACCCTGCGTTGGATAACTACGAATACTTCTTGGCGCGCAGTGGGGGCATCTTAAATCGCTATTACAATTACAATGGTACACAAGGCAACTCGCCTGTATCGGTGTCAGATAACGACAGAGGTTCGACTACCGTGCCTGATAATGAGGATATCAACGGCGACTTCACGATGAATACCACCAATAACTATTTAGAGTATAGGGTGCGTATTAAACCTAATATTAGCACTGCCGACCCTTATGTAAACGATATTCGCACCGTATCGGTAGAAGCGCCTAACGGACAAAGGGTGGCTACCCGCTGGATACAGTTCAAAATACCGATTGAAAGCGGAGCTATGTGGCGTGAAGGTTATACCTTCCCGCTAAATAGCAATGATAAAATGGACATCATCAACTCGATGACCCATATGCGTATGTACCTAACAGGCTTCCCTCAAGAGATGCTCTTGCGTTTTGCTACCCTCGATTTGGTGCGCGGCGACTGGCGTTATTATAACTATACCCTTAGCACCGACCAAGATGACCCTTCAGACGATGGTACTAAGGTAGAAATCAATTCGGTAAACCTAATTGAAAACGAAACCCGTCAGCCTATACCTTATCGTATGCCACCAGGGGTAAACCGCGAGCGCATCAATACTAACAATACCTTAGTAGAGCAGAACGAACAAGCCCTATCATACATAGTAGATAATCTCGAAAATAAAGATAGTAGGGCAGTGTATAAGGCGTTGCGCTTTGACCTGCGGCAGTATAAGTATATCAAGATGTTTGTACACGCCGAAGCCTATAAGAATAAGCCTCTGCACGACAATCAGGCGGTAGCCTTTATTAGGCTCGGTACCGACTTTAGCGATAACTACTATCAGGTAGAAATACCGCTGAAGGTTACCCAACCGGGTAGCTCGTCAGAGTACGCTATATGGCCTAAAGAAAACCAGTTCTCTATACCGATGGAAGTGCTTACCAAGCTCAAAGCGATAAGCATCAGAAACCAAACCCTCGATAGGGTGACTTATTACGATGCCAATTACAATGTAGTGAGCGAAAATGCCCCTTACCACGCAGGCGAAAACCGCTATGTGATAAAAGGAAATCCGTCATTGGGTAGCGTACGCGCTATGATGGTAGGTATTAAGAACGTATCGGGCAATAACGGACTAAGTGGTGAGTTCTGGTTTAACGAATTGCGTGTTGCTGAACTCGAAAACCACGGTGGTTGGGCAGCTATAGGTTCCCTCGATGCGAATGCCTCTGAACTGCTGAATATATCGGCTACAGGGCGTATGCACACCGTAGGCTTTGGTTCGGTAGACCAAACCCCTAAACAACGCGCGTTAGAGAGCACCCAAGAGTACGATGTGATGATGAATGTAAATGCTGGTAAGTTGTTGCCGCCTAAGTGGAATATGCAAATACCGGTGGGCTTAAGTCACTCGCAAAAACGCTCTACTCCAGAGTACGACCCCGTGTATCAGGATATTAAGCTGAAAGACCGTTTAGACGTAGCCCAAAGCAGCTCGGAGCGTGACGTTATAAGAGAGCAGGCTGAAGACTTTACCCTAAGACGAGGCATTAACTTGATAGGGGTGAAGAAGAACCTATCGGAAGGACAAAAGCCACGTGTATATAATATAGAAAACTTCACGTTTAACTATGCTTATAACGAGAAGAACCACCGCGACTATGAACTTAAATATGAAGATGAGCAGCAGGTACGTGCTGGCTTTATGTATAACTACGCCTTTAAGCCTACTGCGTTCGAGCCTTTTAAAAAGATAGCTAAATTCAAAGGCAAAAAGTATTGGCAATGGCTTAGCGATATCAATCTGAACTTATTGCCTACCAGCGTAATGTTTACAGCTGATGTAAACCGCTCATTTACTAAGCAGTTATTCCGCGATGTGTATTTTGAGGGCGTTAATACCAGTTTGCAGAAAGCACTGCCAGAGCTACAACAGCGCAACTACCTGATGAACCATCAGTACGCTATCAATTACAACCTTACTAAGTCGCTGAAGTTTAGTTTTAATGCTACTAATAATAGCGTTATCCGCAATTACTATACTTATGATGCTTTTGGAGATATTTCGGGAGTGAATAAAGAAAAATCATTGTGGAGCGATTTTTGGGATATGGGTACCCCTGACCACTTCTTCTCTAAATTCCAATTGAATTACGACTTGCCGTTTAGTAAGTTCCCTTTCTTTGAGTTTATGAGGGCTAACTATACTTATTCAGGCGATTTCGACTATCAGCGCGGTTCGCAAACCCTCTTACAGTTGGCACATCAGGATATTAACACCCTGCAAAATGGCAATACCCACAACCTAACAGCCAACTTTACTTTCGAGCAGCTTTATCGCTATTTAGGGGTGAAGCCTACTCCACGAGGAGAGAAGACTAGTGTAGGAAAATCACTGATGACAATGCTTAAAACCGGTGGGGTAAACTATTCGGTTACTAATGCACGCACTATACCTGGTTATACCCAGCAAATAGGCTTCCTCGGTACGCTCAAACCATCAGCAGGCTTTATGTTTGGCGACCAAACCGACTTGCGCTACGAGATGGCTAAGAAAGGTTACCTAACAGAGTTCGCTGATTTCAACGACCAATATATCAGTTCAAAAGAAAAGCAACTTATCATTACTGCTAACTTGCAACCTATACCCGATTTGCAAATCAACCTGAAAGCAAATAGGCAATACACCGAGAACTACACCGAAACTTTTGAGGTGCGCAACTTTGTGTATAACAAATTGGTAGGCAATCAGGTAGGAAGTTTTAATATCTCTACTAACTTGTTGGCTTCAAGTTTTAATAAGATAGATGAATACAATTCGGCAGCCTTTGATAAGTTTAAAAACAACCGCCTAACCATAGCGCGCCGTTTGGCAGAGGCACGAGGGCTTAACCCTGCCAATGTAGATGCTGAGGGCTATCCGGTGGGTTATAGCAAGAAGAGCCAAGCGGTGATGATACCTGCCTTTCTAGCGGCTTATTCGGGTAGTAGCGCTAGCGGTGTATCGCTTGATGCTTTCAAGAGTATTCCTATTCCTGAGTGGAATGTGCGCTATACAGGGCTTATGAGGGTTGATTTCATCAAGAATATTTTCAAACGCTTCTCATTAGCACACGGCTACCGCGCAAGCTATTCGCTTAGTGAATTCCGTACTAACTTAGAGTACGAACCTGCTAACCCTAATAAGACCAACGTAGCAGGCGATTTCCTCAATGATAAATTGTACTCAACTGTTACTCTTGCTGAGCAGTTCAACCCATTGCTACGCGCTGATATGGAGCTTAAGAACTCTATGAGCCTATTGGCAGAGTTCAACCGCGATCGCACTATCTCTATCAGTCTCGATAACGATTATCTGACCGAGATACTCAAGCGCGAATACAAATTCGGTATGGGCTATCGTTTTAAAGACTTGGCATTTGTTACCCAATTGGCAGGTACGCCTACTACCGTAAAAAGCGATTTGGTGCTCAAAGGTACGTTGTCTTACCTAAGAGAGTTTACCGTGATACGCAATATGGAGATATTTAATAACCAAGTAACTGCAGGACAGACCTCGTGGATAGGTAATTTTAGTGCTGAATATGCACTAAGTCGCAATTTGTTAGCGTCTTACTATTTGCAGTACAATTTTTCTAAATCGGCTATTTCTACCTCCTTCCCGATGACGACCTTCAGAACAGGCGTATCAGTGAAGTATACTTTTCAATAAGTAGCCCAATAAGCTAATTCAGAACCTTGTAAATTGGATACCTACAAAACCATAGCAGCCCCTGTAGAAGAGGTGATATTTAAGGAGAAAAGCAGCAAGTTTTTAGGCTATGCTTTTCCCGTCACTTCTGAAGAGGAGATAAAAGCACACCTCGAGGCGGTCAAGAAGGCACACTTCTCGGCACGCCATTGGTGCTATGCATGGCAACTAGGCTATGGTAGGCATTTGCGTTATCGCGCGAATGACGATGGCGAGCCTAATAACACAGCGGGCATACCTATCTATGGGCAAATACAATCGTTTGAGCTTACTAATGTACTCGTGATAGTAGTGCGCTATTTCGGGGGTATCAAATTAGGAGTAGGCGGTTTGGTGCAAGCCTATAAAACGACTGCCCAACTTACCCTGCAAGAAACAGAAATAGAGGAAAAGCTCATCACTGAAGAATTGGTAATTAACTTTGACTATCCGTTGATGAACAAAGTGATGCGCGTAGTAAAAGAACAAAACCTGACGGTTACTGCCCAACACCTCACTGAAAGTTGTGAGCTGCATCTGGCTATCCGCCAAAGCGATTACGCTAAAATTGAAGAGATTTTTAATAACCTTTACGGAGTATTAGTCGTTAGGGATTAGTCTTTAGTCGTTAGAAAGCGACTAACATACTATTGACTAACATACTAACGTACTAACGACTAGTAACTAACAACTAACGACTAACTATGAACATTGCCCTTAGTAGTTTTGGAATGAGCGGGCGGGTATTTCACGCGCCTTTTATAGCGCAGCACCCGCACTTACACCTTTATGCAGTGGTAGAGCGTCATCGCGAGGACTCGCGTGCGCTTTATCCGGATAGTGTATTGTACCGCTCGGTAGAAGAGATGCTACAAGACCCTAAAATAGAGGTAGTAGTGGTCAATACCCCTGTGCAGACGCATTATCAGTATGCTAAAGATGCCCTTTTGGCAGGTAAACACGTATTAGTAGAAAAGCCTTTTACCCTTACTGCTGAAGAGGCACAAGACCTCGACCTATTGGCAAGAGAAAAAGGCAAACTGCTGACCGTCTACCAAAATAGGCGTTATGACGGTGATTATCTAAAGGTAAAAGAGATAATAGAAAGTGGGGTATTGGGCGAACTGAAAGAAGTAGAAATACGCTTCGACCGTTTTCGCACCGAGATTAGCAGTAAAGCCCATAAAGAAACAGCTGAGCGTGGGGGAGGGGCTCTCTACGACCTCGGGGCGCACCTCATAGACCAAGCCCTACAGCTTTTTGGGCAGCCTAAGGCTATATATGCCGATAAGGGTTATCTGCGTCCTCATACTCAAGCTGACGATTATTTTGAACTGCTTCTCTTTTACGACCAGCAATTACGCGTGCGCCTCAAATCGACTACTTATGCTCTAGAACGCCAATGGGAATATACCCTACACGGCACTCGTGGCTCTTTCTTGCAGCAGCGTTTCGACGGACAAGAAGCCGCCCTTGTAGCTGGAGCCATACCCACCGCTACCCCTTGGATGCCCAAAATAGAGCAGCCTAACGGGATACTTCACACCCTCGAAAGCCGTACCCTTACTACCGCTCAACACGGCAACTATTGGCAGTTTTACGAAGATTTCTATCAAGCCCTTATTGGCAAAAAAGAAAACCCCGTACCCGCTGCTCAAGTCATACCAACGATGGAGATGATTTGCTGATGAGCCGATTAGTCGATGAGCCGATTAGTTGATTTGCCAATTTGCCGATGAGATGATTGACAAATTAGCAAATCGACTAATTGACAAATTATAACCTTCCTTGTAAAAACTTCTTTACTTTTTTAGTATCATAGCCTTTGCCCGACTCTAAATCCTCACTTTTTTGGGTGAAGAGCACTTCTCCTTTGGCATTGAGAATCAGGAATGCAGGATAACCAAACTGTGCACCAGGGTTGCCGTATTTGGCAAAAGCCTTTTCGTTTTTGTTTTCAGGTGAAAAATTGAGGTGATAAAACACGTATTTCTTGTCTAAAATAGTCTTTAACTCAGGGTTAGTGGTTACTAAATGGTTGAAGCGCAAACACCAAATACACCAGTTGCCCCCAATCTGTACGAGCACCTTTTTGCGTTCCTTTTTAGCTTGTTTTAGCAATTCGCTGATGCGCTTATCGCCGTCTTCTTCAGGGTGATAAGGCTGTTCATAGCCCGCGCGCTCTTTGTTAGTTTCTTCGCTACTTTGCGCCCAAGCTGTCATTCCGCCCCAGCAAAGTAGGGCTATAAAAATAAGGTTCTTCATAAAAACAATTTATTTGATACTGCAAAGATACAAAATTCATACCACAAAGTGCTATAAAGTGCCGTTTTTCATTTGCAATAAAGTGTTTTGCAGGCTATCTAAAAGCTTTTTCTTGTCTTTTTCTTTTGCGGCTTGCACGGCTTTTTCTTCTATTTTTATAGCTTCGTCTTTCTGGTTGGTGGCATATAATAAGCAGGCGTAAGTATCGAGGTAATAAGGGTCATTCTCTCTGAAATCGCAGATAGCCTCCATCCAGCGTGTGGCTTTAGAGAGTAAGGCAGCATCATTGCGACGTGTTTCGAAGATATAATAAGCGATACTATTAGCCTGATTTGCCCATACATTGCCATAAGAATACCAATCGGAATAATACCCATTCTTAGGAAATACCTTGTTGATACCTTGCACAAAATTGCCTTTCCCCTGTGCGATAACTCCCTCTATATAAGGCACGTAATAATCGATAGCCGCTTGCTTGTCTTGGTCTAACAAATAGTATATATAACCCAATGCCGAAGCCATCTTTTTAGCAACTGCCTCTTCGTAAATAGATCTAATCTCTTCAAAAGGTAGTACTTTTTCTTTTTCTAAGTCATTAATGGCCTCTTGTACAGTAGAATCGTATAGCTCTATTTTCTTTTTAGAGCTGATATTCACGTCTTTATCAATAGCTTGGTTGTAGGCTTCAATGGCTTGGCTGGACTTCATCAGGTAGGCAATGGTTTGCAGCTTGTCTTTGGCAGCAACTTTTTTATCCTCTATCAGATAATTTCCGTAGCTATAAAGGTTTCTGACGGTCATTCTGGCAAATAAGGGGTCTAAAACTCTATCGTTTTGATGACTTGCCGCCACTCTGCGCCATTGGTAAGTCAGTTGGGCGGGGGTGGTTTTCAGTTGGTAAATAAGTTTTTTATTTTTGAAGTCGAGTGCGTAATACTCTTGCTCAAATTTTTTGCAGTCGGTAAGCAAATATAAGCTCAAATCATAGTTTTTGAGGTACGTGTAAAAGAGCGCTTCCACTTCTTTTATAGGAGCCTGAGGGTTAGCAAATAGCTGGTCGATGTGGCGCGCTACTATGATGCTATTGAAAAGGGTAGGAGCCGTGTTTTTTCCGAAGAAATCATCGCGCTGGGCTTCGGCTATGGTACTTTCTTGATAGTAAAGCACGTGTCCCTCGTAATCTACAAAAATCACTTGGTTTTTATCAGTGGCAATACCGTGTTTTTTCAGCCACTGCTCATCGTCTTTAGAAGTGGTATAAAACTGATAAGTAAAAGGTAGTTTATCGCTTTTCTCTATCTTGTAAGATAGTTTTAGCAGCTCAAACTCTTTGTTGGCTTTGGGGTTCTGCGGTTGGTGAAGGATAGCGAGCAACTGCTGAGTGGGTTTTACGCGTTGTATCGCTTTTTCAATATTCTTGCTATCGCTCACCACTAATATGGCGTTTATCTTTGCTTCCTCTTCTTCCTCTTTATAATCTTCGAGTATATCGTCATAATCATCCATTATACAACCCAGTTTCCTATTCGTTTTAACTTCTTTAAAAGACAGATGTTCCCAGTTCTTTAAACGTGTTATCTCGTTGGGGTAGAGGGGGGTAGGGATGAGCTTCTGGTATATATCAGGTCTTTTATTGCCTGTTTCCATAAGTGATAGCTCGCCTGTTGAAGCCTCATATACTCCTATAAATTCATTCCTTAAAGCACTGTTCTCTCCCAAGAAAACAACTTCTAAGGCATTGGTGTTTTTGCCTATATAAAAAGTGTTGATAGTTACCTTGTCGTTATTTTCGCGGTATTCAGCAGCAAAGCTGTTTACCAAATAGAGCTTTTCGGTACGCGGAATTTCGATATGAAGGGTATCATTAGCGAACTGGTCTTTCGCCTCCTTATACAGATGCAGATAAGTGACGCCCCCTTGTTCGTTTTCGTAGCCTACATAGATAAACGGGGTGGAAGCCTCCCAAATCATTCCTTTGGAGCCTATGAATGAGAGTTGCAGCTGCTGGGAGTTGCCCTGCTGTTTGTGTAGCATAAAAGAGCGGTCGGCGTTTAGTATCACGAGGTTGCCATCGCGTCTGTAGCTACCTGAGTATCTTATCACATCGAAAGTATTATCAGCATTGAGCCGGATACTTTCTCTTTCTCTATCATTTTTATAAATCCCGACAAGGCTATCTTGAGCATATAGCCCACTGGCAAAGAGGGTGAAAAGTAGGAGGAGGTTTTTCATAGAACATTTTTTTTGCTTAATAAGAGTACAAAATTCATACCAACTAGCTGAGACGAGTGGGAGAGGTGAGACGAGTGGGAGTGCGAGCCGCACCGGCGATTGAGGGAAGGCTGGGAGGAGTAGATATTTATACTTCGGTAATGGGTTGCTTATTCTTCGCTTAACCTTCACTTATTGTTCGCTTATCCTTCGCTCTTCCTGTATCGTTCCTATATCGTTTGTATAGGGTAAGTGGGGAGAGAAAAAAATTCTGCTAATAAGCAAATTTGCTAATTCATAAATTATTTGTACCTTTGTGCCTTTGATTGCTGACCGCATTAAACATTTATGATGAAAAAACAACTTACCAATACCGTACTAATGGTACGCCCTGTGCGCTTCCGTATGAATGAAGAAACGGTGGTTAATAACTATTTCCAAGAGGAAATGGATTTGAAAAATGAGGAAATTAACCGTCAGGCTCAGCAAGAGTTTGATGCGTTGGTGCATAAACTGCGCGAAGTAGGGGTAAAAGTGATAGTGGTAGATGATATCTACGAACAAAATACTCCTGATTCGGTGTTCCCTAACAACTGGATTACCTTTCACCAAAACGGTGATGTGGCTATATACCCTATGTTTGCTGAAAATCGTCGTCGTGAACGTCGCGAGGATATTTTGGATAGGGTAGAAGCTGAAGGATTCGCCATAGAAAACGTGTATGACTATACCGAAGCTGAAAAAGAAAATGTGTTTTTGGAAGGTACAGGGGCTATGATACTCGATAGAGTAAATCGGAAAGCTTATTGTGCGCTCTCGCCTCGTGCTGATGAAGAACTTTTTATTGAGTTTTGCGAGGATTTTGAGTATACTCCTGTGATATTTAGCGCTTATCAGCAGGTTGATAATAAGCAAGTGCCTATCTATCACACTAATGTGATGATGGCTTTGGGTGAGGATTTTGCGGTGGTGTGTTTGGATACTATCACTGACAAAAGCGAGCGCAAAAATGTGTTGCACCACCTAAAAGAAGACCACAAAGAGATTATCAGTATCACTGCAGAGCAGATGTACCAATACGCGGGCAATATGCTGCAAGTGCAAGGGGCTTACAGGTCGTATTTGGTGATGAGTGACGCTGCCTACAACTGTCTGACAGCCGTACAGCGACAAGCCATTGAGAAGCATTGCCCTATCATTCACAGCAATTTAGAAACAATAGAAACCTGTGGCGGCGGTAGTGCCCGCTGTATGATGGCAGAAGTGTTTAACCCTATAGCTAACGATTAATAACTAAAAAAATGGATAAAAAAGAATATATTCAGAGCAAAATACGCGACATTAAAGACTTTCCTAAAGAAGGAATTATTTTTAAAGATATCACCCCTCTGCTAATGGATGTGAAAGGGGTGGAGTACGTTATCGACCTATTGGTGGAAAACCTTAAAGGTCAGAAAGTTGATAAGGTGGTAGGGATGGAAAGCCGTGGCTTCTTCTTCGGTATGCTACTAGCACAACGCTTGGGTGCTGGCTTTGTACCGGTACGCAAAAAAGGGAAATTGCCCTATAAAACGCTTTCGCAAACCTATGATTTGGAATATGGGCAAGATGTACTTGAAATTCACGAAGATGCCATCGCTAAAGGTGAAAAGGTGCTTATACACGATGATATACTCGCTACAGGAGGTACTGCTGAAGCAGTGGTAAAGTTAGTGGAACGACTTGGAGGCGACATAGTACAACTCGACTTTCTGATGGAGTTGCACTTCCTTAACGGACGCGAAAAACTAAAGGGACACCCTGTATACAGTATTCTTTAGAGGCTTAATGCAACTAATAATCGGAAAAACTACTGTCTTAAAAGAAAAATTACGAAAATAGGATTTTTGTTTTTGTTGATTGTCAGTGCTTTATAAAATAGTATTGTAAAAAGTTTCTTAAAAATTTCGTCACTTAAATAAAAACTTCTATATTTGCACGAATAAAAATAAATAGCAATGGCACTAAAAGGTTATATCGCATATATCGCTTTATTTTTAGTTTCTCTATTCCCATTACAAGGATTTGCTTCTGCAAATGAGGCAGAAGACGAACCTTTTCAAATTAATAAGCTAATAGATGAGCATATTAATGACTCTCACGACTTTCACGTGATGGATTTTAATCATCACGCGTATGCTATTCCGCTGCCTGTAATACTTTGGACAGACAACGGTTTAGTGATGTTTATGTCGAGCGCTTTTGAGCACGACAATGAGGGCAAAGTAGTGGTAGAACGCGGAGGACAGAAGTTCGTGCGTTATCACGAAGATATTTATTACGCAAATGCTGAAAATACAGTTTCTTTAGATGAAAAAGGGCAAGTGACGAATGCACGTCCGCTTAACTTTTCTATCACTAAGAACGTGTTTTCGATGCTTTTAGCCTCAGCGTTGTTGCTATGTCTCTTTATTAGTATGGCACGCTCTTATAAGAAGAACGACAAGGCGCCTAAAGGGCTTGCGGGCTTCTTAGAACCCTTAGTGTTATTTGTACGCGATGATATAGCTATCCCTAATATAGGTGAAAAGCACTACGCTCGGTATATGCCTTATCTGCTTACGGTGTTTTTCTTGATATGGGTAGGTAACCTTTTTGGGCTTATCCCTTTCTTCCCCTTTGCAGGTACAATGACTAATAACATACTTTTCACAGGTATATTGGCTGTCTTTACACTGCTTATCACTTTATTCAGCAGCAAACGAAACTATTGGAAACATATTTTTGCGCCACCAGGGGTGCCTACATGGATATTGCCTATAATGATACCTATAGAAGTATTGAGTATATTCACTAAGCCTTTTGCGCTGATGATACGTTTGTTTGCTAATATTACCGCAGGACACATCATCATACTTAGCTTGATATCGCTGATATTTATCTTTGGTACTATAGCTATATCGCCTGTTTCGGTGCTTTTTACGCTGTTTATGAGTACGTTGGAGCTATTGGTAGCAGCGCTGCAAGCCTATGTATTTACCTTATTATCGGCACTATTTATAGGGCAAGCAGTAGAAGAAGAACATCACTAATAATTAGAATTAAAGAGTAACTTATTTAAATTTTTTATATATGGTTTTAGCAGGAATTGGGGCTGGATTAGCAGCCATTGGAGCCGGTATCGGTATTGGTAAAATTGGTGGTTCTGCCGTTGAGGGAATCGCTCGCCAACCAGAAGTAGCTTCAAAAATCCAAACCGCGATGATTATCGCTGCCGCTCTTATAGAAGGGGTTGCCCTTTTTGCGGTGGTAGTAGCTTTTATCGCGAAGTAAAACACCTAAAACCGTTGTGTAACGGTTGGTTGCACAACGGTTTTACTAATGACTAATGACTAACGACTAATAACTAAATAAAATGAATTTAGCACATCCTGAAAGTTTATTATTTTGGAATACCCTCATTTTTTTGATATTGCTCTTTCTGTTAGGTAAATATGCTTGGAAACCTATTATGGGAGCAGTAAAACAGCGCGAAGAGTCTATCAATAAAGCCTTAGAAAGTGCTGAGGAAGCACGTGCCCAAATGGCAAACCTAAAGGCTGATAATGAACGACTACTGGCTGAAGCACGCGCAGAAAGAGACGCTATGCTAAAAGAGGCTCGTGAGATAAAAGATAAAATAGTAGCTGAAGCTAAAGAAGAAGCTGGACGCGAAGGCGAAAAGCTCATTAAACAAGCTAAACAGGTGATAGAGAGCGAAAAGAAAGTAGCTTTGGCACAGCTGAAAGACCAAGTAGCTTCACTTTCTATACAAATGGCACAGAAGGTGATGAAGAATGAACTTTCTGATGAGAAAAGGCAAACAGCCCTTATTAATGACTATTTAAAAAGTGTCACTTTAAACTAAAGGAAAGGTATGTACGGATTTAGAGCTGCTAATAGATATGCTAAAGCACTCTTGGAATACGCTCTACAGCAGAACGCTTTAGAGGCTGTATATCAAGATATGTTGCTGATTGATAAAACCGTGAAAGGTAGTAAGGATTTGGAGCGGATGATTATTTCGCCTATCGTTAAGACTATCGTTAAAAAGGAGGTACTCAATAGAGTATTTACTTCTATCACTCCGGAAGTGCATCGCCTATTCGACCTGCTGATAGCCAATAGGCGTTTGCCTATGCTTGGAGTTATAGCAGAGAAGTTTATATGGCAATACAATGAGTATAAGCATCACAAAATAGCGGTAGTTACCACCGCAATACCTTTAGATGAACGCACCCAGCGCGAGGTGCTACAAAAGGTGATTAGCCTTACTAATAATAGTAATATTACCCTTGAAAATAAGGTAGATGCCAATATCATAGGAGGGTTTATATTGCGCGTAGGCGATATTCAGTACAACGATAGTGTGGCCTATAAACTGAACAAGCTACAGCAAGATTTTCAAGAGAAACTGTTTGTGTAAATAGTTAATAATAAGGAATAAAGACAACGACTCATAACTAAAAACTGAAAAAGATGGCAGAAATTAAAGCCGCTGAAATTTCAGCAATTTTAAAAGAACAATTAGCACACTTTGATGCCAATGCGTCCTTAGAAGAAGTAGGAACAGTATTGCAGGTGGGCGATGGTATTGCGCGTATCTTCGGGCTATCGAATGCGCAGTACGGTGAATTAGTAAAATTTGATAACGGACTGAAAGGTATCGTCCTCAACCTTGAGGAAGATAACGTTGGTATCACCCTTTTAGGTCCGTCTACAGATATAAAAGAAGGTGATATCGTAAAACGTACCGGACTTATTGCCTCTATCAATGTAGGTGAGGGTATCGTAGGGCGTGTGGTTAATACGTTAGGACAACCCATAGACGGTAAAGGGCCTCTTACAGGGCAACTATACGAAATGCCGTTAGAGCGTAAAGCTCCTGGGGTTATCTTCCGTCAGCCGGTGAACGAGCCGCTACAAACAGGTGTTAAAGCGATTGACGCGATGATACCAATAGGACGCGGACAACGTGAGTTGGTAATTGGTGACCGTCAGACAGGTAAAACTACGGTGTGTATAGATACTATTCTAAACCAAAAAGAGTTTTATGACGCAGGCAAGCCAGTATACTGTATTTATGTGGCTATCGGTCAGAAGGCTTCAACAGTAGCAGGGATTACCAAGACTTTGGAAGATGCAGGTGCTTTAGCCTATACGACTATCGTAGCAGCTAACGCTTCAGACCCAGCGCCAATGCAGGTATATGCTCCTTTTGCTGGTGCCGCTATAGGTGAGTACTTCCGCGATACAGGTAGACCAGCCCTTATTATCTATGATGACCTTTCTAAACAAGCGGTAGCTTATCGTGAGGTGTCGTTGTTATTACGCCGCCCGCCTGGACGTGAGGCTTACCCTGGTGACGTATTCTACTTGCACTCTCGTCTTTTAGAGCGTGCTGCTAAAGTGATTGGTGATAATGCGATAGCGCGCCAAATGAACGACTTGCCAGAAAGTATAGCTCCTTTAGTAAAAGGAGGAGGTTCGCTAACAGCCTTGCCAATTATCGAAACTCAAGCAGGAGACGTATCGGCTTATATCCCTACTAACGTAATTTCGATTACTGACGGGCAGATATTCTTAGAGTCAGACCTTTTCAACTCAGGGGTACGTCCGGCTATTAACGTAGGTATCTCGGTATCGCGTGTGGGAGGTTCGGCACAGATTAAATCGATGAAGAAAGTAGCAGGTACACTTAAGTTAGACCAAGCGCAATACCGCGAGCTTGAAGCTTTTGCTAAGTTTGGTTCTGACCTTGATGCGGCTACTATGGGAGTTATAGAAAAAGGTAAACGCAATGTAGAAATCTTGAAACAGCCACAAAGTGACCCTTATCCGGTAGAAAACCAAATTGCGATTATCTATGCGGGTTCTAAAAACTTGTTGCGCCAAGTACCTGTAAACAAAGTAAAAGAGTTTGAGAGAGAATACTTAGAGTTCTTGAATGTATCGCATCGCGATGTGTTAGACGAGCTTAAAGCAGGTAAACTAACCGATGAGATTACTGCTACACTTGAAAAAGTAGCTAAAGAATTGGCTGAAAAATACGCAGCATAGTAAATATAAATCCTTTTAAATATTTTAATTGTTATGTCAACTACTTTATATGTAATTATTGGGGCTGTTCTTTTAGTAATACTCCAGTTTTTTGTAACTAGAGCCTATGCAAAGAAACGTTTGCAAGGACAAATAGGACATATCAATCAAACTCCTTTGACTGAGGAGCAAAAACGATTGCTTACTTATGGAGCGATATTGGCTTATTATCGCGGTGAGAGCCTCACAAGCCTTATGCCGAAGGAGGTGTTAGATAGGTATCAGTTTGGTTTGCGCCAGCAGTGGGAAATAACCGATACGGCTTCAGCAAAAGAAACTATTGGTGACCTATTGGCACAGAAACGTTCGCTGCAGTTTAGGCATTTGCTAACAGAAACCTCGCCTGAGCTTAGCAAAATTCAGAAGCAGATAGCTAAAGGTTTAGGGATAGAAGTACCAGAAGTAGAGGCTGTAAAGTCGGCTTACGCTTGGGATTTATGTAGAGCGGCTTCTTTGGCTAAATGGTGCTATTGGTGTAAGTATCTCACAGAAGCTGAAATGTGGGAAGTTTTAAATCAAGTATCAGCTATAGCAAAAGAACAAGGCAAAAATTGGCGTGAATATACTATTTCATTCCTTTTAGGGCGTACTATTCAAGGTTTTGATTTGGAAGACCTTATAATTCTAACCTCACAGTTATTCCACAGCAAGTCACCTTCATTAAGGAAGATAGAAGATATAGATGTTTATCAGAAATACCCTTTTTAACAGCAATGGTAAATTGCTAATTGTTAATTGATAAAATGGCAAATTTAAAAGAAATACGAAGCAGGATTTCATCAGTAAGCTCAACGATGCAAATCACAGGGGCTATGAAAATGGTATCAGCAGCTAAGTTAAAAAAGGCGCAAGATGCTATTATAGCGATGAAACCTTATGCATACAAGCTCAAGCAGCTATTGGAACACTTGAGTTCGGCATTAGGAAGCGAGAACGTTTATAACCCTCGCAAAGGTGCTGTAAAGCGTGTGCTATTGGTGGCAATCACCTCTAATAGAGGTCTCTGTGGTGCCTTTAATGCTAACGTAGTAAAAAAAGTAATTGAACTTACACAAACTACCTACAAGGATAAGGAGGTACATTACTACACCATTGGCAAGAAAGGGAATGATGTGCTTAAAAAGACTGAAAAGGTGCTTGATAATAATAATCACATCTTTGATAAGCTCACTTTTGCTAATGCTGCTTCATTGGCAGAAGCACTGATGACACGCTATACTAATGGCGAGTTTGACCAGATAGTGTTGGTGTATAATAGCTTTAAAAATGCTGCTACCCAAATACTTACTGAAGAAACTTTCTTGCCTATACAGCCTGTAGTAACCGACAAAAAGACTACTACTGACTATCTTTATGAGCCATCAAAACAAGAGATAGTAACACAACTTATACCGCGTTCGCTTAAAACACAGCTTTTTAAGGCTCTACGCGATTCGGTAGCTGCTGAACACGGTGCTCGTATGACGGCTATGCACAAAGCTACAGACAATGCACAAGACCTTAAAAATGAACTGATACTCACCTACAACAAAGCCCGCCAAGCTACTATCACGGGTGAGATTATAGAGATAGTAGGAGGTTCAGAAGCGCTGTCATAAAAGAGAATAGGAAAGGCCGAGAGGCGATTTATAAAAAGAGATAAAATAGAGAGAATTAATTTGTATGGAAAACAAAAGAAACTACAGAGAGAACAACAATAGCTTCTCACAAAAAAATAATAATTATAAGAAAAACAATTATTCTGAAAAAAGCGAGAGAGGTGCTTATACCCCTAATCGCTATAGTAATAATCGCTATAACAATAGCAATAGAGACCAAAACGACTCTTCCTCAGAAAACAGAAAATCATATACCCCTAACTTTAAAAGAAATGACAACTTTAGAAGTGAGGAAGGTTTTAAACGAAATGAAGGCTACAAGCGCAATGATGATTTTAAAAAGAATGATGGATTTAGAAAGAATGACGGATTTAAGAGGGATAATGGGTACAAGCGCAATGATAACTATAATAGGAATGAAGGCTATAGAAAACCTTACAAAAAGCCTTATGGCAACAACCAAAGCAATACCCCTTCAGTAGAATACGCGCCTGCTCCTGCTACAGAGATACGTCTAAACAAATACATAGCCGATGCAGGTATCTGTTCACGCCGCAATGCCGATATGTATATTTCAGCGGGCAATGTGACTGTAAATGGCGAGGTAATGACTACTTTGGGCTATAGAGTAAAGCCTACAGACGAGGTGCGTTTTGATGGTAAGTTGCTCTCTTCAGAAAAGAAAGAATACATTTTGTTAAACAAACCTAAAGGCTTTATCACTACTACCAATGATGAAAAAGGACGCAAAACTGTAATGGACTTAGTTGCTAACGCTACCAATGCGCGCATCTTGCCAGTAGGGCGTTTAGATAGAGCTACTACAGGGTTACTGCTCCTAACAAATGATGGCGAGCTAACTAAGAAGCTAACTCACCCTACTCACGGAGTGCGCAAGATATACCATGTAATCCTTGACCGCAAGCTTGAGTATAAAGACTTTATAGCTATCGAACAAGGCTTAGAGTTAGAAGACGGCTTTATTCAGGTAGATGAAATTAGCTATGTAGATCAAAAGCCTAAAAACGAAATCGGAATAAAGATACATAGTGGTAGAAACCGTATAGTACGCCGTATCTTTGAGCACTTGGGCTATCAGGTAGATAAACTTGACCGTGTAGTATTTGCGGGGCTTACTAAAAAAGACTTGCCTCGCGGACATTGGCGCAGACTCACACAGCAAGAGGTTATTAATCTTAGAAATATGAGATAGTTAGCCATTAGCAAATTTGTAATGAATAAGAACTTAAACCCTAATAAAGAAAATTACTCGGCGCAGGAGCTTGATATTGAGCGAGCCCTGCGCCCTTTGTCTTTTGATGATTTTGCAGGACAAGAGGCGGTATTAGAAAATCTTAAAGTCTTCGTAAAAGCCGCTAATATGCGCAACGAAGCCCTTGACCATACCCTTTTTCACGGCCCCCCAGGCTTGGGTAAAACTACATTGGCTCACATCTTGGCTAATGAGTTGGGGGTAGGTATTAAGATAACCTCAGGCCCTGTGCTTGATAAACCTGGTGATTTAGCAGGATTGCTCACAAATCTTCAGGAGCGCGATGTACTTTTTATAGACGAAATACACCGCTTGAGTCCAGTGGTAGAAGAGTATCTATACTCAGCTATGGAAGACTATAAGATTGATATAATGATAGAGTCAGGCCCTAATGCCCGTACGGTACAAATCAATCTAAACCCTTTTACACTGATAGGAGCCACTACCCGTTCTGGTTTGCTCACAGCCCCTATGCGGGCGCGTTTCGGTATACAAAGCCGACTACAGTATTATTCTACTGAGCTTTTAGCTGACATTATACAACGCAGTGCTTCTATCCTAAAGATGCCCATCTCTATGGAAGCAGCTATCGAGTTAGCGAGCAGGAGCAGAGGTACTCCGCGTATTGCCAATGCCCTTTTACGCCGCATCCGCGATTTTGCTCAGATAAAAGGCAATGGCAAGATAGATATTGAAATTACAAGATTCGGACTCAAAGCCCTAAATGTCGATGCACACGGCTTAGATGAGATGGACAACAGAATACTCAGTACCCTCATCGATAAGTTCAAAGGAGGCCCTGTAGGGATTACAACCCTTGCTACCGCTGTGTCTGAAAGTGCTGAAACTATAGAAGAGGTGTATGAGCCTTTCCTTATCCAACAAGGCTTTATAGTGCGTACCCCTCGTGGGCGCGAGGTTACGGAGTTAGCCTACAAACACTTAGGGCGTAGCTATCAACTATCGATGATGAACTTCGAATAAGGTATATTGTAGATTATAAAAAACTTTGCCAAAGTACTAATTTAGTACTTTGGCAAAGTTTTTTTGTGTTGTATTATGGGTTATACTTGTATTACACCTAAGTTAAAAGGTTTTTCTATAGGCGCGTGGTTCGCCGCTTCTATGCCCATCGAAATCCATTGGCGGGTCTGTAGAGGGTCAATAATAGCATCTGTCCATAGACGGGCAGCCGCATAGTAAGGCGAAATCTGCTCGTCATACTTATCTTTGATGTGCTTAAAGAGCGCCGCTTCTTTTTCAGCTGTTATCTCCTCTCCTTTCTTCTTTAGGGTAGCAGTTTCTATTTGTAAGAGTACTTTAGCTGCCTGAGCTCCCCCCATCACAGCTATATTGCCACTATGCCAAGAAACGATAAGGCGAGGGTCATAGGCTTTGCCACACATAGCGTAATTGCCTGCCCCATAAGAGTTTCCTACTACTACGGTAAACTTTGGCACTACCGAGTTAGCAACCGCATTTACTAATTTAGCACCGTCTTTTATAATACCTCCGTGTTCTGATTTTGAGCCTACCATAAAACCAGTAACATCTTGCAAAAATACGAGCGGAATTTTCTTTTGGTTGCAGTTAGCAATGAAGCGAGTAGCCTTGTCAGCACTATCAGAGTAGATAACCCCTCCAAACTGCATTTCTCCCTTTTTGCTTTTTACCACCTTGCGTTGGTTGGCAACAATGCCTACCGCCCAGCCATCTATGCGTGCATAACCGGTGAGGAGCGTCTGTCCATAACCCTCTTTATACTCGTCAAATTCTGAATTATCAACTAAGCGGAGGATAATTTCCCTCATATCATATGGCTCACTGCGCAGTTTGGGCAGAATACCATATATTTCGTTCGGGTCTTTTATAGGGGCGTGAGGTTCAGAGCGATTAAAGCCAGCCTTTTCGTAGTCAGCCAGTTTTGCCATAGTACGGCGCACGCGGTCTAAGGCATCGCGGTCGTCAGTAGCTTTGTAATCGGTTACCCCACTGATTTCACAGTGAGTGGTAGCCCCTCCTAATGTTTCATTGTCGATATTTTCACCTATAGCAGCTTTTACTAAGTAGCTGCCTGCCAAGAAGATAGAGCCAGTTTTATCTACAATTAGGGCTTCATCACTCATAATAGGCAGATAAGCACCTCCAGCCACACAGCTACCCATCACTACAGCTATTTGGGTGATGCCTTTGCTACTCATCAGGGCATTATTTCTGAAAATACGCCCAAAATGCTCTTTATCAGGGAAAATCTCATCTTGCAAGGGCAAGAAAACGCCTGCACTATCCACTAAATAGATGATAGGTAAATTATTTTCGATAGCTATTTCTTGGGCGCGTAGGTTTTTTTTGGCAGTAATGGGGAACCAAGCCCCTGCTTTTACGGTAGCGTCATTAGCTACTATTATGCACTGTTTTCCAGATACATAGCCTATTACTACTATCACACCTGCTGAAGGGCAACCTCCGTGTTCGGCATACATACCATCGCCGGCAAAAGCACCGATTTCTATAGAGGGAGTGTTTTTGTCTAACAAATAGTCAATGCGCTCACGGGCAGAGAGCTTACCTTGAGCGTGTAGTTTTTCTAAGTTTTTAGCTCCTCCACCTTCTTTTACTTTTTTCAGGCGTTTGCGCAATTCGCTGAGGGCTAATTTATTAAAATCTTCGTTGCTGTTAAATTCGATATCCATTTACTAAACTTAATGAGGGCACAAAGGTAGTGCATAATTTGCCAATTAGCAAATTTACCAATTAGCAGAAAATTTTTCTCTTACGATTTCTATATAGGAACAATATAGGATGAGCGAAGGATAAGCGAAGGATAAGCGAAGGATAAGCGAAAAATTAGCGAGCTATAACTGAGTGAATTTCATTATAATTTTACTATAACCAATATTTTTTTAAACTTTTTTTGCGATAAAACAAAATAATTATGTATTTTTGCCCCAAATTTGTGTGCTATACTAAAACACAATAATTGAATAACAATAACTTGACATTTACAATGGAGAAAATATCTGCTGCCATTACCGCTATCGGTGGCTATGTACCAGAAGATGTACTCAGCAATGCTATGCTTGAGCAAATGGTAGAAACAAATGATGAGTGGATTTACACTCGTACAGGTATCAGAGAACGCCGTATCCTGAAAGACCCTCAAAAAGGTACCTCTTTCTTGGCTATAGAGGCTGCTAAAGACCTCCTCAATAAGAAAGGTTTAGACCCTAAAGAGATAGACCTGCTTATCCTCGCTACAGCTACTCCCGATATGCCGGTAGCACTTACAGCCCCTTATGTAGCTTCGCAAATAGGGGCAACCAATGCCTTTGCTTTCGACCTACAAGCAGCTTGCTCAAGTTTCTTATTTGGCGTGTCAGTAGCTGCCAAATACATAGAGTCAGGGCGTTATAAAAAAGTATTGTTAGTAGGTGCCGACAAAATGTCGTCTATTATTGATTATACCGACCGCGCTACTTGTATCCTCTTTGGCGATGGAGGAGGGGCAGCGCTTTTCGAGCCTAACTACGAAGGATTAGGGGTCAAAGACGAAATACTGAAAAGTGATGGTATAGGACGCAACCACCTGTATATCAAGGCAGGAGGTTCTCTTTGTCCTACTACCGCTCAAACAGTAGCCGAAAAGCAACACTTTGTGTTTCAAGATGGTAAGACCGTTTTCAAATACGCAGTAACCGGTATGGCCGATGTGGCTGAAGAGGTGCTAAAACGCAACAACCTAACTAATAATGATGTACAATGGCTCACCCCGCATCAGGCTAACAAGCGCATCATCGATGCCACTGCCGAGCGTATGGGGCTACCTGCCGAAAAAGTGATGCTAAACATTCACAAGTACGGCAATACCACTTCAGCTACTATCATTCTCGCCCTTAATGACTACGAGCAACAGCTCAAAAAAGGCGATAACATAGTATTAGCAGCCTTTGGTGGTGGTTTCACTTGGGGGGCTATATACCTAAAATGGGCATACGACGGCGCCCAAGTAAAAAAATAAACAACAATTGAGCAAACATATATTCGTATGGATTTAAGAGACATTCAAAACTTAATTAAATTTGTTGCCAAGTCGGGCGCAAGTGAGGTAAAATTGGAGATGGAGGATGTAAAAATCACCATCAAAACCAATCCCGATGAGAGTGGCAGAGAGCAAGTCTATGTGCAGCAACTACCTGTAGCACAGCAGCTCTCTCAGTTGCCTATTCAGCAACCCCTACCTACCCAGACCCTTCCGGTGGCGGCACCAGAGGCTACTGAAAACAAACCTGCACCTAGTGAAGATAGCAAATATATCACTATCAAATCACCGATGATAGGCACTTTCTATCGCCGCCCTGGTCCAGATAAACCTTTGTTTGTTGAAGTAGGTTCAACTATTTCTAAAGGAAGCGTTATCTGTATCATCGAAGCGATGAAACTCTTCAACGAGATTGAATCAGAAGTATCTGGTAAAATCGTAAAAATATTGGTAGACGACTCTTCTCCTGTAGAGTTCGATCAGCCATTATATTTGGTAGACCCCTCATAGATGAGACCCAAAACCTTTATTTTTAAAAAGGAATACTATGTTTAAAAAAATATTAATAGCTAACCGCGGAGAGATAGCCTTACGAGTAATACGTACTTGTAGGGAAATGGGTATCAAGTCGGTAGCGGTATATTCTACTGCCGATGCTGATAGTTTACACGTTCGTTTTGCTGACGAAGCCGTGTGTATAGGCCCTCCAGCGAGCAAAGATTCATACTTAAAAATACCTAATATTATAGCAGCTGCCGAAATCACTAATGCCGATGCTATCCACCCAGGATATGGGTTTCTTTCAGAAAATGCCAAGTTTTCAAAAATTTGTGCCGAACACGGTATCAAATTTATTGGGGCATCACCTGAAATGATAGAGCGTATGGGCGACAAGGCTTCAGCCAAAGCTACTATGAAAGAGGCAGGCGTACCTACAGTGCCTGGTTCTGACGGATTAGTACAATCGCTCAAGCACGCTAAGAAAATAGCTGCCGAGATAGGCTACCCTGTAATGCTGAAGGCTACTGCCGGAGGCGGGGGGCGTGGTATGCGCGATGTGTGGAAAGAGGAAGACCTCGAAAAAGCCCTCGATAGCGCAATGCAGGAAGCCGGAGCTGCCTTTGGCAACGATGCTATGTATATGGAAAAACTTATCGTAGACCCTCGCCACATCGAAATTCAGATAGTAGGCGACCAATACGGTAAGGCTTGTCACTTATCAGAGCGCGATTGCTCTATCCAGCGCCGTCACCAGAAGCTAACCGAAGAAACACCTTCGCCTTTTATGACCGAAGACCTTCGCAAGCGTATGGGCGAGGCAGCCGTAAAAGCAGCCGAGTACATCAAGTACGAAGGAGCTGGTACGGTAGAGTTTTTGGTAGACAAAGACCGCAATTTCTACTTTATGGAGATGAACACCCGTATACAAGTAGAACACCCTATTACCGAGCAAGTAATTGATTACGACCTTATTAGAGAACAAATATTGGTAGCGGCAGGAGTGCCTATTTCTGGCAAGAACTACACCCCTAAACTACACGCTATAGAGTGCCGTATCAATGCTGAAGACCCTTATAACGACTTCAGACCCTCACCAGGCAAAATCACAACCCTACACGCACCAGGCGGACACGGAGTGCGTCTCGATACCCACGTGTATAGCGGTTATGTCATTCCGCCTAACTACGACTCTATGATAGCGAAACTCATCACCACAGCGCAAACGCGCGAAGAGGCGATAGCCAAGATGCGCCGTGCGTTAGATGAGTTTGTGGTAGAGGGTGTAAAGACCACGATACCATTCCATTTGCAGTTGATGGATGACCCCGACTATTTGGCGGGCAATTACACCACTAAGTTTATGGAAGATTTTAAGATGAAACCCCAAGCGGGAGAATAATGAAGGATTAATATAAAGGGACTATTCAAAAAAAACGTTGTTTTTTTAATAGTCCCTTGTTATTAGTTAATTGTTAAATCAAAAATATGAAAGTAATAGCAATGATACCAGCGCGTTATGGCGCGACGCGTTTCCCTGCCAAACTGATGCAAGACCTCTGCGGTAAGCCAGTGATTGTGCATACTTACCAGCGCGTTAAGGATACGCAACTGTTTGAAGAGGTGTATGTAGTAACTGACGATGATCGTATCGAAAAAGCTATCAGCGAAGTAGGAGGTAGGGTTATCAGAAGTAAAAAAGAACACAATAGCGGTAGCGACCGTTTAGCAGAGGCTTCACAAGACCTGCCTGTTGATATTATCGTCAATGTGCAAGGCGATGAACCTTTCACCAATAAAGAAAATCTGGAAAAGGTAATCGATATTTTCGCTAAAGATATTGATAATACTGTAGATGTGGCAAGCCTAATGGAGGCAATTACTGAGCCTGAAGAGATAGCCAATCCTAATAATGTAAAGGTAGTGGTAAACCGCCAGAATGAAGCGCTTTACTTTTCGCGCTCAGTAATTCCTTATCAGCGTGCCGATGTAGGAGCTCCTTATTACAAGCACATCGGTATCTATGCCTACCGGAAAGCAGCCCTACAACGTTTCACCGAGTTGCCCCCTTCTGTTTTAGAAGAAACAGAAAAGTTGGAGCAATTGCGTTACTTAGAAAATGGATATAAAATACGCTTAGCGTTAACAAATATACCCACCATAGGGATTGATACTCCCGATGATTTGGAAAAAGCACGGATACGGCTCTCGAAAAAAGGGAGCTAAAAAGAGAGGTACTCATAAAAATAAAAAATATTTTTTTTGCTTTTATGTGACAATCAATAGTTTATAAAATTGTTGATAACTTCTTGATAAAAAAATACTGAAAGATTTTATTTTTTTATTATCTTTGCTACGTCTAATACAACACTAAAATACACACTATACATAAAACTACCTAATTCTTTAAGAATATTGTTATAAAATAAATAAAAAAGAGAGACTACATCTGTAAGAAGTAGAGAAACGTGTAAAAAAATGAAATATAAGGAATACTTCGTAGGGTTAGATATCGGTACTACCAAGATTGTAACTATGGTAGGGACGAAAAACGAATACGGGAAGATAAAAATTTTAGGATACGGTCAGGCTAAGAGTGAAGGCATCAATAAGGGAGTAGTGAATAACATAGCGCAGGCTACCCAGTCGATTATGAATGCTATTCAAGATGCTAAAGAGAAAACCGGTCTCGACATAGAAAATGTAGTAGCAGGTATTGCGGGGCAAAACATAAAAAGCCGTTCGCACAGCGACTATATTACCAGAACCGACCCTGAAAAACTGATAGATTTTGAAGACTTAGAACGCTTGAAAGAGCAAGTGTTCTCTATTTCTTTGGCTCCTGGTGAAAAAATCATTCACGCCCTTCCACAAGATTATAAAGTAGATAATGTAGGCGAAATAAAAGAGCCTATAGGTATGATGGGCAAGCGTTTAGACGCTACTTTTCATTTGGTAATCGGTCAGGTAAATGCTATTAAGGGTATCACCCGTTGCATACAGACTGCTAATCTAAAACCTGTAGGGCTAACGCTCGAACCTATCGCTTCGGCTGAAGCAGTGTTAAGCGAAGAAGAGAAAGATGCAGGGGTAGTATTAGTCGATATAGGGGGCGGTACTACCGATGTGGCTATCTTCAAAGATGGCATTATCAGACATACAGCTGTAGTACCTTTAGGTGGAAACATCATCACAGACGATATTAAAAATGGTTGTGGTATTTTGGCACGTCAGGCCGAGATGCTAAAAGTGCAATATGGGTCGGCTTGGCCTGGTGAAAACCGCGATAATGAAATCGTTTCTATACCTGGGATAAAAGGAAAAGAACCTAAAGAAATAACCCTTAAAAACCTTTCAAAGATTATCCATTCTCGTGTGAGTGAGATTATCAATTTGGTGCTTAAGGTGATAGAAAACTACGGTTACCAAGAAGCTAAGAAGAAACTCTTTGCAGGTATCGTACTTACAGGAGGAGGCAGCCAACTAAAGCACATAGTGCAGTTGGTAGAATACATTACCGGTATGGATACCCGTATAGGTTATCCCGATGAGCATTTAGCTGACAATTCAGATCCTAAGCTTACTTCACCCATATATGCTACCGCTATAGGATTGGTGATGAATGCTATAGAAAATCAGGCTGAAGAACAGTTCAAAAAACGTTTAGAAGAGCTTAAAGCACAAGAAGTAACAGAGGCTGATGACAGAGCAGAAATCCATGCAGAACAGCCTGTTAATAAAACAGAAAAAGTAATAACTACTATTATAGACGACTCAGCTGCTGCGGTCAGCCGAAAAATAGAAGAAGATGATGAGGAAGAGGAAGAACCTAAGAGTAGCAAAGGGTTTTGGGAAAAAGTCAGCAAGAAAATAAAAAATTTCATAGGCGAGACTGAAGAAGAAGTATAGAACAAATAATTATGATTTAGATAATGGAACAAACACAAGATGTCCAATTTAATTTTCCAAAGAATAACAGTAATTATATAAAAGTTATTGGAGTAGGCGGAGGAGGGGGCAACGCCGTCAATTTTATGTACGATAATGGCATCAATGGGGTAGATTACCTAATTTGCAACACCGATGCACAAGCACTTGAGAGCAGCAACATTCCTAACAAAATACAGTTAGGGGTAACACTTACCGAGGGGTTAGGAGCAGGGAATAATCCTGAAATAGGAGAGAAAGCAGCTATAGAGAGTGAAAACAACATCCAGAAAGCCCTTGAAGGGAATACCCAAATGATATTTATCACAGCGGGTATGGGGGGCGGTACCGGTACAGGGGCAGTGCCTATCATAGCTAAAAAGGCTAAAGAGATGGGCATATTAACGGTAGCTATCGTTACCACTCCGTTCAACTTCGAAGGCTTAAAACGCAGTCGTCAGGCACAAGCCGGTATAAAGAAACTCCGCGATTCTGTAGATTCGCTTATCGTTATCAATAACAATAAGATAAACGAAATGTATGGCGAACTGACTATCAGCGAAAGTTTTGGCAAAGCCAATGAGATATTGCTAAAAGCTGCCAAAGGAATGGCTGAGGTAATCAGTAAGCACTATATGGTAAACATCGACTTGCGCGATGCCCGTACAGTACTCGAAAACGGAGGAACTGCTATTATGGGGTCAGCAATAGGTGAGGGCGAAAACAGAGCAAGCGATGCCGTAACAGGGGCATTAAACTCTCCACTGCTAAACGATAACAAAATAGTAGGAGCTAAAAATGTCTTGGTATTGATTACTTACGGTTCTAAAGAGGCTACTCAGCGCGAAGTGACTGAAATTAACAACTACATTCAGGAGCAAGCAGGCGACAATATGGCTGACCTTATCTATGGTATTGGTGAAGACGAGTCGTTAGGTGAGGCTATTTCCGTAGTAGTAGTAGCTACAGGTTTTGATGTAGAGCAGCAAAAAGAAATCGTAAATGCTGAGCCACGCCGTGTAATACACGTCCTTGATGACAATCAAACTGTTACTCGCGATTTAACAGAGCCTAAAGGGGTGGTAGTCAATACTGCTATTAATGCTACAGAAGTTTATCCTGTGCCATCAGTACCTGAGGTAAAAAAAGAACCTGCACTTACTGACCTACTCAATATCTGGACAGACTGCGAATTGGTAACTACAGAAGATAGTTTTATAATAGTAGATAAAACAGCTCCTAAGTGGGAAAACCCTAAGAAAGAAGAGGTAGTGCAAGAAGTGCCTCGCCAGCAAAAAGTATATGCTGCTGCTGAAGTAGCTGCACCTATTGTACACCAATTGCGTGAGGAAGATTATGAGCTACAACCATCGCAGCCTAAAAACCGTTATACCTCAGCTCCTATAGTGAATCAAGCAGGCGAAATACGTTATACTTTAGAGGAATATACTGAGTTAGAGCGCACTTTTCGTGATGCCAAACCGACCTCGTTTGTAGAAGATAAAACGGTGAATAAGAATGAGTTTGTATTATATAATACAGAAGAGAAGATGGCTGCACCAGTAAAGCCTAATAATGCTCCTGTACAAATGAGAATGTTTGAAGATGAAGAAACTGAAATAAAGCTAACCCCTATGGATGCGCGAATTTCAGATGTGATGAACAAACGTTCTAATCGTTTGCAAGATTATAACTACAAATTTAGTTCATCAGCTAACGCTCAATCGCGTACTACAGTAGGAAAGGACTCTTCAGGAGAGTTTCAGATACGAAAAAACAATTCGTACCTACACGATAATGTAGATTAACAATTATATTTTTTTGATAAGAGAAAACAAAAAAGGCTGTCTGTAAAAGTTTTAACAGGCTGATTGTTAATAAAGAATGAAAAGAAGCTATCTTTCAAGAGAGATAGCTTCTTTTTTTTTTATTGTGGTGTTTGATGTTGCTTAATTTAATGAAGGAAGACAATGTCGTGGGCTGCTCTCTCTAAGGCTTCGCGATGGTCGGGGTGGGCGATAGCGATAAGGGCTTTGGCTCGCTCTTGTAGGCTCTTGCTGAACAGCTCGGCTACCCCATATTCGGTTACGATATATTGTACGTGGGCACGGGTGGTTACCACTCCAGCTCCTTGCTTTAAGAAAGGTACAATCTTGCTTTCCCCTTTATTGGTAATCGATGGAAATGCAATGATAGACTTACCGCCCTCGCTGAGCATTGCTCCTCGTACGAAATCTATTTGACCGCCAAAGCCAGAAAAGATAGTTGTACCTATAGAGTCAGCACATACTTGTCCGGTAATATCCACTTCGATAGCGGAGTTAATAGAAATCATTTTAGGGTTCTGCCTAATCACTGAAACTTCATTGGAATACGAGGCTTCTGTCATTTCAACAGAAGGGTTATGGTCGATAAAGTCATACAACTCTTGTGTGCCCATAGCAAAAGAGGCTATGATTTTTCCTTTGTCTATCTTCTTTTCGTAGCCGTTGATAACCCCTTTTTTCACCAAATCGAGTACCCCTTCGGTTAGTAGCTCGGTGTGGATACCTAAGTTTTTGAGGTGCCCCATTTCGGCCAATGTGGCATTGGGGATATTGCCAATACCCAGCTGTAGGGTACTACCGTCTTCGATAAGCGGCACTATATGGCGGGCTATTTGGGTTTCGATAGCGTTGGGTTCGGTAAGGTGTAGCGAGAAAATAGGTGCATCGTGCTCTACGAGAAAGTCTATTTCATCTACGTGCAAAAGGGCATCACCATAGGTGCGCGGCATCTGCCTATTGACTTTGGCAATTACGTATTTGGCGTTTCGGATAGCAGATTTTGAAGCCTCGACACTTACGCCCATAGAGCAAAAACCGAATTTATCAGGGGGAGAAACTTGTATGAGAACAACATCTACTTTTATGTGTTTTCTATCAAAAAGCAGAGGCATATCGCTCAAGAAAATAGGGGTATACGAACCGTTGCCCGCCTTGATGATATGCCGTACATTGCGCGAAAGGAAGAAGGAATTGACGTAGAAACTATCTTTGTATTTGGGGTCGGCGAAAGGGGCATCACCCTCGATATGGATATGCCCTATGGTAATATTGCGGAGCTCAGGAGCCCGTTTAACAAGGGCATCTACTAATATTTCGGGAACTGCAGCTCCCCCCTGTATATAGACAAAATCGCCACTTTTGACTACCTTTAAAGCCTCTTCAGCCGTTGTAATTTTTGTCATTATATTATCAATTTCAGTTAGCGGCTCAAAGATACTACATAAAAACCAATTGACAAAATATTTCGTAATATAATTTTTTTTACTACCTTTGCCGCAAATTAAAAAAAGCGAAATATTATGTATCCACCAGAATTGGTAAAACCTATGATAGAAGAACTGACTTCGGTTGGTTTTGAAGAATTAAAAACGGCAGCAGCTGTAAAACAAGCTATTGAGCAAGAAGGCACTACTTTGGTAGTAGTGAACTCAGTATGCGGTTGTGCTGCACGCAATGCTCGTCCTGCGGTAATCTACAGTTTGCAAAATGCAAAGAAACCAGACCATCTGACCACTGTATTTGCTGGGGTAGATAGAGAGGCTACTGAAGAAGCACGCCAATATATGTTGCCTTTTCCGCCATCATCGCCTAGTATTGCCCTTTTCAAAGACGGCGAATTGGTGCATATGTTAGAGCGTCATCACATAGAAGGACGTATGGCTGAAGTGATAGCAGAAAATCTTCAGCAGGCTTACAACGAATATTGTTAATAACTTTTTTCTACATTACACTTTGCTAAGGTATAGCTACTTTGGCAAAGTTTTTTATTTCAATACTTTTATGATGAAAATACTATCTTACCCTCTTAGTGTACTTCATTACTTGCTTTACGGCTTTTTATTGCTTATTTTTCACCCTATACAATGGGTGTGTATTCACTTTATAGGGCGTAAAACCCACAAAGCAGTCGTCGATTTTCTGACGCTTATGCTTACTAAAATACTGTTAGTAAGTGGTAATTGGGTGCGTTTTTCGATAGAAGCCCCTTTGCCAGAGAATGTCCCTATCATATTTGTGCCAAATCACCAAAGTTTATACGATATTCCGCCGCTAATATGGTATTTGCGCCATTATAGTGTGCGTTTTGTAGGCAAAAAGGAGTTAGGAGGAGGTATACCGAGCATTACTATCAACCTGCGCAATAATGGTTCGGTACTGATAGACCGCAGTCGTCCGCAAGATGCTGTACCGCAGTTGGAGGCTTTTGGTAAGGATTTAGCCGCAAAGAAACAAGCAGGACTTATCTTCCCAGAAGGCACTCGCAGTCGTAATGGGGTGCCGCGCCCTTTTAAAACGAAAGGCTTGCATACCATTATGGAGCAGATGCCAGAGGGGTATGTAGTGCCTATTACTATTAATAACTCGTGGAAAATATTGCGTTATGGGCATTTTCCTTTGGGTATCTTCAATACGGTGAGTTTTTCTGTACACAAAGCTATCAAGATAGACCCTAATAGGATAGAGGAACAGATAGCAGAGGTAGAAGCTATTGTAAAGGCAGGAATTAAGGAATAACAAGGGGAGTGTGTTAAATATTTGTTAAAGTATTTGGCGGTTATGATATTTCTTCTTTACTTTGCATCACAAAGTGCTTCGGTATGCAAGATAACAAATATTTAGACGACCTACACGAGATACGCCAGATGATGCGTAAGTCTACCTTATTTCTTTCGCTCAGCGGGCTTTCGGGGGTGTTAGCAGGGGTGTATGCCCTAATAGGGGCGGCAGTGGTATATAAGTTACTGCAACATCATTACCTCTATTATCCTTATGTGATTATAGAAAGTAAGACTTTTAAAGCTATTATAGCTGTTGCGCTATTAGTACTCGTAGCCTCTGTGCTGACTGCTTATCTGTTTTCGATGCGCAAAGCCAAACGCAATGGTGAAAAATTAATAACTCCTACTGCTAAAAGAGCATTTTATAACTTTGCCTTGCCGCTGCTTACTGGTGGAGCACTGTGTATACTGCTTATCAATAATGGGCACTATGGTTTGCTTGCGCCAATGACGCTTATTTTTTATGGATTGGCGTGTGTGAATGTGAGTAAATACACTTTTGGCGATGTACATTACCTCGGTATTACTGAAATAATATTAGGGCTTTTGGCAGTGCAGTTTTCGGGCTATGGTTTGTTATTCTGGGTTTTAGGATTTGGCGTTTGCCATATTCTTTACGGTGGCGTAATGCACTTTAAATACGAACGAAAGTAATATTGTTTGACACTATCGCAGTTTAAAAATAACATCTTTAGGTAAAGATAAGTATAGAGTGTGTTTTTTGTTATCTGATTGGGCAAAGAAGGCAACTTGTGTAGATTATCAATTGAAGAAATATAATCAGGGAAATTATATAATTACAAACATTTTAGGCGATACGAATTTTTATAACCCTAAAAAACAAAATAAGAAAAAGTAGTTTTGTAGTAGCCTATTAGCAGTTTTGAAGTCTCTTTTAGAAAATATCAATAAAGCCTTTGATCACCGCATTCGCTTGGCGATAATGTCGGTGCTAATGGTCAATGAAAGTGCTGACTTTAATACGCTTAAAGAACTTTTAGGAGTAACTGATGGCAATTTGGCAAGCCATACTCGTGCACTTGAAGCTGAAGAATATATCGTTATAGAAAAATCGTTTGTAGGACGGAAAACAAATACTTCGTATAAGGCTACTAAAAAAGGACGAGAAGCGTTTCAAGAGCATTTAAATGCATTGGAGAAATTAGCAAACTTGTCGATTAGCCGATAGTAGATTTGTTAATTAGCCAATAAGAAGGGAGTTCCCTTTTCTTTTTTAGCTATATACTTTGAAATACAAAGTGCTTTTATTAGTTATTAATTGTAAATTGTTATATTATGTATTCACAAAAATCATCAACATCTAATCTATTTCAGTCAAACACATTTCGTTTGATGCTTATTGGGGCACTTACTTTAATATTGCTCATTCCTTTGCTATTGGTACAGAACCTCATTGAGGAACGCAAAGATAGGCAGCAGTCGGTTATAGACGAAATCGACAGTAAATGGGGGCGAGAAGTCTTCTTTTATGGTCCTATTCTCAAAATTCCTTATAAGGTTTATACTAATAAAGAAAAAAACGCATACGAGACTCAGTATGCTTATTTCTTCCCAGAGGAGCTTAAGAATACTTCGAATGTAAAAACAGAAGTGAAAAAGCGTAATAATTATGAATCGGTGGTGTTTAATGCTACAATGGACTTTAATGGTAGCTATATAACTCCTGATTTCTCGCAAAAAGGGATTGCTAATGACGATATAGAGTGGGGGAGAGCTACTATTCTTATTCGCACTACTAATCTTGCGAGTATTAAGAACAGTGTAGCTATTAAGATAGGCGGTAAAAGCTATAATTTTGAGCCAATCTATGAGCAATCTGCTGATAGTGCTAACTATTATGACGGCAATAGTAGCACATCTATAGAGGTAGCATCGCTTGAAACAGGTTTTATCAATTATCAGGAATTTCTAGCAGACCCTTCTTTTCAACTGTCAGTACAGTATGACGGTAGTAGGAAAATAGCGATAGTACCTATCGGTAAGACTACTGAAAGCACACTGACCTCTAATTGGGCTAATCCTAGTTTTATGGGTAACTTTTTGCCTTACGAAAAACAGATTAATACCAGTGGGTTTAACGCATCGTGGCGTGTGCTACACATCAACCGTCCGTTTTCTCAACAGTCGTTTGGAGCGTTGCCTAATATCTCGCAATACACTTATGATGTAGATTTTATTATCCCTGTAGATGAATATCAACAGAATGAGCGTGCTGCCAAGTATGGCTTTTTGGTTATAGGGCTTACTTTCTTGATATTCTTCCTTATCCAAAGTATTAGCAAAATAAAAATACATATATTCCAATATACAATGATAGGTTTAGCTCTTGTATTGTTTTACACCTTGCTTATTTCTATCACTGAGCATAGTAGTTTTTCATTTGCTTATTTTATAGCTTCGCTGATGACGGTAGGGCTTATCAGTTTATATTCTATTTCAATACTGAAAAACAAGAAGTTTCCAGTCTTTATCTGTGCTTCTTTGGCTGCTCTATACGGTTTTATATATGTGATTATTCAGCTTGAGAATTATGCCCTTTTAGTAGGAAGCATTGGGCTATTTGCTATATTGGCAGTAGTGATGTACGTTTCGCGCAAGGTAGAATGGTCGGCTACTGAAGTGGAAAGGGTAGAAGAGCCTAAAGATGAAAATTGATAGAGAAAAAGTTTTTACTTTTAGAAATTTTTATTACTTTTGCTTTTCTAAACACTAATTAAGAAAAAAATGTCAGAAAAAAAAGAACTATCTTTTGATGTATTGATAGAAATTCCTAAAGGGAGTCGTAACAAGTATGAGTATGATTTTATTTTGCGTAAGGTGCGTTACGATCGTATGATTTTCTCTTCGATGATGTATCCTGCCGATTATGGATTTGTACCAGAATCATTAGCGTTAGATTCAGACCCTTTAGATGTGTTGGTATTGGTTACTGAACCTACTTTTCCTGGTTGCGTGATGGAAGTAAAACCTATAGGGGTTTTCCATATGGCTGATGAAAAAGGGCCTGATGAAAAAGTGATTTGTGTACCTGTATCAGACCCTATTTGGAATAAAATGAATGACCTGAGCGACCTAAACCCACATCTTATCAAAGAAATTGAGCACTTCTTTAGCGTATATAAGGACTTAGAGAAGAAAAAAGTAGCTATTAATGGTTGGGGAAATGTAGAGGAAGCGGTGAGAATATACCACGAATGCAAAGAGCGTTATATAGGTAGCCGTAAGAATTTTTCAATCAACTAATAAACAAAATTTGCCAATGAGTCAATTAGTTATAAGCTTAATTGATTCATTGGCATTTTTATTAACTTACTAATGATACTTGACCAATGGCTTTATTTAAAAAAGACCCTTTCGGACATACCCTTTTCGTCAAACGTTGGCTTATCCGCGTATTTGGACTTATCACGCACAGTCGTTATGACGGGTTTAATCAGTTGAAGATTGAGGGTTCGGATATTATACGCTCCTTGCCCCAGCGGAATGTGTTGTTTATCTCTAATCACCAAACGTATTTTGCTGATGTTACGGCTATGTATCACGTATTTAATGCAAGCCTAAAAGGACGTAAAGATACCTTAGATAATGTGGGGTACCTTTGGAACCCTAAACTGAATATTTACTACGTAGCTGCTTCAGAGACGATGAAATCAGGTATATTACCTAAAATATTAGGCTATGCAGGGGCTATACCTGTAAATAGAACGTGGCGTGAGAAAGGGAAGGAAATACACCGAGAGGTGCGCCAAAGTGATGTAGAAAATATAGGTGTTGCGCTTGCTGATGGTTGGGTAATTACCTTCCCGCAGGGCACTACCTCACCTTGGAAGCCTATTCGAAAAGGGACGGCTCACCTTATTAAACAATATAAACCGATAGTGGTGCCTATAGTGATAGACGGTTTTAGGCGCTCGTTTGATAAGAAGGGTATCAATATTAAAAAGAAAGGGGTTCAACAATCGATGATTATTAAACCCCCTTTGCAGATAGATTATGAGAATGATACTGTAGAACAAATTGTTGCCCAAATAGAAATGGCTATTGAGCAGCACGAATCGTTCTTAAAAGTAAGAAAATTAGAATCTGATAATGCGCTTCAGGTAGAAAGTAAGCAGTAACCCCATAAAGGCTAATCCTGCTCCCATTAGTGAAGGATAGTTAGTACTGAGTCCATAGAGCAAAGGCAAGCCACCTACATAGGCTCCAATAGAGTTAGCAGTATTAAAGCCCGCCTGCATAAAAGCAGCTCCCATCATCTCCGATTGTGGTGCGCAACGGAAAATAAGCATATTAAGCGGTGAACCTAATGACATTGACATAGCACCACATATAAATGTTAGTACCCACGCTACAGGTTGAATGTGCGAGAAAAAGAAGACTAACAGCAATACACTTATGAGTGATAGCGAGATACAGATAGTAGCTTTAATGGGTGATAAGCGGTCGGTAAGCCATCCTCCTAAGAGGTTGCCTACTACCATTCCAGCTCCTGCTACTATCATTACTGCTGATTTCATATCGGGGTTTATATGAGCTGTTTCTAACATCAAAGGCTGTATATAGCTAAACCACGCAAAAAGTCCGCCGCAACCTAAAGCGGTGATAGCCAACACTAATAAAGATCTCGGATTGAAGAATAAACGCACTTCGCGCTTCACACCGAGGTCTCTTTTATTTTCTACGTTCGGCAAGAAAAAGAATATGGACAGCATGGTTAGTAACCCTAATGCCGATACGCAGCCCATTGCAATACGCCAACCTACTAAGGCTCCTACGTAGGTGAGAAGAGGTATCATTACCAAATTAGCAACGGTAAGCCCTGCAAACATAATTGAGATGGCAAAGGCTTCTTTGCCTTTGGGAGCTAACTGTTTAGCTACAATGGCACCTACTCCAAAGAAAGCACCATGAGGCAATCCTGAAAAGAAACGAGCTAATAATAGGGTTGTGTAATCTGGCGAAAAAGCAGAAAGTCCATTGAAGAGAGTGAAGAGTACCATAAAAAATAAAAGTATCTTCTTTGGGTTGTACTCAGCAGCCAATGCAATGAGAGTAGGAGCTCCTACTACTACACCTATAGCATAAGCTGAAATAAACCTACCAGTGATGGCATCGGTTAATCCCATATCTTCACCTATAACACGCAATAGACCCATTATTAGGAACTCTGTAGCCCCTAACGCCAAGCCTCCTATAGCCAGAGGCCAAAGTTTTTTTATCATAGTTTTTATTTTTAAGTGTGCAAAGCTACGAAAAATTATTGATGATGATAAGGTTCATTCCTCAAAATTGTAAAAGCACGATAAAGTTGCTCTACAAAAAAGAGCCTTATCATCTGGTGAGAAAAGGTGAGTTTAGATAGTGACAGCTTGCTGTTAGCCCGCTGATATACCGCTTGTGAAAAACCATAAGGACCACCAATAACAAAGGTCAGCTGCTTAATACCAGAGTTCATTTTCTTTTGAAGTTCATCAGCAAAAGCAATAGAGGTATATTCTTTACCTCGTTCATCTAAAAGGATAAGGTGATGAGAGGGCTCTATATAGCTGAGTATAAGCTCACCTTCTTTTATCTTTTGCTGTTCTTCAGATAATGATTTGCTATTCTTAATGTCAGGTAGTAACTGCAAATCAAAGTTGATATAATATGAAAGCCTTTTTTCGTAGGTACTAATAAGTTGTTGTAGGGCTGGGTTATCAGTCTTTCCTACAGCGATAAGTTTTATATTCACAGGAAGAATTTTATGAATTTTGAAGTAATAAAAACTTTGTCAGAGTCCTAGAACTCTGACAAAGTCTATTAATTTTATTAACTATTAAAAGAAAAGTCTTTCTTTTTCTCCTTTATCATTCAGTATTTCTAATGAATTACGGTCGCGTGCCGAAAGCCCTGCCATTATGCTTTTCAGTTCATCTACATCTTTAATAGCTTTACCATTGATAGATAGTAATACTTTGCCAACGATATTGATATTGTTATATTCGTAGAACTGACCAGCTCCAGTTACTTTCACACCTGCTTTGGTTTTAAATCGTTTGTGGTCAGCCTCTGATAGATTTTTTACCTCTAAGCCTAACGACTGTATGATGTAAGTATTGTTTTTCTTCAAGGTGATATCGGCAGTTTTCTCTTTACCATCGCGTATGTAGGTAGCTTTTAGTACATCGCCAGGACGTTTAGAAGCTATATAACCGCTGAGGTCAGAATATGTGTGTATCTTCACATTGTCAAGCTGTTTAATAATGTCGCCTTTCTTAAGTCCAGCGGCACCAGCTCCAGAATCTTCTTCTACACTAGCAACGTAGAAGCCTTCTGTTTCTTTCACATTAAGAGTTTTAGCCACTTCAGAGTCTAATCCTTGTCCACGCACGCCCATTACTCCGCGTTGTACATTGCCGTATTCAATCAGGTCTTCTACTACTTTCTTAGCAATATTGCTTGGTACGGCAAAAGAATAGCCCATATACACGCCTGTAGTAGATGAGATAGCAGTATTAATACCAATAAGGTCGCCGTTTAGGTTTACTAAGGCACCACCGCTATTACCCATATTCACGGCAGCATCGGTTTGGATAAATGATTCTATCTTATCACTACCGCGCTCACTAATATTGCGTGCTTTAGCACTGATAATACCTGCTGTTACAGTCGAGTTAAGGTTGAAAGGGTTACCCACTGCCAATACCCATTCACCTAATTGAGTGTTGTCAGAGTTAGCAAAGGTAAGAAAGGGCAACTTCTCTTCAGCTTCTATTTTTAGTAGAGCTATATCGGTTGAGGTATCTGTACCTATTAGTTTAGCAGGGTAAGTTTTGTTGTTGTTTAGGGTTACTTCTAGCGTAGTAGCATTAGCGATTACGTGGTTGTTAGTCACTATATAGCCATCAGGAGTAATAATCACACCAGAGCCAGTACCTACTTGCGTCTGCTCGCCTCCGCCGTTACCATAGAAAAGGTCAAAGATAGAGGTAATCCCTTGCGATTTCACAGTGTTTTTTACGTGTACCACGCTATTTACTGTTTTATTAGCAGCTTCTATAAAGCTATCTTCTTTTAGCTCAAACTTCCCGTTAGCAGCGTTGTAATTAGTTTGTACTACAGCTGGGCGCGATAGCAGTTCAAGGGCTTCTTGTTTAGCATCGTGTTTGTCTATAAATAATTTGTAACCACCTAAAGTTATAGCACCACCCAAAATGGCAGTAGCTACCATACTTGCATAATTCTTTATCATATTCTTTTGTTTTAGTATTTTGTTATTTCATACTACCATTAGGCAACAATTGTGCCAAATTCATAAATGTTCAGAATTGATGATTTGAATCGGTTTACACATAAAGACAATAAAAAAGTAGAAATTGAGCTTTTACTAATGTCAATTGGTCAATTAGTATCCAACAGGAATAAAACTGTCCATACTGAATTGAAAATCAACAAAAAAACACTGTAAAAATACGTCAAAATACTACTTTTTTATTTTATTACTTTTGCAAGCTGCCTAAGAAGCTAAAATATTGAATATTTTAAAGGGTACGGTTCATATCCCATTTTTCGAGATATTGAGCTACGCGTTGTACGAACATTCCACCTAAAGCACCATTTACTACACGGTGGTCATAGCTGTGCGAAAGCATCATTTTATAGCGGATACCAATCACATCGCCTTCAGGTGTTTCTATAACAGCAGGTACTTTCTGTATAGCCCCTATTGCCAAGATACCAACTTGTGGCTGATTGATAATAGGTGTGCCAAAAACGTTGCCAAAAGAACCTATATTAGTAACTGTATAAGTACCATCTTTTACCTCATCGGGTTTTAGCTGGTTAGCACGAGCGCGCTTAGCAAGATCGTTTACTATTTTAGCCATACCTCTTAGGTTAAGCTCATCAGCATTTTTGATAACAGGTACTATTAAGTTGCCGTCAGGTAGGGCAGTAGCCATTCCTATATTGATATTTTTCTTCTTAATAATAGTGGTACCTTCTACTGATATATTCATCATTGGGAAGTCAATGAGAGCCTTAGCTACAGCTTCCATAAAGATAGGAGTAAAGGTAAATTTCTCACCTTCATTAGCCTCGAATGCTTTCTTCACCTTATTGCGCCATTGCCATATATGGGTTACATCTACTTCAGTAAAGCTTTGTACGTGTGCAGAAGTTTGTTTGCTAAGAGTCATATGCTCAGCTATAATCTTGCCCATACGGCTCATCTCTATGCGTTCCTCGCCGTGCTTAGTATAGCTTCTCTGATCAATAGAGGTTGCTGTTGCAGGGGTTGCTGGAGTAGGAGCTACAGTAGTAGCCTTAGGCTGGGTTCTGTGGGCTATATAAGCTAGGATATCATCTTTAGTTACCCTATTGTTTAGTCCGGTGCCTTCTATATGGGCTAATTCATCAAGGCTAATGCCTTCTTGCTTAGCGATATTCTTCACCAAAGGAGAGTAGAAACGCTCAGCACCACTAAAGTCTATTTGAGGGCTAAGAGTAGTCTCTTTTATATCGCTTATGTTTTGCATCAGTATTTCGGCAGTTTGTTGAGGAGGAGCAGAGGCGTTCTCCGCATCTTGGGTTTCGATGATAGCCATCACCTGACCTATTTTTACTACCTCATCTACTTTGAAGAGGATTTCAGAAACTATACCACTTACTTCGCTGGGCACTTCTGAGTCTACTTTGTCAGTAGCGACTTCTACAATAGCTTCTTCGGCTTCAATAGGGTCGCCTACCTTTTTAAGCCAGTTGGTAACCACAGCTTCAGCCACACTTTCACCCATAGAGGGTAATTTCAATTCGTATCTTGCCATTTCTGTACTACTTTATATCTTTTATTTCTTGTGGAAGGTTCATATTCTTAGTTAAAACACCTAATTTGCTAAGGTCGATGTCGCCGGTAAGCGATAGGATAACCATTTGCGTAGTGTTTGCAGAGGGTTCTACCACCATTAGCAGTTCCGATACTTTGTTAGCATCTTTACCGCCTTTGGTATAGAACTTCACGTTTTGGTTTTTGTCTTTTACGCGCATCAGTTCAGAGAGAGCTGCACTTTTAACATATTGTTGCACTTCAGTTTTCATCACCGAAGTAGCTTTGGCATTATCGGTAGAGAATACCTTCATACTCTTGAGTTTATTAGCAATATCCATAAACTCTTTGGCATCAGCATCCTTACTATCGATTTTAGAAAGCATTTGAAACATCTTTTGCGAAACCACAACTGTCGTGATGTCATTATTAGCTTCTAATCTGTCGAAAGCGGGTTGCCCACAGACGCTCATTGCTACGAGTAGTGCGGGCAATATAAATAACTTATTTATCTTCATAATGAGCGTTTATTTTGGTTTGACAATCTTTTTATTTTATTTCCGCAGGAATATAGAAAGGTCGAAATCAAGGAAATAGAGTGATAATAACACTAAGATAATCAGTACAATCCAAAAAGTTTTATTGAATTGTGCGTTTTTCTTATTCCTACTTTCGCTGCGGATACTGCGCCATTGCTCAGTAAAATGGTTAGAAACGGTTTCGCGGTCTTTGCGAATGCGCGACCCCATCTCGAAAGCGTTGCCTTCTTCTTTCCCCTCATAATAGCGAGGGGTATAATTAAAACGTTTGTTTTGAGGTAATCGAAATAACTTTAGCTTCATAATCTGCAAAGATAATAAATAAATAATAATTAGCAAGTAACAAGTTGCAAAATTTATTCCAAAAGAGTATTCATATTCGAAATAATTTCTTTGATAAAATTCTGTTCGCCTATGATATCGTCAGCAAGGTCAGTTTTGGCTTTTTGCAGCCGAATGATTTTCTCTTCAACGGTATCTTTGCTGACGAAGCGCACTACGTTTACTTTGTTTTTCTGTCCTAAGCGGTGCGCCCTTGCAATGGCTTGTTTTTCAGAAAACGGATTCCACCAAGGGTCTAACAACAGCACGTATGACGCCTGAGTAAGATTGAGCCCTACCTCGCCTGCCTTAAGTGATATAAAAAAGAACGTAACCTCTGGGTTTTGCTGAAAAGCCTCAACTTCATTTTTGCGTTCGGCAGTAGGGGTACTACCGGTAAGTTTAGCGTATTTCACTCCGTTTTCTTTACACCATTGCTCATAAATGCTTAAGTGAGACACAAAACTGCTAAAAATAAGAGCTTTGTGCGATGCTTGTACCAATTCTTGCATACAATTCACGACCTCTTCGTATTTTCCTGAAGGAATAAGGCTGTCTTTATCAGCCAGCATAGGGTGATTGCTGATTTGTCGGAGTTTGGTAAGCATATTCAGCGCGTTAAACTCTGTGATAGGCGCTGCAATCTGTAGCAATTGGTTGCGCACTTTTGATTTTTCGCTCTCGTACCACTTAGCCTGTTCTTCGGTAAGAGGGCAATAGATTATTTGGGCTTCCATTTCGGGCAAATCATCGAGTACCTGTTCTTTGGTACGCCTGAGGAGGAAAGGACTAATGATAGTTTTGAGCTCTTCTAATGCCTGAAGGTTTTTCTTCTTGCTGATTTCTATCTCATAGTTTTTGTGAAAAGAAGGGTAACTCTTCAGTATATTGGGGTTGATAAACTGCATCTGCGACCATAAATCGCTGAGGGAATTTTCTATAGGTGTACCACTCAGTGCTATGCGATGGGGGGCTTTCAAGCTGTTAATAGCCTTAAAAGTCTTAGAGTTTTTGTTCTTTATACGCTGACTCTCATCGAGAATAATATACCGAAAATCGAGCTGCTGTAGCTCTTTGATGTCGCGCTCTACGATGGGGTAACTGGTAAAAACAAGGTCATAATTGGTGAGTCGCCTTACTTTTCGCTTGCGCTCTACACCTGTGCCAACATATTGGGTGCATTTTAGGTGAGGGGCAAAGCGCTTAGCTTCGTCATACCAATTGAAAATAAGCGATGAAGGCAGAATAACGAGTACTTTTAAGGCTTCTTTTTGTACCTCTACTCCCGAAAATAGGTCGCTGCTGTCAATAGATTTTTCAGGTAGGCTATCGTGTATATTTACTAACAGAGCTATTGTCTGTAGGGTTTTTCCGAGACCCATATCATCAGCCAAGCAAGCGCCTACCCCGTTGTGATAGTGCTGTAGTAGCCACTCAACTCCCTCTATTTGGTAGGGTCGTAGAGTCGCTTTTAGCTTATCAGAAGGGGTGTAACTCACTTTTTCTACTAACGACTGTGGTTTTATTTCGGGTACAGCTTCTAATAAAGCGTAATTACTCTTAGCAAGCTGTAGTTTTTCTTTTTGTACCTTAGCATATTTGGCGATAGATTGAAATTTGCTGAACCATTCTTGGGGTATAATGAATATTTTACCGTTGGGAAGTGGGTATATAGGGTTATTTTCTTTGATATTTTTGATTAAATCTTTAAAATCGAATAAAGAATCGCCTTGTTTTACTTTTATGGATAGGTCAAACCAGTCATTTTCGGTATGTGTGTTGTTGAAAATTAGTTCAGGGGGGGCTATAGTTACCTCTTTACCGCCGTCTATTACGAAAGGGAGAAGGCTAAAACCTGCTGCAGTTAGGGCTTCGCGATGATGCAACAGATGAAAATACGAAGCAAAAGGGTCTGTACTCTCTAAAAAGAAAGTCCCTGATTGATTAGTAAAGCCCATTTGCTCTAAAATAGCGTATTTTTTAGCTTCTTCAGTAGTATTTCTTCGGTAATTATAGATAAAAATACGGTTATTATCATCTATTTGCAGGTCAGATTGTATACTTTTTTGCTGATGACTGCTGAAAGCATAGTCATTGTAGTGAAATAGCAGGTGTATTTTATAATGATTAGCAAAAAAGTCAAAAAAGATTTCTATAGCAGTATCAGTCAGTTCATTCCTCTCGATGATGTCAAAGCCTATGGGCAATACTTTTGCATTGCGAAGTATTTTCTTAAGGAATTTCTCAAAATACTCGGGGAAACTTCTCTCGGGTATAATAGTCGTTTCTTTGTTTAAGAAAGGGGTAAGGTGCGATGTTTTAATATGGGCTATTCTCACCACTTTCTTGTTTAAGATAACCCAAGCGTGATGGTTGTTCAGAAACTCTATATGGCTCTGGCAGGGCAATAAGGTTTGCTTGCCATCATCTAATAGCAGTCGGTAGCGTATGCCCTCCTCTGTTTTTTTCAATTCTAATATAGGTTCGAGTACCTGAGTGGTAGTGAGGACTTGTTTCTTTACTAATTCGTCTTTATGCGTGTAATTAGTAGTGATAAAAAGTTCATTCTTACAGATAAGCGTTAGTAATTTATCTGTTTTATCCTCTATTTGCTCCTGAATATGCTTCTTAGTTTGTGCGTTTTGGTATATTTTAGAGAAAGTATCACCTTTTTTTAGGTATTTTTGGTATAATTCGTTAGGTTGTAGGCTGTTGATAATTGAAAGTGCTTCCTTTTCAGCTGAGGTGAGCTCCCAATTGGGCAAACTGCGCAATACTTCATCAGAAGCTTTTTTGTAAAATACGCAGTAGCCATTGCGCTGTTCGGCAATATAAGCGTTGGGCAGCACAAGCTCTATAATAGGGTGAAAAGTAAAATCGATGAAAAGAAACATATAATAGGCAAAGTATTATTGAGTAAAAATCCCTGCATATTCAGATATACAGGGATTTTAAACTATGAAATAAGAACATTAAACTTTATGAGAATAGACGCTCAAAGAAGTTTTTACGTTTTTCGTTCATTGAGTGATCTACTTGGTAGATATTGTCAGAAACGCTTACATTGTTATTATCAATAGAATTAACAGTTTCTGCTGTGAAAGCATTTTGGTTCTCAGACATAATGCTAATCACAAAGTCGATATAGTCTTTACCTTGTTTTGTCAAATAGTTTTTGAAGAAGCGGCTACTAAGCTCAACGCCTCCTATTTTCTCCATTTTCAAAAGAGATTCGTAGAAAGGAGCCAAATAGTTATTGATAGCAGCTTCAGGTACAGATTTACGTCTGCCGATGTAGTGAGTAATGTTGCCCATAGCATCGCGGCGCATTTCGAAGTCGGTTACTACCCAGTAGTATTCACCTGTTTTAGCTAAGTTTTTAATCACACCTACGAAGTTATTGCCTACTTTTAAGTTATCCCAAAGGAGTTTGAAGATAAGTTTAGGCATATCGGGGTGGCGTATAAGGTTATGAGGCTGCCCGATAAGTTCGCTTGCAGAGTAGTGAGCTACAGCGCAGAATACATCGTTTACATTGGTAATAGTACCTTTTACGTCTGTTTCGCTAATAAGGGTTTTGGTCTTGTCCCATTGTACTTCGCGGTCAATAGGGGTAGGTCTTTCAATAGTAGGGATAGGATTTGTAAAATCTGACATACTGTTTACTTTTTTTAATGATTATTATTTTATAGTTCCATCGCCTGATTATGAAAACAATCTGCCAAAGAAACTCTTGCGTTTTTCGTTCATAGCATCGCTTACCGTTACGATGTCATCTGATATTACTTTGTTAGAATCCATTGGAGCCATAGGTATATCTTGGAAGGCCACATCTTCGCGGTTTTCGTTCATCACATCAATGATAAAGTCGATGTAGTCTTTACCTTGTTTATCCAAATAGTTTTTAAAGAAACGAGCACTTAAGTCCATACCTCCTACTTTTTCAAGTTTTACGAGGGTTTGGTAAAGAGGAGCTACGTAATTATCAATTACTCCTTTAGGCACTGACTTACGGCGAGCGATGTAGTGAGTAATGTTGCCTGCACTGTCGCGACGCATTTCAAAGTCGGTGATTACCCAATAATACTCTCCTGATTTAGCCAAGTTTTTCACTACCCCAGCAAAGTTATTCCCTAATTTAAGGTTATCCCAAAGGAGTTTAAAAGTGATTTTAGGCATATCAGGGTGACGGATAATGCTGTGAGGCTGCCCAATCATTTCAGCAGCTGTATAACCACAAACGGTGCAAAATACGTCATTTACGTTAGTAATGCGCCCATAAACATCGGTTTCGCTGATAATTACTTTTGATTTATCCCATACCACTTCTTTATCAATAGGGGTAGGGCGTTCTACGGTGAGCTCAATGTCTCTATAATCTCTAATCATTGCAAAATTTTATTTTGGTTATTATCGCACAAAGATAAATCTTTTTATTAAAAAAGCCATACTTTTTTATCATAAACTTTTCATAAAAGTTTTAATACTGACTTTTTTCTTCTTTTATAAAGTTGATTATCAGTTGTTTGATTTCTCTTCTACAGAGGGCTCTTCTTCAGGTTTTTCCTCTGTTTTTTCTTCTTTATCCTCATCAATTTCTTTGGTGTACTTGTTGTACAAGAAAGAAGCTATTAGCATCAATACCCCCAATGATACGAATACTATCGTTTTGCGCAGCGTATCTAAGTGGGTAATGTCGTAGAAAAATAATTTCAACACACTAAAACTGATAAGTACAATACCCGAAACACGTAGGTATTTCTTCTTTTTGAAAAGCCCTAATACTAACAATAGTACCGCATAGGCTCCCCATAGTATGGTAAGTCCTAATTTGTAGTTAGAGCTCGATTCATACAATTCTGTCCAATGCAATAGCTCGCTGCTGCTTACCCATAAGGCTACTAAGTGTAGCAATAACTCTAATTTTAGCTTAGATTTTGCCGATAAGTTGAGGAACTTTTGCAATTGCCAGATAGTATAACACAAAGCAGCAAATGCTATTATTCCTAAATATCTGATGTTTAAGAACCACAACGAAAGCTGATAACCTCTAGCCGCCTCGCTTATATAACGTTCGCGCAACTCGCTAAAGTAGTATAAGCCTAAGGTCATAAATAAGGCCCCCAGAATAAAATTGATGCCCATTTGTACTTCAGCCAGCGTTTTTTGTTTGTTATATTTGAGGTTCAGCATACTGTAGCCCGATGCAAATAGCAAGCTGTAGATAAGTAGCCAGATATTTTTGAACAGCGATAAATCTTCCATTAGCATAGCATTGTCTAACGCATTAGGGTATTGCAAAATGCGCATATCGCATAACACGATAATTTCGCGGAAGAAGGTATAAAACAGCGAACCTACTGAGAATATATTCAAAAATAAAGTAATCGAATCGGTATACTCCCCTCCGCCTTTCACTTTCTGATGTATATAAGCCATAAAAGTAGTGGCAGCAGCATACAATAGGGCGTTTACAAATAATGAATTGGCAAACGGAGTAACGTAATCGGCAGTAGAGAGTAGGTAGATGTTGTAAGAACCTTTATACCAGTCTATTAATAGGCTTCCGGTAGCCAACACCAGTACCCCGTAGCTGATGCGCTCATACACTGCCAAGGCTTTGGTGCGCCCTAACCAGAATAATAGAGCCGCTTCAGCACTCCAGAATAGCGTAATCCACGAACCTTTAAATTGTATAGGGATTACTAAGGTGGCGAACGAAAGCGCTGATACTAACACCAAATATTTCAGTTGCGTAGAAGGTACTTTTTTCAGATGGAAATAAGCCGCTACGCCAAAGTGCAACAACGCATTGCACAAGGTGAAAAGAGCTACCCACGTATTGTCGTGGTAATGGTTGTTGATGACCCAAGCCCCTACGCCATAGAACGCTAAGCTGTTGATAAGGAATAGCGCCACATCAACAGTGCTAAGTTCAGGCTCTTGGTGCAGCTTCTGCGCTATAAACGAGAGGTAGAAAGTAGCAAAAGTAACAAAATTAAAGGTTAGGAATACACTGAAATACACTTCGTTATAAGCTATTTCCCAGGTAGAAAGCAGTAATACCCACGTGAATAAGAATGCGGAAATGAGCAAGGAGTTCCACCGTTTGTAGAACGATAGCACCAGCACCCCTATATTGATGATAGCTGTGTAAGCAAAGAGAATATCTACCCGTCCAGAGTTATTGCTCAGCAAGAAAGGCACAGCATAGCTGCCCACTAAGCCAATAAGGGCTATCACCACCTGATTATAGCTGAGCGATGCCAATACCGTAAAGGCGGTAAAGAGGAACATCAGTATAAAGGTGAGCGACTGCGGGAAAAAGTCGAAGACTGAATACGCTATAAAGGTAACGAAATAGAAAATAGCCATAGCACCGCTGACTAACACAGCGCTAAAATTCTCGTATTTCTTCTTGAGCATGGCTCCGGTTACAAATAGAGCAACCCCCGTTAGGTAACCCAAAACTAAGCGCATAGCTGGGCTGATAAGGTTGTGGTCGATAGAATATTTCACCCCGATAAATACCCCAATTAGGATAATACCAATCCCTATTTTGCTAAATAAATTCTCTCCGATAAAGCGCTCCCAATCTCGGTTTTTATTCTTTCCTAATAGGTCATCGAATGATTTTTCAAACACAGGCTCTTTTTCCTTTTTATTATAAAAAGAAGCGGCAGGAGCAGCTTCAGCAACAGGAGTAGCAGGGGTCTGCGCCTCTTCAGCTATAGGCTCGGCTACAGATTCTACTTCCTCAGTAATAGACTCAGTAACTTCTTCAGCAATAGCTTCAGCAGCAACTTCTTCTTCAACTATAGGTTCAGCAGTAACCTCTTCAACAATAGGTTGTTCAGCAGTAACTTCCTCAACAATAGGTTCAGCAGCAACTTCCTCAACAATAGGTTGTTCAGCAGCAGCCTCTTCAACAGTAGGTTCAACTACGGTTTCTGAAGCAGTAGGCATTGTAGCCATTTCAGCTTTCATTTTCCATATAGTTTCTTTGATGCCTTTTACTTCTTTGATAAAGTCGTATTGTCTATCTACTACGTTATCTACTTTGTCGATTAAGGTATCTAAATCTTTATCTATGCGCATAGGTTTCTTGATTGAAGCGGAATGTTCGCTTTCGATTTCAGAGTACAAAAGTAATAAATAATTTTTAGAAAACAAATAAAAGAAGAAGAAAAATCTTTTATACCTATCTTCCTTTTACTTTTGATATACGTACCCTTTAGGATGAGCGAAGGAAAGTCGGCGAGCTGGCACAGCCGAGTATGTGACGAAGGATAAGCGAAGGATAAGCGAACTCCAGCCCCTGCTATTAAACTAAATAATTTGCTAATTGATAAATTATTCTTACCTTTGCCCCACTAATTAATTCACTAACAAATGGATTTAACAGCCTACCATTATGTTTCTCTCTTTCGTGAGAACATTCAGAAGTACCCTAAGAAAGAGGCTCTTATGAGGAAAATTGACGCTCATTGGCAACCGATTTCTTGGGAAAAATTGGGCGCCATCACTACTCAGCTTTCTAAGGCATTGCTACAGCAAGGGGTTGCCCCACAGCAAACGGTGGGTATCCTCTCTCAGAATACCCCCCAATGGACACTTACCGACCTTGCGTGTTTGCAAATACGCGCCGTAACCGTACCTATCTACACTTCTAACACTGCTGAACAAGCCCTCTACGTGATGAATCACGCTGAGATAAAATTCCTCTTTGTAGGAGATGAAAAACAATATCTCAAGGCTTTAGAAGTAGCCGACCAATGCCCTTCGCTACAGAAAATAATCCTTTTTGATGACCATATACCGCTAAAAGAACAAAAATATTCTATCCACTGGACGGACTTTTTGGCGTTTGTCAATAATGATGCGTTAGATGAGGAGTTACAACAGCGCATTGATAGCAGAGATTTATCTGAGCTTTTTACGGTTATTTACACTTCGGGTACTACGGGCGAGCCTAAGGGGGTGATGCTTACTTACGAAAATCTGGCTTATCAGATGCTCGGTCACTCGCAAAGGCTTGAGGTAGATGACACCGATTCTTCGCTGTCGTTCTTACCGCTAACGCACGTATATGAGCGCGCTTGGACGTTCTTCTGTCTTTACAAAGCGATTGTGGTTTATTATTTAGAAGATACTAATTTGGTGCGCGAAGCTCTTGCTGAGGTACGTCCTACGCTGATGTGTGCTGTGCCGCGTTTTTATGAGAAAATATTCGCTACCGTGCACGATAAGGCCGATGCGGCTTCATTTGGAAAGAGAATGCTTTTCAAATTGGCTGTTAAAACAGGTCGCAGGGTATTAACCCTTAAAGAGCAAAATCGCAAGCCTTCATTTTTATTGAAAAAGGCGTATAACTTTTTTGATAAAATGGTCTATACCAAGCTGAAAGCGGTTTTGGGCGGGCGTATTAAGTTTATGCCTTGCGGAGGTGCTAATCTTGAGCCGAGTATAGGGCGTTTTTTCCAATCGATAGGCATCAATGTGAAATTGGGCTACGGAATGACCGAAACTACGGCTACTGTATCTTGCTGGGGTGATAATCGTTTCAATTTACAGTCAGTAGGTACACTAATGCCCAATGTGCAAGTGCGCATAGGCGAGGATAATGAGATATTAGTAAAAGGAGGTATGGTGATGAAGGGGTATTATAAGAACCCTGAAGAAACGGCTAAGGCTTTTACTCCTGATGGCTTTTTGCGTACGGGTGATGCAGGTAAAATAGACGAGAATAATAATCTTTTCATCACTGAGCGCATTAAAGAGTTGATGAAGACTTCTAACGGAAAATACATAGCTCCTCAGCTGATAGAAGGTAAGGTGGGCAAGTATAATCTTATTGAACAAATAGCGGTGATAGCCGATGGTAAGAAGTTTGTATCAGCTTTGATAGTGCCTAATTATGAGATGCTTACTCAGGCATTCAAAGACCTCAATATCAAGTATAAAAACACAGCAGACCTCATTAAGCACAGTCAGGTAATAGAATATATAGGCAAGCAGTTGCAGAAGTTCCAAAGTGATTTACCTGATTATGAGCAGATAAAAAAATTCACCCTGCTGCCTACTGCTTTTTCTATTGAGCGCAATGAGATTACTCCTACGCTTAAGCTTCGCCGCAAGGTGATTTATGCTAATTATAGTCGTGAGATAGAAGCGATGTATCGCTAATCAGCTATTTGCCTAATTGCCAATTAGGGGCAGCTTCAATAGTAATGACTTCTTTCTTCACGGGGTGCTCAAAAGTGAGCTTATAGGCGTGCAAACAGATGCCCCCGTCGGGGTTAGAGCGTTTAGCACCGTATTTTAGGTCGCCTTTTATGTGTAGTCCTATAGCAGCTAATTGCGCTCTTATCTGGTGATGCCTGCCTGTGATAAGGTCTATTTCTAATAGGTGATAATGGTCAAAAGACTTCAATAATTTATAGTGCAGTACGGCTTTTTTGCTGTGCTGCACTTCTTTATTATGCGCTACTGATTTGTTTTGTTTTTCATTGCGGACTAACCAGTGGGTAAGAGTGCCTTCAGTAGTAGGGGGCATTGCATCTACTAATGCCCAATAGGTTTTTTGTACTTGAGCTTTGTCGGCAAACATAGCATTTAGTCTACTGAGGGCTTTGGAGGTTTTAGCGAAAAGAACTACCCCAGTGGTAGGACGGTCTAACCGATGTACTACACCGAGGTATGCTTCGCCAGGTTTGTTGTATTTCTTTTTCAGATAAGCCTTTAGGTGTTCGCTAAGGGGGATGTCGCCGGTTTTGTCGCCCTGCACGATGTCACCCACGCGCTTGTTTATGCCTATTACGTGATTGTCTTCGTATAGCACGTCTACGTTTTCGGCGTTTGTGATAAGTTTCATAATGTCGTTTATTTCTAAAGTAAAAGAAGCGCATTCCGTCATAGAAGAGCCCTAATAATAAGATAGCAACAGAGAGTAGTAAAGTGTAGAGTTGCCATTGTTGGGCTATGTAGAAATAGCCTGCACAGAAGCCTCCTAAGAAAAAAAAGGTAATGATAAATAGCCGCAGCCGTATGCGGTTGCGTAGTTCAATCAAATATGTTTCATAGTGATTTTTGTGAAGGTAAAGCAGTTGCGATAGTTCGATACCAAGGTCGGTGAAGAGTCCTGTTAGGTGAGTGGTACGCACTACCGAATTAGATATTTTGGTAACGAAGGCATTTTGCAACCCCATAGCGAAGAGTAGCATACAAGCAGTTATATTTTGGGGTATACCACCTATTGCGAAAGTATTTAACCCCCATACCGATAATAACAAAAAGCATTCTAATAGGGTAGGGGCGAGGTATTTATTGTGTTTGCGGTGATAATTAGCGTACTCTATCAGTAGTCCAGAGCAGAAAGAACCAGCTAAGAAAGCAAAGATATAAAGGAAGTAGATAAGCCCTTTCCAAAACTCGGCTACAGATACATCGTAGATGAAGTAAGCAAAATGCCCAGTAACATTAGTAGTGAGTTTACCCATAAACAAAAAGCCGGTAACGTTCACCATTCCTGCAACGAATGAGAGCACTACTGCTATTTGTAAATTATGTTTGGCAGTCCGACTTTTTCCTTGATGTCTAAACATTTTTCTGCATTCTAATAACTTTCGTTTTCATTAGGAAAGTCAACGCTTTTAACATCGGCTATATAATGGGTTACTGCTTCGTTGATAACTTCTTGTAGGTTAGCATATTTGCGCAAAAATTTAGGGTGAAACTCATTGCTCATTCCTAGCATATCGTGCATTACTAATACTTGTCCATCAACACCATTCCCAGCCCCGATACCTATGATAGGTATGCGTACGCTCTTAGCTACCTCTTCAGCCAAAGCAGCAGGTATTTTCTCTAATACTATTGCAAAACAGCCTAACTGTTCTAATAACTTAGCATCTTCTTTTAGTTTTTGAGCTTCAGCTTCTTCTTTTGCACGCAGACCAAAACCACCAAATTGGTGTATGGATTGCGGAGTGAGTCCTAAGTGTCCCATTACGGGTATGCCAGCATTTACTATTCGTCTGATGCTCTCTGCTTCCTCTTTACCTCCTTCTAATTTGATAGCGTGAGCTCCACTTTCTTTCATTATGCGAGTAGCTGAACGCAATGCTTTCTTAGGGTCAGACTGATAAGTACCAAAAGGCAAATCTACTACTACCAAAGCACGCGTAACGCCTCTTATCACAGAAGAAGCGTGATAAATCATCTGGTCTAAGGTGATAGGTAGGGTAGTTTCGTGGCCTGCCATTACGTTGCTGGCAGAGTCGCCTACTAATAGCACATCAATACCTGCACTGTCTAATAATTTAGCAAAAGTATAATCGTAGGCAGTAAGCATTGATATCTTCTCGCCATTGGCTTTCATTTCTACTACCGATTTGGTAGTTACGCGTTTGTATTCTTTTCTAACAGCTGACATTTTCTTATGTTTTTATAAAATTAATTACACTCTCTTATCTTCTCTATGATAAGTTCATAATGGTTATAATGCTTTACAAAATCGAGGTCAGTAACATCGATAATGAGTGAGTTGATAGCAGTATTCTTCTGTATGAAATCTAAATATCCGTAATGTATTTTCTTCAGATAATCAGGCGATATATTCTGTTCATACGCTCTCCCGCGCTTTTTGATGTTCTCAATCAGGCGGTCAGTGTTCTGGTATAAGAATACGTACAAATCAGGCTTGATAATTTGGTTGTAGAGTAGGTAAAAGAGCTTTCGGTATAGTACGAACTCATCTTCGCTAAGAGTAACTTTAGAAAAAATAAGCGATTTAAATATATCGTAATCTGATACTACAAACTCCTTAAACAAATCCATTTGGGCAAGCTGCTCACGCATTTGTTGGTAGCGCTCTGTCAAGAACGACATTTCTAAGGTAAAACCGTATTGTTTAGGATTTTCGTAGAATTTAGGCAAGAAAGGATTGTCAGAAAACTGCTCTAAGATGAGTTTTGCATTAAAGTCTTCAGCTATCTTAGTTGCCAATGTAGTCTTTCCAGAGCCTATATTCCCTTCTATAGCTATGTATTTATAGTTCAGAAAAGGTGATTTCTGAGCAGGGAATGTCAGTTGGTCAGATAGGCGTTGCACAGGCGATGGGTCATCGGTAGTGCGTAGCAGTTCACCTATTGTTTTCTGTAGTATAGGGTGTACTTTCTGTTCATCGAGGGCTGCTAAGGGGCGCAGTACGAACTTGCGTCGATGTAGCAGAGGGTGTGGTATTGTCAGTAGTTCACTATTGATAACTTCATCGTCATAAAACAATATGTCAAGGTCGATAGTGCGCGATTGATACCCCTTTTGGTTGGGTACACGCTCTCTTCCTAACTCGTGTTCTATCTGTAGTAATTGCGATAACACTTCCTCTGGCGATAGAAAGGACTTACATAACAAACAAGTATTTAGGAATGCCTCGCCTGCAAAACCCCACGAAGGTGTTTCGTAAATAGGGGCAATATCAACGATAGTACCCACTCGCATAGCAATTCCTTCAATAGCCTGCTGCAAGTATGCTTTCCGGTTCCCCAGATTGCTCCCCAATGATATGTATATATCGTGATTCAAAAAACTAACTCTTCAAATATTTCTCTACATTTTCATAGATACGCCCTTCTATATCAGTAGTATCACCTGGTATAAACTTCTCGCCCATTATATTCTCGTAGAGCTCTATATAGCGGTCTGAAACCGATTGCACATAAGCATCACTCATTTCAGGCACTTTTTGTCCTTTTTCACCTTGGAAACCTTGCGAGATAAGCCACTGGCGTACAAATTCTTTCGATAGTTGTATTTGGGGTTCTCCTTTTTCTTGGCGTTCGTCATATCCTTCTTTGTAGAAGTAGCGAGAAGAATCCGGAGTGTGAATTTCGTCTATAAGCACTATTTCGCCATCGCGTGTCTTGCCAAATTCGTATTTAGTATCTACTAATATAAGTCCGTGTTTTGAGGCTATTTCGCTGCCACGAGCAAAAAGAGCATAAGTGTATTTCTCCATTAGGCGATAGTCTTCTTCACTTACGATACCTCTTCTGATAATCTCTTCGCGCGATATATCTTCATCGTGTAGTCCTTGTTCTGCCTTAGTAGCAGGGGTGATGATAGGATGCTGAGGAAAAATATCAAACTCTCTCAATCCTTCAGGTAGTGCTACCCCCGAAAGCATACGCTTACCGTTTTTGTACAGACGAGCAGCGTGTCCGGCCAAGTAGCCACGTATTACCATTTCTACTTTTAAGGGTTCGCATACCTGCCCTATAGATACGTTAGGGTCGGGCGAGGCAGTTAGCCAGTTGGGTACTATATCTTCAGTTTGCTCTAAGAAGCGTACAGCCATTTGGTTGAGTATTTGTCCTTTGTAGGGTATCCCTTTAGGAAGGATAACGTCAAAAGCTGAAATACGGTCGGTAGCAATCATTATGAGGGTATCATCTTTCAGCTGATACACATCGCGTACTTTCCCTCTGTATACTGATTTTTGTTTGGGAAATTTAAAGTTAGTTTTTGTTATGGTATTCATCATTCTAAAAATTTAGATAATATTCATTCTCGCGGCAAAAGTACAAAATAATTGTCAATTAGCAACAAACATTTGTCATTTGTCATTAGCTAAGGCTTTACCTGTATAGCTTTCTTTGCATTTGGCTATCTCTTCGGGGGTGCCTTTTGCTATTATAGAACCTCCTTTTTCGCCTCCTTCTAAGCCCAAATCTATTACATAGTCGGCACATTTTATCATCTCTAAGTTGTGCTCAATCACTATCACCGAATGCCCTTTTTCTATCAGTGCTTGTAGCGAGTCTAAGAGCTTGCGTATATCGTGAAAATGCAAGCCCGTAGTAGGTTCGTCAAAGATAAAAAGCACCTTTTCTTTGCTTTCTGATTTTGATAAAAACGAGGCCAATTTAATGCGTTGCGCTTCCCCACCCGATAGGGTAGAAGATGATTGCCCTAAGGTTACGTACCCCAAGCCTACATCTTGTAGGGGTTTGAGTTTCTCTGCTATTTTTGTTTGCTTATGAGCGGCAAAGAAAGCCACTGCATCGTCAATAGTAGTGTTCAGCAGGTCATCTATGTTTTTCCCTTCGTAAGTTATTTCTAATACTTCTTTTTTGAAACGCTTACCGCCACAGGCTTCGCAAGTCAGGTGCACATCTGCCATAAACTGCATTTCTATGGTCACCTCTCCTTCGCCTTTGCACACCTCGCAGCGCCCTCCATCTACGTTGAAAGAAAAATGCTTAGCCGAAAAGTTACGCATCTTAGCTAATTTTTGGTTAGCGTAAAGGTTGCGAATATCGTCATATACTTTTAGGTAGGTGATAGGGTTAGAGCGACTCGATTTGCCTATAGGGTTTTGGTCTACGAACTCCACGCTTTGCAGCTGCTTGTATTTGCCTTCTATGCGGGTGAATTGCCCTATCTTTTCGTTGCTGGCATTTAGTTCTTTTTGCATAGCAGGATAAAGCAGCTTCTTTATCAAGGTCGATTTACCACTACCCGATACCCCTGTTACTACGGTCAGCATATCCAGAGGGAAAGTTACATCTATATTTTTCAAGTTGTTCTCGCGGCAACCGATTAAACTGATGTAGTGGGGCGAGGTGCGCCTTTTCTTAGGCGGTTCTATGCTTAAGCGTCCGCTGAGGTATTTCCCTGTTAGGGTATCAGCTTTTAGCAGTTGTTCATAAGTGCCAGCAGCTACTACTTCCCCTCCGTGGGTACCGGCTTCAGGCCCTATGTCTATAATGTAGTCAGCGGCTTTCATTATGTCGGCATCGTGTTCTACTACTATCACTGTATTGCCTAAGTCGCGCAGCGATTTCAGCACTTTTATAAGCCTATGAGTGTCGCGTGGGTGTAGCCCTATACTCGGTTCGTCAAGTATGTACATCGAGCCGACCAAACTACTGCCCAATGAGGTTGCCAAGTTAATACGCTGACTCTCGCCACCCGATAGCGTGTTCGATTTGCGGTTTAGCGTCAAGTACCCCAAGCCTACATCGCTTAAGAACTGTAGCCTGCTGTTAATTTCTATCAGCAGCCGTTTAGCTACCTCTTGCTCGTAGGACGAAAGGGTTAATTCTCTAAAAAATGCTTGTAGCTTTTCTATAGAAATTTCTACCAAATCTGAGATGCTTTTTCCTTGTATTTTCACGTAGTTAGCCTCCTTCCGAAGTCGTCTGCCGTGGCAACTGTGGCAACGTGTTTTTCCGCGATAGCGCGCTAATAATACTCGGTTTTGTATCTTGTAGCTCTTTTCTTCTAATTCTTTAAAAAAGTCTGTCAGTCCTGTGAAATATTTATTGCCGTCCCATACTAATTGTCGTTGCTCGGCACTGAGTTCATACCAAGGTTTGTGTATCGGGAAGTCGAATTTGTAAGCGTTGTTTACCAACTGGTCGCGAAACCAACTCATTGTCTCGCCGCGCCAAGGGTAGATGGCATTTTCGTATACCGATAGCCCTGTGTTGGGTACGATAAGGTCTTCGTCGAGCCCTATCGTATCACCATAGCCATCGCATTCGGGACAAGCCCCGTAAGGATTGTTAAAGCTAAAAAGATGCACATTCGGTTCTAAGAAAGTGATGCCGTCCATCTCAAAGCGGTTGCTGAAGTGCTTTAGTACTTCCGATTCCACTTCTTGTAGCATACATTCGCCTTTTCCTTCAAAGAAAGCGGTTTCTACAGCATCTGCCAATCGGTGCTGAAAATCCTCGTTGTGCTGCACCACTATCCGGTCGACTACTAACTGAAATTTGCCTAATTTCTTAGGTAGATTGTCTTCTTCTAATCGTATCACTTCTCCTTGGTGCAATATGCGCGCGTAACCCTGCTGTAGTAGCAATTTTAGTACTTGTTCTACAGTGCGGTCTTTAGGGATACTAATAGGGGCTAATAGCAGCAGCTTAGTGCCGTCAGGGTAGGCAAGGGCAGCCTCTACCACATCAGTTACAGTGTGTTTTTTTACTTCGTTGCCCGATATGGGGGAGTAGGTCTTACCAATACGGGCAAAGAGCAATTTTAGGTAGTCGTATATTTCTGTTGAAGTACCTACCGTAGAGCGTGGGTTAGAAGTATTGACTTTTTGCTCAATAGCGATAGCGGGTGCAATCCCGATGATGTTATCTACTTTAGGTTTGTCAAGCCGTCCTAAAAACTGACGTGCGTATGATGATAGGCTTTCCACATAGCGGCGTTGCCCTTCAGCGTAGAGGGTATCAAAAGCTAAGCTCGATTTGCCAGACCCCGATAGCCCTGTTATTACTACCAATTGGTTGCGAGGGATACCTACCGTTATATCTTTAAGGTTATGTAGTTTGGCTCCTTTTATAAGTATTTCTTTACTCTTCATTGTCATCGTAATGATTCGGGCGACAAAGGTACGGATAATTTGCTAATTCACAATTTATAATTAGCACAAAAAATAAAAGCTCTCCTTACAAAGGAAAGCTTTCATTGGTTTACTATAAACCCGTGTAAAAATATTTACACAAAACAACACAACTAAATCTTATGAAGCGGTCTGGACGGGACTCGAACCCGCGACCCCATGCGTGACAGGCATGTATTCTAACCAGCTGAACTACCAGACCTTTAGTGATGTGCAATTCATTTCTTCATTGCGGTTGCAAAAGTACAACAATTTTCATTACCTGCAAATTTTTTGGCAAAAAAATTACAACTTTTTTTTAATTTTATTTTATTACTGCTGATTATCAGTGTTTTATAAATTATATATTTTTAGCGCTACTTGCCGTTTTTAGGTGCAATTCTACCGCTTTACTGTCCGTCAAACTTGCTATATAGCAGGTGATGCCCATCACTTTGTCGTAAATACTGCCTTTTTTCTGATACTTTTCGGGCAATTTTTTTAGCAATAATTTATCAAAAGAGGTCTCTCTTCCGTTTTCGAAGTTGATAATAGCAGTAAAAAAGATGTCTAAAAGATGCTGCAAAATCACATATCCTTGCACTTCTTTCTCTACTACCTCGTCCGATTGATAGATATGCTCCACACTACAATCTATTACATCGGTTATTTGGTGGCGGTATTTGCTGAGCCTCAATAGCGATTGGTGGAAGTTGCCGTTTAGTATAGCTTCCTCATTTTCTATAAAAATCTCGGTAGCATCTTGCACTAAAGCACCGATGGCCACAGCTCTCAGATAGGCTATGCGCTCTTCTTTGGTCTGTAGTTTAGCGTATTTGTCGCGGTGTATTCTATCCGATATGATGCCCCCCATATATTCTAAGGCTACCTCTTCGCTGATAAGTCCTAGATTGATACCATCTTCAAAGTCGATAATGGTATAGCATATATCATCAGCAGCTTCTACTAAGAAAGCCAGTGGGTGTCGTGCATATCGCAATTCGCCTTGTTGGCTGTTAGAGATAAGCCCCAAAGTATTGGCTACTTCCTTAAAAAATGCCTTATCACCCTGAAAAAAGCCGTATTTTTTGTCAGCTATATTTTTAGTAGGTTGAATGGGTAGCGATTCTTTAGGATATTTGGTAAAAGCTCCTAGCGTAGCGTAAGTTAGGCGTAACCCTCCTTCAACCCCCAACCGCGATTCGTTTACGATTCTAAAACCATTGGCATTACCCTCAAAATTGCATAGGTCAGCATACTCAGCCTCTGTGAGCAGATGTTTGATAGCAGTGCCTTTTTTAAACTGAAAAAACTCACCTATAGCCTTTTCGCCACTATGTCCAAAGGGTGGATTGCCGATGTCGTGTGCTACCGAAGCGGCTGCGATAATAGCGCCGAAATCGTTGGTCTGGTAGCCTAAATCACGCAGATGAGGGTACTTCGTTAGCAGGTGCTTTCCTACGGCACGCCCTAAGCTGCGCCCTACTACCGATACCTCTATACTATGGGTCAGACGCGTGTGTACAAAGCCTGTTTTAGAAAGCGGAATCACCTGTGTTTTGTCTTGCAGACTCCTAAAGGCACTCGAAAAGACCACGCGGTCGTAGTCCATATCAAAGCTCAAGCGCGTTTCGTCTTCATTAATACGTAGCCTTGTAGCAGTATCGCCATATTTATTAAGCGAAAGTAGTTTTTCCCAAATCATATTTTTTTATTTATAAAGATAAAGGCTGAATCTATAAAGACTCAGCCCTAATTTTTTTAAAGTCTAACAGACAGTATCTATTAGAAGTATGCGTTAACAGTTGCAGAAAGAACTCCTAAACCATTGCTGTTTCCGATGTTAAAGCTCATTTTGTTGTTGCTGTCGTTGCTAGCATATTCTAAACCTACACCATAAGTGTATTGAGCACCAAGCGCAACTTTAGGGAAAATAAAGTATTCAACTCCTGCAAAACCTTGTGCACCAATTCCAAATCCGAATTGTTTTTTAGCAGGAGAAACTAAACCTACTAAACCATCTACACCGTAGTAACCTTGTAGGCGAGTAGTACCTTTTCTCCACTCTTTACCATAGCCAGCTACTAAACCAAAACTGCTAGTACCATCAACGTCTTTTTGTTTTTCGAAGTTGAAGTTAAAGCTCGCTGTGTAGCGAGTAGCGGTGTTGTCAGTATCAAACTTTTTACCTACAAAAGTAATTACTGAAGCAGTAGAAGAAAATACACCTTGACCAAAGTTAACAACTCTTTGTCCTTCAAAAAGATCTGCAGAACTGTTAGCCGTGTTTCCATTGAAAGCATTACCGACATATCTCAAAGCATTACCTGCATTGAAACCAATTGACCAATCTCCTTGTTTTGGAAGGTATTGTTCTCCCTTAGAAGATACTAAATTTTGTGCTGATGCAGCACCAAAAGCAAAAACTGCCACTAATGATAAAATAATTTTTTTCATCGTAATTATGTTTTTTTAATTATTACAAGGCAAAGGTAGGCTTTTTTAGCATAACTACCAAATTTTTTAGTACTTTTTTTCTCTTTTAATAGGCCTTCGCAAACAAAACTCTTTTGTTTGAAGGCTTTCCAGAGTACATACACACACCGCTTTCTTCTTTGGCATCTAAAGGAATACATCTGATAGTAGCCTTAGTTTCTTCTTTTATTTTAGCTTCTGTTTCAGCAGTGCCGTCCCAGTGAGCTGCAAAAAAACCGCCTTTGGTTTCTAACAGTTCTTTAAACTCTTCGTACGAGTTCACTTCTGTTATGTGGCTGTCGCGGTAGGCTAAAGCTCTTTTGTACAAATTCTCTTGTATCTCTTTTAATAATTGAGCTATGTGTGCTATAATGTCATCTCCACTTACGGTCTCTTTGGTTAGGGTGTCGCGTCTTGCTACTTCAAAGGTATTGTTTTCTAAATCGCGTTGCCCTACCGCTAAGCGCACAGGTACGCCTTTTAGTTCGTATTCGTGAAACTTAAACCCTGGCGATTGAGTATCGCGGTCGTCAAACTTCACACTAATACCTTGCTTTCTGAGTGCCTCCATTAGCGGACTGATGCGCTCTCTTACGCTTTCTAATTGGGCAGCTCCTTTGTAGATAGGTACGATTACTACCTGTATAGGCGCTAAGTTAGGAGGCAATACCAAACCGTTGTCATCGCTGTGGGTCATAATCAGGGCACCCATTAGGCGGGTCGATACCCCCCAAGAGCTTGCCCATACGTATTCTTGCTTACCGTCTTTGGTAGCGTATTTCACATCAAAAGCCTTGGCAAAGTTTTGTCCTAAGAAGTGCGAAGTGCCGGCTTGTAGGGCTTTGCCGTCTTGCATCATCGCTTCTATACAATAGGTTTCGTCAGCACCGGCAAAACGCTCGGTTTCTGTTTTAAACCCTCTGATTACAGGTACAGCCATAAAGTTTTCTACAAAGTTGGCATATACATTCATCATTCTTTCCGATTCTTCTATAGCCTCTTCCTTAGTAGCGTGGGCAGTGTGCCCTTCTTGCCATAAAAACTCTGCTGTGCGAAGGAATAGGCGCGTGCGCATTTCCCAACGTACTACGTTTGCCCATTGGTTGATAAGGATAGGTAGGTCGCGGTATGACTGTATCCAGTTTTTGTACGTACTCCAGATGATAGATTCTGAGGTAGGGCGCACTATTAGCTCCTCTTCCAATTTTGCTTCAGGGTCTACTATTAGCTTCCCTTTCTCATTTGGGTCAGTTTTTAGTCGGTAGTGGGTTACTACCGCACATTCTTTAGCAAAACCTTCAGCGTTCTTTTCTTCTGCCTCAAAATAGCTTTTAGGTATAAATATAGGGAAATAAGCATTAGTATGCCCTGTTTCTTTAAACATTCTGTCGAGTTCGGCTTGCATTTTTTCCCATATAGCATAGCCGTAAGGCTTAATTACCATACAGCCGCGCACGCCAGAACTCTCTGCCAAATCGGCTTTTACTACCAATTCGTTATACCATTTCGAATAGTCTTCACTTCTTGATGTTAGATTCTTACTCATATATTATTTTGTACTCTTTTTATTAGTTTTTGTTGCTTGCTTCTTCACTGCTTTCTTAGTAGCAGAGGTGCTTTTGTGGTGGTAGTAGTGTAGGCATTCATCTATGTAAAAATCGTGCTGATTTCTAATAAGCCCCGCTACATTGTTGTTAAACCATATTTCAGCTAAGCTGGCCTTCAGGTGTTTAGCTATCTCATTGCTGTTCTTGCCAAAATTTAGGTTGATGCGTCTATTTCTTAAGAATTTAGCAAAAGCGATTAGCATCTCTTTCGGCACTTTATAGTCGGTTATAAAGTATGCCTTGTGGGGCTTGCTGTTTAGCGATGGGTGACTGTCTAAATACTCAAACAGAAAGAAATTGGTCAGTCCCGAGCGTAGCACTTCATTTACCAAATAGCTTTCGGGCTTCATATCTATAGGCACATATACATCGGGGTAAATACCGCCACCGCCATATACTACTTTTCCCTTAGGGGTGGTAAATTTCAGCGAGTCAGGTACGGTAGCATTGTCTATCTGAAAACTTCCTCGCTGGTGTCCCAAACCGTAAGGCTTCTGTATAGACCGCCCTGTAGGGGTGTAATAGCGCGCAGTGGTTAGCCGTACTGCCGACCCATCGGGTAAGGGCATTTCGCTCTGTACTAATCCTTTCCCAAAGGTGCGTCTGCCTACTATCACGCCTCGGTCGTTGTCTTGTAGCGCTCCTGCTACTATCTCGCTGGCTGAGGCAGTGTTTTCATTTACCAATATAAACACAGGCTTATCTTCAAATAGCCCCCCTTCAGTAGAGTAGGTCTCTTCTATCTCTTTGCGGTTGTTTTTGGTAAACACTATCATTTTGTTTTTAGGCAAAAACTCATCGGCTATTTGTATACCTACATTTAGGAACCCTCCGCTATTGTTGCGCAAGTCAAGTATAAGGCTGTTTACCCCTTCTTTTTCAAGAGCTTTAAGGGCGGTCGAAAATTCGTTGTAGGTAGTCTCGGCAAATCGGTTCATTCGTATATACCCCAGGGTATCGTTCACTTTGTAGAAGCAATCTATACTTTTTATAGGTATAAATTTCCGCTCAATAGGAATTCTGAAAATACTGTCTTTGCTCTTTCGGTATATGGTTAGGTCTACTTTCGAGTCCATTTCCCCCTTCAGTATATTCTTTATCTTATCGGTGCTTAGCCGTTTCTTAAAAAGGGTATCTTTGTTAGCCATCAGTATGCGGTCGCCAAAATGGATACCTTTCTTCATAGCATCACTTCCTTCTATAGGTCTGATAACGGCTATTGTATCTTTATACATATAGAAACTGATGCCCACCCCTACAAACTTGCCACTCATTGTCTCGGCTACTTCTTGTATATCTGTTTTCGAGATGTAGGTAGAGTGGGGGTCTAACTTTCGCAATATACTATTGATGGTCAGGTCTACTATACTATCGGTATTTACATTATCCACATAATCCTCCTCTATATAGTCTATCAGCCGTCCGAGTTTTACCTTATAAGGGTTTTCGGGCACGGTGTCTATATCGCTGATAGGGAAGGGGAGGGGTGGTGGCGGTTTCGGAATATAAAAATTAGCTAACTGCCGTCCCAAGATAATCCCTATCGCCAAGGTTATGCCGATAATAGTAGGGAGTATGTAGAGTTTGTTTTTCATTTAAATGCTATTATTTGCCAAAGGCGGTGATACCTTTTCTGAGCCATTTGTAAAACTCATCAGCATCATCGGTATCGGGGGTATACCCTATAGGGGCTACTAAATTTTCGCCCTCGTGGTTCATCAGCACATAAAAAGGCTGTGTGTTGGCTTTGTATTTCAGAGTCTGAAACTCACTCCATTTCTGACCGATAGTCTTAATGAGTTTGCCCTCTCTTATTTGCGAAGGTTTCACTTCACTCTCTGGTAGCGGACGTTTGTCATCTACGTATAGCGAGATAAGTACTACTTCGTTTTTGAGTATCTCTAATACTTGTGGCTTAGGCCATACGTTTTGCTCCATACGTCGGCAGTTTACGCACGACCAGCCAGTGAAATCCAGTAGTACCGGCTTATTTTGCTGTTTAGCGTAGGCCAATCCTTTCTCGTAATCATCAAAGGTTATAATGTTATGAGGCTTAAATAGGTGAGCTCCTTCAGGTAGCGCGCCTTCTTCTACCCCAACGGCTCCTTTACCTACTCCGTAGGGCGATTCGCTGTAGTGTTGTGGGGGTGGAAAAGCGTTGATAAGGTTCAGAGGGGCACCCCATAACCCTGGTATCATATAGATAGTGAAACTCAAAGTGAGTAGCCCCAAAATAAGTCTTCCTACTGATATGCGGTCAGAAGCATCATCGTGTGGCAAACGTATTTTCCCGAATAAGTATAAGGAAAGGGCGCCAAATATAGCTATCCAAATAGCGATAAATACTTCGCGTTCTATCCAGTGGTATTGTACCACTAAGTCAGCATTCGATAAGAATTTAAATGCCAATGCCAATTCCAAAAAGCCCAATACTACTTTCACAGTGTTCATCCAACCACCTGATTTGGGGAGTGATTGCAACCACCCTGGGAAAGCCGCAAATAGTGCAAAAGGCAAGGCTATGGCTAATGAAAACCCAAACATTCCCATAATAGGGGCGATACCCCCTTGCGAGGCTGCTTGTACTAATAAAGAACCTACTATAGGCCCTGTGCACGAGAAAGATACAATGGCTAAGGCCAGTGCCATAAAGAAGATACCTACAAAACCACTGCGGTCGGCTTGGGCATCAATCTTAGTACTCCACGAGCTGGGTAGGGTGATTTCAAAAGCTCCTAAAAATGAGATAGAAAAAACTACTAAAATAAAGAAGAATATAAGGTTAAACAAAAAGCTACTTGAAAATGCGTTTAGCGCATCAGCTCCAAAGATAGCAGTTACTACCGAGCCTAATAACACGTAAATCACGATGATAGAAATACCGTAAGTTATCGCATTCTTAATCCCTTTAGCCTTTGTTTTACTTTGTTTAGTAAAGTAGCTCACCGTCATCGGTATCATCGGGAATACGCAAGGGGTCAGTAGAGCTGCAAAACCAGCTAAAAACGATAAAAAGAATATCGTCCAAATACCCTGATTGTGAATAGGCGTAGGGTTTATTGCCTCTGTTTTAGTTTCACTTACGGTAGTAGCAGGTGCTGCATTATTGTCTGCTGGCGGATTGTTAAAGGTGAATTGTGGGGTAACACCTGTGGGGGCAGCAGCAGTATCGGTTAGTTCAAATACTAAATCTACTGTATCTGGGGGCGAGCAGTTGTTATCATTACAACTCATAAATTCTACGCTCCCTTTAATGCTTGTCGCTGCCTTATTAAACAGTTTTATGTGTTGTTTAAATACCGCTTGGTTGTGGAAATAAGAAATCTCCATATTAAACACCTTGTCGTGCTTCAGTATAGGGGTCGATTCTTCAGTCTTTCCTACAAGCTCAAAGTCAGTATTTTTTTCAAATTCAAAAGTAGTCGGAATAGGTCCATTGGGCGGGATGTTCTGTCCGTACAGCTTCCAACCAGCCTCTATAGTAGCCTTAGCTACCAAGTAATATTCAGTATCATTGATTTTCTCAGCGCTGGTAGACCACTTTACAGGGGTATAAATTTGAGCCTTTGCTATCGCAACAAAAGCAATAAATAGTAATGTAATGAGTTTTTTCATTGGTCGTTCGTTATATTTAAGGGTGCAAAATTACAACAAAATAATGATTTGTACAATATTTAAAAATCTCTCAAATCTTCAAATATATCTTCTTTTTCTTTTATGGTCAGTGAAGTGAGTTCTCCCAACATATTGAAAGCATCCCAAATTTCTTCTCTTTCCAAAGTGTCGATATGATGTTTCTTGTCTATTTCATTAAAAATGGCTATGAAGTTTTTTAATGTTTTCAAAGCTTCGTCCTTATCTTTGTTAGCTGATAGTTTTTTATAAGCATCAGTATATGCCTTCATTGCTTTTTTAGCTACCGAAGGTTTAGTGCCCTCTCTGCCATCCCAGTCTCTTAAAGGATTATCTAAGTTGGCTTTTATCCATTCATCAGTACGGGCTTGTTTAATCTCCAGCTCATTAATGCCTTTAAACTCTTTTTTAACCTTATCGGCTACTACTTTGGGTATAGACCATAAGGTAATAGAGTTCAAATTAGGCATTTCAGTTTTCTTTACAAAACTATCAAAATCATAAAGATTTGAAAGCCAAACTGATTCCAAGTGTCGTAACTTAGTCAAGGCTTCTACGTTTTTTAAAGTGGCATTCTCTCCGTTAATCATCAAGTACTCTAATTTAGGGAAAGCATCAGCAATTTCGGCTATATCTACACTATAATTTTTTAGTGAAAATATATTGAGTGATCTAACTTCTCCAAGCCCTTTGAACTTTAGATACCCACTATTAAAATTTGAAAAGCGAAGGTGCAAAAGTTCTCCCTCAAAAGGACATACAATTTCTTTAATTGCTGAAAAATCACCAAGCGTACAAAGCGTTTGTATATAGCGGTTTAGTACTATTTTTTCTATATGACTATCTCGTATGACTATCGAGTCTATGCCACTTGCTGAAATATCAACAATTGCCTCATCGACTTCTTCAAGCTCTAACTTACTTACTTGTTGGTTTTCTTTCAGGAAAGACTGTAGTTGAGCATCAAAAATACAACTTTCAACCTCATAGGCAAGAGGTTTTTCTTGTAATAAGGAAGTGTAAAAATCCTTATTCTCACTACGAGTGATCTTTATAGTTTTGTTTCGGGGTCTCTGTTCTTTAAAGCTCTTTTTAAAAGCATCTGGCAATTGATTCCATTGGTATTGCAAAGAAAATTGCTCCATACCAGAGGTATTAAAATGCTCATTAGTAGGGGTATCAATAGGTGTACTATTCCCTATAAAAATAGGATTGAAAGCCCATAACTCACCTGTGTAGAGGTAAAAATTTGTTGTATGCCAATAGTGGTGGTCTAAAACAAAAGGTTTAGCCTTCTTCAGGGCATCAAGTGTGGGAACTTCTTTGCTGAAAATATCTAAAAGAACAGCTATGGTTCCTCTGCTATCATCTTTTACAACTATCTGTGCCGACACGTAAAAATTCCATCTCTTTAAGTAGAGAGAATATATATCACCTATTTTTAGTTCGTTGGTATTTTTCATATCAATATAATAAAAATATAGGGAGAAAAATTAATTATTAACCATTAATCACCATCCTCGCCATATAAAAACCGTCATATCCCGATTGATGCGCAAAAATCACCTCTTCAGCCTCTAATTTAAAATCCTTGCCAGCTTCCGAAGCTAAGAAAGTCGCTACTTGTTGGTGGTTTTCACTCGGCAATACCGAGCAAGTCGCATATACCAGCTTACCGCCTTTTTTCAGCAGTTTGCTGTATTGCTGCAATATTTCTTGCTGAGTAGTGCGTATCTGGTCTAAAAACTCAGGTTGCAATTTCCATTTAGCATCAGGGTTGCGGCGCAGTACACCTAACCCACTACAAGGTGCATCTATCAGTACGCGGTCAGTACTGCCTTGCATACGTTTCAGTTGCTTAGGGTCTATCGGCTTAGTTTCTATGTTGAAAGCTCCATTGCGGCGTGCTCTTCGTTTGAGTTCCTGCAGCTTTTGCTCGTAAATGTCCATCGCTATAATCTGACCTTTATTTTGCAAGAGGGTTGCCAGATGAAGCGTTTTACCACCAGCCCCAGCACACGTGTCAATAATGCGTTTTACGCTATTGTCTATTTGCATAAACGGAGCTACTTTCTGCGAAGAGGCATCTTGCACCTCAAACAATCCGTCTTTAAAAGATTGACTTTTGAAGATGTTGCTGCGCTCTACCAATTGCAAAGCATCAGGATACTGCTGTAGCGGATAGCTTTCTACTCCTTCCTCACGGAGGAGTTGCTGCAGTCTATCACGACTTATTTTCAGGGTATTTACGCGCAATACTACGGGGGCTAAACTATTCAGACTGTGTAGTTCTTCTGTCCAAAGAGTCTCTCCCAGTTCTTGTTCTCCCAAGGTGTCTAACCAGTCAGGCACCGATTCGCGATATTTGCGTATTTTAGAGAGCTCGTCAAACTTCCCTTTGATGCGTCTGGTAGGGGTATCTTCAAAGTAGTTTCCCCAGTCAGGCAGGGGTATACCTTTCAGAGTAGCCCATACCGCAAAAAGGCGACGTAGGTTATGTATCGTGAAGGGTTCATATACTTCAGCTATTTCCGCATAGAGGCGTTTCCAGCGCACTATATCGTAAATCGTTTCAGCCACAAAAGCCCTATCGCGAGCTCCCCAGCGCTTATCTTTTTTCAGCAGTTTTTCCACTACCTTATCGGCATACTGATTTTCGGTAAAAATAAAACCGAGTCCCTCAATCACCGCATCCACTAAATTTCTGTGTAATTTCAAAATACTTTTTTTGAATGTTATTCTTATACTAAAAATGAGACGGTGCTTTTCTCATCACCGTCTCTTAATTATTTTGCCTGTGCGGCTCGCACTAAAAAAGTTGCGCTGTGAAGGTAAACAAGAAGTTACCATAAGTAGATTTTATGTGTGCAGGAGTTGTCAGCACATTCTCATACATTTGGTACAGGTTCGTTTGTTTAGCCACATCGTACGAAGCGTCTAATCTAATACCGCCCAAGGTCACACCAGCCCCAAACGAATACCCTGTCAGATCGCCTACTACAGCTTCTGCTTTTCTATACGGACTTTGTTCGTATCTATAACCTGCTCGCAAGCTTACAAAGTTAGTACTCTTAGGGTCTTCTTTTACTAATTTAAAAGGTATTCTATACTCTCCACCTATGCGTAGGGTCGAGGTATCACCCATTTGATTTTCAAAAGCACTGTTATAGCCTTTCATATTATTACTTCTGAATTTCAGATTATCGTAGGCTCTGTAGGTGTAATCAATGCTTAAGATACCTCTTTTCTTAATCAGGTAAGCAGCACTGGCAGTCCACGCGCTGGGGGTGCGGAACTTGTATTCGCGTTCATACCATATAGGGTCGCCATACCTATTCACCAGTTCTATATCACGGTCATAAGTGCGTGTTGCCACTCCAGTAGTAGCGTAGAGTACTTGGCGCGACTCCTCTTTCATCTTATACCACGTAGGCGATTGGTAACTTACCCCTAAACGCAACTCATCAGTTACTTTGATGATACTTCCTAGCTGTAGCGAAAAGCCTTCACCTGTTGTATTGATGTATTGTTTGTGGTTCGCATAGCGTAGGTAAGGGTTTGAACTTCTAAAATTGTCTTCTTTTACACTATATAGCGCCTTTTCGTTGATGTTGTGCGCATTTAAGTTCATTCCTAAGTAAATAAAATCCCCTATTTGCGAAGCAAAGTTGAAATTGTATTTATTTACATAGCCCGAACGCTCTACTTTATAGGTTTGCAAACGCTCCAGATTATCACCACTAAGGTCATATTCCGTATTGTCTGCCGAAAGCGTCTTAGGGTTGATAAGACCAGCCTTCAATCCCAAATAAGCCATTTGGGCAGCATACCCCTCTCTACGTCCTAAGGTAGCATAATACTCTCCTATCTCTTCCTGCTGGTTTAAATTATATCCTCTTGCAAAAGTACCAAAGCTAAAAGGATTGCCATTATTACCTCGGGTAACGTAGTCCAAAAAGTAATCGTCTAAGCCCTTAGTGTTGTAAGCCGAATAAGAAAACTTGTCATTGTCAAGAGTTTTGCTTAACTGATAATTAAACCCAAAACTCAATTTCTTAACAGTAGGCGACACATCAGGAATAGCAAACACAACCCCGAAATGATTGAAATTAAAATCATTGTTATTTTTCTTATCACTTCGGTCTAAGAAGTTAATATCTCTCTTTTGGCTGTTGTTATTAAGGCTAAACGAAATTTCGCTTGCGTTGAAGATAGCACTCCCTGCCGGATTGACATTTATGGCTGAAGGGTCGCCACCTAAGGCACCAAATGCCCCACTCATAGCCTTAAAACGGGCGGTACCTGTCAGTTCTTCAGTGCTATAGCGCAAAGCATCAGTATAATTCTGAGCTTGAGTACCCATAGCTGCTAAAGAAAATCCTAAAAATAATATATAATTGATTTTTCTCATTTTTCTTAATATTTTTTAATCGCGATTTGAACTTCTGTATCCTCCACTGCTACTACTACTGCTGTTAGAAGAACCACTGCTGTAATTGCCGCCAGAGCTGCTGCTATTGCTATAGTTAGAACTTCTACCAGAATAGTTAGAGTTCGATTCGTAGGCTCTTCTCGTCTCATAGCCTGTTGGCTGACTGTTGTTATTGTTGTACTGTTGCTGATTTTGGTAAGACGGTCTACCGCTATAATTGCCGTTATTATTGTAATATCCTTGGCTTTGCGAACGACTATAAGACCCTCTACCATCTTCATAACGGTTAGCGTTGCTTCTGTAGTTGTCATCTCTTATAATAGCACGTCCTCTACCGCTATAAGACCCTCCATTGCCGTACGAACGACTTGGTTCGTAATAGTAATCTCTTGGGCGGTAATCGTAATAATATCCGTAATAAGGATAGTAGCCTCCATAAGGATAATACCCATAATAAGGGCTATACCCGTAATAAGGACTGTATCCGTAATAAGGACTGTATCCGTAATAAGGACTGTATCCGTAATAAGGGTAGTAATCATAGTACCCACCGTAGTACGGACGATAGCCGTAGTAGCCGCTATAGCCCCAATAAGGGTCGTAATAACTACCCCAGCCCCAGCCAAATGACAAGCTCCAACGAGCTCTATTTCTGTAGTATGAGTCATAGCCGTAATAATTAGGGTACCAATTATTATAGCCCCAACTATTATAACCCCACGGATTGTTGTTATATACATTTACATTCACTTGCGAAGGGTTGCTACCCCAGCCTCCGTAGGCAGGAGCTCCCGAAGTAGCGTTAGAACGATAGCTATTTACATCAGTGAAATGAGTAAACGAAGTATCAGGTACTTGTCGGTATTGCTGAGCTTTTTCACTGAAATAATCCTTGTAGCGGTTAGGCGTATACCTATTTTCTACAGGCGTATAAGCAGGTTCTTCTACTATTTCCACATAGCTCGGTCTTTCAGGCACGGGGTCGTAATATATACCATCAGCGTAATAATAACCACCGCAAGAAAGTAGTGCAAACGATGCCACGAGTAGTAGTAACGCGTGCATCCATCTGTTGATTTGTAAGTTCTTTTTCATATTGTATAAGTTTTTTGTAAAGTCAAACTAAACATCTTACTAATAGTAGCACAATTTTTATGCCATTTTTTTTGAAGCCATCTACACCAAACACTAAGCGAACACTAAGCGAACGATGAGCGAACACTAAGCGAACGAAAGTCGGCGAACTGACACAGCCTAAATAGCCCCTTCATCACTAATCATCAATCTTGTCCCAAAAAAGAGAGCCTTCTCTCCAAAAGTTGCAGCCGCCTCTTCCAAAAGTTGTGGTATTTTCTCTTCTAAAAAAGCTGACAAATTAGCAGCAGAGCTAATCTCGTGGTGGATAGCATAATGCCTTTCAGTCGAATCTAATACCCTCATTATTTGCACATTGTCTACTAATGCAGAGGCGTTTACAGCAGGCAGATAAGAGTGTGCTAACCACTGTTGCCACGCCTCGAAAACTCCTTCGTCAATGACTGCTGTCAAATTATAGATATACATATATTACTTTATTTTTTGCAAAGATAAGAAATATTTCTTAGCTTTGCACTCAAAATAAATAATTTAGACTATGGCAAGTATCCGCGATTTAAAGAAAGATATCAACTATGTTTTAGGTGATATTATTGATGCTGTGTATTTTACAGGCAAAATGCAAACAGAAGAAGGTAAGGCTCTTATAACTGAAATTCTCAATACTTTCGATACTCTAATCGATAAAGTAGCTGATAGAACTGTTGAAAGCAGAGGGGCTCATTTAAAGCAAGTTAGAAGAGAATTTGAAGAAAGAGCAGGAGCATTTATACAAAAGCTGAACCAATTAGCTTAAAAAAAATGTTCAAAAAACTTTTGCATATTTACAAAATGGTGTTATCTTTGCACCCGCAAATAAGCAAAGTGCCGGTGTAGCTCAGTTGGCTAGAGCACGTGATTTGTAATCTCGGGGTCGTGGGTTCGACTCCCTCCACCGGCTCAAATAAATAAAAAAGTCCGGAAAGTTTGTATCAAACTTTCCGGACTTTTTTTAATCGGTATTTATCATTATTTTACACCCTGCTCATTAGCCCAATTCCAGTATTTTTTAGCACTTTCGGTATGTTGTAAAAAAGTGCGCGAAAACTTGTGATAACCGTAATTCTCAGGGTCAGCTACAAAAAAGTAGTAATCGTGTTGTTCAGGTTTTAGTACAGCTTCTATTGATGATAGGTCAGGCATTGCGATAAGTCCTACTGGCAAACCATAGTTTTGATAAGTGTTATAAGGGTTTTCTAGATGAGTATGCGCTTCAGTTACTCGTTTTATTACCATATTATAGTCGCCTGTATGGTTTTTCATCGCGAAGATAGCGGTAGGGTCAGCCTGCAATAGCATATTGATATGCAGACGGTTCAAATAAACGCCAGCTATACGAGGGCGTTCGTCTACCTTAGCACTTTCTTTTTGTACTATCGAAGCCAAAATACTCACTTCTATAGGGGTAAGACCTTGTGCTTCTGCTTGTACTTGGCGTTCTTTTGTCCAATAGCGATGGTATTCTTTTAGCATACGATCGCGAAACTCCTCAGCAGTAGTATTCCAATAAAATTCATAGGTATTAGGTAAGTACATAGCAAGGGCGGTAGCCTCAGTAAACCCGTTTTCTTTCAGAAAAGTAGGGTCTAAAAAAGAGCTTATCAGGGTAGTGCTATCAGGTTCTATCTGCTCAGCTATACGAGCGGCAAGGTCTTCCAATCGCTCCTGATTATTAAACTTTAGTTTTACGGGGGTATTTCTATTGCGAAGAGTACGTACTATCTCAAGGTTGCTTGCCTCTTTCTTGATGATGTATTTTCCTGCTTTTACGTGTGTGGTATAGCCGCGCTGCTTAGCTACTTGCTCAAAAGCGAGGCTACTTTTTAGCAACGGACGTAGTTTGTGCAATACATCGCCAAAGTCAGCTCCTGTAGGTATGTATATTACTACTTCCTTTTCATTAAAAGCAGTATTACTCGCAAATACAGCGCGATAAATAAAAACTCCTGCTATACTGATAAGGGCTATTACTGCCAATATTATCCATTTTTTCATTGTCTATATATTTGTCTGTTTATATGTCCTATTTTATATTGATGCCCCCGAAAACATTAGCACTCCATTTGGGTATTAAGTAAATACCTATTAGGCAGGTTACCATTACGGGGGAGTAAGAATGGGTGAAATAGCTTATTAAAATATGCCATACCAAAAAGAAACTCAGCCCTGCAAGATATAAGCTAAGCGCTATTCTTGTAGCTTTTTCACTCTTTCTACACAAAAGAGCAATGACTCCTACCAAAGCAATTTGCCCTATAGAAGCCCATACAAAATATTCGGGGTGCTCATTAGCTAAATGAGCATTCTCAGCAATTCTGGGGAGTTGCAACCATTGGGGTATCTTATCTACAAAGTCGATATACCACTGCCAGAATGAAATACTTTCTTCCACTTGGTGCAATGCGTGCAACCCTATTATGGGTAGCCACAAGTGTATGTATTTATTGGTCTTCATATTCTTTAAAGCTAGTTTTTATAAAGACTTTATTTGACCGCAAAGATACTAAAAAAACAAAAACCGAAAACTTTATACTATAAAAATATAAAATCTTCGGTTTTATAAAATATTATGAATACAAAAAATCTTATAACATACGCCTATTCCTGACGTGGTTTTTGGTTATTGTTGTGTCCTTTAGGACGGTCATTGCGGTCGCCACGAGGTTTTCCATTGTAAGGTTTGTCAGACTTAGGACGATCTTCTCTCGCTGGACGGTCAGGACGCTCTTCACGTGGTGGACGTGGTAATAAGGCTTTGCGTGATACTCTTGTTTTCTTGGTTTTAGGGTCAATACCGAGATATTTCACTTCTATGATATCACCTTCTTTAAGAACATCTTCTATTTTATCTACTCTGTCCCAAGATACTTCTGAGATGTGGAGTAAAGAGTCTTTACCAGGAACAAACTCTACGAAAGCCCCAAACTCTACTAAGCGTACTACTTTCACAGTGTAAGTTTCACCTTCTACAGGTTCAAATTTCACTGCATTTACAGCTTCTATAGCTTCTTGTATACCAGCTTCGTCAGTACCTAAGATTTCTACGATACCCAATTCGCCTACTTCTTCTACCACAATAGTAGTTTTAGTACGAGCTTGTAGGTCTTGAATGTTCTTACCTCCTGTTCCGATAAATGCTCCGATAAATTCTTTAGGCATATCCATCTTCACAATCTTAGGAGCGTGAGGTTTCACAGTAGGATTAGGTTGTGCTATAGTGTCAGTTATTTTGCCCAAAATGTGCATACGTCCCTCACGTGCTTGGTTAAGGGCTTTTTCGAGGATTTCGTATGAAAGTCCTTTTATCTTGATGTCCATTTGGCAAGCGGTGATACCATCAGCAGTACCGGTTACTTTAAAGTCCATATCGCCTAAGTGGTCTTCATCACCCAAGATGTCTGAAAGTACCGCATAACGATCGCCGTCGCTGATAAGCCCCATAGCGATACCCGATACCGGTTTTACCATTTGTACCCCTGCATCCATTAGTGCCAAAGTACCTGCACACACAGTAGCCATTGATGATGAACCATTAGATTCTAAAATTTCAGATACTACACGTACTGTATAAGGACAATCCTCTGGTATCATACGTTTAAGTGCGCGTTGTGCTAAGTTTCCGTGTCCTATCTCGCGGCGTGAAGTACCACGCAAAGGGCGAGCTTCACCGGTTGAGAATGGAGGGAAATTGTAATGTAGGTAGAAACGCTCTTCGCCTTGTTCTGAAGGTAGGTCGATAACGTTTGCTTCGCGTGAAGTACCTAAGGTAACGGTAGTAAGCGATTGGGTTTCGCCACGTGTAAAGATAGATGAACCGTGGGCTGAAGGCAAATAGCCTACTTCGCACCAGATAGGGCGTATTTGGGTAGTATTACGTCCGTCTAAACGAATATTTTCCTCTAAGATAAGGTTACGAACAGCCTCTTTTTCTGCATCCCCAAAATAACGAGTAATAAGAGGAGTTAGCTCTTCCAATTCCTCTTCGGTAAAAAGTGCTAAGCACTCTTCTTTCACCGCATTGAACTTTTCTCCGCGTTCTTGTTTAGTAGTATTTTCTTTAGCAATAGCATAGCATTTTTCATAAGCTAATGGGTATACTTTTGCTTTTACTTCTTCGTTTTCTACTTCTGGCTCGTAGGTGCGTTTTTCAGTCTTACCTACTTTTTCAGCCAAACGCAATTGTGCTTCGATATGTGGTTTGATAGCCTCGTGAGCAAACTTGATAGCTTCAGCCATATCTTTTTCGCTCACCTCGTTCATTTCACCTTCTACCATCGCTACGAAGTCTTTTGAAGCTCCCACCATAATATCGATGTCTGATGCTTCTAACTGCTCGCGACTAGGGTTTACTATGAATTTGCCATTCACGCGTCCTACACGTACTTCAGAGATAGGTCCGTCAAATGGTATATCTGATACTGCCAAACACGCTGAGGCAGCAAGACCTGCTAACGCATCAGGCATTACGTTTTCATCGTGCGAGATAAGTTGTATCATCACCTGTGTTTCAGCGTGATAATCTTTAGGAAAAAGCGGACGCAATACGCGGTCTACCAAGCGCATTGTTAAGATTTCTTGGTCGCTAGGGCGAGCTTCACGTTTGAAAAAGCCCCCAGGGAAACGACCTGCTGCCGCAAACTTCTCGCGATAATCTACCGTTAGGGGTAGAAAATCGGTTTCAGGGTTTATATCTCTTGCTGATACTACTGTTGCCAATAGCATAGCATTGCCCATTTGCACCACCACAGCACCGTCAGCTTGTTTAGCTAACTTGCCAGTTTCGATAGTAATGGTACGACCATCACCTAAATCGATAATTTCTTTTTTTACTTCTGGTATCATTCAATACTTGTTAATTGATAAGTGAAAATTGTTAATTGAATAGTTGTGTTGTGTGGTTTAAAAAGGCTACCAATGAAAACATTAAGCAAAAGGAGGCACTAAGCCTCCTCTCTTTTTATTTTCTAATGTTAAGCTCTTTGATAATTGCACGATATCTTTCAATATCGGTATTCTTCAAATAGTCTAGCAAACTTCTACGCTTACCTACGAGCTTTACTAACGAACGCTCGGTGTTAAAGTCCTTGCGATTCACTTTTAAGTGCTCTGTAAGGTGATTGATTCTGAGGGTGAAAAGTGCGATTTGCCCTTCTGCTGAACCTGTGTTGGTTTCTGAACCTGCGTACTTTTTGAAAATTTCCGCTTTTACTTCTTTAGTTAAATACATTCCAATATTAATTTAATGATTATTATGTACAAATATTTTGTGGGTGCAAAAGTATTACCTTTTTTTTAGATATGCAAATTTTAGATGAAATATTATTTTGCCGCCCATCGCACTAACTACTAACTAAACTCTCGCTCGTGACGTTTGCGTTCGTTCTCATCTAAGTAGATTTTGCGCAAGCGCATATTTTTAGGGGTAACCTCTACGTATTCGTCTTTTTGTATGTATTCTAACGCTTCCTCAAGTGAGAATTTGATAGGAGGTGCCAGTTTTACTTTTTCGTCAGACCCTGCTGCACGTACGTTAGTTAGCTTTTTAGTTTTAGTTACATTTACTACGATGTCGCCACTGCGCGAGTTTTCGCCTATCACTTGCCCTGTGTAGATGTCTTCACCTGGGAAAATAAAGAATTTACCTCTGTCTTGTAGCTTGTCTAAAGAGTAGGGGATAGCGGTACCTTGTTCCATAGAAATAAGCGAGCCGTTGATGCGTCCTGCTATTTCGCCTTTGAAAGGTTGGAACTCTAAGAAGCGGTGGTGAATGATAGCCTCGCCAGCAGTAGCTGTAAGCAATTGGTTGCGTAAACCGATGATACCACGTGAAGGAATCAAGAATTTGATAATCATTCGTTCTCCTTTAGGCTCCATACTTAGCATTTCGCCTTTGCGAAGTGTTACTAAGTCTACCGCTCTACCACTTACATTTTCCGGTAGGTCTATAGTTAGTTCTTCTACAGGCTCACATTTTACTCCGTCTATCTCTTTGATGATGACTTGTGGCTGCCCAATTTGTAGTTCGTACCCCTCGCGGCGCATTGTTTCTATAAGTACTGAGAGGTGTAGTACCCCACGTCCGTACACTACAAATTTGTCTGCACTATCAGTAGCCTCTACGCGTAGGGCTAAATTCTTCTCTAATTCGCGTTCTAAACGTTCTTTGATGTGGCGTGAAGTTACAAACTTGCCGTCTTTGCCAAAGAAAGGAGAGTCGTTGATAGTGAAGAGCATACTCATCGTAGGCTCGTCAATAGCAATAGTAGGTAGGGCTTCGGGGTTTTCGTAGTCGGCTATAGTATCTCCTATTTCAAAACCTTCTAAACCTGCAATAGCACAAATATCGCCTGCTTGTACCTCTTCTACTTTTTTGCGACCTAAGCCGTCAAAAGTGTGTAGCTCTTTTATTTTTGATTTTACGATAGAACCATCACGTTTTACTAATGAAATGTTCATACCAGCTTTTAGGGTTCCGCGGTGTAGTCGGCCGATAGCGATACGTCCAGTAAAAGTAGAATAGTCTAATGAAGTGATAAGCATCTGTAGGCTACCCTCTTCTACTTTAGGAGCAGGGATATGTTTTACAACCATATCTAATAGAGGCTCGATGCTGTCGGTTTTTTTGTGCCAATCTTCTGACATCCAGTTTTGTTTGGCTGAACCGTATACCGTAGGGAAGTCTAATTGCCAGTCTTCAGCCCCAAGTTCGAACATAAGGTCGAAAACAGCCTCGTGTACCTCATCGGGGGTACAGTTTTCTTTATCTACTTTATTGATAACTACTATAGGTTTGAGTTTCATCTCTATAGCCTTTTGTAGTACAAAGCGCGTTTGTGGCATAGGCCCCTCGAAAGCATCAACTAATAGTAGTACTCCGTCAGCCATATTCAGCACTCGCTCTACTTCGCCACCAAAATCGGCGTGGCCAGGGGTATCAATAATATTGATTTTGATATCTTTATAAATTACCGAGACATTCTTAGATAAGATGGTGATACCGCGTTCGCGTTCCAAGTCGTTGTTGTCTAAGATAAGTTCTCCCGCATCCTGATTGTCACGGAACAAAGCACAGTGGTGCAAGATTTTATCAACAAGGGTAGTTTTTCCGTGGTCAACGTGAGCAATAATTGCTATATTTCTAATAGCGGTCATAGGTGCAAATAGTGTTTTTAAAAAATTGAGGGTGCAAAATTATAAAATAATTAGCAAATGACCAAATTTGCTAATTTACAAATTTTATCATTTGCTAATGGTTTAGTGTCCGCATTTACAGCCTGTTCCCCCGCCACAGCTGTTTTTCTTTTTAGTGAAAAAAAACTTTCTTACTAAGAAAATTACTGCCGCAGCTACTAATACATAGGCTATGATTTCTTGTATTTCCATAAGTATTATTTAGTAAGTTCAAAAGTAACTATTATCTGACTATTAACAGAGATACTGCCAAGAGCTAAAGTAGTGTTGCTAGGGGCTGCCCCTCTTATCATAACACTAGCAGGAGTGTCTCTTAAGCTAGTCTCTCTGATAGTTAGGGCTTTACCGATATTTTGGTCTAAGCTGGTAGCGTAAAGCAGTGCTTTTTTGCGAGCATCATCAATAGCTGCAATGCGTGCCTCTTGTTGTAGTTTAGCTCTTGCGCTGTCTTCTATCCCAAAAGTTACACTATTTATCTGGTTAACACCTGCTTCGAAGAGAGCGTCCATTAAGGTTTCGTATTTTGCCAAGTTGTCCAATTTTATTTTAACAGTTTGCGAAATGTGGTATTGGTAGGTCTTGGTATTGTAATCGTAATTCTTGTACAACGATACGTAGTCGGTCTGGAAATTCTTCATTGGCACTTCTTCTTTGTTGATAACCTGAATTACTTTGGCTAACTTCTCTCCATTTTCTTGGCGTAGTAGTTTTGCATCTTTTCCTTCGCCTTCTATACTTACTGATATATTTACAAGGGTAGGAGTTGCCTCGATACTTGCTTCGCCTACTACATTCACAGTAGGAACTACAGACTGTACAACATCTTGTGTCATTGTCTGTGCCATACCTATATAGGATATGAATGAAAATAATAAAATGTAACGCTTCATATTTCTCAATTTATTTACTAATTATTCAGGATACGCGATTCTCACGTGGTAAATATTTGTTAGTTTGCTCTTAAATACCTTCTTAATGGCTTCTATTTCTTTGAATGAAATGTCTGAATTAGCAAACTGATTATCGTCTAACTGTTTTTTGATGATGCGGTCTACAAACTCTCCTAAAGCTTCGTAGGTAGGGTTTTTAAGACTTTTGGTAGCAGCTTCTACTGAGTCTGCCATCATAAGGATAGCCGTTTCTTTAGAGAAAGGAATAGGGCCTGGGTATCTAAAATCTTCCTCTTTTGCATTGGGGTTAGTGTCTAACTCTTTGCGGTAAAAATAATAAGTGAGGCTACGCCCGTGATGGGTGCGTATAAAGTCGATAAGGCGCTCAGGCAATTTGTGTTTGCGAGCAAGTTCTATCCCGTCTGCTACGTGCTTGATGATTACTTTAGCACTTTGTAAAGGGGTTAGCTGGTCGTGTGGGTTTAGGCTTGTTTTTTGGTTTTCAATGAAGTACAAGGGGTTTTGCATCTTTCCAATATCGTGATACAAAGCTCCTACACGTACTAATAGCGTATTAGCTCCTATTTCGGCAGCAGCAGCTTCGGCTAAATTGGCTACCTGCATAGAGTGCTGGAACGTACCTGGGGCTTTTTCAGAAAGTTGCCTTAATAATGACGAATTGGTGTCGGATAACTCTAACAGCGAAACATCGGATACTAACCCAAAAGTGCGCTCGTATATATATGTGAAAGGCTGCGAGAAGAGAATGCCTATACCGTTGAGAATGAATAGGGTGAGCAGCGAAAGGTCTAAGCCTTTGAGGGTACCCTCGGTAATGGTGTGAAAGGCTATGTAGATGATTAGGTAAGCATTTGTGATGAGGGCTGCTGAAATAAAGCTACTCAACCGGTAATGTACATTCTTAGGTGTTAGAATAATAGTCATAGCAGCTATTATCTGTATAAAAACAAACTGAAAGCTGTTAGGCACTATAAAACCTGTGATGAGAATGGTACAGATAAAGACAAAAAAGACAGTACGCAAATCAAAAAAAGACTTGAGTATGAGCACCATCATTGCTACAGGCACTATGTAGATGTATTCTGGCAGGTGTTTTACTACGATACCTACAAATAGTATCATACAGAGCATATTTAGTAGTACCACTACCAATTTTAGGTTGCTTTTATAGATTTTCTTCTCGTAGAGTTTTAGATAGAGAGCCATCACTGCCAATACAATCGCTACCAATACGTAATAGCCCAAAAGTGACCAATTGTAGTTATTTTGGTTCCAAGTCTGTGTTTCGTACTCATCTTTTAGCGATTGTAGGGTATTTAGCTTTTCGCCCTCTACTAATTCGCCTTTGGCTATGATGAGTTTCCCTTTATTCACCCAACCTCTGGTAAAAACGATTTCTTTCAGATTTTGGTCTAATGTTTTTTGAGTGAAATTCTGGTCTACCGTTAGGTTAGGGGTGAGTATATCAAAAAATAAATCGCAGTAGTTTTTGGCGTATTCGTTATAAGGAGATGAGTGAAAATAAGCCTTTACACTCGCGCTGAGGTGTTGCAATGAGAGTATTTGGGCGGTTGGCAGTTCCTCTATTTGGTTGTTATGCCTAATAACGGCTATCTCTGAGGGACTATTGTCTGGCATTTTTAGTATAATCCCTTTGTGATAGCTGTCTTTTAAGAAAGTTTCAGCCTTTTGTAGCAAAACCTCCTTACGGGCAGCGGGTATATGGCCAAAATAGTCGTTTTTCTTCTGTTGAAACTTCTGTAATGCCGATGTAAAAGCGGTTGTATCTTGGCGATAGTATACCGTAGAGTGCTCTGTGATTTGTGCTTCTTCAGCTTTTATCTGTTCAGCGGTTTTCTTTAAAGGAAAATCAAAAGGGGCATAAAGGTTTTCGTGCTGCCATAATTCTCCTTTGCGAAACTCGTATTTGAACTTCGCTTTTTCGGGGAAAACCTGTAGTATCAGTACTAAGGCTACAGCAAAAGCTAAGCCCTTAAATACTACAGACTGTTTTGCAAAGAGTTTAATATTATGTAGTTTCATCGGTTTGATGGCTTTGAGAGGGCAAAGGTAGTAAAAAATACCTACTTCACAATAAACTCTACTCTTTTGTTTGCTTGGTGTTGTTCTTCAGTACAAGGCACTCCGTTTTCACAGCCATTTACGGGTTGTGTTTCTCCGTATCCCTTAGCGGTAAGCCGTTCGCGCGAGATGCCTTTATCTATCAGCCATTGTTCAATCACTTTGGCTTGGGTATTTGAAAGCGACATATTGTAATCGTCATCGCCTCGGCTATCGGTATGTACCTTTATATCGATGCGTACATTAGGATGCTCTTCTAAGAAAGTTACTATTTTGGCTAATTGCACCGAAGCGTCATAGCGAATGTTAATGCGTCCGTAATCGAAATGTATATTGTCAATTTCAAAAACAGAAGCTAAATTATCGCCTTGGTTTACAGTAACACTTAGAGGGAGTAGCTGTATGAACTGCTGCATCTCGCCAGGGGTAACAAATATTAAAGGCAATGTAAATACTTCGTAATTGGGTTTTATCACTTGCAAGTAACCATACTCGAAGGCAGCACCACTGCTCCTGTTGCTCAACACGAAGAAGCCGTTATCATCAGTAGTATCAGTAAGTAGGGTATGCATAGCCTCATTGGTCAGGATAATCTGAGCGTCGCTGATAAGACTGCCCGTAATAACATCGGTTACCATACCTATAAGCTCTTTGTATGGGTAATTATTAGGATTGGCAATTTTGGGCGCACTAGGCAATAACTCAGCAAACATACGTTGTGAGGCAGGAAGAAATTGAGCTAATACACGTTGTGCCTCTTTGTCTTTACCCATATTTTGCAGCGATTGACTGTAGTGGTACAAATCAATGGGCGAGGGCGTGTAGCCAGTAGTAGTGGTTAGCTTTTCATACCAAGTGAAGGCACTAGGGTATAGCTTTGAGGCGTAATAATAATCAGCCAAGCGTGTTACTACCTCTTGTGTTTGATAGCCTTTCTCGGCAATGGTTTGGTATATTAGGGCAGGGGTTATCCGTATTTGCGAAAAACTTAGCGCCACCGAGCCTATTAATAGGCTGAAGAATACTTTTGTTTTCATACTATTACGAATTTTAAGACTTTTATCGAGACAAATGTACGAAAATAAAGTTGAATAACCAAACTAAAAAACAAAAAAAGTATTACGGTACGGGGTCATACCCACATCCGCCCCAAGGATGGCATCTGGCGATGCGTTTTAGGGCTAACCAGCTTCCTTTAAAAGCACCGTATTTCTTTAGCGCCTCGAGAGCGTATTGCGAACAGGTAGGGGTATAACGACAAGTGGGTGGTTTCAGAGGAGAAACCACCACTTGATAAAATCGTACTAAAAAAATAAATAGATATTTCATTAACTAAAACGCTCTATTACCTCATTGCTTACGCCGGTGTTTGAGAAACCGCCATCGTGGTAGAGGTTCTGCATCGTTACTTTGCGGGTAAGGTCAGAGAATAGACTCACGGTATAGTTAGCACAATCTAGAGCTGTAGCGTTGCCTAGAGGCGACATTGCATCAGCATAAGCTATAAAGCCACCAAAACCTTTTACGCCTTGTCCGGCAGTAGTAGGGGTTGGCGATTGTGAAATAGTGTTTACGCGTACTTTTTTGTCTTTGCCAAAGAAGTAACCAAAGCTGCGTGCTATAGACTCTAAGTAGGCTTTGTTGTCAGCCATATCATTATAGTCGGGGAATGTGCGTTGTGCTGCCATATAGGTGAGGGCTACAATACTTCCCCACTCATTCATTGCATCGTTTTTATAAAGTACTTGGCACAACTTGTGAAAAGATAGGGCTGATACATCCCAACCTTTTTCGGTATTTGCGTAGTTAGACTCGGTGTAAGGTATATTCTTACGCACGTTTACCGACATACCGATAGAGTGCAATACGAAGTCTAACTTACCGCCTAATATTTCTACAGATTTGGTAATTAGGTTTTCGAGGTCGTCCATATTAGTAGCATCAGCAGGGATAATTTCAGAGCCTGTTTTTTCGGCTAAGTTTTTTATTTGTCCCATACGCATAGCTACAGGGGCATTGGTAAGTACAAACTTACCACCTTCTTCGTGTACACGCTCAGCGGTTTTCCACGCAATTGAATTTTCGTCTAAGGCACCAAAGATGATACCTCTTTTTCCTTTTAATAAATTGTACATTTTTTTAGATATTTGTTAGTTGTTAGTTTTAGTCATTAGTTTCTAACCCCTAACGACTAATTTTCAAATTCCTTTAGGGTATTGATAATGATGTTAATACACTCTCTTAATTCTGTTTCGTTCATTACTAATGGAGGCGCAAACCTGATGATATTGCCGTGGGTAGGTTTAGCTAATAGTCCATTATCGCGCATCTTTAGACAGATGTTCCAAGCGGTATCGCTATCTTCAGTATCATTGATAACTACTGCATTCAGCAGTCCTTTGCCGCGTACTAAAGTAGCAACCTTTGAGTTTTTGATATAGTCGCTGAGCTCTTTGCGGAAAATCTCACCTAAACGAGCTGCATTTTCAGCCAATTGTTCGTCTTTTACCACTTGTAGCGCTTCTATAGCAACAGCCGCTGCCAAAGGGTTACCCCCAAAGGTACTGCCGTGCTGTCCCGCTTTTATTACGTGCATAATGCGGTCATCGGCAAGTACTGCACTTACAGGATAAACGCCTCCGCTGATAGCTTTGCCAAGTACTAAAATATCGGGCTTAACATTCTCGTGGTCTACTGCCAAACGCTTGCCAGTACGCGCTACGCCTGTTTGTACCTCATCGGCTATAAAGAGGGCATTATAACGTTCGCATAAGGCTTTAGCACCACTTAGGTAACCTTCAGAAGGCACATATACTCCCGCTTCGCCTTGTATAGGCTCTACTAAAAAGCCTGCTACGGTAGCTGCATTTTCAGCCAATACTTTTTCTAAGGCAGCTAAGTCGTTATATGGTACTGATACAAAGCCCGGTGTATAAGGCCCGAAGTTAGTACGTGCATTCTTGTCAGACGAAAAAGAGACTACTGTAGTAGTGCGCCCGTGAAAGTTCTGCTCGCATACGATGATAATAGCAGCACTTTCGGGTACGCCTTTTTGTTCGTAAGCCCATTTACGGCATATTTTGATAGCTGTTTCTACCGCTTCAGCCCCTGTATTCATAGGGAGGACTTTCTCAAAGCCAAAATATTCAGTAACGTACTTTTCATATACGCCTAATTTGTCGTTATAAAAAGCGCGAGAGGTAAGGGTTAGCGTTTGTGCTTGTTCTGTTAGCGCTTTGATGATACGTGGGTGGCAGTGCCCTTGGTTTACGGCAGAGTAAGAGGAAAGGAAGTCGAAATAACGTTTTCCTTCCACATCCCACACGTATACGCCTTGCCCTTTGCTAAGCACTACTGGCAGAGGGTGATAGTTATGCGCTCCGTACTGGTTTTCTAGAGCCATAGCTTGTTCTGAGGTTAATGTATTCTTTGTCATATTGTTTAATATTTAGTTTTAGATTTTAGGTTTAGGGAGTTATGCTATCATTACGGCGCCTACAGTGGCGTTGCTGGTTTCGTCTATTAGAATAGCGCTGCCCATTGGCGGATTGTCAGTAAAAGCATCATATACTAAAGGGGCTGCTGCTTTTATACGTATTTTGGCTATCTCATTGAGTTTTACGCTTTCTACCTCTTCTTGTTGGTCGAGGGTATTGACATCTATCTTATAGGCAATCTCTTTTACTACTACCTTTACCAATCGACTGCGCTGCTGTAGTAGGTACTTGTTGCCTTCTTTTAAGGCGCGCTTGTCCATCCAGCAGACAATCGCTTCTATCTCTTGACTCTGAGCGGGTTCAGCCTCTTCGCTGGCAAAGTAATCACCGCGCGAAATGTCGATGTCGTCTTCTATGTGCATCACTACAGGGTCGCCAGCTTTAGCTTCGGCTACCTCCTCGCCATTGCGCTCTATTTTGCTTATCTTAGTGCTGATACCTTCGGGTAGTACCACTATTGCATCGCCTTTGCGGTAAGTGCCTGAAATGATTTCGCCCGCATAGCCTCGATAGTCGTGTAGGGCTTCGGTCTGTGGGCGTATAACGTATTGCACCTGAAAACGCGGCTCTTTATAGCTATTCTGACTAATTTCTATAGTCTCTAAAAAGTCTAAAAGCGAAGTGCCTTTATACCAAGGCATTGCCTCTGTAGTATTCACAATATTATCGCCTACGAAAGCCGAAATAGGGAAGTAATGTACACTTTTGAGTCCCAAACGTTTAGCGACGGTCTCGTATTCGCGTTTGATGTTTTCAAAAGTATCTTCGGCATAGCCTACCAAGTCCATTTTGTTTACGGCTACCACCACTTCGGGTATGTTGAGCAGAGAGGCGATGATAGAATGGCGGCGCGTTTGTTCGGTTACCCCGTTGCGGGCATCGACTAAGATGATGATGAGCTGCGAGTTAGAGGCACCGGTTATCATATTACGGGTATATTGGGTATGCCCAGGGGCATCGGCGATGATGAACTTGCGCTTAGGGGTAGCGAAGTAGCGATATGCCACATCTATAGTGATGCCTTGTTCGCGCTCGGCACGTAGACCATCGGTTAGGATAGCGAGGTCTATACCATCGTCATTTTTATTTTTTGATTGTTGTTCGAGGGCTTCTAACTGGTCAGCCAATATGCTTTTGCTGTCGTATAGCAGTCTGCCGATGAGGGTACTTTTGCCGTCATCTACGTTTCCTGCAGTTATAAATCTTAGTATATTCATTTTTAATTTGTCGATGAGCCAATTTGTCAATTAGCAAATTTGTTGCAAAGGTATGAATAATTTGGGAATTAGCAAATTTTAGGAGTGCGAGCCGCACTGGCGATTATGGGACGGGTGGGACAGGTGGGACAGGTGGGACGGGTGAGACTGGGAGGAATGAGGATATTTTTTCTAGTTTTGGCAGGGTAAATAGTTATTTGTACTTCGGGGATTGTTCGTTTATTGTTCGGTGATCCTAAAGGGTAAGTATATCTAAAGTAAAGGGTAGGTGTAAAGAGAAAAATTTTCTATTTGTCAAATCATTAAATTTGCTAATTGGCAAATTATTCTTACCTTTGCCGTATGAATGAAACTGATATTACCCCTATACCCGAAAATACACCGTCTTTGCAACGGAACTCACGTCCGCAGCCTACTATTGAGCGCGGCAAAATACCCCCTCAAGACCTCAATCTAGAAGAAGTTATCTTGGGGGCTATGCTCATTGATAAAAAAGGAGTTGATGATGTTATCGATATTCTTAACCCTGAGGTTTTCTACAAAAAACAACACCAGCTTATCTATCAGGCTATCTTTGAGCTTTTCAACCAATCAGAAGCTATCGACCTACTGACCGTAGCCGAGCAGTTGCGCCGTACGGGCAACCTCGAAGCGGCAGGAGGTGAGTTTTATCTTATCAACCTTACTCAGCGAGTATCGTCGTCTGCCAATGTAGAGTTTCACGCTCGCATTGTTTTGCAGAAGTTTATCAAGCGAAAACTGATAGAAATATCAGCTAAAATAATAGAAGATGCTTATGATGATACCCGCGATGTGTTCGACTCATTAGACAATGCCGAGCAGATGCTCTATGAGGTAACCCAAGGCAACCTAAAACGCTCAAGCGAAGCAGCAGGCGATTTGGTACTGAAGGCACTGAAAAAAATACAAGAACTTTCTAATAAAACTGATGGCTTTAGTGGGGTGCCCTCGGGCTTTACTAAGCTCGACCAACTGACCTCGGGTTGGCAAGCCAGCGACCTTATTATCATTGCGGCACGCCCTGGTATGGGTAAAACAGCCCTTACTCTTTCGATGGCGCGCAATATAGCCGTAGGGCAGAACATACCGGTAGCTTTCTTTTCGCTCGAGATGTCGGCAGTACAGCTTATCACACGTCTGATTTCTTCTGAAACAGGACTTTCGTCAGAAAAGTTGCGTACCGGAAAACTTGAAGAACACGAGTGGTTCGTGCTTAATACTAAGGTAAAAGACCTCGAAAAAGCTCCTTTGTATATAGACGATACTCCCTCGATTTCTATATTCGACCTCCGCGCTAAAGCACGCCGCCTCTCTACCCAATTTGGCATCAAACTCATAGTTATCGACTATCTACAGCTGATGACGGCAGGCGGTAGCAAAGGGGTGGGCAACCGAGAGCAGGAAATATCTACTATCTCGCGCAACCTGAAGGCATTAGCTAAAGAGTTAGACATACCTGTTATCGCCTTATCACAGCTTTCGCGTAATGTAGAGGCACGCCCAGGACATAAGCGTCCGCAGCTATCTGACTTGCGCGAATCGGGAGCCATAGAGCAAGATGCCGACATCGTTTCGTTTATTTATCGACCTGAATACTACAAGATTAACGAATGGGATGACGAAACCCAAACCCCTACAGCAGGGCAAGCTGAGTTTATAGTAGCTAAGCACCGCAATGGGGGGTTAGATAATATACGCTTGAAATTTGAAGGGCATTTGGGTAGATTTGCTAATTTAGATGAATACGGATATACACCTTTTGCTACCCAAGAGTTAGGTTCGAAGATGAATGACAAGGTAGCCTTTGAACCCCTACCGACAGGGCAACCTTCGCAGGCTTTTGGCACTCCTGAGCCTACTGATGATACCGGTGTTCCATTTTAAAAAAATAACTAATAGATGAAGAAAAGACAGCCTATACAGTCAGCACCAAAGCCCGAAGTAATTTACTTAGCGGGGGGATGCTTTTGGGGTACCGAGCACTTTTTTAAGCAAGTGCGCGGAGTACTAAGCGTGCAATCGGGTTACGTAAACGGACATACTAACAAACCTACTTACGAAGAGGTGGTAACGGGCGAGACCGGCTATGCTGAGGCTGTAAAGCTGACTTATGACCCTCAGCAGCTGAGTTTTAAGAAATTGCTTGCGCTATTTTTTTCTACTATTGACCCTACTTCGCTCAACCAGCAAGGCACTGATGTAGGTACTCATTACCGCACGGGCATTTATTACGTGAATGAGCAACAGCGCATTACCGCTGAGCACGCCCTGCGCAAGCTCGCTGCCCGATATACACAGCCCATAGTGGTAGAGTGCGAACCTTTTAGGGTATTTCAGCCTGCAGAAGACTGGCATACCAATTATTTGGCTAAATTCCCTTCAGTAGATTGCCATATCGCCCCTGAGGTACTTGCTAATGCCCGAACGGCAAACCCAATTAAACTTGGTGGCAACCGACGCCCTCTTAAAAAGCTTTATCTGATTAAGAATTGAAATTTGTTTTGTACATTTGCACCTTAAAATAGATTATTATGAATACAGTAGTATTAGAAAGAGTAGAAATAAAAGAAGCTGATTTTCATTTATTTGAAGAGTTATTTAGAAAATTCAAAGTAAAATATCAGGAATTTACAGCTAAAAAAACTGTAAAAAAGGATGAAACTAAAATGTCTAAAGAAGCGTTTTTTGCAAGGATTGATAAAGCAAGAGCACAAAAAGGTAGACTAATTAGTGATGAAGAGATGGAAAAAATGTTGTTAGGATAATGGAAAACCAAGAAGAAAAAAACTATCTAGCCTCTTATTCTGATGAATATTTAAAAGATATAAAGAAGTTTGATAAATCAGGTAATAAACAAATACTTGCCAAAATAGCTACTTTTCTGAAAGAACTCAGAAAGACACCTAAGAAAGGTACAGGTAAACCTGAAGCTTTAAAAGGGTATGGTGAAAGAGAAATATGGTCGAGGAGAATCAATGAGCAGCATCGCTTAGTATATGAAATTTTTGAAGAGAAGAAAGAAGTGAAAATTCTTACTGCTTTTGGGCATTATGACGATAAATAAACAATAGTTTTGCCAAAAGATAATTCAAAATTCAGCATTCAAAATTCAAAAAAAGATGATAAAATCGTATCTTTCAAAAATATTTGCCGCTATTGTTAGAAAAAGGATAGACCGATGGGCAAAAAATCCTGTCGCTACACAACAAAAGGTATTTGAGCAACTGATAGCACAAGCCAAAGACACGGCTTTTGGGCGCGACCATCATTTTGATGAGATTAAAAACTATGATGATTTTGTAGCCCGTGTGTCCATACGCGATTATGAGGCATTGCGCCCTTATATAGAAAGGGTAGTGGAGGGGGAACCCAATGTGCTATGGAAAGGGAAACCGCTTTATTTTGCCAAAACTTCAGGCACTACCAGCGGGGCAAAGTACATACCTATTACCAAAGCCTCTATGCCTTTCCACATACAGGCAGCCCGCGATGCCATACTCTGCTATATACACGAAACTAAAAAAGCTGCTTTTGTAGAGGGGAAAATGATATTCCTGCAAGGGAGTCCGATATTGGGTGAGAAAAACGGTATCAAAACCGGTAGGCTCTCAGGGATTGTAGCCCACTATGTGCCTGCCTACTTACAGCGTAACCGTATGCCCTCTTATAAAACAAATTGTATTGAGGATTGGGAGACAAAGGTAGAAGCTATAGTTACCGAGACTTTCTCGGAAAATATGACCCTTATTAGCGGTATTCCTTCGTGGGTGCTAATGTACTTTGAGCGACTCTATACGCGCTCAGGGCTGAAAGTAGGACAGCTATTTCCTAACTTTAATCTTTTTATCTACGGAGGGGTGAACTACGAGCCTTATCGACAAAAGTTTGAACACCTTATAGGGCGGAAGGTCGATAGTATAGAGCTTTACCCTGCCAGCGAAGGTTTTTTTGCTTACCAAGATAGTCAGACCGAAAAAGGAATGCTTTTATTGCTGAATGCTGGTATTTTCTACGAATTTGTAGAAGCAGATACTTTCTTTAGCCAGCAGCCTAAGCGGATACCCCTACAAGAAGTACAGTTAGGGGTGAATTACGCCCTTATTATCTCTACCAATGCAGGTTTATGGGGCTATAATATAGGTGATACGGTACAGTTTACCTCTCTTGCTCCTTATCGTATAGTAGTAACAGGGCGTATTAAGCATTTTATTTCGGCTTTTGGCGAACACGTCATAGCCAAAGAGGTAGAAGAAGCTATGCAGCAAGCACTCGAAGCTACAGGGGCAGGGATTACTGAGTTTACCGTAGCTCCGCAAGTCAATCCTACAGATGGGCAATTGCCTTACCACGAGTGGTTTGTAGAATTTGAACAGAAACCTGCTGATATGCAACGCTTTGCGCAAGTGATAGACGAGGCATTGCAAAAGCAAAATATGTATTATTACGACCTAATACAGGGCAAGGTGCTACAGCCGCTAAAAATTACTGAAGTACCTGCCGGAGGGTTTGCTGGCTATATGAAGTCGCTTGGCAAACTCGGTGGTCAGAACAAAATACAGCGATTGGCAAATGACCGTAGTGTAGTAGATAAATTAAAACTTTTTTAAGAAAAATTTGGCAGTTTCAAAATAATGTACTACTTTTGGCACGCTTTTATAAATAAACAAACTTTTCTGATATGAACTTTCCGTCTGATTTGAAATATACTAAAGACCACGCTTGGGTGCGCCGCGAGGGCCATACGGCTACTGTAGGTATTACCGACTTTGCGCAACGAGAGTTGAGTGACATCGTATATGTAGAAGTAGAAACGGTAGGCGAAACTCTGCCTCAGGATACTATTTTTGGTACGGTAGAAGCTATAAAAACGGTTTCAGACCTTTTTATGCCTGTGAGTGGTGAGGTGATAGCTTTTAACGAGCCACTGATTCGCAAGCCAGAGGTGGTGAATACCGACCCTTATGGCGAAGGTTGGATGATACAGATAGCAATGAGTGCCCCTGAAGAGTGGGACACCCTACTAACCGCAGAAGAATACAGACAACTCATTGATGCTTAAGTACAAATACACTATAGCGTGGGGAGTATGGGTGCTAATAATATTTATTTTGTGCCTTATGTCGGGCAAAGAAATGCCTGATGCTCCGCGAATTCCTTACTTAGACAAGGTAGTGCACTTTGGTTTTTACTTTGGGTATACTGTATTGTTTATAGTAAGTTTTGGCAAAGAAACACAAGCGTTCAAAAGTGCTAAAAAACTCAATTTGTGGGCTTTTGTAAGTGCTTTTATCTTAGGAGGCGCCATAGAAATGCTACAAGGGTGGCTAACCACTACACGGTCGGCAGACCCTATGGATATGGTGTTTAACACGTTTGGCATAATTGTTGCTTTACTTTTTATGACAAGATATAAAGAGCTTTTTAGATAATTGTTAAAATATAATTTAATAACCTTTTAAAAGAAAATCATTATGCAACCTAAAAAAAATCCGAAAGCCGACTTGGCAAAAAGTAGTGGATTGTTCTTTGCTATTGGTTTTGCTATCGTTTCAGGTCTCTCATTATGGGGCTTTGAAGCTAAAATGTATGACAAAACTAAGAAAGACGATCGACAGTCAGAGCTAAATAAGCCACTTGATGAGGATCAAGAAAACTTCGTGGTAGAAGCTCCTGATACCCCACCGCCACCGCCACCACCACCAGCTCCTGCTGAAGTACAAGAAGTGGAACTGGTAGACAACAAGGCTAATATCCAAGAGCAAGCAATTGCCAGCAACGAAACTTCTAAAGAAGAAAAAGTAGCTGAAGTAAAGGATATCAAACCTTCTGAACCAGTAGATGATATTCCTATTGATGTGCCTTTCACTATCATTGAAGATAAACCGATGTTTGACGCTTGCAAAAACGAGCCTAAAGACAGACAGTTTCAGTGCTTCAAAGAAAACTTGGATAAACACGTAAGCAAAAACTTCGTCTATCCACCTGCTGCTTTAGAGATGGGTATACAAGGAAAAGTGAATGTGAGTTTCCGTATTAATGTTGATGGTACTATCACTGTATTGGGTGTTCGTGGTACTGATAAACTATTGGAAGCTGAAGCAAAACGTATCATCGAAAAATTGCCTAAGCTTATCCCAGGTAAACAACGTGGTAAACCTACCCCAGTAACATTTGCTTACCCTATCAACTTTAAACTACAATCTTAATTTGCTTTAAAAATATAATACAATAAGCGCGCTTAAAACAAGTGCGCTTATTGTCGTTTTGTAAAATTAGTAGATTAGCAAATTTGTATGGAATCATCTAATAAAATAGGGGCAGGTTGCGCCTTGCTGGTGTCGTTTATCTCGGTATCGATTAGTTTATTCAATATTTTTCACAAAGAAACGTATACTGCCGAGCTAACCGATAGCAGTAGAATGTTTGCCTATCAGCCCCCAAAAGAAACACTACAGACCTTAACCTCGCTACAAGATAGTATACAAGACCCTGAAGTACAAAAAGCTATACCCTACCTATTAGTGACCGAAGCGCCTGCTTTCAGTGGTAAATGTGTGCAGGTAGCTGCCAAATACCAATGGACGTGCTTCAAAGAAAGTATGGACGATTTTATGAGGGAACATCTTAAGATTTCAGGCGATGTATGTGTAAAAGGGGCTATTCAGCTAACACTTTGTATTGGCACCGATGGGGTTGTGAGAGTGCCAAAAATGCAGCTGCCTACTGAGTATTTAACCGCTGAGGTACAGCGAGTTATTGCACAACTACCTGTGCTGCAACCTGCGCGCAAAGACGGTAAAATAGTGTCGGTGCTATACCGCTATAAATATGAAATAGGGAAATTGGAAAATTAGCCAATTTACAAATTTGCTAATTTGCTAATTAGTTTGTATCTTTGCCCTCTGAAAATCAAATAACGAATTGTTATGGAATATTTAGATTTTGAACAACCTATAAAAGAGTTAGAAGAACAAATGCAAAAGTGTATGCTCATTGGTGATGAAAGTGAAGTGGATATGAGCGATGCTTGCAAGAAAATAGAAAAAAAACTAAACCAAGTAAAGAAAGATATCTATGGTAATCTGACAGCGTGGCAGCGCGTGCAAATATCGCGTCACCTCGACCGTCCTTATACCTTGGACTATATCAAAGCCTTAGCAGGAGATACTTTCCTTGAGCTACACGGCGATCGTACCGTAAAAGACGATAAGGCGATGATAGGTGGTTTTGGTAAGATTGATGACCAGAGCTTTTTGTTTATAGGGCAACAAAAAGGAGTAAATACTAAGATGCGCCAGTATCGCAATTTTGGTATGGCAAACCCTGAGGGCTACCGCAAGGCTCTCCGCCTGATGAAGCAAGCAGAGAAGTTTAATATTCCGATAGTTTGTTTTGTTGATACTCCGGGTGCTTTCCCTGGTATAGAGGCTGAAGAGCGCGGACAAGGAGAAGCTATTGCTCGCAATCTTTTAGAGATGTCGCGATTAAAAGTGCCTACTATTGTATTTATCATAGGCGAAGGAGCTTCAGGAGGAGCTTTGGGTATAGGCATAGGCGATAGGGTATATATGTTAGAAAATACTTGGTACTCAGTAATTTCGCCAGAATCTTGTTCGTCTATTTTATGGCGTAGCTGGGAGTATAAAAAAGAGGCTGCTGAAGCGTTGAAACTTACTGCTCCTGATATGAAAAAGCTGAAACTCATTGATGAAATCATCAAAGAACCTATGGGAGGGGCGCATCACGACCGCGAAGCAATGTTTGTAACAGTGCGCAAAGTGATTTTAGCAGCTTATAAAGAACTTAAAAAACTCCCCGCTGATAGGTTAGTAGAGAAGCGTATGAATAAGTATCTAGATATGGGTGTTTATAAGGAGTAATTAGTCAATTTATGAAGTCGAATATTAAAGTAGTGACAGAAGGTTTTCGAGCTATAGGGCACGCAGCTATACAAATTAATGGAATTACGGTAGTTGCGGGTGAGAATAGCTCGGGGAAGAGTACAATTTCTAAATTGCTCTACGAACTTTTTAATACAGTTTCTAATTACGAGATATTGGTGAAAGAGAAACTGAAGGAAGAAATGAGAGATTTGTTTCAGTTTTTTAGAATACTTTCAGCTGATTTTAAAGGATTTGAGTATTTAAAAATTAGACAATTAAATATTGAATTTGTTTATAGTGATTTATCTTTGAGAGAAATAGAGGAACTCTTAATTAGTTTTTTGACTAAAATATATCAGAATGATGTGCAAAAATCATATAGATATGATAGTATAGTTGAAACTATATTGGGTAAAAAAATAGAAGACCATAGTAATGACCTAACTCTTTTAAAATCTTTTGTGAAAAATAAAATCAGTTCAGCAGAAGAAGCAATTAAAGATCGTTCTATAACCTTATTTAAACACGAACTTTCAAAAGTTTTTAGAAGTAATGTACTTCCTAAAGTTTTTGAAGTGTATGAAGAGAATGATCCTATAGTAGCCTTAAATAAAGATTCTCTCTCCATTCCTTTTTTAATAAAGAAAGCAATTTATATTGATACACCGATGTCTCTTTCTGTAGGAGGATACAATGAATATTGGCAAGGATTAGATAAATTACTAAGGAAAATAGAGACGGGAACTCAATATTCAAAAGAAATGTCTTCTCTGATTTCTAATAATATTAGAGGGGAAGCTGAGAATAATAATGATCTATTAGATAATGACTTTTCCTTTTATCGAGAAGATGGTGCTGTTTTTGACCTTGCAGAAGTTGCTACAGGTATTAAGGCTTTTTCTATCATTCAGTTATTGCTCAAAAACGGACATATAGATAATCGCACATTGCTAATTATAGATGAACCAGAAGCTCACCTACACCCCCAATGGATTGTAGAATACGCTCGTATGATCGTGCTTTTGCACAAGCATATAGGCGTGAAGTTCTTTTTGGCAAGCCATAATCCTGATATGGTAAGTGCTATCCGTTATATAGCTGAAAAGGAAGGTGTGTTGGATAATGTGAATTACTATTTGGCTGAAAAAGAAGAAGGAGAAACATATCTATATAATTATCGTTCATTAGGTGCTGAAATAGACCCCATTTTTGCTTCATTTAATATAGCTCTTGATAGAATTAACCAATATAGTTTACCATATAAAGATGATGAAATACAGTAAAGAAGAAACTTTAAAAACTTCTTTAGCTCAACAATTTAAGGGATGTGTTAAAGATTACAATATTATATTCAAAGATAATGATGACAATTTAGGTACAATACCTAACTATTTCACAGATGCAGAAGTTATAGATTTTGATTGTATAGAAAAAAAACTCTCAGGTTTACAACATAGAAATCCAGTAAGATCAGTAGATAGTATTTTTGTAATTTCGGATGATTCTTTAAATAGGGAAATTGTATTAGTAGAGTTACGTTTGAATTATACTAATATGGCTCATCTAAAAAGAGAAGAACTAGAAGAGAAAGTAAAAGAGACTATAAAAACATTAAAAAGTTTTGAAAATGTAAATATACATAGTGAATATTTTTTTGTGTTTCAACCTAATAGAACAGAAGAAGCAAGAAATAGGCTCAGCAGAATGAAGCCTAAAATCCCTACAACTTATATTTCAATGGATATCAATAGTCTTAAACAACGTTTCTTTGACTAACCATTTAAACATTAATTATTAAAAAAGATGTTATCAGAACAAGAAATCATTCGTAGAGAAAAACTAACCAAATTAAAAGAATTAGGGATAAATCCTTATCCTGCTCTACTATATCCTGTAAATACTACCTCTAAGGACATACTAACACATTATGAGGAAGGCAAGGAAGTTATCGTTGCTGGGCGATTAATGTCGCTACGTGTACAAGGAAAAGCATCATTTGCTACCTTACAAGATAGTGAAGGTAGTGTACAGCTTTACTTCAACCGTGATGAAATGTGTCCTGACGAGGATAAAACGCTTTATAATGAGGTATTTAAAAAACTTCTTGACTTAGGTGACTTTATAGGAGTAGAGGGGTATTTGTTTATCACTAAGATGGGTGAAAAGACAGTAATGGTTAAGAACTTTACTCTTCTTTCTAAAGTATTGCGCCCGCTGCCTATGCCTAAAGTAGATGCTGATGGCAAAGTGCACGATGCCTTTACTGACCCTGAGCAGCGCTATCGTATGCGTTATGTGGATTTGGTAGTAAACCCTCAAGTAAAAGAAGTGTTTATCAAGCGTACCAAGTTATTCAATGCTATGCGTCAGTTTTTTAATGAGGCAGGTTATTTGGAAGTAGAAACACCTGTACTACAAGCTATCCCAGGGGGAGCTAGTGCGCGTCCGTTTATCACTCACCACAATGCATTGGATATCCCACTCTATATGCGTATTGCTAATGAACTCTATTTAAAACGCCTTATTGTAGGAGGTTTTGATGGGGTGTATGAGTTTTCTAAGAACTTCCGCAATGAGGGAATGGATAGGACTCATAACCCAGAGTTTACTGCGATGGAAATCTATGTGGCTTATAAAGATTACCACTGGATGATGGATTTCACAGAGCGTTTGCTTGAGCATTGTGCTATAGCAGTAAATGGTACTACTAAAGCAACTTTTGGAGCTCACACAGTTGATTTTAAAGCACCTTACCCTCGTGTAACGATGACCGATGCTATTAAACAGTTTACCGGTTTTGACATTACAGGGAAAACAGAAGAAGAATTGAGAGTTTTTGCTCACTCTATCGGTATAGCGGTAGACGAGACAATGGGCAAAGGTAAGCTGATAGATGAGATATTTGGAGAGAAGTGCGAAGGTAACTTTATTCAGCCTACTTTTATCACTGATTATCCTAAAGAGATGTCGCCACTTACTAAAGAACACCGTGATAATCCTGATCTTACAGAGCGTTTTGAGTTAATGGTATGTGGTAAGGAGATTGCTAATGCTTACTCAGAACTGAATGACCCTATTGACCAGCGTGAGCGCTTTGAAGAACAATTGCGACTCTCAGAAAAAGGTGATGACGAGGCAATGTTTATTGATCAAGATTTCTTGCGCGCTCTTGAATATGGTATGCCACCTACCTCTGGTTTAGGAATTGGTATGGATAGATTGATTATGTTCCTTACAAACAATGAGAGTATACAAGAAGTGCTTTTCTTCCCGCAAATGCGCCCCGAAAAGAAAGGCGTAGAGCTATCAGAAGATGAAAAGGTAATCTTTGAACTACTAAAAACCTCAGAGAAATTGTTACTTGATGCGCTTAAAGAACAAGCAGCTCTTTCTAATAAGAAATGGGATAAGGCTATCAAAGGACTTACCAGCAAGAAAGTAGCAAAAGTGGCAAAAGAAGGAGAAGAGCTATTTGTAGAATTAGCTAAATAAGAATTTCAGTTATATAGTTATATAAAAAACTTTGCCAAAGGTTGTAGAAGACCTTTGGCAAAGTTTTTTTTGTTAATTGTAAATTTATTAATTGTTAATAGAAAGGTTATCTATTCGTTTTATAGAAACCAAAGAAAAGAATATAGCCATAACAAAGTATGAGTATAAAGAAAGCCATTCTGAACCCTACATAATCGGTGAAGAAGCCATAAAGAAGTGGTATGAAACCACCGCCAACAATCATAGTGCAGAGAATAGCAGAGGCTTGTGTTTTCATCTCTCCAAGCCCTTCACTACTCAATGCAAAAATAGTGGGAAACATAATAGAATTGAACAGTCCGATGAATAATAAACTCCACATAGATAACAGTCCATCGGCATTAATAGAGATGAGAATAAGTAGAATGACTATTGATGAGGAAAGCATTAGTACTTTGGCAGGAGCAAATACCTTAGTAAGATATGCCCCTATAAAACGCCCTATCATAGCATTCCCCCAATAGAAAGTTAAGAAGATAGCCACAATAGCCTTAGGGTCAGCTAAGGTAAGGTCAGAGCCTAGTACTTTGCCTAAGCCGATGAGTAAAGTACTCATAGTAGGACTCTCTAAAATTTCTTTTGCTATATTAATTTCTACAAAATAATTGACTGCAAAACTGCCTATCACTACTTCAGCCCCTACATATACAAAAATTCCTATTGCTCCTAATAGTAGAGAACTCTTCTTTAATAAATAGAGACAGCTTTCTTTGTTTATCTCTTCTTCAGCAGTTAAATTGACATAAGGCAGTTTGGTAACCGAGAAAATAAGGGCTAATATGATAGCTCCTAAGGCAATATAAAGAGAGGGAATCTGTATAGCTAATGCTTCCGTTTGAAAATAGATACTTCTATCTAAATAATCAAGGTGGTTGATTTCAGCAACGTTTTTTACCTCATCCTTTAGTAGATATACTGCGGCTGCTATAGGAGCAAATGTCGTTCCTAAAGCGTTGAAAGCCTGAGAGAAAGTAAGTCGGCTGGGGGTAGTGGTTTCACTGCCCAATACTGCTACATACGGATTGATTGCTACTTGCAAAAAAGTAATTCCGCTACCCAATACGAAAATAGCTACCATAAAAAGAGAGAAAGAGCGTTCGTCGGCAGCAGGATGAAAAAGCAACGCCCCTAAAGCAATAAGGGCTAAGCCCAAGATAATACCACGTTGATAGCCCGTTCTGGTAAGGATATATCCTGCGGGTATAGAAAATAATAGATAAGGCAAGAAAAAGAAGAATACTATCAGACCCGTATGGGTATAGTTGAGTCCGAATACATCGCGTAGGTGAGGTAATAGTAATTGGACGAGTACTGTTAGTCCGCCGAAGAGGAAAAACAGTATCGCTACAAATATAAAGGCTTTAGTACAGAGTTTCTTTTTACTCATTACAATATTAAGTATTAATGTTTTGGTTATCGTTCGTTACATACTCGGCGCTAACTTACCGACTTTTGTTCGTTACATACTCGGCTGCGCCAGCTCGCCGACTTTTGTTCGCTCATTGTTCGCTTATCCTTCGCTCATCGTTCGTTCATCGTTCGTTCATCGTTCGTTCATCTTTCATCATAAACTCTGTCAATTTCCCTTCAGTTAAAGAATGAAAAAAATGAGATAAGAGAAAAAATATGCTTTTCGTAAAGAATGATATAATTTTTTAAGCGTGCAAAGGTAAGGTTATATTTAAAAAATAGTTAAATTTTAACGTTTCATTTTTGTTGTATTTGTAACATTTTATTGTATATATCTGATATTCAGAAGTTATAAAATGTTATATTTTTTCGTTTTAACATTTCTGTTCAAAAGCAGAGAGGCGTTGAAAAAAAGTTTTTATAAAAAGTTTACGAAAAGTGTAGGTTATATAAAAAAAAGCAGTACCTTTGCGCTGACAAATAACGGATAACTAATTTGACTAAAACAATGAAAAACTGGTTTTTAAACGTAGCGATTTTCTTACTGACAACTGTGTTATATGCACAAAGCGGTGTAGTAACGGGCGAAATTATTGATGGTGAGGAGAAAGTGCCATTGATGGGAGCGGGCGTGCTGGTAAAAGGTACCGCGCACGGGGTTTCGACAGATATGGACGGTAAGTTCACCCTAACGGTAAGTGCCAATACAGGTACTATAGAGGTATCGTACTTAGGGTATGTAACTAAGTCCGTGCCTTATAAACTGACTAATGGGAAGGCACACTTAAGAGTGGTGCTTGAGAGCGATCAGCAATCACTTGGGGAAGTGGTAGTAACTGCTAAGAGTACCCTTATAGATATTGCTAAGGAACGCAAGACACCTGTGGCGGTATCGACTATTCAGGCGGCTGAGATAGTAGATAAACTCGGCACTCGTGAACTACCTGAGATACTAAACCGTACGCCTTCGGTATACGCTTCGAGAAGTGGAGGAGGCTTTGGAGACTCGAATATTAATGTGAGAGGTTTTGATAGTAAAAACGTAGCTGTAATGGTAAATGGTATGCCTGTGAATGATATGGAGGGTGGTACTGTTTATTTTAGTAACTGGTCTGGGCTATCGGATGTAACTTCGGCTATGCAAATACAGCGCGGACTTGGGGCTTCGAAAATAGCAATTGCTTCAGTAGGAGGTACGATTAACTTTATTACGCGTGCTTCGGATATGAGTGAAGGAGGTACTGCCTATGCAAGTTATGGTAGCAGTGGTGAATATAAGGGTTCGGTATCGTATAACACAGGTAAGAGTACCACAGGCTGGTCGGCATCGGTGTTGTTTAGCAAGAACTGGGGACGTAAATATGCTGATGGTACTAACTTTGATGCTTATAGTTATTATTTTGCGTTAGGATATGAGCCTTCTAAAAAACACAGTTTTCAGTTGATGTTTACAGGCGCTCCGCAATGGCACCATCAACGTTATTCTACTTCTATACAAAATTATCAACGCTATGGAGGTACGGCAGATGAGCCTAACAGACGTTATAACTCGGATTGGGGCTACTTAAATGGTGAGGAGTTTTCAACTAGAAGAAATGTGTATCACAAGCCTGTAGCGATGTTGAATTGGGATTGGCATATAACAGAAAGTACTTCTTTGAGTACGGTGCTTTACGCTTCAGTAGGTAGAGGTATGGGCTCAAGCAATGAGGGACAAGGTTCTGCTATTACTCCTAATGGTACTACTTATTCTTTGAAGAATGTAAATATTTCGTCAGTACGTACTGAAGATGGTCTTATAGACTTTGATAAAGTGGTACGCTATAACAAAGGGGAAACAGTAGAGGGATTAGCCCCAATGCAGTACCCAGGGGAAATAAATAGAGAGGGAGAAGTAACAGCTCCTAATGGACAGAAGTTTAGAGGAAGACAAGGTTTTGCGCGTGGCGGCTCAGTGAACTCGCACGACTGGTATGGAATTTTGACTAATCTTCAGCACCAAATTGATAAAAACTTCACATTTAATATGGGGTTAGATGCAAGATATTATTACGGATATCACCATAAGGTAATCACAGATTTGTTAGGTGGTAATTCGTACTACGATACTTCAAATAAAAATATAACTGCCCCTCGTAATCAGAATATTATAAATGCTGTAAAGCCTGCAGATATATCTTTTAATCCGTTTGCTAAAGTATCACCGGTAGAAGAACAAATAGGCTATAGTAATGATGGAGAGGTAAAATGGTTTGGATTATTCTCTCAATTTGAGTATTCAGATGATCATTTTTCAGCATTTGTACAAGGTTCTACTTCAATACAATCTTACCAACGTGTGGATAACTTTATGAAGCCAGGTACTTTGGCAGTAAGAGGTAATTCGGCTACTGCTATGAATACAAAAACAGGCTTTAAAAATATTGTGGGCTACAATATCAAAGGTGGGGTAAACTATAATATCAATGAACATCATAATGTATTTGCTAATATAGGTTATTACTCTAAACAACCTTTCTTTGACTCAGTTTATCCTAATTATAAAAACTTTTTGAACCCGTTGGTTACTAATGAAAAGATATTGGGAATGGAATTAGGGTATGGTTTTAAATGGGAATTTTTTAATGCTAATTTGAACCTATATCGCACTTCTTGGAAAGACCGCTTTTTGCGTAAACCTAATAACTTAAATTTAGGAGGAGGACGTGAAGTACGTGCTTTTGCTAATATACTAGGTATTGAGGAAATTCACCAAGGGGTGGAAGTAGAGGCTAACGCTAAGATCAATAAATATCTGAAAGTGAATGCGATGCTTTCGTTAGGAGATTGGTTTTACAAAGGAGATGCTACTGGTACGCTTATCAACGAAAACAGTAATCCGATAGACTTGCAAGGTAATGAAGTGCCAGCTGGAAGTGCCGCTCAAACAAAACTTTTCTTAGAAGATGTGAAAGTGGGAACTACGGCTCAGACAACTGCTGCTTTAGGTTTAATAGTATCGCCTATTGACAATCTGAAAATAGATATTGATTGGAGATATGTAGATAACTTATATGCAAATTTGAACGTTTCTTCATTTACTACTGAAGCGGCAGCTAAAAAAGGAGCGTTGAGATTGCCTGCTTATCACTTGTTTGACTTAGGGGCTTCTTATAAATGGCAACTTACTGAAAAACAACGTATTTCGCTTTTTGCACACGTATATAATTTGTTAGATACTTATTATATAAACGAGTCGTATGATAATATACACGCTACTGATAGAAGTATGACTTATAAGGGTATAGATGTAAATAACAGAGTATACTTTGGTGATGGTCGTACCTTTAGCTTTGGCGTACGCTATAACTTTTAATTAAATAAAAACAATAAAAAACATAAAAGGCTGCCGGGAAGGTGGCCTTTTTTTATTTGTCAATTATTTGCTATTTTTTTGTATCTTTGCACCTCATAATTCTAAAACATACTTTTTATGCTTATTAACTGTAAAAGACATTCTATATACGAAATCTTTGAAGCCTATATACATACTTTTGAAAATTATGAGCCTATAGACTTTGTTTTTGAACTTATCAACTATTTTAGACGGAAGAATAAAAATAAATCTATTCATATACAGGAACTTATAGATGAACTTAAGCACAACCCTGAACGTATTGCCTTCTTGAGGGAAAAACTGTATATGGTATTTGCTAACAAAAAGAAGGTGATTCTTTTTACTGATGCGGGGTTGCTGAATAGTGTGTCGTTTTTTAAAGAATTGCGGCGGCGTATAGGTCACCAATTGATACCTGACCAGCCTTCGCAAGATAGTATACAGTATGTGCTAAATCAGCTTTTTTATAAGCCTTCTGATGCTAAGTGGCTCTTGCGTATACCGATGGAAAATTGGAAGGAGCTATTGGATATATTAGGTGTAGAGACTTTTTATCAGAATGATGGAAAAACGACCTCGCAACAAATACTTTTGGCTATAATGATACTCTCGCAACGTATGGGAGGGCTGGCTTTGCAAACAGATGTATTGCGTATGGTGCCTGAATATGCGCATTTGAATAGTCCGTTTATAGCTCTTGATGATGAGTTGAACAATTTAGCACGGACATTAGCAAAAGAGGATAGACCTTATTTGTATATACAGGATCACGAGTTAGACTATAAGCAACTGAATATATTGGTAGGACAGTGTGAGGATTTTGTTAATAAAGCAGATGCTAATGCAGGGAAATACGGGGTTAATTTTAGTGTAAACCAGACACTTTTGCTTATACGGCAGCAGCTGAAACGTATAAAAAGGCTTTATAATTATCTTTTTATACAAAAAGATAGTGATATGCGCGAAAAAGCTATTGATTTTTATTTAGATATGGTGAAAACTAATTCTAAAAAGAACAATGTGCGCAAACTTATAGACGATAGTGTGTATAATATCACTTATGAAATCACTAATTATACGGGTAAGACAGGAGAACACTATATTACTTCTACTAAAGGGGAGTATTTTAAGATGCTTAAGACTGCCCTATGGGGTGGGGTGATAGTGGCTTTTATGTGTTTGATAAAGCTCTCCCTTTCTATGATTCCTGACCAAAGCGCTTTTTTGCGCGCCTTTAACTACAGTTTGAATTATGCCATAGGTTTTGTGATGATTTACCTTACGGGCTCTACTTTGGCTACTAAACAGCCTGCAATGACGGCATCGACTATTGCTAAGACGTTGGAAAACCTCAATGTAAATGATACCAAAGAAAAGTATAAGCAATATTCGGCATTTACAGCACTTTTTACGCGTTTGTTTCGCTCGCAGTTTATCGCTTTTGTGGGGAATGTATTTGGGGCGTTTCCGGTATCGATGTTGCTGATAATAGGGGTAAGTTCGTGGTTAGGCTATAATTTTGCGGCTAAGAAGAGTTATCACCTATTGGAAGATTTGAATATTTGGCATACGCCTGTGTTTTTGCATGCTTGTATTGCAGGGGTATTTCTGTTTTTATCGGGGATTATAGCGGGTAATGTAGCGAGTGTAAATAACTTCAATAATTTTTACTATAGGCTTTCAGAACACCCTTTTTTAAAAGGCTTTTTCGGCAAGGAACGTATGCAGCGTGTAGCTAACTGGATGCAACAGAAGTGGCCTTCGGTGGTTTCTAATATATGGTTTGGGGTATTTATGGGGAGTGCTTGGGTTGTTGGTGATTTTTTTAAGCTACCGATTGACATACGGCATATTACCTTTGCCAGTGGCAACTTAGCCTATGGGCTTTATGGGGTAGATTTTATTATTAGTTTTGAGAATATTATTTGGTGTATATTGGGGATTGGTATTATTGGCTTTGGCAATTTTATAGTGAGCTTTCTGCTCTCGCTTTGGATAGCCTTGCGTTCGCGCGAAGTACCTCTCTCAGAATTGAAGCACTTAGCAGGCTGTGTGTGGCGTGCATTTAGAGCCCAACCTCGTGCTTTCTTTTTACCAGTGAAAGAGAAAAGTGAATAATAAATAAAAAAAGAGAGACGCTATATGGTAGCGTCTCTCTTTTTGTTTTTTGATATCTTATTTATTATGCTCTTGTAAGTAGGCTTTTCGTACTTTTTTGAAGAGCTCAGATGAGTATACAAAGTCGGTTACAGCTTCGTTATCCGTTTGGAAGATATTATCCTTAGAGCCTTCCCATTCTTTGTATCCATTTTTAAGAAATACTATTTTAGCCCCTATTTCCATCACAGAGTTCATATCGTGGGTGTTGATGACAGTAGTGATGTTAAACTCTTCGGTAATCTCTTGTATGAGGTTATCTATCACGATAGAGGTTTTGGGGTCAAGGCCAGAGTTAGGTTCATCGCAGAATAGGTAGTTAGGCTGATTGACAATAGCGCGTGCAATGGCTACCCGTTTTTGCATACCTCCAGAGATTTCTGATGGTAACTTATTCTCTGCATTTACTAAGTTCACACGGCTAAGCACTGTATTGGCACGCTCACGTATTTCTTCAAGGGTATGCTTAGAGAACATTTTTAAGGGGAACATCACGTTTTCGAGTACAGTCATCGAGTCGAACAGAGCACTGCCTTGGAATACCATTCCCATTTTCTGGCGTAGGGCTACTTGCTCTTTGCGCTTCATATCGGCGTACTTCACACCATCGTAGATAATGTCACCACTATCAGGGGTAAAAAGCCCTAATAGTGACTTGAGAAATACAGTTTTACCCGAACCACTCTGCCCGATAATGAGGTTTGTTTTACCTTTCTCGAATGTAGTAGAAATACCTTTGAGCACCTCTACACCATTAAAAGATTTACGTAAATTTTCTACTTGTATCATACTTCAGCTGAAGAAACGACTGCTTCTTTGTTAATTTTCTTTACTAACCCTTGTAGTACTTTACCTGGACCTACTTCTATGAATGCTGAAGCACCATCTGCTATCATTTGCTGCACACTTTGTGTCCATTTTACGGGTGCAGTAAGCTGATTGATAAGGTTCTTTTTGATGTCGGCTTCGCAGGTAACTGCGGTAGTGGTAACGTTTTGATATACTGGGCAAAGAGGCTTGCTAAAGTGTGTTTGCTCAATAGCGGCTGCTAATTCTTCTTCAGCAGGCTTCATCAGTATAGAGTGGAAAGCACCACCTACAGGTAGAATGAGTGCGCGTTTAGCTCCTGCTTCTTTCATTTTCTCGCAAGCCGCTTCTACAGCTTTTAGTTCGCCTGAAATTACTAACTGACCTGGGCAGTTATAGTTAGCAGGGGTTACGATACCTTCTACTGAGGCGCATAACTCTTCTACTTTGCTATCTTCTAAACCCAATACAGCTGCCATAGTGCCAAGCTGTAGTTCGCAGGCCTTTTGCATTGCAGCAGCGCGTTTGGCTACTAATTGTAGTCCATCTTCAAAGGTTAGCGTGCCATTAGCTACTAAGGCAGAGAACTCACCTAATGAGTGCCCAGCAACCATCTGTGGGGCAAAGTCTTTGCCTAAAACCTTGCTTAGAATAACTGAGTGCAAGAAGATAGCAGGTTGGGTTACTTTTGTTTGTTTTAGTCCTTCATCAGTACCGGCAAACATTTCTTCGGTAATAGCAAATCCTAATATACCATTAGCGGCTTCAAAAAGAGCTTTTGCTTCTGCTGATTTTTCGTATAGGTCGAGCCCCATTCCTACGAATTGTGCTCCTTGACCAGGAAAGATATATGCTTTCATTGCTTTATTTTTTTATAAGTTTATACATTCTGTTAAAATATCTTTAGCTACAGCTTCTTTGCTTTTTAAAGGGAATTCTTGTAGCTTTTCAGGGGTAATAAAAGTTATTTTGTTAGTGTCTGTACCAAAACCAGCCCCTTTATCGCGCAAAGAGTTAAGCACTATACCATCTAAGTGCTTCTTTTGTAGCTTAGTACGTGCGTTTTCTATCTCATTTTCTGTTTCTAAGGCAAAGCCAATTAGCTTTTGCGTAGTTTTTAGCTTCCCTAATGAAGCTAATATATCAACCGTAGGGATTAAGTTTAGACTAAAGTTATTGCCTTTTTTCTTTATTTTTTCAGGGGCTACTACTTCTGGAGTATAGTCAGCTACAGCAGCAGCAAGTATAGCGATATCACAACTGCTAAATCTTTCTACAGCAGCTTCATACATCTGTTTAGCACTTATTACTCTGCAAAGATGTATATGGCTATTGATATTCTTTTCAGCTGAAGGGCCTAGTACTAAATGCACTTCTGCTCCTTGCTTGGCTGCCTCATTGGCTAAAGCGATACCCATTTTGCCTGTTGAAAAGTTGCCTACGAAGCGCACAGGGTCTATTGCCTCATAAGTAGGGCCAGCTGTTATCAGTACTTTTTTGCCTTTCAGAGGTTGTGTTGTGCTGAAATTATCTTCTATCTCTCTAACAATATCCTCAGGCTCTGCCATTCGTCCTTGTCCTACTAATCCACTTGCCAGCTCGCCATAAGCAGCTGCAATAATATGGCAACCAAAGGATTGCAGTTGAGCTAAGTTATGTGTTACGGTAGGGTGGGCATACATATCTAAGTCCATAGCAGGAGCAACCCATACAGGTACTTTGGCCGAAAGGTAAGTAGCTAAAAGCAAGTTGTCGCATTGCCCATAAGCCATTTTAGCAATAGTATTAGCTGTGGCAGGGGCTATCAGCATAAGGTCAGCCCATTCAGCCAAAGCTACGTGGCTGTTCCAATCGCCTTCAGTAGTCGCAAATGTGCTAAGTACAGGGTTTTTAGATAGGGTACTGAGTGTCAGTGGGGTGACGAACTCTTTTGCTTTTTCGGTAAGTATGACCCTCACGGTATGTCCTTTTTTTACGAATAGCCGTACTAGTTGAGGGGCTTTATAAGCAGCGATACCGCCCGTGATACCTAAGAGTATGTTCATCAGCTAAAAAGTTTTAGGTAAAAAAGGCTTCGAACAGCAAGCCCCAAAAGCTCACAGCCCAAAGCCCTATATTAAACAAACTGTAATATAAAAGTATTTTTAGAATTATTCTGTTTCACGAAAATATACTTTCCCTTCTAACCATTCTTTTACTGCTATAGCTTGTGGTTTAGGCAGGCGTTCGTAGAAGCGAGATACTTCTATTTGTTCTTTGTTTTCAAAGATTTCTTCAAGATTGTCATTATTAGTAGCAAAAGCCTCCAACTTCTCTACCAATTCCTTCTTTATTTCGGCATTTATTTGGGTAGCACGTTTAGCAATAATAGAAATAGCCTCATAAATATTGTTAGTAGGGGCTTCTATTGCTGCTTTGTTATACGTTACAGTGGTTGTTGGCGCGTCTATTCTTTTAAAATCCATAATGAATAATTATTTTTGAGATGTAAAACTTTTCAATGATGTATTGATTTTTTTCAGCATATTATCAGCTTCTTTCTTGTATTTCGTTTCTGGGAAAGCGAGAAGAAGCGTGTCGTAGGCTTCTTTAGCAGTGTCTAAACGTTCTTTTTGCTTGCTTTCTACACTGTTGATAGCCCACTCGTATGCTGAATGCAACCGTGTGTAGAGCGCATCCTCTCTAAACACACTACCGGGGTTATTAGCCAAGAAGTTGTCTAACGACTTCATAGCTGCCTGATAATCACGGATAAGGTCATACTGCTTAGCTATTTCAAATTCTTTTTTCTGTAGCTGAGTCAGTAGATTTAAAATCAACTCATTAGCCTCTTTAGCATAGTCAGAATCGCTGTATCTATCCATAAAGTATTGCAGCTTTTCTAATGCCTGATAGGTGTAGGTCTGATCTACGCTATAGGTAGGTACCTGCATGTATAGCGATTTAGCCTCTAAAAAAGCTGCTTCTACTGCCTTAGCGCTGCGAGGGTATATCTTCTGCAATCGCTCAAAAGGGTAAGTAGCCAAGCTGTATTGCTTCATTTGATAGTAGGCATCGCCCTGCAGAAAATAAAGACGCTCTCCTTGGGGTTTCCCGGAGTATTCTGAGGCTATTTGCTCAAAAAGTTTTACAGCTTTTCGGTATTTCTTAGCCTTGTATTGCTTCTCAGCTTCTGCGTATTTCACACTCGAATCGGTTGATTTTAAGGCTTTTTGGTATTCCCCACAAGAGGTAAGACCAAAGCCCAACAGCCCGATGATGATATATTTTCTTATTAACATTCGGCAAAAGTAAATAGTTTTTTTGAGATAACCAAAATTATGTGAGCATTCCTCCATCTACATTTAGCACTTGACCTGTAATGTAAGCCGACATATCAGAGGCTAAAAACACACAAGCATTAGCTACATCTTCAGGTTGTCCACCGCGTTTTAGAGGAATACTATCGCGCCAGCTTTGTACCACTTTCTCGTCTAATACAGCAGTCATTTCAGTTTCTATAAACCCTGGTGCTATAGCGTTGCAGCGAATGTTGCGAGACCCTAATTCAAGGGCGATAGACTTAGTAAAGCCTATAATACCAGCCTTAGAGGCAGCATAGTTGCTTTGTCCTGCATTTCCTTTTACGCCTACCACGCTACTCATATTGATAATTGAGCCTTTGCGTTGTTTAAGCATAAAGCGTTGCACTGCTTTGGTCATATTAAACACCGATTTAAGGTTTACTTCTATCACTTTGTCGAAGTCCTCTTCGCTGATGCGCATCAGTAGGTTATCTTTAGTGATACCAGCATTGTTTACCAATATATCTACCCCACCAAATTCGGCTACTACAGCATCAACAAATTCTTGCGATTGAGCAAAGTTAGAGGCATCACTCTGATAACCTTTTACTTTTACTCCTTGTGCGCTTAGTTTTTCTTCTAATTCCTTAGCAGCTTTAGCTGATGAACTGTATGAAAAAGCTATATTAGCTCCGTGTGCCGCAAATACTTCAGCTATACCACGCCCGATACCTCTGCTGGCACCTGTGATGATAGCTGTTTTTCCTTCTAATAATTTCATATAAGTATAAATTCTAAATTCTTAATCGTTTTTATCCTCCTACTCGCTTCACTTTGAATCCTTTTTCTTTCAGCAAAGCCATTATCTTATCGCGGTAGTCTCCTTGTATAAGTATAGTGTCATTTTTCACTGCTCCTCCTACACCTAATTGGGTTTTGAGCTCTTTGGCGAGTATCTTAAAATCGCTGTCAGCACCATTGTAGCCTTCTATCACCGTTATGGGTTTGCCATTGCGCTTTTCGTACTTACATACCAACGGCTCGTCTTGCATCCACACATTAGGGCGCACTTCTTCAGGCACTTCCTCCTCCTGATGGTCAGGAAAAAGCATTTTTAGCTGACTTCTTAAATCCATTTCAAAAATCCTAATTGCGAACCTTACTGTAGTTTACTTCTATTTTTACCTCTTTTATTACGGTGCTCAGAGGTGTCACCACAGCACTTTCAGTAGTTTTTCCTTTCTGACTACCTGTTAGGTAATTCTTTACAGTACTGTTTTTTACGTTTGAAATTACGGCAATACCCAGCGGTACATTAGTAGTATTGCCATTCACTATGTTCAATAAGTGATTAGTGATGCGCAGGCGATAGTATACCCCTTTGCCATTCACTTTATGTAGAGGTACTAAATGTACTAAGTGCGAGTAAGCAGCGGTCTGTGCGTTAGCAGTAGGGTCATAGCCATAGTCAGCTAGCGCTGCCCCTGTGTTGGCATTGTATATATACAAACGTTCAGGTTCTTTTTGGTAGGTAACCGATTGGTCTACATATAGTAGTATGCTCGCATCGGTTATCATCAGCTTTTGGTTTTTGATAGTATTAATATCAGCATCAGCTATTTTTAGAGTAGCTCCGTGTCCTAAAGCCCCACTGAGGTAAATCTTGCTACTATCGGTGGTAGCCCCTCCATTTTGGCTAAAAAGGTTCATCGTGATGCCACTTATGGGCAACTCAAAACGCTTCTTAAGTGTCTTATTATTAGAGGTATAGCTATAATTTATTTCTATTTTAGCAGCCGAGGTGTTGAGCATCATCATCAAGTCATTGCTGAAGTCTGAAGCACTGATAACTAACCCTTTGAAGTGTTGCTTAAAGTCATTGAGGTTAGAGAGCACAGCAGCACCTTCTTGGCTGATAATTTTGCTCTGAAAGAAACTTGCACTCAACGGAATGCGCAACCCTGGTGCCAATACATCTTGTACTTTTTTTGATTCGTCTTCAGTAGTTTTAGGGTCGTCAAACTGATAGCGCACCACTGCCTTATTGGTTAGGGAGTAAGTAGCACCAGTAGCCGAAGCAACAGAAGCTCCTATATGAGCATTTATAGCACTGTCGTTGCTGTAGTACTCTTTAGCGTTAAGGTTAGTCCCTATGTCGCTTAAGTAATAGTTAAGCTCTTTTACATCTATTTTGAACTGCACTGCTTTGTTGCCGTAGATAGAGTCCAGAGTGTATTCAGCATTCTGGGTGTAGGTAGGCTTTTGCAAGCTGCTAAGAGGGTTAAAGAATGGAATATAGAGGTATGCCTCAGTTACTGTTTCATTCTCTTGCTTGTTGTTTTTGTTTTCATTGGCTTGCGATTGCTCTCCAAATACAGGATTTACAGACGAAAGCCCTACTTGGGCTACTATGGTAGCCGATAAGGTGCCAAAAGGAACTTGGGTGTACTGCCCTAAAAGGTAGCCGCCAAGGCCATTAGTTTGCACAGCCTCTGCAGTAGTTTGCGATACTGTAAAGGTAGGAGTGAGTACTGAAGTAGAGAAATTAGGGTTTTTCAGTAAAGCTCCGTCTATTTCGTTAAACGAATTGTCTGAACAAGCCGTAAAAAGAGGGAGCAATGAGGCAAAAAATACTATTTTAAGAGGGTTCTTCATTCTATATAGCTTATTTCTTTAATATTTTTTCATAAAATTGGTGATAAGACTCTTGGAAAGTCTCTTTATCACTGTTGTAGAGTACCGGTTTTCTGAGGTTTTTCAGATAAGTGCGAAACTCTTCAGGTATTTTATCTTCTTCACTTACCACTATCACCCCGTCAGAGTATTTTACTGCTATACGCATTAGGTTGTGATAAGTAGGATTTTTAAGCGGGTCTACTGTCTTTTTGCTTATCCCGTCAAAAGCCACTTTATTGATAAGTCCATTGTTTATAGTCCCCTCAAAATCAGGGTCAGTTACCGAGGTGATAATTTTGCTTTCAGAGAAAATAGGCTCATCTTTATAATAGCTTCGCAAGTATAGCGGTAGGAGGGTAGATACCCAGCCGTGTATGTGGATAATGTCGGGCAACCAATTGAGTTTCTTTACAGTTTCTACAATACCTTTAGCAAAGAAAATGCAGCGTTCGTCATTATCAGGATACATATTGTTTTGTTCGTCAAATAGTGTGCCAGAGCGATGAAAATACTCATCATTATCTATAAAATACACCTGAATACGCTCTTTAGGAATAGAGGCTACTTTGATAATGAGGGGCACATCTATATCATTGATAACGATATTGATACCCGAAAGCCGAATCACTTCGTGCAATTGGTGTCGTCTCTCATTGATGTTGCCAAATTTAGGCATAAAAATCCGTATCTGTCCGCCATTGGCATTTACCATCCTCGGTGCTTCAAACGACATATTAGCTAACTCACTATAAGGCGAATAAGGCAATACCTCTGATGATACGTACAGTACTTTTTTATCTCTCATAAAAAGGATATTGAAAAATTGATATAACGCTTAGAAAGCACAAAAGTACAAAAAAATATGGACATATCCATAAAAAATATATAAGTTTGCACCCAAAAAAGATTTATAACGATGATTTACAACGAACAAAAGGTGCTTCATAACGCCTTGCAAAGTCTTAAAAATCAGGGGAAAACCATAGGGTTAGTACCCACAATGGGTGCCTTGCACGCAGGGCATTTATCATTGGTGAAAAAAGCAAAAGAAGAGAACGATATAGTGGTGGTAAGTATCTTCGTAAACCCCACTCAGTTCAACAATCCCACCGACTTAGAAAAATATCCACGCACTTTAGAAGCTGATGCGCAATTGCTATATGATTTCAGTCCCGAGATACTTATTTATGCCCCTTCAGTAGCCGATGTATATGGAGATGAGGCAGCCGCACAGCATTTTGATTTCGGAATACTTGATAAAGTGATGGAAGGCCCCTCACGTCCTGGGCATTTTGACGGCGTGGGGACTATAGTAAAGAAGCTATTTGAGATAGTAACTCCTGATAGAGCGTATTTTGGCGAAAAGGACTACCAGCAGCTACTTATTATTGAGCGAATGGTAGCACAAACAGGCTTACCAGTTACGGTAGTACCTTGTCCTATAGTGCGCAATGCAGAGGGCTTGGCACTAAGTTCGCGCAATGCACTACTTTCTGAGGCTATGCGTCAGCGAGCTACTTTCATCTATCGAACCCTACAGCAAGCCAAAGAGCGTTTTGCTACCCATAGCCCTGCGGAAGTAACCGATTGGGTAACGCAAGTATTTGCTAACGAACCCGATTTTCAGTTAGAGTATTTCACTATTACCGATGCGCATACCCTTCAGCCCATCACTGATAAAGAAGCCGGTAAAGATTACCGTGCTTTTATAGTAGTACACGCTGAAGGAGTTAGACTAATTGATAATATCTCAATGAACTAATTAACAAAAAAGATTGCCAAAGTTCTAAACTTTGGCAATCTTTTTTTATACAAATCGGCAAATCGACAAATTGACAAATTGACAAATTAGCTAATCAGCCAATAGTTTGGTTATGATAAACACATTTTCCTTCTCCACACCTATAACTTCGTGTTCAACGGCAGCAGGTATTTGGTAGGTATCAAGGTCTTTGAGTACGATTTCTTGTCCATAGATCATAAAGCGCACCGTTCCTTTTACCATTATGAGGGTAGCAGGTACATCAGTAGTATGTTTTTTCAGTATGGCACCTTCGCCCAAAGCAACCGCTACTTGGCGTACGCTTTTACCGTCTTTTACAAAATAGGTAGTCTGTTTATCGTTGCGAAACTCCAATTTATCAGCTAAATTCACCTTTTGTAAGGCAATGACTTGTGTTACACCACCGCCATTAACAGCCGTGATGCCGTGTTTTTTTAGTATAGCTTCCGCTTTGCCAGAGCGTCTGCCAGAGCGACAAAACAGCACTATATTCTCCTTGTCTTTAAGGTTAGTCCACTGCTGTTCAAGTTGCTCAAGAGGGATATTAATAGCTCCTTCAGCCGAGCCTTTCCCAAATTCTTCAGCAGTACGAACATCTACGAGAACTACATTTTTAGCATTAATACGCTCGCTAAGCGTTTGGGCATTTGCCGATACTATCAAAAGCAAAAACGCCCATAAAGTAATGGAATATTTCATAGTTAATTTATTAGCAAATTGCACAAGCATACTCTTCAACAGGTTGTTCTGTTATAGTATATTGTTTTTTAGAGCGCTTTATTTCAATATTTCTACAGTCTAAATTGTATTGAGATTGTAGATGTAGCCAAAACGAAGCAGGTATACACAATTCTCTTTCTAAGAGAGAGGCTGTATCTACCGTTATACTTCTTTTGCCACTGATAAGTTCATCTAAGTAAGATGATTCCACTCCCAAAAGAGAGGCAAATGTTTGTAGAGAGATATTGCGAGCTTCTATTTCGTCTTTTATTACCTCCCCAGGGTGAGTAGCTATAAAGGGAATTAATTTATTTGTGGTCATATCATTGTTTTTTATTGATAATGATTATTAAGTTCGATTATAGAGCAAATGGTAATAGTATTAGGAGGATTTTCTACTATAGAACTTATAAATTCTATTCGGTATTTGTCATTTACCCTTACTGATTCTATTCCTTTCTTATCTCCTTTAAGTTTTTCGTAATTCAAGCTGTTAAAAAGAAATAGTGTCTCTATTTTTTCAGCAGCCTTTAGTATATCTATTGTTTTAATAAATCGTTTTACTATATCTTTCTGAAGCGTTTTATATTTTTTATGTTTAGTTTTTCCTTCTTCATATAATTCTTTCAGACAGTCTTCTCGAAAAATAATTTCCATAAATTGATTGATTTTATTTTATAGGGTTGATTTATTGCTTTTTAGATTCTAACGACTAACCACTAACGGCTAATTCTCTGTATATAAAGGTCTTTGTTTATTGCTTCTAAAATAAACAATGTAAATAAACTCTTCTTTTACTTGATAGTAAAGAGCAAACTTACCTTTAAAAAAAGAACGTTTATACAAGCCTAAAGATTCAATATATTGTGCTAGAAAGTAAGGAGAATCTTTAATTTCCTCTTTAACTTTCTCTACTTCATCAATTATTTTATTAGAATAGCTGTAAGATTTATTATGGTGAACCCAATATTCTAATGTCTCATCATAACTTTCTAATGCTTCATCAGACCATTTGATGTTCATAGTGGTACTTTTTACGGATTATTCTCTCTACTTCATCATCGTCAATCACCATACCTAATGCTATTTGGGCTTTAGATTTTTCTATGCGTCTAAGCTCTTCAGCACTAAGTCCGTCGTAAAGCAGTACCTCCTCTGGAGTATAACTATAAACTGCCTGAGGTTCAGCTACTTCATTAGCCACCTCGTTATTAGTATATTCTTTCATTAGTCGTTAGTTGTTAGTCGTTAGTTGTTAGAAAGAGTTGCTCACTAACAACTAATCATAAGAAATTCTTCAGGAGTTACTACTGAAATATCATCTACTAAAAAGTCTTTTACATTACGTGTTATCATAATGCGTATATTGTTTTCTTTGGCAGTAAAATACTGATACCCATCTTCTATATCCTTGAAATTAGAATGGAGGGTATTTTCAATAAATACTTTCATTTATGTGTTTACTATGTTTTTCTAAAATATGTAGATAATACTCTTTTTTCCAATCTTCATCATCAGAATCTTTTATTTTCTGAACAAGCTCTTCTTGAGTACCTAATATTCCTGAAAGTCTTTTCACAAATGGTACAATTTCAATATCTTCACTCTCCTCATTACTGCCAATTCCATATCTCTGTCTTGCTTCTTTATGAATATCAGCACTTTTGATGCTAAGTCCATCGTAAAGCAGTACCTCCTCTGGAGCATAGCCATAAGCTATCTCTGGTTCAGCTACTTCATTAGCAACCTCGTTATTAGTATATTCTTTCATTAGTTGTTAGTCGTTAGTTGTTAGTCGTTAGTTGTTAGTCGTTAGTTGTTAGTCGTTAGCAAGGGCAATCGCCAAATTGACAAATCGACAAATCGTCCAATCAATTCGCTAATTCCTTCATTTCTTCTAAAAATCGTTGGGCGAGAGCATCAGCTTCTTCCTGACTTTTAGCCTCGGTATAGATACGGATAATAGGCTCAGTATTCGATTTTCGCAAGTGTACCCAACTGTTAGCAAAGTCAATCTTTACCCCATCTATGGTAGTGATAGGTTCGTGGGCATAACGCTCTTTTACAGCAGACAATACCTTATCAGGATTCAAACCTGCTGATAGTTCTATTTTGTTCTTACTCATATAGTAAGCCGGATAGCTTTTGCGCAGCGCACTTACACTGATATTCTTATCAGTTAGCAGCGATAAGAAGAGCGCCACCCCTACCAGAGCATCGCGTCCGTAGTGCAACTCAGGGAAGATAATGCCCCCATTGCCTTCGCCCCCTATGATGGCGTTCACTTCCTTCATTTTAGCTACCACATTCACCTCGCCTACGGCAGAGGCTGCGTATTGCACCCCGTGTTTTTTGGCGATGTCGCGCAAAGCTCGCGATGATGATAAGTTCGATACTACATTACCTTTATTTTTACTCAAAATATAGTCAGCGCAAGCCACTAAAGTATATTCTTCGCCAAACATCTCACCTTTTTCAGTGATGAAAGCCAAGCGGTCTACATCGGGGTCTACTACTATACCAAAGTCAGCTTCTTTAGCTACCACTTCAGCACAGATGTCGCCCAAATGCTCTTTTAGCGGTTCAGGGTTGTGAGGGAAGTGTCCATTAGGTTCGCAGTACAGCGGCAACACCTCTGCGCCCAAACGTTCTAAGAGCTGAGGGATAGCAATACCCCCTGTAGAATTGACAGCATCTACTACCACCCTAAAGTGGCGTTGGCGTATTGCCTCGATAGTAGCCAAAGGCAGCAGCGATAGAGCGGCGTCTATATGTCGTTGTATATAAGTATCGTTATGCGATAGAGTGCCTAGTGCATCTACTTCAGCAAAAACAGCGCTGTTATCAGCGGCTATGCGTAAGATTTCCTCGCCCTCTTGAGCGTTAAGAAATTCACCTTGGTTATTAAGAAGTTTAAGAGCGTTCCATTGTTTAGGATTGTGACTTGCCGTCAGAATAATACCCCCGTCAGCTTGTTCCATTGTTACGGTCACCTCTACGGTAGGCGTAGTGCTAAGTCCCAAATCAACTACATCTATCCCTAGTCCGATGAGGGTATATTGCACGAGGTTTTGCACCATTTCACCTGATAGACGAGCGTCGCGTCCCACTACCACTTTTATGCGAGTTTTATGTACGTGGTTTTTAAGCCAGAAGCCATAGGCAGCCGCAAATTTCACGGCATCAATAGGGGTTAGATTTTCGTCGGGTACCCCCCCGATAGTACCGCGAATACCTGAAATAGATTTTATTAAAGCCATAGTTTAATTAACGATTGTTATTAATATATTGCAAATATACGAATTATTAACAAATTAACAAGTTCTAAAAAATAGATTTTTTTCTGTTACCATTTACCTTATACAGACAATATAGGAAAGATAGAGGAAGAGCGAACAATGAGCGAACAATGAGCGAAGGATAAGCGAACAATAAGACAATATATCCTAATCTCCCAGCCCTCCCAAATCATCTCATCGGCAAATCATCTCATTGACAAATCATCTCATTGGCAAATTGGCAAATCGTCAAATTGGCTAATTTACCAATTATTTTGTATCTTTGCCGCAAAATCTTATTCGTATGATAAAACTAATAGTCTCGGATATTGACGGCACTCTTGTCAATAGTCAAAAAGAAATACCACATCTTTTTTGGAAAGTGTTTGAACAAGTACATCAAAAAGGAATCCTCTTTTGTGTAGCCAGTGGGCGACAAATTCAGAGTTTGTATGAGCTGTTTGCACCTATTAAGCACCTTATCGCTTTTGCTCCTGACAACGGGGCTTCGCTCATTTATCAAGGGCGTACCCTCTTCGAGCGCACAATGGACTTCGCTTCTTACTTGCCTATATTGCGCACTTGTGCCCAAATAAACCGCATAGGGGTAGCTCTCTGTGGCAAAAAAAGTGCTTATATAAAAACTAATAGTGAGTGGATTTTTAACGAGATAGCACGTCATTACCCAGCTCATACACAAGTAACTGATTTTGCTAATATAGACGATGAGATTTTTAAAATCACTATCTGCGATGAGGGTATCTCTCGCCTCAATTCTTATCCGTATTTGCGGCAATATAGCAAAGATTTCAACGTAGTGGTGTCGGGCGAAATATGGTTAGATATCACCCGTAAAGATGTGAATAAAGGCGATGCTATCAGTCATTTGCAGGCACATTTGGGTATTACTCCAGATGAAACAATGGTTTTTGGCGATCATCTAAATGATGTAGAAATGATACAATGTGCCACTCACAGCTATGCGATGAAAAATGCTCAAGATGAGCTTAAAGCTCTGGCTGCCCACGTTACCGAATACGACAATAATGAAGCCGGTGTAGTGCGAACCATTCAAAAAGTAATTCAAAATTTATAATTTATTAAAATGGATAATAAAACAATCTTTACAGAAACCTATAAAGTGCGTAGCACACAGGTAAACCTCAATAATCAATTAGGACTTTATGGCGTACTCGGTATGCTACAAGATATAGCAGCCGAACACGCTTCATACCTCGGTTTTGGTTACCGTCAACTCATACAGAAAGGCTTTTTCTGGGCATTGGTGCAACAAAAACTCAAAATGACCCGTTGGCCAGAGTGGAATGAGCAAATTACAGTACATACCTGGTCGCTACCTATACAAGGAGTATATGCTTTCCGCGAATTCGAACTTTACTGCAAAGGCGAGAAAATAGGCGAGAGTGCCAGCACTTGGATAACAATGGACATACAGTCGCGTCGCCCTATTGAGCTAACCGACCAGCAAGAAATATTCTTTCCTCGCACAGACGGCGGACTCTCGTTTCGTACAGAACGCATCACCTTACCTACCGAAATGCAGTTAATAAAAGAGTTCCCTGTGCGCGTCAGCGATTTAGATATGAACTCCCACGTAAACAATGTGAAATACACCCAATGGGCACTCGATATGATGACAGAGCGCAATCACCGTGAGTTTGTTATCAAAGAGTATAGTATCAATTTCCTATCAGAAACCTTTATGGGCGATGTGATGCAAGGTTTTAAGAGCAAAGGGCGATATTTAGATGAAGCTCATAATGCAGTAGAAACTTACCACTATGCTCAAAAGATAGGAGGAGCCAAACCCGCCTTTATATCACATTGGATTGCAGAGAGAATATAATTTTGTTTCTTGTTTTTTCCTTATATTATAAGGACTGTTAAGTTTTTAACAAAATAAATCACAAAAAAGCTTCTAAAATATTTGTTTATTTTTCTTTTTTATTGCATCTTTGCTGCATGAAAAACCAATAGAAAGTTTTAGAAGTATGGAACGAAAAATCTTCTTACTGCTAATGTTAGTGTGGGGTTTTAGCCCTGTGCTCTTAGCGCAAAACAAACAAATTTCCGGTATAGTAACCGATGAAACAGGCTCGCCTCTACCAGGGGTGAGTGTACAAGTGAAAGCCACTACACACGGTATTGCTACCGATATGGACGGTAAATACGCCATAGAGGCAGCACAAGGCAGTGTATTGGTATTTAGTTCAGTAGGCTATGCTACCCAAGAGAGAACTGTAGGGGCAGCAAAGGTGCAAAAGCTTAACGTAACGTTAAAAGAAGACACCCAGCAGCTTACTGAAGTAGTAGTAGTAGGGTATGGTACTCAGAAGAAGGAAAATCTGACGGGAGCCGTGGCGGCAGTAGACACTAAAAAACTAGCAAGTCGTCCCTCGTCTAATATTGCTAAATCTCTTCAAGGAGCAGTAGCAGGAGTTACCATTATCTCTCGCCCAGGAGGTACCTCATTAAACATTCGCGGACGTGGTAATTTAGGAGCTTCAGACCCACTGTACATAGTAGATGGTATAGAGGTAAATAGTAACTTCTTTAATACAATGGATCCTAATACTATTGAGAATATTTCTTTCCTCAAAGATGCTTCATCAGCAGCTATTTATGGAGCTAAAGCAGCTTATGGAGTAGTGTTAGTAACCACTAAAGCAGCTAAGGCAGGGGTAATGCAGATTAGTTATGATGGTTCTACAGGGGTACAAATGCCTACTTATTTACCTAAAGTGGTAAATTCTGCCGAGTATGCTGAAATGTATAGAACAGCTGAGCGCAATTCAGGAGTATTAGAAAACAATCTTACTTTTAACGATGAAATGATACGTAAATATCGTGATGGCTCTGACCCTGACTATTATCCTAATACTAACTGGTTCGACCTAATCGTTCGTAAGCAAAGTTTTATAACTAAGCATAACATACAGTTTTCAGGAGGTATAGAGAAATTTAAATACCTATTAAGTGGAGGATTTCTTAGAGAAGAAGGTATCTCAAGAGGTAGTGCAACTGATCGCTATAATCTAACCTCTAAAACTTCTTCTGAAATTAAAAACTGGTTGACACTAACCTCTAATATCAACTTTATTTATACTAAGTACGATAATACACGCGGAGGTCTTAACTTAGTAGAATCACTACGTGTCCCCCCTACACAAGTGGCTAAACACTCTAATGGTGAGTGGGGTACTATACGCAATGGCAAACAAGCTACCAGCGAACAGATAAATGCTAATCCTTATCGTTCCTGGGCTGAAAATGGTAGAAGTAATTCTACCTCACGTACTCTTTTAGGCTCTATAGCTGCCGAAATACGTCCGTTTGAAAAAGTAAAAGTTACTAATCAATTCGCTTATAGTTATTACGATTATCGCGGTTTTTCTTTTGCAAATCGTAAGAAAGGTGTACCGAGTTTTATAAATCCTTCTTTAGGAGTAATTCCTGGAACTGCTTCTACCAATAACCAAATGGATATGGATTGGTATTATTCTGATAAGTTTATCTATGATGGTTGGCTTAATTACGACCAAACATTTAATAAACTTCACGCAGTAACCCTAATGTTAGGGACTCACGCCGATGTTTATTCTTCAAGACGTATCACCATAGGGCGTAAAAACTTTGCAAGTAATGATATGAACGACTTTTCAGAAGGCTCAGTCAAAGATGTAGATCAGGTAGTAACTGATAGTAAAAAGAATGTAAATTATTATGAAGAGGAAAGTATAGGTTCATTTTTTGGTAGGGTAGGCTATACATACGATCAAAAATACCTTTTTGAAGCTAATTTCCGTGCAGATGCTTCTTCGCGTTTTGCTAAGGGAGGGCGTTGGGGCTACTTTCCTTCTTTCTCAGCAGGTTGGCGTCTAGAACAAGAAGAATTTATGAAAAATCTCACTTGGCTTGATGCTCTTAAGCTACGTGTTTCTTGGGGTGAAAATGGTAATATTAACAATATAGGCTTGTATGATACCTATTCTACTTATTACAGTGGCGGTACTGCTGTGATTGGGGGTGCAAGTCTTCCCACTGTAGTGGAAGGACGTATAGGCAATAAAAACCTTACTTGGGAAACTACAGCTTCTACTAACTTAGGTATTGACCTAAGTATTGGTAAAGGGCTTGTAAATCTTACTGCTGACCTATATGACCGATTAACTAAAGGTATCTTAATACGTGCTAATGATATAATGAACGAAACAGGGCTCTCATCAGGACAGATACCAGCACGCAATGTAGGAAAAGTACGTAATAGAGGTATAGAATTAGTGCTTTCTCATCGCAAAAGTTTTGGTGATTTTACTTATAATATCTCATTAAATGGTACTTATAATAAAAATACAATTGTAGATTTAGGTGATAAAGTAGAAAAACTACCTCCTTCAGGACGTATGATACATTCAAAAGGAGGCTCAATAGGTGATTTCTATATGTATAAAGCAGATGGTATCTACTCTAAAGAAGATATTGAAAATGGCAATTATGTGCCTTTAGGAAAGCAAAAACCACAACCGGGTTCTATTCGCTATGTAGATGTTGATGGTAATAAGGTTATAGATGCTAATGACCGTGTAGTAACAGGTTCGTATGTACCTAATCTTACTTATGGTTTTGGTTTAGACCTTAATTATAAAGACTTCTCTCTTTCTGTATTAGGACAAGGAGTGGCTAATGTAAAAGTGTATTTAGGAGAAGAAGCAGCACAAGCTTTCTTCGATAATTCAGTACCTCGCGATTGGCAAAAAGATAATTGGACACCTGAAAATCAAGGGGCTATTTATCCTAAATTATACTTGCCTTCTGATGCGCGTTTTAAATATAATAGTTATGATTCTTCATTTTGGTTATTTGATGCTTCTTATTTCAGAATTAAGAATATAACATTAGGGTATACATTACCTACTGAAGTACAGAAAGTATTAGGCGTTACTAATGCGCGTATATATATTTCAGGCGATAACCTCTTTACTTTTAGAGGTGATAAACGTATGAAAGACTTTGATCCTGAAGTGGCTAACGGTCGTGGTTATTCATTTGTGCTAAAAAGCTATACAGCAGGGCTCTCTTTCTCATTCTAACCTAATAACTTATTAAATTAAAAAACGATGAAAAGTATCATACAAAAATCATTTATTACACTTGCTTTAATGGGAGCAATGGGGTGTGGAGACGATTTTTTCGATAAAGTCCCTCAAAGTTTAGACCCCGAAAAGTTAGATTCAGAGCTTTTTATGGGCTTTAGAAACGGTATGTATAATCATTTACCCGATGGTTATTATACTATTTTCTATGATGGTTATGCTGATAATGGATACTCTCGTAATGCTTGGGATAGCAAAGGGAGTTTAGTGCAAGCAGATGTGGTCAATTCATCTGAGAATTTGGGATATGATGGCTATTACTCAGGTATACGAGCTTGTCATCAAGTATTAGAACAAGTTGATAAATTTACAGATATACCTGAAAGTCTACGTTTAAAATATAAAGCTGAAGCACGTGTAATGCGAGCATGGCTTTATGGGTATTTGACATTATTCTTTAATAATGTACCTTTTGTAACTAATATTTCTAATGATTATCCTGAAGGTCTAGTACCAACACCTGCTGCTGAAATCAGAACATGGATACTAAAAGAACTTGACGAAGCTATCGCTGTATTACCACGTACTAATGATAAAGGTTATTTTAATAAAGCTATGGCATATGCTATCAAGGCTCGTTTTGCTTATTACTTTGGTAAATATGACCAAGCTGAAGCAGCCGCTCGCTATGTGATTGATAATGGAGGTTATCGTTTACATCAGGTAGCTGCTCTTACTCCAGATATGGTTAAAGATGCTGAATACTTTAAGAAATTTGTAGACTTTTCTGCTTATGGACTTGATGAAAATAGCTTTGTAAGAGGGATTTTTAACTATCAAAATATTTGGAAATCAGATAACAGTCCTGAGACAATTATCGCAAAAGAGTATATAGCTAACGAAAGAGAGGGAAATTGGAGACGTGTAACCTGTTTGCTTACTCCTAATCTTGTAAACAAACATGCTTGGGCTACTATTGTACCTATACAAGAATTAGTAGATGCCTATTGGACAGCTGATGGTAAAACTCTACCTACGCTTGCTTCTATGGATCAGCGTATCAGTCAGTATAAAACTCTTGATACAGAAGTGAAAGCTATTCAGACAGCTAACAGAGTAACCCATAGTAGGGCAGTAGAAAGTATAGTTAATACATTACCTAGCAAACCTTATATGACACAGTTTAAAAATAGAGATAGCCGTTTGTATGCCTCAATTATTTTTCCTTTCTCTTCTGTTAGTAAGTATAGAATGGGTGAATATCAGGAATATCGTTCTAATGTAGTAAACTATGGGAAGAGTGGTTATGCTTTTAGAAAAATGAGCGGAGCAGATGATGTGGTACCTGTTTGGGGAGATGCTTATTATAGTACAGGAGTCGATTTTCCTCTTATTCGTTTAGCTGAAATGTTGCTTATCTATGCCGAAGCGCATACTCAAAATGTAGGGTATGATGGTTTAGTAATCACAGAACTTAATAAACTACGAGTAAGGGCAGGTATGCCTGATGTACCTACAGCGCTTTCTAAGAACGATGCACTTGACTTTATACGTAAAGAGCGTCGTATAGAGCTTGCTGGTGAAGGATTACGTTATTTTGATATTCGACTATATGAGGATAATCAACGTAATGGAGGATTTAAAGGAACTCAGGCAGCAAGTGTAGTTATGACAGGGCAAATTAAAGACGTAGTAGGTAATAAAGGAGTTACTAAAACATGGTCAGAACGTCTTATGTACCTGCCTATTCCGCAAACAGCCTTAGATAAAAACAAAAATACGGGTATGAAACAAAATCCAGGATATTAATTTGAACTTTATAGATAATAAGAGCAACTGTCTGAGAGAAAATGTTTTTCTTTTAGGCAGTGCTCTTTTGAATTCTAACACTTATGAAACTATATTATTTTTTACTTATGTTTAGTTGGGGGCTTTCAGCACAGATAAATGTAGTGCCTCAGCCCAATGAAGTGCGTTATCACAAAGGCTCTTGTGCTATTGATACGCCTATTACTTATTTAAAAGATGTGCAAATAGCTCATCCTGAAGGCTATCAGTTGCTTATTCAACCTAAGAAAATAGTGGCTAAATATGCTACTGAAGCAGGCAAATACTATGCTGAACAAACACTTAAGCAATTAGTATTTCAAGCAAAAAAAGAACGCAAACAGTCGTTGCCTTGCCTTACGATTACTGACGCGCCTCGTTTTGCCTACCGCGCCCTAATGGTAGACCCTGCTCGTCATTATTGGAAAATAGACGACCTGAAAAAGTATATAGATGTGATGTCGCAGTACAAATTCAATTACCTACACCTACATCTTAATGACGACCAAGGCTGGCGTATAGAGATAAAAAAATACCCTAAACTGACTGAAATAGGGTCAAAACGCAAAAACTTTGAGGGTAGTAAGCGCAATAATGAGGGCTTTTATACCCAAGAACAGATGAAAGAGCTGGTGCGTTACGCTTTAGAGCGCAATGTACAGCTAATACCAGAGTTTGATATCCCTGGTCATAATGATGCGGCAGTAGCAGCTTATCCTTTCCTTAGTTGCAATGATACAATTATAGAGGTACGCACTACAGCAGGGGTATCTAAAAACTTGTTGTGTGTAAGCAAAGAGTCCGTTTATACATTTGTAGATGATGTTATCAGCGAGTTGTCAGAGGTGTTTCCTTGCAAGTATTTCCATATTGGGGGTGATGAAGCTCCCTTAGATAAATGGCTTGAAAATACTGAAGTACAACAGCTTAAGAAAAAGCTGCAGACTACTGACGACCAGCAGTTGATGAGTTACTTTTTCAAAAGAGTAAATGAGTCCTTAGTGAAAAACGGCAAGCAACCGCTCATATGGATGGAGTTAGAAGTCCCTACTTATCCGGAGAATAGTATAATGTTTTTGTGGCGGATGCGTACTACTCCTAAAGTGTTAGAACGGGCATTAAAAGACAATTTCAAAGTGATATGTTCCCCTGGGGAGTATGCCTATTTCGACTATCCACAAGCAAAAGACGACCTACCTAATGTAGGTTGGATGCCTACCCTTAGCCTGCAACGTGTGTATGAGTTCAACCCTGCTTTTACGCTTACAGCCGAACAAGAAAAGCAACATATTTTGGGAGTAGAAGCAACTATTTGGGGCGAAAGCGTAAAAGACCTTTTTAGGGCTTTTTATATGACTTATCCACGGGCTCTTGCTCTTTCAGAAGTAGGTTGGACAGAGATGTCACAACGTTCTTGGCAGGCATTTGTAGACCGCTTAGAGGGGCAGCTTAGCTATCTATGGCATCAAGGGGTGAACTATAGAGTACCAGTAGAGTTAGCAAATTAATTGTCGATACTCAATTGTGATTTGTCAATTATTTTCTATCTTTGCATTCTCAATGAGTTACTTCTGAATGAAAAATAGTTTTTTTTACATATTATTATCCGTTTTTGCTCTCTGGTTACAAGAGGCGATAGCACAAACGGAACCCCCAAAAACTAAGCGGATAGAAATTATCTATGGGGGCGAATTTACTATTGACAATGTTAAATACCCTGGAGCCACTATATTTAAAACAGATGGGCAGCGGGTTCAGTTTAGGCATCAAGGTTTAGAGGTTTGGTGCGACTTGGCGGTGTTGTACGAAGAGCGTAATGAGGTGATAGCTCACGGCGATGTGGTGCTACAACAGGGCGATACCTTGCAGATGAATAGTCAGTATGTAGCCTATAAAGGAAATACTAAAACAGCCGTAGCTAAGCAAAATGTAGTATTGCGCAATGGCAATATGACCCTTGAAACCCAAGAGCTTTTCTTCGACCGTAATACGCAAGAGGCTTATTATAACAATTTTGGTAAGATAACCGACCCTGATAATGAGCTGACTAGTAAAACAGGGAAGTACTATGCTACTACCAAGAAAAATCAGTTTACAAATTCGGTAAAGATAGTAAACAAAGATTTTACCGTACACTCACAGGTTTTAGATTATTACCACAATTCTGGTAATGCTTATTTTTATGGCAAAACCACTATCGCAGGGACTGACTATAAGGTTTATTGCGAGAGAGGTTATTATGATACGCGGCGTGAGCAGGGCTATTTTATGAAAAATGCTAAGATAGAATACGACCAGAAAACGCTGGTAGGCGATAGCTTGTATTTTGATAAACGCCGTCAGTTTGCCTCAGGCTCTAACAATATATTTATTTCAGACACCATAAATAAAACCTTTGTTAAAGGGCATTACGGAGAGATACACAAGGCGAAAGACTCGATGTTTATTACAAAAAAAGCCTTGATAATCAGTTTAGTAGAGAAAGACTCTTTGTATATGCACGGCAAACGCATATTAGTTACGGGCAAGAATAAACATCGTATTATTCGTGCCTATCCTGATGCGCGTATATTCAAATCGGATATGCAAGCCAAATGCGACTCAATACACTCCAACGAAGCAAACGGACTTACTCAATTAGTAGGTAAACCAGTCGCTTGGACGGGCGAAAGCCAGATGACAGGCGATAATATACACCTGATAGCCAATCTAAAAACTGAGCAGTTAGACTCGCTAAAAGTCTTCCAGAATGCTTTGGTAATAGAGAAAGATACTTTAGGCACAGGTTATAACCAAGTGAAAGGCAAGTTTTTATATGGCAAGTTTAAAAACAATGCCTTGCGCCAGATTGATTTCCTACAGAATACTGAGTCTATCTATTATGTGTATAACGACACCAAAGAGCTCATCGGAATCAACAAACTGAGTTGCAGCCATATTAAGCTGTATTTAGATAAAGACCAACAGATACTGCAAACCGTGTTCATTACACAGCCTTCGGGCAATTTGTATCCAGAAGACAAGTTGCATATCAATGATCGTAAGTTCAAAGAGTTTGTATGGCGTGCAGACGAGCGTATCCCTACTAAAGAGGCTATTTTTAGTGAAGAGGAAAAACAGCTAAAACCTAAAGAAATAAAGGGAATGAAGACGCCAGAGGAGATAGATGAGGTAGAAAATGCACTGAGCAAAAGTACTCAGAAGACTGAGTTGCTACCAGTGCAAAACTCCCCTAAAAAAGAGAAATAAACAAGGTTGGCATTTTTATTGCACACCTTAATTAACGAGAATATATAAAAAAACAGAACAATATGAAGAAATTATTTATTGCCATTGCAGGATTGGCGCTACTGACCACCGGATGTGTGTCTAAGAAAAAATATGCTGAATTAGAGGCGAGAAACAAACAAACAGAAGATTTGCTAAACAGTGCAACTGTGAAGTTGAATATGTGTTTAGATGAAAAGAATAAATTGACTTACAAGGCAGAAAGTCTAAAAAATCAAAATGAGCTACTAAAAGAGAACAATCAGCAGCTCATACACAATATGGGCAATCTTACTACCCTTACCCAAAAAGGAGCTGAAAACCTTGAAAAATCATTAGAAAGCCTACGCGAGAAAGACCTTACTATCAAAAACCTACGCGATGCTGTTACCCGTCGCGACTCTGTAAACCTAGCTTTAGTACAAAGTCTAAAAGGGGTATTAGGCAATCTTGATGACCAAGATGTAGATATAAAAGTAGAAAAAGGGGTAGTATTTATCAATATATCAGACAAGATGTTGTTTAGCAGTGGTAGCTATACTATTTCTAAAAATGCTAAAAATGTACTTGAGAAAGTAGCTAAGGTAGTGAAAAACAAGCCAGACTTCGAGTTTATGGTAGAGGGACATACTGATGATGTGAGAATTAAGAAAGATTGTATACGCGATAACTGGGATTTAAGCGTAATGCGTGCTACCGAAATAGTACGAGTACTACAAAATGATTTTGGCATTGCACCTGAGCGTATGACTGCTGCTGGTCGCAGTTACTACGTGCCTGTAGCATCTAACACTACTGCCGAAGGTCGTGCCCAAAACCGTCGTACCCGCATAGTAGTATTGCCTAAGCTCGACCAATTCTACACTATGATAGAAGAGGGTATGAAAGACCCTGCTATCGGAGGAAAAGGAAAATAATTAGTAAAATTGAAAAAATTGGTAAATCAGATAAAAGTCAGCTATTAGCCTACACTAATAGCTGACTTTTTTGTATAGGAAATGTTTTATTTTGTATAGAAATGCAAAAACTTTTTTTGTATCAAAAGTTTTATTTATACCTTTGCACCCAAAATAAGACAAGATAATAGATAACCTATGAAAAAAAAGTGCTTACTACTATTTTTTTTAGTAACAACAACAGCTATTTTTGCACAGCATAAATACACACTTAGTGGTTCAATATCCGATGCTTCTAATGGCGAAAAGTTATTAGGGGTAAACTTCGTTATCAAAGAACTGCACACCGGCACTTCTACTAACGAGTATGGTTTTTATTCTATTACCCTTCCAGAGGGGAAATACACCCTATCAATAGAATATATAGGCTATGGCACTCGCGAAGAAACAATAGTCCTTAATAAAAATATTCGCAAAGACTACAAACTAATACCTGAAGAAATTGCACTGACAGGGGTAGAGATTACCGCCCATAATACTGTACAAAAAACAGAGGTACGCAAACCCGAAATGAGTGTAGCGACTATTCCTATTACTACGGTGAAAAAGCTTCCAGTATTAGTAGGCGAAGTAGATATTATTAAAACTCTAATGCAGATGCCTGGTGTTAGCAATGCAGGCGAGGCATCATCAGGCTTCAATGTGCGTGGAGGGGCTGCCGACCAAAACTTAGTGCTTCTCGATGAAGCTACTATCTTCAATGCCTCTCACCTTTTCGGCTTTCTAAGCGTCTTCAATGCTGATGCCGTACGCGATATGAAGCTCTACAAAGGGGGAATACCAGCGCGTTACGGCGGGCGTATTGCTTCTGTTTTAGATATTTATCAAAAAGAAGGTAATAAGAATAAGTTTGCTGCTACAGGCGGTATAGGGGCACTCTCGTCTCGTTTGCTAGCTGAAGGACCTATTGTAAAAGACAAAGCTTCTTTTCTTATTGGGGGGCGAGCTTCGTATGCGCATCTTTTCTTGAAGTTGAGTGATAACAAAAACTCAGCTTATTTCTATGACCTCAATACAAAACTCTCTTATCAGCTAAATCCTAATAACGCTTTATATCTTTCTGGTTATTTTGGTCGCGATAGTTTTATACTTAGCGAAAACCTTACCAATACTTACGGCAATGCCTTGATAAATTTGCGTTGGAATCATCTTTTTACTGATAAACTCTTCTCTAACCTTTCAGCCATTTACAGCAATTACGATTATAAGTTCGATTTTAGTTTTATTGATATGAAATGGACTTCAGGAATTGAGAATTTCAACCTGAAATACGACTTCAAAAACTATATTTCCGAAAAATTCAAACTCACTTATGGGTTTCAAGGATTATACTATGTGTTTAAACCTGGTAAAATAGTACCTAAAACCTCTGCATCTACTATACAAGAGCGCATACTTGAGCATAGATATGCAGCCGAAATGGGCTTTTATGCCGATGCTGAGCAAAAATTAGGAGAATCCCTCACACTATCGTACGGATTGCGTTTCAGTAATTTTTACAGTTTAGGAAAACGTACTGTAAATGTATATGCTAACAATAATCCAGTAGGGTATAATGCTAACCGACAAGTGTACTACCAAGGCTCTGCGATAGGCACTAAATACTATGGTAGTAATCGCATCATCGACTTGTATTCTAATTTTGAACCTCGCTTTACGATGAGTTATGCTTTTAGCGATACCAAGTCAGTGAAAGCGAGCTATGCACGTACAGCTCAGTATGTACATCTGATTTCTAACACAGCATCACCTTCTCCTTTGAATGTCTGGGCTCCAACTGATGAGTTTATCAAGCCACAAATTGCAGACCAAGTAGCATTAGGTTATGCTTCTAATATTTTTGAAGATAAATATAGCGTAGAGGTAGAGACTTATTATAAAAAAGTACAAAACCGCTTAGATTATATTGATGGGGCTAACCTTGTTGCTAATGAGGCTATTGAGCGTGTGTTACTTTTAGGAGAAAATAGAGCCTATGGTTTAGAAGTGCTATTGCGCAAAAATACTGGTAAACTAACAGGCTGGATAGCCTACACGCTCTCTAAATCAGAAATGCAAACCAAAGGACGTACTCCTGACGAAATAGGTATCAACTACGGCGATTGGTATAGTGCAGCTTACGATAAGCCTCACGACCTTTCTATAACGGCTACTTACGAGGCCTCTCCTAAATGGACGTTTGGGGCAGTGTTTAACCTACAGTCAGGGTTACCAACTAATTATCCGGTAGGGCGTTATAGCTATTTAGGGCAAACCGTCCCCGTCTATAGCAAGCGCAACGAATACCGCCTGCCTACCTATCACCGTTTAGACCTCTCGGCTACCTATACTCCTGAGCGCACTAATAAGCGTTGGAAAGGCGAATGGGTATTTGGGGTGTACAACGTGTATAACCGCAAGAATGCTGTGAGCGTTTCTTTCCGCGAAAACGAAGATACTAAGCGCAATGAGGCCGTAAAACTTTCTATTTTTGGTATTATACCCAGTGTAACGTATAACTTTAGTTTCTAATCCTATAAATAATTACAAACAGAATGAAAAATCTTTATATTATACTCCTCAGTGCCTTAGCTTTGACTTCTTGTGAGGAGGTCATTGACTTAAAATTAGATACAGCCCCTCAGAAATTAGTGATTGATGCTGCTCTCGACTGGAAGAAAGGGGAAGCAAAAGCCTACCCTATAGTAGATATTAGCTATACCGAACCTTATTTTGCTGAAACACACTCCCCTGCAGTAAATAATGCAGTGGTGAAGATTATTTCAGATAGCCAAACTTATAACCTCACTCTTTGGGACGGTACTTCTACTATAACCTCTGATAATCTAACTCCGTTAAAAGGCGGTAGTCGCTATGTATTTCCTGCAGGTATTGCGCCTGAGTTAGGCAAAAACTACGAACTGATAATACAGCTCAACGGACAAACTTACACAGCTAAGGATAAGATGCTTGAAGCCCCCGTAATAGCTTCTAACAGAATTGTACAAAAAGAAAACGGAGGCTTTTTAGGCGACCGTAAAGAGTTGCGTTTTTATTTTGAGGGAGTTAATGATGGAGTAGCCAACGCTTATTTACTCAAATTGTCTCAGAATAATACCACAAAAACTACCTATGGTGTTTTAGATGATAACTATATTGCCAATAACCGCTTCTTCTTCGTAATGACAGGGGTTGATAATGATGAAAAGCTCAAGAAAGACGATGTAGTGAATGTTCTTCTCTACCGCATTCAACCTGAATATAAAAACTTCCTACAGACGATTATCCAACAGTCAGGAAGACAAAGTCCATTTGCTATTCCAGCCCGTCCTATAGGCAATATTGTCAATACCACTAACAAACGCGAAAACCCTCTCGGGGCTTTCCGCGTATCACAATATACCACACTCCAATACACAGTTAAGTAGCAAATCAGCTAATCGACAAATTGACAAATCGACAAATTGACAAATCGACAAATTGACAAATCGACAATCACCACTTAAACTGCACCAAAAACTCGTGAGAGTTGCGCGATTGCAGGTTGAGGTGGCTCTGAAAGTAACTCTCAAAACCATAACCTATAGCTACGTAGTAGTTGGGTATATCGAAAAGTACGTAGGCACTTGCGGCTTTCTCAGTGCGGTAGGTGATACCCAATTCAGCACGGTGGGCAAAGTTCCCCGCTACAGTAAGGTCAGCAGAGGGGGTATTCCCTTTAGCCAGACGCCATTGCAAGCGAGGCTTGATAGTCACATCACTATCTATGCGCCAATGGTAGCCCGCTAATATATAGTAATACATATTCTCAGCTATCGAGGTCATCACATCATTATTGAGGCGTACTCTATCTGAAGCCAGCATATTAGGCATCGAAAAACCTATATAAAAATCAGGGTGGTCATAGTATAAGCCCGTTCCAAAGTTCGTCTGAAACTTACCCGAAATACTGCTTAGATACGAATCGTAATAATAAGTAGGGTGCATACGGCTACCATTAGGGTAAAAATTGTTGTATAGGTAGTTATAGTTGCGTATTTCACCTCCGTCAATATTAAAAAAGTCCCCGCCAAACTTTACCCCCGCTATCAGATTAGAGTTATAGCTAATAGGGATACCATAAGACAAATCAAGATACAGAGCCGCTTGCTTCTGTATAAATACCTTGTTGTTGGCTATCGAAACGCCCATCCCTACGCGCTCAGAAAGGCGGTGCGTAGTAAAAAAAGTCTGTGTAAGAGGGGCTTCTATCATATCGCGAAACTGGTTGCGAATATCTACCGACACAGTATGCCCCACCTCTAAGCCTACAGCCGCAGGATTTACTAAGTTCTGATGCTGATGATAGAAAATGTAAGACGGGTCAATAGATTGGGCTTTAGCAAGGCCAAGAGCGAGCAACGTAAGGCTCAATAAGAGTTTCTTCATTATATACTAATCTTTTTTATTTAATAATTGAGGTACAGCCAACCGCGCTTTTCTTGCTGCTTACTGCCGTCTGTACTAAAAAGGTACTGATATACCCCTTGCGGCAAGCGTTTGCCGTTAGTGTGGTAACCATTCCATTGGTTTTTATAACCTTTGGCACGATATACTTCACTTCCCAATGTATCGTAGATGTATAGCGTGTTATGGGGGTAGCGTTCAGCACGGATAATAGTGTAAAAGTCGTTAATGCCATCGCCATTAGGGGTAAAAGCATTAGGGATAAGCACTTGGTCTATTTCGTTGTCTTGCTCATTAGGAATACCATCGCCGTCTATATCATCATCACAAGCATCGCCTATGCCATCACCATCAGTATCAGTCTGGTCTGGGTTATAGGTGTGCGGACAGTTGTCGTGTAGCGAGTATACCCCATCACCATCGTCATCAGTATCTTCTTTTATGGTGATAGTAGCAGTATTTACGGCTAAAAATATATTATCTTCAGCTTTTAGCATCAGTCTCCCTTCAGTGGTTTTCGTTCCTGTAGGGACTTCTATCACAGCTTTTCCTGTATTAGGCAAAGCCGTCGCGAGAGTTACCGAAAAGGTTTCTCCACCATCGGTAGATAAGAGCAGCTTCATTTTTTTAGCACTTATAGGGGCTTGGTCAGTGCCAGCAACATTCCAGTTTATAGTTACTTTCTCCCCCATTATCCACGTAGTAGGCTGGCTTTGCGAAGTGATAACAAAAGGGCCTGCATCATCATTTACCACTACTTCTATGGTTTTATAGGCAGTATTACCCATCTGGTCACCAGCATTGGGGCGGTCTATCACCACAAACGACCAGTGTAGGGTACGCCCTCTCTCCAAAACCGTTTCCCAAGCATCATTCCTTTTAGGATTTTCTTGGGTGAGAGTCCCCGCCACTATGCGCGACAAGCGAGGTATATAGCGATAGGGTAGAGTAGAGGGGGGCAGCGAGCGTGCCGTAGCGCCATTGTTGAGCAACGGCGAAAAGTAATAACTACCTCCATTAGTCCGATTATCAGCCTGTTCCCACGTGTACAGCAGCGAATCGCCATCAGCATCTGTAGCCGTACCCTCTAACAGATAAGCCGTACCTTTGGGTATGGTATAGCTTGGCAGGTCAGGTATCTCAGGCGGAGTGTTATGGGTGGGTTGCTCAGTAGCACAAGAGGTAATATCTATAAAGGTACTGATGTCGTACACGCTGCGGTGGTGAAAATAAGGGTCGTTATGCGCTTGTAGGTCGTAGCTACCACTCACCCCAGCATAGCTCATAATCGTACTGCCACTACCGGGTTCCATTTGCGAATCAGAACCGTATTCGCGCCTATAAGAAAAGGTGTGGGTTGCGCCCATCTGATGACCGATTTCGTGGGCTACAACATCTATATCAAAAGCACTGCGGAAGCCCCTCATTCTCGCAAAAGGATAAGAAGAAAAGCCTTGTCCTTTGCGGTCGGGACTACAAACGCACCCTATACAGCCCGCATTGCCTCCGTTATTGCCATTGTGGAATAGGTGCCCTATATCATAATTGGCATTACCTACTTTCTCGTCTAATAATTGTTGTAGCACACCAGAACTATACTCCCAATCGTTGTAGTTGAGGCTCGAAAAAGGGTCATTAGTTTTATCATCAAAGATTATATTCTTGTCAGAAACTAACTGAAAAGCTACCGATAACTGCTGTCCATACACAGCATTCACTCGGTTTAAAGTATTGACTACCTGAGCAAAAGCGTCATCTTTTCCCCAGAAATACTCTGTGTATTGGGGGGTACAAGCTATCGCGATGCGAAAAGTGCGCTGTACAGCTCTTGTCTGATAGGTAGGGCGTTGGGTAGGTGAGGGTTGTGGCAGTTGGGCGGTAAGTGTTTCGCACTGCAAAGGTATCTTTTCAGCATCGCTGTAGTAGTAAACGCGGTAGAGGTTGCCTCCGTGCTCTTCAGCTTCTACAAAGGCGTAATGTAGGTTTTGCTGCATAATAGCATCTAAACCAAAGTCGCTGAAAGTGAAGCGTATGCGCTGCGAATTATCCTCTATTCCTACCCCTTCAAAAGTGAGTATAGACGGGTATTTTTGCGCTAATTCGTCAGAGAGTACCTGCGTAGGGGTAATGTGGTAACTGATAAGCTGCCCTTCAGCATTGGGTATCTCTACTATTGTAGCCCCACGAGCCGTAGTAGCCCCGCGCAACACCCTCCCAAAAGCGTCTTTGTCTAAGGTAAAATACTGTGCCACAGCCGATAGATTGGTGTCACTGCGTTGTTGCTTAAGTTCAGCTTTGCGCCAATAATGCTGCTGCCCCTCAGCCGAGAGGCTCGCTAATAACAGCAACCATAGCAAACTGATATTTTTATAAAAATACTTCATTAGGCGTCCTTCTTCTAATTCAAATAATATTCAAATGCCTTATAAATCTCTTCGTAAGGCACTATACAGTCTATTTTAGGCTTTCCTATAGCCTCTAAAAGTACAAAATGTACATTTCCACCTACATTTTTCTTGTCAAAACGCATTAACTGACAAATATCGGTGATTTCTTCATAGGTAAAATCTTGTTTTTTGAAATATTCACTCAAAACAGCCTTCACTTCGTCACATTTTTCCATCGCAAAGCCTAATTCTTTCACCGAAAGGTAAGTCGCCAGTACCATACCTATAGCGATAGCCTCGCCGTGTAGCAGTCGTTCGCGATTAGGGTTTTGTAGGCAATACGACTCTATAGCGTGCCCCAGCGTATGCCCGTAGTTCAGCGTCTTGCGCAGTCCTTTTTCGGTAGGGTCTTGGGTTACCACCTTATTTTTGATAATCACCGATTCATAGATAAGGCTACCGAGGTGCGCTTCTGTCAGTTCACTTAGGTTACACATCTTATGCCAATAAGCCTCATCGCTTATCAGGCCGTGTTTAAACATTTCAGCCATACCGCTGCGCAGTTCTTCGGTGGGCAGAGTAGCGAGAAAATCAGGGTAGATAACCACCCCCTGCGGATTGTTAATCACCCCCACAAGGTTTTTGAGGGCACCCAAATCGACACCTGTTTTACCGCCTACTGAAGCATCGACCATCGCTAGCAAACTCGTAGGTATATTGATGAAAGGGATACCGCGCATATAAGTAGAGGCTACAAAACCTCCTAAGTCAGTAACCACCCCGCCTCCTATATTGATAAGCAGACTTTTGCGGTCAGCTCCCAGTTCAGAGAGGGCGTACCATACTTGGGTACAAGTATCGATGTGTTTATGAGGTTCGCCAGCTTCTATCTCTATGATTTCCAAGGGAATATCAGTAGCCAAAACCGATAGCACTATAGGGGTACAACATTCGTTAGTATGCTTATCGGCTAAAAGGAATATTTTAGAGGGGCGTTGTTCAGCCACAAAACGATTGAGGAAATCAAAGCCCTCATCGTTAAAATACACTTGGTAGTGTTGTGCTTGAATACTATCTGGGTACATATCTTAATCAATTTAATGCTGCAAAAATAATAAACAATCAGCAGATGAGCAAACAGAAAATTTTTCTAAAGCCACCTACCCTATACAAACGATATACAAACAATACAGGAAGAGCGAAGGATAAGCGAACAATGAGCGAAGAGTAAGTGTCTAATAATTGTCTAAAAAATAGAAAGAAATACTATAAAAAAATCAAACAATCTCATTGATTGTTTGATTTTTGTAAAACCTTTTAAAAACGATAAGATACCGCAACTCTTAGCAAATCATTATTTTGTAGGCGGTAGTTTTTATATCTTTTGTTTACCACTTGGGTTGAGAGGTAAAAGCCTAAAGTATAATTATCGGATAACTTACTTTCTACCCCTATACTTATAGGTACTCCTAAAAATACACTCCCGCTGCTTGTACTTTTGCTAAAATCCTTTGTTTCCAGCTGGTAGTTTATAGCCTTGTTAGCTTGCACCCCTATACCGAGTACTATAGCTGCTTTTTTAGGAGCAATTTCGGTTATCGAAAAGACTATTTTAGCAGGAATACCTATAAAGGTAGCATTGGTATTGTAGTAGTTATCAGCGGTAAGGCTTCCGTTGCTAAAAAACGACATAGTTATACCTGTTTGAAAACGTACCCTTTCGGTAGCGTAACAGCTCACTAACCAATTACCATTAGAGGTCATTCCGTTCAGCGCCAACTCATTACCTGTAAGCTGAGCGCGCCCTACGCTTGCACCAAACTCTATTCCCCATTTAGATAGGAAAGTATTGTCTTCTTGTGCCGATACCCCCAAACTGCAAACACACAAGAGGGTACAAATAAAATACTTCATCAGTTTCATATGCTTATTTTTTATTAATTACTCCGCAAATGTATATATTATTACTTAAAGTAACAAATATTCTCATAGTTTCTCACTTTATTCGCATTTAAACTTTACGGCTTGCTGCCTAATCTTAAAAATGAATTTCTTTATTGAATTGTCAATTGATAATTGTTTTATAACTTTGCCCAAAATAATAAGATTATGACGCAATTCACTTATACATTAGCTGATATTGAGGCGGTAGCCGAAAAGGTCTTACCGCTGCTCAAGCACAAAGTAGTTATTTTTAAAGGGGCTATGGGTTTTGGCAAGACCACCCTTATCAAGGCATTAGTCAAAGCCTTGGGCAGTACTGACAATGTGTCAAGTCCTACCTTTAGCTTAGTAAATCCTTATGAAGGTACAGATAGCAGAATTTATCATTTTGATTTCTACCGACTTAAAACTCCCGAAGAAGCCTTTGATATAGGTTTTGAAGAATATTTGTTTTCAGGTGATTGGTGCTTTATAGAATGGGCTGAGCGAGTTGAAAAATACCTACCAGAGCAGTACAGCGTAATAGAGCTGATACAAATCGACAAAAACCATAGAAAACTAACAATTAATAATTGACAAATCGACAAATCGACAAATTGACAAATTGACAAATCAGCAAATTATGTACAAATATACGCTTCATTTTAAACGTCCAGCGGGTACTTCACGCGGAGTGCTGACTTTTAAAGATACATATTTCTTAGTGATAGAACGCGATGGCAAGAGGGGCATAGGCGAGTGCAATCTCTTTCGGGGCTTAAGTGCCGATGATGTACCTGACTACGAGGCTACCTTGCAGTGGGTGCAGACGCATATGCACTTAGGCGAGGAGGCGCTGCTCGCTCAGCTTACGGCTTTTCCGTCCATACAGTTTGGGGTAGAACAAGCCTTTAGGTCAGTGGCAGCAGCTCAGTGGTATGAGCTTTTTCCGTCTGATTTTACGACGGGCAAAGACGCTATCGCCATCAACGGACTTATCTGGATGGGTACCCCCGATTATATGAAGACGCAGATAAGAGAGAAACTCGCACAGGGTTTTAGGTGTATCAAGATGAAGATAGGGGCGATAGCTTTTGAAGAAGAGTATCGTATTCTCAAGGCGTTGCGCAAAGAGTTTTCAGCAGAAGAAGTAGAGATTAGGGTCGATGCTAATGGGGCTTTTACGCCTGTACAAGCCCCTGAGGTGCTCGCGCGTTTAGCCGAACTGCAATTGCATTCTATCGAACAACCTATCAAGGCAGGACAGTGGGAGGCTATGGTGCAACTCTGCCGCACCTCACCGCTACCTATTGCCTTAGACGAGGAGCTGATAGGTATTTTCGATTCCGCACAAAAAAAGCGACTTATCAATGAGATACAGCCGCAGTATATTATCTTAAAACCCTCTCTTATAGGTGGATACAGAGGTAGTGAAGAGTGGATAGCCCTCGCCGAAGCGCACCAAATAGGCTGGTGGGTAACGTCAGCTTTAGAGAGCAACATAGGGCTAAACGCTATCGCCCAATGGACGTACACATTGCACAGCACTATGCCGCAAGGCTTAGGCACAGGGGCTTTGTACACTAACAATTTGCCTTTTCCTTTGTCTGTAGAGGGCGGACAGCTGAGGTTTAACCCTTCCGAGCCCGTAGCATTTCCCTTTTCATAGGCGGGCCTGGCAATCGTTCTACGCTGAAGCCACAAGCCTGCATAGCGCGCCGCACACTGCCCTTAGCAGCATAGGTTACTAAATAACCATTGGGTTTTAGGGCATTATACATTTTTTGAAAGATAGAAACCTCCCAGAGTTCAGGTTGTACTTGTGCACCAAAAGCATCGAAGTAAATAAGGTCGAAAGAAGCGGGGTCGTCAATCTCTTCAAAGCGTTGCAAACGTTTTTTGAAGCTGAAAGTAGGACAGAGCGCAATAGGTTCGTCCCACGCGCAAGTGTGCATCTGCTCAAAGATAGGCGATAGGGCAGGAGTGTTGAGTACAGAAGGAAAATTCATCAGCGAAGCCTCTTCCCACGATAGGGGATAGGCTTCTACAGTTTCGTAGTGTATGCTGAGGTTCAAATCAGTGTGTTTTAGGTAGGTAACAAGCGCGTTGAGTCCTGTGCCAAATCCTATTTCCAATATGCTGACCGCTTGTTGCTGAAACAGTTGCAATCCGTTGTGTATAAACACGTGCAGGGTTTCTTGTAGGGCTCCGTGTTTAGAATGGTATGTTTCTTGCAGGTCTGCTATGTACAGACTTGTAGAGCCATCAAAAGTTTGTATAAGTTCGTGTTTCATAGGTGTTAGGTGTAATCGTTTAATAGTTAATAGATTGTGAAATAAATATAAAGTTTTTTGAGTTTTAGGGCACAAAGTTAAAAAATAATTTGTACCTTTGACGAAATTTTGAAGTATAATAAAAGCGAAATGAAGACAACACTTACTAATAAATATGAGCCAGAGGTACTATCAGCCACAGGCTATGTACAGGAGGGAGAGCTTCCTGAAGCGTTGTTGCAACCAAAAGAGAAAAGTGTAGATGCAATAATTGATGAATGGCAAGCTAAGCAGTATGCTAAAAGGCGTGAAAATGAATATTTAGATGCCCTTATAGAAGAAGGGCGTACTGAGTTTATAGAACATAAAACCACCAAAATAAATCCTTTTAATATATGGGAGAGCCTACCTATACAATAGAACTTACCAAAAGAGCGATAGAACAATTAGAGAGAATAAAAAAATCAGCTACAAAATCAGCTAAAGAACGATTAGAAAGAATTTTTGCCGAATTAGCCTATACACCAATGAATAGCAGTGGTTTTGCTTCTCCTGAAAGATTGAGAAACTATCCCAATGAAGAGGTATGGAGTAGAGAACTTACTAAGAAAGATAGGGTAGTTTATCAAGTGTATGAAAGTATAAAAACGATAATAGTACTTCAATTGTTGGGTCATTATAAAGATAAGTAATTTGTAAAAAGAAATAAAAAAACTAAAACAATATGGATTTAAAAATTGAAAAAGTAAAAGAAAGTCGTATTAAGGAAGTAGACTTTTCTAAATTGAGTTTTGGGCGTACCTTTGCCGACCATATGTTTATTTGCGAATATAAGGACGGTAAGTGGCAAAACCCTACCATTAAACCTTACGGAGCCCTTTCTTTAGAGCCTTCAGCTAGTGTTTTCCACTATGGTCAAGCAGTTTTTGAAGGTATGAAAGCGTATAAAGACGATAACGGACACGTATTTTTGTTCCGTCCGCAAGAAAACTACAAACGTATCAACAAATCTTGCGAGCGTTTAGCGATGCCTGCTTTCCCTGAAGAATGGTTTGACAAAGCCCTTCGTACCCTTGTCGATATAGACAGCGAGTGGATAAAACCAGGCTTTGGCAATGCGCTTTACTTGCGTCCGTTTGTAATTGCTACCACTCCAGGGGTACAAGCCTCACCAGCTAAAGACTATTTGTTTATTATTATTACAGCTCCAGTACAATCTTACTACTCAGGCGATGTACGTGTAAAAATAGCCGACTATTACAGCCGTGCGGCTAATGGTGGTTTTGGTTTTGCTAAGGCAGCAGGCAACTATGCAGGTCAGTTTTATCCTACCCAACAAGCAGCTGCTGAGGGCTACCAACAAGTGATGTGGACAGACGATGCTACTCACCAATATTTAGAAGAAGCAGGTACTATGAACCTATGGTTTAGATTAGGCGACACCTTAGTAACTTGTCCTACTAGCGAGCGTATCCTCGATGGGGTAACACGTAAGAGTATCATAGCAGTTGCCGAAAAATTAGGTATTAAAACCGAGATACGTCCTGTTAAAGTAACAGAGTTAATAGAGGCGGCAGAGAATGGCACTCTCAAAGAAGCGTTTGGTTGTGGTACAGCTGCAGTGATTAGTCCAATATCAGCTTTTGGCTACAAAGGCAAGGATTATGAGATAAACAGGCCAGCAGAATTATATACTGATAAAATAAAAGAAACGATACTTAACATACAGTATAACAGGTCAGAAGACCCATTTGGATGGAGAGTTCAAGTGAAGTAAGAAAAAATATTTTGAAAAAAAGTTGCCAAAAAATTTGGTAGTTTAAAAAAAGGTTGTACCTTTGCACCCGTAAAACAAAACAACATTGGCCTCGTGGCGCAACTGAATAGCGCATCTGATTACGGCTCAGAAGGTTACAGGTTTGAATCCTGTCGAGGTCACTAAAAGGTAACGCACTTCCACTCAAAGCGTTACCTTTTATTTTTTAGTACGGAAATCCATTTGTAATTATCTTAAAACGACAAGGTAAACGGCAATCTAAAATAATTACATTATGGTAGTAAAAACACTCGACGGGTGTAGCTATTCCCAACTATGGGTATCCCCTGCCAATTGGCAAAAAGCTACTAAAAAAGACCTTGAGAAGGATTGGTACGTGCAATGCGTATTCTTCGACCCTCGTTTTGATAAGAAATATCCTAAGGGCTTTCCTTATAGAAAAAAGGCTAACAAGCCAACTACAGTAGAAGAGCGCAAGGCAATGGTATCATTCTTGCTCAAAAATATTCCCAAGCAACTTGACGCTGGCTATAATCCCATACTCAAAAAGTATGTGCAAGTGCATAAAGAAGGGTTATACCCTGAATTACACTTTATCGAGGCTTTTAGGCGAGCATTGGAAATAAAGGTTGGTACTAAAAAACACCTATACGAAATACAATGCGCTATCAATAGACTTGAAAAGGCGTGCGAAGCCCTAGATTTGCAGACGGTCAAAATAAAGGATTTGCGTAGGGTAGATTTGAAGCGTATGCTCGACTGGTTGCGACTATCCGACAAGTATTACAATAGGTTCGTGATATACTTCTCCAGCTTATACCGTGAGCTTATAGAGTACGAATGCTGCGAGGCTAATATTACAAGGGATATATACCCTAAAAAGGTGATAAAAGAAGCTCGCACTATACTTACTGAAGAGGAACTAACAAGGGTAAAAAACCATGTACGATTTATAAACCCTGATTTTTATAGGTATATGATGATATTCCTATATTCAGGGGCATGTAATACCGAACTTTTCAGATTACAACGCAAAGATGTAGATTTGGATAAGCAGGAGTTTGTAATACTGCTTGAAAAAGGCGGTCAGTATAAACGATGTACAAAGGTGATACTTGGCCCTGCATTAGAACTTTGGAAAGAGATATGCAGCAAATGCAAAAGTACTAACGACTATCTTTTTGCACTTGATTTCGTCCCTAACAAGAAAATGGGGCATACCGAGATTGTTACCCGCTTTTGGAAGCGACACGTAAAAGATAAATTAGGTATTGAAGCCGATTTTTACGCCCTTAAGCACTATATGCTTGATAACTTAGATAGCGACACGGCAATGCTTTTGGCTTCGCACACTAACCAAAGCACAACGGCTATCTACCAAGTGAATAAGGCTAAAAAAGATAGGGAGCGGTTAAAACAGCTGGAAATACAGATATAGAAAAAGCCCCATATTGGGGCTTTTTTAGTTTATAGCTATTTTTGGTTTTAAGAATAGATTTTGCTTTAATACATACCTCTGAATAACATCTTCAGGAAGAGCGAAAGCGTTTGCTAAATCATCATAAGTGTACTCAAGTTCTTTTAAGTGTAATTTTACAGCCATATCAAACGTTATAGCCTCATCTATGCTTACACTGCCTTTTTCATTTTTTTTCTCTCCTATTCTACTCAGTTCAATATTGAAATATTTATATTTATTTTGATTAATAACCCCTAATGAGTATGCGCGTCTGATAATTGAAGCCTTTGATGTTAGCCAATAGCTTTTTAATGCGCTTAGGCTTGAAAGTTTTAGCCCCTCTAATGAATTTCTTATCGCTCTTTCAGGCATTAGAAATTCGGAAGCAAAATCGTTGGCTTCTTGCTCTTTATCTCTAACATTTGGTACTGGAAAAGCTGTGTGCATTATCAAATGCCCTAATTCGTGGGCCAATGTGAAACGTTTCCTATCATTAGGAAGTCTTTTGTTTAATACTATTACAGGAAATCCTTTTTTAGTAAATAACGATATACCATCAAACTTTTCATTAGCATTTAGTTCATAAATGATAATTCCTTTATCCTCTATAATTCTAAAAATATCCTCAATAGGTTCATTGTCGAATATTCTAAAATCCTTGCGTGTGAATTGGGCAATATATTCAGGAGTATATCCGTCTTCAATATCTAAGGTTTTAAGTGAGAAATCAGGATAATCAATAGAATTTGACATTTCGTCAATAATATAACCGATAAATATACAAGATGTTTCAAAGTCTTGAATAATTGATTTTGGAATGGTGTTTTTTTTGCGATAGTTAGATGTCTCTAAGTCTACTGATATTTTGCGCTCAAAAAACTCTTTAGGAAAATCCAATACATTAAATATCTTTTCCAAAATCTCATCGGATAGTCCACCAAGTCCTTTTTCAAACTTGGATAAATTAGATTGTGAAAGCCCTTGCACCGCTTTTGACAATTCTGTTTGCGTCAGCCCTCTGTATTCCCTTGCAAGGGTAAGCTGATTGTGATTAACTTTCATAGGTGTTTTGTTGTAATTCGCCGTTAGTGTTTTTTGTAAAAAAGGTAGTAGGACTTGTCGGTTAATAAATGTTACATTGCCTTTTTACGTTTAGATTGCTCTTTAACTTTAGGTAGCAATCTTCCAGTTTTATTAGGCGTTAATATAGTAGGAGCATTTAATGATGTTAGTTCATCTTTACGAAGTCTCCATTTTATTTTTTCCTCGTCTATATAAACAAAATGAGGATTTATCAAATCACCTGATTTGCTTTTTTCCCAACCGAAAAATACGATAGGATTTTCGTAGTCAGTAGGGTCAAAAAGTTGCGTCTGCATTTGGTTTATAATGGACTGATTGGCATTTGTTTTTATATTCATAGGCATACCTTTTTTGTTTAACTTTTTAAACAGGAAAGAGTGTCCGCAGAATGTTATTACAAATCGTTTGTATTTCCAAAACTTCCATTTCTCAGGAAAAACTTTTTGGAGTTCACCTAATAGACAAGTTTGAAAAACGCTTGCTTCAAAGCCTCTACTTCTTGATTGTGGAGGGAAAAGTTTCATAGTTAAACCAAACTTTTCTTTAGCGTTATCAAAAGCATAAAAGAACTTAATAAGCCCTTTTTCAGTACATTCAGTAATGAATGCATCTTTTTTTGCGAGCTTTCGCTTGCAGGATTGGACAAAAGTTTGTACCTTTGTCCCGTCAAAATATTTATATACCATAATTATTAAAAAATTAAGACAAATCCCACTACCTAAAATATATCTGCTGCAACAGATATATTTTTTACGGTGCAAATATATAAAAAATAAATGAAATTGTATATATTTTTTTTGATTTTTTGTATTTTATT
>OJLB01000017.1_pt1 | contig 144886 bp, 102 predicted proteins | sample 1596861 | NCBI WGS metagenome assembly OJLB01 (sample SAMEA3904681, study PRJEB24821) | metagenome | biome: Builtin; feature: hospital; material: surface | place: USA | collected 2013-06-06
GAGATCATGCCTAGTCTCGTGGGCTCGGAGATGTGTATAAGAGACAGGGTATGGAGCAACTGAGTGTGAGTGAACCGGTGGCGTATCATGACATGTTTGTGACGATGCTTCAAAATATGGCACAGTACATTGTCATCAGCCCTCAAATTGTACCATACGCGAACAGTGCGGCATGGAAGCGCGTCATGTATGTGGCGTTGGAACGGGCGATCCAGGAGATTATCACACCCGTCGTAGAGAGGAGTGTGACAATTGCGTCGATTTCGACGCGTGAACTCGTCAGCAAGGACTTTGCTATGGAGCCAGACGAGCAAAAGCTGCGCTCGGCCGCGCATCACATGGTGCAGAACATGGCCGGCAGCCTTGCCCTAGTGACATGCAAGGAGCCACTGCGGCTCAGCATCCTCACGCATGCACGCACGCTCTTTACTGCCGGCGGGGTGTCGGAGCAGGCTCTGCCCGAGCAAGCGCTGCTGATGCTCGTGCAGGACAACTTGGATCTGGCGTGCGTAGTGATTGAAAAGACAGCGATGGAGAAGGCACTTGCCAAGGTCGATGAAGGCCTCGCTAGTGCATATTTGACGCGGCGCGACTTCAAGATGCACGGTCGCGGTGCGCTCTTCTGGGACAGCACAGCCCTCTCGCACTACAGCACGACTCTGCCGGATATGCTGCGGATCGGCCCGCCCGGACTGCAGCCTGCACAGCTGCGTGTGTACGAGCAACTTGCGATGGCGCCTACGGCGCCCCGTCCGGAAGATGAGCTCGGGACAGACGACCTGCCGGCCATCCTAACACCCGCCCAGGCTCTCGAGCGATTCCTGCTCATGGCTGCCGAGCTGGAGCGATTATTCGCGGAAGTGACCGAGTCACAGACCACGACGCTTGCAACGCTGCCAAGCACGCACTTTGTGCGCCAAGTTTTGCCGCATCTGATGGAGCTTGTACTGCAGTCGTCGCATCGCGACGAGACTGTGCTGCTTATCGCGCAGAAAACCGTACAGCTCCTGTACAAGACAGGCACAGATCTCGCCCGCGAAGTGTGGGTGGCTGTGCTTGAGCAGCTGTGTGAACAGTCGCCCAAAGTTGCGCGGGAAGTCACAGCTTGGCTCACGTACGCAGAGGACGAGCGCAAATTCCACGTGCCTGTGACGCTAGCGCTCGTTCGTGCCAACATGGTCGGCCTCGTCGAGCAAGACCAGCAACTTGCCAAGCTCCTCGTTCGCTCACAGTGCCGCCCGTCCGTCGTCGACTACAGTGCGCAGCTTGTGCGCCAGTGCCTGCAAGAGGGCCTTGCGACTCGCGCGCAGTTCTCGACTCTGCTTAGTGCCCTTGCGCAGGCCGTGCAGTATGGGCGCGGCACGCCTGCTGCACAGGCGCTGCTGGACGAGCTGGATGATCTCGCGCGCTCCGAGTCCGCTATGCCCCTGCGTGAGCAGCTCGCGTACAGCTTTGCAAGCTGGGTGCGTGTGTTCCAGCAATCGTCGAACCCGGAGAAAGCGTTCATCGAGTATGTGACGCAGCTCCAGAGCCAAAATGTGTTGAAGGGCGAGGAAGTGTCGTCGCTCTTCTTCCGCATGTGCACCGAGGTGTGTGTAGGACACTACGCTAAGCAGCATGCGGTTGGCGGAACTCGCGCAAGTGGCATCTTCTCGCCGATCGATACCTTTGCGCAACTCATTGTCTACCTGATCAAGTACCATGCGGATCCCAGCGGCACCAACTACGAACAGGCAAAGGTCCACTACCTGTCCAAGATCCTCTCCATTATTGTCCTTGTCCTGGCTCAGTCGCACGAGCAGATGGGTGCCCACTTCCAACAAAGGCCGTACTTCCGCCTCTTTTCCAGCATGCTCCATGGCCTACACGCCGCAGAGAGCTCGTTGCAGGGCGCCTACCCAGGCGCGCTTCTTGCCATCGCCAATGCATTGCACACCTTGCAGCCGGCATTTTTCCCAGGCTTTGCATTCTCGTGGATCGCGCTCATTTCGCACCGCCTGCTTCTGCCGCAGCTACTGAGCCGGACCTTGCCGCTGTCTGTTGCTGGCACCGCTGCAACTACGACAGCGTCGTCATCCAACGCTGCAGCTACGGCCGCAGGTCCTGTTGCATTCCACCGCCTCTTGCTCGCTCACCTGCGCTTCCTCGCACCCTTCCTTCGCCAGGGCGGACTCCATGACACGACGCGTCTACTATACACATCGACGCTCCGCTTACTCCTTGTTCTCTTGCACGACTTCCCCGAATACCTCGCTGAGCACCACCAGAGTCTCTGTGATGCCATTCCGCCCGTCTGCATCCAAATGCGCAATCTCGTTCTCTGTGCCTATCCGCGAACTGTCCGCATGCCTGATCCCTTCAGCACGAGCCTGCGCCTCGTGACTTGGCCCGACCCCAAGTTCATGCCTGCTATGCAGTATGATGCACGAGCTGTCCTGCTGCGCTCAGCCGCTGCGCCCATGCTGTTGGAGCGCTTGGACGAGCTTGTGCGCGGCACGCCATGGCCCGCAGGCACAGGCCATCACGTCGCAGCTGCTTTTGTCCTGCCCAGCCGCGCAGACACGCGCTACAACGAAGTGTTGATCAATGCGGCCGTGTTGTACACGGCACACACCGCATTGCAGGGCACAAACCATGTGCTGGCTAATCGCTCTGTCCGCGATCCCCTTGTCGAACTCTACCATGCCGTGCTGCCCGAAATGGAGCCAGAAGGCCACTATCTGATGCTCAGCGCCGCTGCGAATCAGCTGCGGTATCCGTCGCATCACACCGCGTACTTCCACGCGCTCTTTGTGGTCTTGTACGCGAAGGACGACTCGTTTGTGCGCGAACAAATTCTGCGTGTACTCCTTGAACGTATGATCGTTCATCGCCCACACCCATGGGGCCTGCTGTACACGTTTGCGCAGCTTCTCCGCACGCACTCGGTGCCGCTTCCACAGGCCCCCCCTGAGGTTCATGCCATCCTTGAGCATATGTCGAACATCCTGGCACCTGAGCGTGCCGTCCCAGCTGCAGCATAAACACCCAGCCTACTTGATATGATACATAGTCTTTTACCAGGCGCTTCACATGCTCCTCTCACGTGCAATGACTATTTCGACTTCCTTTCACGTAAAACTGACTCTGTGCTGGCTACCCTAGTCCCTCTGCGTGTCGTCGTCATCGCGCCAGGCGCACGTCGAGTGGTGGAGAAACGTAGTTTGCGAATCCGACAGGTCGCCCCAGCTTAATTCAACCTGCGCGATCACAATGACCTCCACATGCTGACAAACCCGGCGCCGCTTCTGGCCTGTGTTGGCTGTTGGCCTGCATGTTCGTAGCAGCCTATTCCCACACTGGCTTTGTGTGGCGTCGTCGTCGTTGTCTGTGACTCAACGCGCGGTATCAAGCGCCGCAGCAACTGACGTTGCTCGCTGTCGACGGAAAGGTCCGGAATTCTACCTTTTGTTCGACCAAGCCCGTCCCACGCTGCCAAGAATGGATTGCATCAGGTCGCCTTGGGACGTTTGGGATTGGCGCCCGTGTTTTCGCACAGCTGTCTTGAACACTGCTGTGCCTCTATTGGGCGTGACTATTTCTATCGCGGCATGCTTTATAAATGTACGGTACTCGCACAGCGCTATTGATTCACTTGATCAAGCCGCACAATATGATCTCGGCTCTCCTAGTACGCCGATGCAGCATGTATTGCACACTGAATCTTCTGTCATTCTCCATGAGGCGTCGTCCATCGTGCATGAAGCTATTGCATACGAAGCTTCACTTCCTACCACAGGCCATGCGTGGATGGACATTGGAGTGTGCGTGTTCCTTGTATGCCTTCATGCCATAGGGGCATGGGTCTCTACGTACGAATGGAATGTCACATGGGGCCTGTATGTTTTATTCGCTTGTGTCGTGTGTATCTATTCGTGGAAGCAAAATACGTCACTGTCTTTTCACAAACTTGCCTTGGCCCTACCTTATACGCTCGTCATGTGTTCGAACATGCGTACTGCTTGGATGCATACGGCCTCAACCCTCGGCCTTGTACAGGGCGTTGCTGCGATCGCCGTTCTGTTGGGACTCTTGCTTCGTCGGCAAATGTTTCCTCAGCCAGACCGTGTCAAGCAACTGCGATTCGTCCACTCCTCCACAGGCATGGACCCTGCTTCTTCAGCACTGCTCAAACCTAAAGTGTTGAACGACGAGCCATCACCTGAATCGTTTACATCAGTGCTCGGCCGCATCACTTTCTTGTTTATGACACCGTTCGTGTGGCGACAATACTTTCACCCCACAACATTTGCTTCGATTCCGCAACTCCCTGCCAAGTTTCGCGCTGCGACCATCGTAGCACGGGTCCGGTTGGCTACCGGGACCAAGCGCGAGTCGCTTCTTGCCCGTTTGTGGCATGTGTTGGGGCCTAGTATCACGTATCAACTGACGCTCTCGTTCCTCCGTGCATGTTTCCGAGTCGTGCCAATTGCTTGCTTATCACAGCTTCTCACATTCATGACGCTCCGCGACGAGGCCAATGCTCACGGCATCTCGAGGCCACCGCCAATACATGTGGGCCTTTTTTGGGCCAGCTGTTTATTTGCTGCTCAACTCACCGAATTTCTGCTAGACATTAACGTCATGCAGCACGGCCGATCACAGTCCGTCGAGCTGCGTGCATACCTGTCGACAGAACTGTTTTCGAAGATTCTCCGTCGTGTCGTTCATGGCACACCACTTGCATCGCCTGCCTCGTCCTCCTCATCGGAACGTCTGACCGATGGGCACATTGCTTCGCTGCTTTCGGTTGACATGTTCAAAATCGACTCTTTTCTCGCGTTTCTTCATCAGCCGCTCGTCGACTACCCCCTCACTATCATATTTTGTTGTATCTATCTGTTCCGGCTACTCGGTGTGTCAGCACTCGTGGGCTTGTCGGTTTTGCTGATTACTGCGCCTCTACAGACACAGCTGTCAAAGCTCATGGTCCGTTTGCAGGATCACATACTCCAGGCCACCGACGCACGACTTGACCTCGTGAATGAAGTGCTTATGTGTATCAAGACCGTCAAGTTTTTCGCGTGGGAAACGCCATTTCTTGAGCGTTTGCGCGCATCGCGCGCACGAGAGCTAATCATGCTGGCTCGTAATAATCTCATGTCTATCACGTACAATTTCATATTTGTCGGTATGCCGATGGTTGTCACAATGGCTACATTTGGCAATTATACTTACGTACTAGGCCATGCACTGACTCCCAAAGCTGCTTTCACCGCTCTTTCGATCTTCACGACGCTTCGTATGCCCCTCTCTGATTATCCCGAGATGATTGTTTCTGCTCTTGCCGCTGTCGTATCTGTCCGGCGTGTTGACGGATTCCTTCGTACTGAAAACACGCACAAGTATGATCAGCTCATGACAACAGATGACTCAGCACCCAATCATCATCCAACCTATCTTGGGTTCCTTGATGCCTCATTTGCTTACGATCCACATGATCCTGAAGCGTTTCGTCTCCTGAATCTGACATGCCGATTCCCCGTCGGCCAATTGAGCATGGTCCTTGGCCCTGTCGGCTCTGGCAAATCTTCACTCCTTTTGGCCCTGCTTGGCGAATTACACAGACTTCATGGCTCGACTGTGTTGCCGTGTCCAACCGCTCGCAGTATGACTCTTGCTGACCCAACTACGCTGCTGACAGAATCGACCGCTTACTGTGGCCAAAATGCTTGGCTTCTCGGCACCACCGTGCGCGAAAACATTCTTTTTGGTTCTGCATACGATGAGCCACGCTACCGCGAGGTCCTGCGTGCATGTGCGTTAGAGCCCGATCTCGATATTCTCGAACACCATGACGAGACAGAGGTGGGTGAGAAAGGCACGTCTTTATCTGGTGGGCAGAAAGCTCGAATTGCTCTAGCGCGCGCTTTCTACTCGTATGCCAAGCACATCTTGATTGATGATGCGCTTAGCGCAGTCGATGCTCACACTGGTGAACACTTGCTCCGTCACTGCTTCCATGGGCCACTCTCGCGGGGCCGCACAATCGTGCTAGTCACGCATGCCGTGCCGCTGGTTTTGCCTCACGCTACGTATGCTGTGATCTTGGACCACGGTCGCGTGGCTGCACAAGGAACGCCAACTGATCTTGTGCGTGCTGGTCACATCAACTCAACGATTCAGTATCCAGACGAACAGTCACGTCCTTTGCCGCTCACAGTATCGGAAGACAAGGGCATGGAGTCCAAAGTGCACGACGCGAAATGGATTGAGGCCAATGAACGCCGCGCTCGTAAAAATCAAAATGCCCGTGCTGAATCGATCCAACGTAAAGCACGCGGCATGGACCTTTATTTCATGTATGCCAGGTCAGTGGCTGTCCATACGTCCGTGGCTATTGGTCTATGGATGCTGCTCATGAGCCTGTATGCATCCGTACGCATGGCTGACGTTTTTAGCAATGCGTGGCTCAAGCAGTGGGCAAATTCGTACAGTTCAGCATCTCAGGCATTGCTAGACCCTGTGTTCCATGCACTGGACTCTATGCTTGCTTTTCTGCGCTCCGCCTACGCAGCTCCGACTAACCCGCATGAGAAAGCGACGCTCTACTACCTGGTGCATTATATTGTGCTCGTTGTCTTTTTCATTCTCTTGTCCACACTGCGTGATTGTGTACAGTATTACATCGCTTTGCGAGCATCGCGCTTATTGTATGCACGCTTACTTCACGCTCTGCTATACGCCTCTCCACGCTTCTTTGACATTACGCCAATTGGGCGCATCATGAACCGGCTATCTAAGGATGTCGAGACAGTTGACCAAGACATGACGCCGTCTCTACGAATGATGATCGAAGCTTCCATTGCATTAGCCGCAATCCTTGGTATTATCTGCTGGGCCACTCCGAAGTTTTTATACATGGCCGGCTTTGTCATGGTCATGTATTATGTCATTGGCGCCTTATACCTAGGCTCATCCCGGCAACTGAAGCGGATTGAGAGTATTGAGCGCTCACCCCTCTTTACCCTTTTGGGTGAAACGCTAGCGGGCACCGTTACAATACGCGCTTTTAGCGACGGCGAGCGTGTAATTCGCCGGTGCATGCATGTGCTCGATCGTACACACCGCGCTTTCCTGTACTTATGGTACGAGAATCGCTGGCTTACACTTTGTGTTGATCTTATGGGTGCTATCGTCACTTATACCACGGCTATCTTGCTTGTGATCACTGGTGCCGACGCCGCCCTAACTGGTTTCACGCTCGCCTACGCAGTCCTGATTGTGCAAACCGTCCTCCGAATTGTGCGCCGTTATACCACCACCGAGATCAACCTTAATTCCGTCGAACGGATTCAAGAATACCTTCACGTCCCATCAGAACAACAAGGCGGGAAGAAGCCACCTGCTCACTGGCCCACCGACTCAGGTGCCATTCAAGTCCGTGACCTATCCGTCCGCTACAGCCCAGAGCTCCCCCCTGCTCTTTCGAACGTGTCGTTTGATATCCAGCCCGGTCACAAGGTCGGCATTGTCGGCCGCACGGGCAGTGGTAAATCTACCCTATCCCTTGCCTTCTTCCGCTTCCTCGAAGCCGAGTCTGGCTCCATCATCATCGATGGCATTGACATTTCCTCCATCTCCCTCGAGTCTCTCCGTCGCCGTCTTACCATCATTCCTCAGGACTCTCAGCTTTTCCGCGGCTCTATCCGATCCAATCTCGACCCCTTTGGTCTCACAGATGACGGCGATATGTGGTTCGCTCTACAGCGATGCCAGCTCGCCGTCCCTGGCTCATCTCCCAATGCCCCCGGCGAGGGCAGCGTCATCAAATCCCTCGACGACGCCGTAGAGCAGGGCGGCTCTAACTTTAGTGCAGGACAGCGACAACTCTTGTCTCTTGCTCGTGGCCTGCTCAAAATGCGCGAGAGCCGGATCCTGATCCTGGATGAAAGCACAGCAAATTTAGACGCCGAGTCAGATGCCCTCATCCAGCGCACTATTCGCGAGCAAATGGCACCTGGTGCGACTATCCTAACAGTTGCACACCGACTCAAGACAATCATCGATTACGACAAAGTGCTTGTTCTTTCGAATGGGCACGTCGTTGAGTATGATGCTCCCATCAAACTCCTTGACAACGAGCAGAGCACATTTTATGCGTTGTGTGAACGCTCAGGCGAACTTCAGCACTTGAAAGCCGCAGCGGCCACCGCCGCTGCATCCAAAGTTCGACCTGACCCTTGATTCTGTATGACTACCTGACTATCAATCTTTCATGAAGGATGCACATGAGTTTTATATTAAGTACAAACTTCCCATTCGAACATCCTGTATCAAAGCAACATCACGAAAGCTCGAGCCCTGCCAACTGACATCTTGGAGTGAACTGCCTCCACACTCGAGCAATTTTGTATGTACATAAAACATATTTACGTAGCCTACGGTTTCCTGATGTTGGGTAACGAACGTGATCCGTTACATATGAGCTCCTCGAACGAAAAGGGTTTGTTCATCCCTGTGAGAAATGCTTCAAGGCTCTCCTTTCAAAATAGAACACTTATCCTCCCCACCATCAGCGTTGGCTCTGTGCCGCAGTTGACTCTGGATCTTCTCATTCACGCACCTGCCCTGGAATGCAGTCGCGTAGGATTCCTTGATGGCAGTGCGTGCGCTCCGTTTATATCACCTCCAGAGCCTGGCATGTCATCGGAAGACGTGTATACGCCGCTAGACGTGTACAACTCCCCCCATGGAATAACGATTGTGCAGCAGCGAAGTCCTGTACTGAAAGTGATGCGTGCATCCTTCACTGAGCGCCTGATGGAATGGATCAAACGTGCAGGCTTTACCGATGTCCTGCTCGTATCAAGTATGGATGCTGCTATGCGCATGGATGTCGAGTTTTCCACGCCGTTCCTGTATACGCGACCCGTGAAAGCGGATGACACGCCTCTATCAGACACAATAAGCAGGAAGTATCCGCGATTTTGTCCAGCGGCCTTCCGCGGGCCCGGCTTGCCACCCATGCCGGGTAGCGGCACTGCTCGGATATACTTGGAGCATGCGCCAAAGAACTTTGTGGCCCTATTTATGTTCTGCGCGGAAGGTGACAACCGGATGGATGCGCATGTGTATGCTGAGCAAATCGCTCTGGCATGCAACGTGCGCGTGACTAGTACGTACTTAGAGCCACCCTATGGCAACTTACCGCAACAGCACCATTGAAAGAGCCACCTAGCTGGAAATTCATGTACGGGCCAGCACCAGCAGACATGATGTATGGATAAGGAGTCTATCTGGCGTCCAGCTGCCCATGAAAAAGTCAAGTATACCAAGGGAATTATGCCTACAAAGCCATAAGGACTTGGTCGACCAAGCCATGGGTACGCATGTGAGCTTGGCCATGCTTGACAAGCCACGAATGTGTCCTGACAGCAAGCTCCATTGTATCGGGTGGCATGTCTGCCAGCCGAGCAATGTCTAGACCATGCGACGCACGATTCACGCCAGGTCGTACCCGATGCGAGAACAACAGGGCGCCATCACTTCGCTGCTCGAGACGCGTACAGAAAAAGCCAACAGCACGACGCAATGCTTGGGTCTGTGGTAGTTGCGAAGAAGACGGATGCTTTTCGAGTATGTCGGCGAGCTCATAGTAATGTGTTGCAAAGAGCGATCGGCACTGGATCCGCATCGCCAGTGTGTAGAGCACAGCAAAAGCCACAGATAAACCAACAGATGTATTCGTTCCGCGGCCAATTTCGTCAGCAATGACAAAGCTCCGCTGCGTCGCGCGGTGCAAAAGCTCAGCAGTCTCGGCCATTTCGACCATAAACGTGCTGCGACTGTGAAACAAGTCGTCCTTTGCACCGACGCGACTGAATATAGCATCGACAAGGCCCAAACGCGCGCTCTCAGCCGGTACAAATGAGCCCGCCTGGGCTAGCACAGCCATCACGGCATTTTGTCGTAGAAACGTCGATTTGCCGCCCATATTGGGTCCCGTCACCAGATGCAGACGTGCCTGACCGCCCAGTTCAAGATCGTTCTTCGTAAAAAGACGCTCACGCTCCAGTAGTCCCATTTCAACACCCAGGTGCCTCCCTCCCTTAATGTCGAAGCTTGTCGACTCATCCATTTGTGGCCGCACAAGTGAGAGTTCCTCAGCTACTTGTGCAAAGCCCAGAAGTACGTCCAATTGATCAACGAGGCGGGCATTGCGACGCAACGCAGCGGTATGCTCGAGCACTTCGAGACGCAGTGTCTCCAGCATGCGTCGCTCACACTCCGACAGCTGGTCTCTGAGCTTCTGTAGCTGCGTCCCGATCCGTGTCCACTCTGCATGATAGTATGTTCGGGTGGTTTTAGTCTTATATGCAAGCGACAAACTCTCGCTAACATGCCCTCGGACCGAGGGAAAATGCACAACATGCCCCTGACCCAGCAAGAACCTGAGTGTCACAGGCTCCGAATGCTCTGCACGCAGCGCATTTTCAAGAGTACGTGCCTCTGCACGAAGTGCATTGAATTCATTTGTGAGTGTTAGGAGAAGTGGTGATGCATCTGGTCGTATAAGATGCTCAATATTGTCGCCCCACATTGACTCGGGCAGCGTTAGTGATGGTGGCGATGATGTACGACGAGTACGTTTCGATGGCGCAGATGCGTCAGCCGGAGGCATAGGTCCCCCTGCGTACATCGCATCATAAGTTTGCAAGCGCGCCTCCTGCTGCTGGATCCGCTTCTCCATAACACGCTCATCAATGGCCATCTCAAGTCGCTCACCCAACGCGTGAAGCGCAGTAAACCGCTGAAGAAGTTCATGCAGCTCATGTACGTTAATAGACGCAAGACTCGTTACCAAACGCTCACTTGTGCGAATAAAGTCTCGGATCTCTAGCAGGTCTTGCTCATCGTTCCGACGCAAACTGATCCGCTGGAGTGTGCGCATGATATCGCCGACACCGGTGCGAAGAAGCACACGCAAATCCTGGCGCAAGAACGAGCGCTGAAGAAACAACTCTACTAATGCATGCCGCGCACGAATGAGACGCAGTGACATGCTTGGTTGAGTGAGCCATTGCACACATAGCCGCGCGCCGCCTTGTGTCACAGTGCGTCGAACAATACTGACTAGACTGCCCCGAGCGCTATGATCCTGTGTTTCTCGGATCTCGAGCGCATTCAGTGTGGCGGCATCTAGGTGCATGACATAGTCGCCAGAAGCTCGAGCAGAGCCACCTTCTTCGCATACGGACATGCCGGGCATGTGTTCCAGGAGCCGCGTCTGTAAGTAGGAGGTGAGGATCTCAATGGCTTTGCGCTCCGCGTCACGCAGATTCGCCTGCGATACACCTAGCATATTCTCTTGTGCATGGGTGAGGGTAGGCACGAACGCTACGGGTGCTTGGACACGGTTTGTAGCTTCAAACACTGGATGTGAAGCGTCAAAGGCATCTGCGATGAGTACGACTTCCCGTGGAGCGAGACGCACGATCTCGTCCCGTAACGTTTTTTCATCGTTATGTACAACAGTTCCGAAATCAGCGGTGCTAACATCAAGCCATGCCAGGCCATATGAGCGGCCCGCTGACAAGGTCGACCCCGGCGCAGACGCCGATGATGACAACGGTGACGACGGTGTGGGCGATAGAGGTGGAGGTGACGAAACAGCCAAGATGAAATTGTTGTGAAATGGGTCCAGGAACCTTTCATCAATCAATGTGCCTGGCGAGACAACGCGAGTCACGCGGCGCTGAAACGATGGAGCACCAGACGACAAAGACGTCTTAAACTCATCGCATATAGCTACCAGCATGCCGCAGTCTTGAACAAGCACCTTGAGATACTTTTCCAGCTGGTGGATAGGAAAGCCCGCCATAGGAATGCTTTGACCGGCCCACTTGCGAGATGCAAGTTTTATACTCAGTGTCTGAGCAACGGTGGGTGCCTGATCAAAGTACGACTCATAGAATCCACCCACCCGCGTCAGTAAAATGCACTTTGGGAATGCACGCATGTTCTCCAGCACACCCAGCGCCAACGGCGGCCAATCATGTGAGAAGGTCGTCCCCCCTGGCTCACTATGCTTCAACGGAATAGGCTTGTGTGCATGTACGGGAAGATCTTTGATGCTTTTCCGCTGAATGCGTCTTGTGCAAATGGATGCGTGGACGTATCGTCGTGCACCTTGGCAAGTCCATGCACATCCACGACGCGACAGCAGCATAAATTAGGTACGCGTTGGCGTGCGTGTGTGAATGTGGACCTACATCTAGGTGAGGCCAATAATACGCGTCTGACTAAGCTGGCACGAAAAAAGTTGGACATGGACAGCTGACGGGCTGGCTGAGTGGGTGAGGGTGAGGACGAAGAGATCTAATAGGCGTAACTAACCATACACCAGTGACCTAGCCACCTTTACTTTTATCTCTCGTGAGGGCAACGGCAGCCACCGCGACAAGCCTCTTCACACAAGATCGATGCATCAAGAATTGGCACCCGGTCTGGGTGGACAAGATGCATGGTGTTGGTTGTCCCCTCTAGGGAGAGAGGACTGGAATCCATGTTTCCGCATCGGTGTGCTGAACACGTTCGTACCATTCATGGCAATCGGCATTAGCGTGGCGGCATGGTTTGTATCGAGTCTTCGCGACAAAGAACGCATGCGGAATGAGGCGGCGGAGGAAGTTGCGCAACTGAACCCCGAGTCCTCGCACTTTTACGGCGCGATTCCACGCGATGAGCCAGCGCAGGAGCCGACATGGGATTCAACGGCAGCACAAATCCCCGATTCTGCGGCAAAAAAGGTCTTCCAAACAGAAAATGCTATTCTTGTTGACGAGGCGCTCACGCTCAAAGATGAGCTGTACACATACACGCAGGTGGAACAGCACGAAGTGCAGCGTCGGAACAAGCGCATCCTCGAACTCGTTGGTTCGTTACTCCTTGTTTTGATGTACTTGGTCGGTGCAGGAACATCAAATGCAGAATGGGAACGCTCTTGGCTCTTTGTATGGATCTACTTTGCCGTATTGTCGACAGCGGCCATCATCCAGCGCAGGTCGTTCTTTTTCCAGAAATTGCTTCTCACTACACTAGCGTCGATCGTCTCATTCTCCAACCTGCGCACATCGCTTCTTTCCTCAGGCGTAAAAGCTATCACTGTCATGACCGTGCTGCAGACAAGTGTCGTGCTCTTCCTGCTGGGGCTAAGTTGGACGTCGCCATTTACGCAAGCGCTCTCGTCAGAAATGGAGGCGCTGTACGAGACGATGCACAAGCGTACACTGTATTCTGAAATCCGCACAGCCGTGCCGACACCCCCTGAAAATGCGCAGAACAAGCAAACAGATCTCGATCGACTTGTGCCTTCCTACTCAAAGAGTCACGGACCTATGCTGCCGCCGCCAGAGCAGCATGCGTCACTGTTAAGCCGTTGTCTCTTCATATTCGTGCAGCCTATCATTTGGAAACACTTTTTTAAGCCGATTACGCTGCCAGATGTGCCGCAGCTCATGTCCATTGACCGATCGCCATCAGTCATTGCCATGTTTCGTATTCATAATGGACCAGAGACAGCGCGCCCTCTGTGGCTCCGACTTGTTCGTCACTTTGCATGGTCCTATGCGTACCAAGCTCTATTTGCCTTCTTTGCCACGATTCTGACACTTGCGCCTGTCTACTTCCTCTCGCACTTACTGAACTTCTTCACGCAACGTGCGTCTGACGGTGCCGAGGCAGCTCCGATGCACATGGGTGTGCTGTATGCATCCGGCATGTTTGTGAGCCAGGTGCTTTTCTCTGTATGCCAATCGCAATCGCTCATGACGGGCCGACATATATGTGTGCAGATTCGCGCAATCCTCACATTCGAGGTACTGAGCAAGACCATCCGACGCGGCGTCAGTATTAACAAAATGGACGGTTCGTCAGCAACGCCAAAAACGAGTGACGACGACACAGAGGATGACGACGCGCCCGTAACAGATGGGGCAGTGATGAACCTTGTTTCAGTCGACGTGAACAAGCTGAGCGAGCTTGCTGCCTACAGTCACTTCTTGTTCCCACAACAGCCATTGTCTGTTTTGTTGGGTGTTGTGTATATCGTCATGCTCCTCGGTTGGTCAGCCGTCGTCGGTCTTGTCCTGTTGGTCGTGGCTGTTCCGATCCAGACCTATCTGTCTCGCGTGCTTGTTTCAGTGGGACTGCGTATGCTGCGCGCAACAGATGAACGATTGAACTTGACAAATGAAGTTCTTGCGTGCATCAAGACAGTCAAGTTCTTCGCTTGGGAGAAACCGTTTGAAAAGCGCATGAACGAAGCGCGTCTGAAAGAGCTCGGTCTCTTACGCCTTCAGTTCTTCTTTTCGATCTTGAATCACCTGACTTTCATCGGCACACCCATGCTAGTGACAATGGCAACATTTGGCGCACACACAATTCTTTTCAAGCAGGCGCTGACGGCGCAAAAAGCATTCACAGCTTTGGCACTGTTCAATACCCTACGGGGACCACTGGCTGAACTTCCGAGCATGATCCAGTGGCTGCTTTCAGCTATTGTGTCTGTTCACCGGATTGATAACTACTTGTGCGAACCCGATACTCACAAGTATGAGCAGCTGCTTGGCGAACACTCTCGTGCAGCGCAGGACGTTTGGACAGACAGGCCGCTTGACAAGGTGGGCTTCGATCATGCCACTTTCACATACGGTGCTGAGCCAGAAAAGGCGCCTGAAGATGGTCGTTTCATGCTCCATGATCTGTGCTGCCAGTTCCCTGTCGGCAAGATCAGCATTGTGGTGGGCCCCGTTGGCTCGGGTAAATCCTCAATTCTTCTTGCCATGCTTGGTGAAATGCAGAGGATTCGGGGAAAAACGATCATGCCATGTCCCATTGCTCGTTCCTTAGTCGAGCCGGATCCTATCAGCAAGCTGACAGAGTCGACAGCGTATTGTAGCCAAAGCGCATGGCTTTTGGGTACGACCATCCGCCAGAACATCCTTTTTGGCACCGCATATGACGAAGATCGATACCACGAAGTGTTGCGAGCTTGTGCATTGGAAGCTGATCTAGATATTCTCGAACACCACGACGAGACAGAAGTGGGTGAGAAAGGTACATCTCTGTCTGGCGGGCAAAAGGCTCGTATCGCTTTGGCACGTGCCTTTTACTCGTATGCAAAACATATTTTGATTGACGATGCGCTGAGTGCCGTTGATGCTTATACGGCCAAGCATCTGTGTAAGCACTGTTTCCAAGGACCGCTTTCACAAGGTCGTACCATCATCTTGGTAACCCATGCTGTAACGCTCATGATTCCAGCCGCTGCCTATGCTGTCGTTATGGATGGCGGACGGGTTGCAGCGGAAGGAGCGCCGAAAGACCTTCAGGCCCATGGCCATATCGAGATGCCCGTTGAAGTACAAGACGCAGAGTCCAACGACAGCATCGAGACACGCCCCATCGATGAGCGTGAGCTTGCGGCGCGGAAGAAAAAAACTGACGAGCAAAGAGCTCGGAAAGCACTTGCCGACAAGAATGAAGAAAAGCTGTCGCGCTCGCAGTCCAGTGCTTCTCTATACTGGCTGTATATGAAGTCAGTCGCTCGTTCACCCTATGTTGCTGGCGCTGTCTGGATCGCACTGATGAGTTTGTACATAAGTATCCGTGCAATTGATGTGAGCAGCGGAGCGTGGTTGCGGCAGTGGGCCGGTTCTTATGATCAAGTGACAACGACAACATACAACACAGTGCGTTCATGGGTCTTGGTGGCATGGCACGCTCAGTCAGGCACGGTGCACGATGACAAGACCTGGTACTATCTAAAGGGCTATGCCTCCATTGTCTTGGCATTCATCCTTGTTAGCTTCTTCACCGACGTTGTGCAATATGTGTCCTCACTGAAAGCATCACAGCACCTATACAGCCGATTGAACAAGGCGCTACTTCTAGCAACGCCACTCTTCTTCGACAAGACACCAATCGGACGCATCATGAATCGCCTGTCTCGTGACATGGAGGACGTTGACCAGGAACTGTGTCCAATCTTGCAGATGACAGTGGAGAACTTTATTTCGCTTGTGGCCATTGCGGCGGTGATTTGCTGGGCTACACCATACTTTTTGTTCGTCCTTGGATTTGTCATGGCGCTCTACTACATGATTGGTGCCATGTATCTGTCTTCATCGCGTGACCTGAAGCGTATCGAAAGCATCCAACGTTCGCCTCTCTACACGGTGGTTGGCGAATGCATTGCAGGCACCATCACTATTCGTGCGTATGGCGATGGCGAGCGTGTCATGCGGCAGTGTCTCAGTCTTATCGATAAGTGGAACCGTGCATTTTTGCTGCTCTGGTATGAAAACCGCTGGCTCAGCATTTGCTGCGATCTCTCAGGCGCCGGCGTGACGCTTATAGCCGCCCTCTTTCTCCTTTTCGGTGGCGCAGATGCCGCACTCGCTGGTTTCACGTTGTCATATGCCATTACCCTTGTTGAAGTTGTATTATGGCTTGTTCGCTTGTACACAAATACCGAAATTCACATGAACTCGGTTGAGCGCATCGGCGAGTACATCACCGTGGAACCTGAACGTCAGGGCGGCCTAGAACCACCAGCCCATTGGCCCACCGACTCAGGTGCCATTCAAGTCCGTGACCTATCCGTCCGCTACAGCCCAGAGCTCCCCCCTGCTCTTTCGAACGTGTCGTTTGATATCCAGCCCGGTCACAAGGTCGGCATTGTCGGCCGCACGGGCAGTGGTAAATCTACCCTATCCCTTGCCTTCTTCCGCTTCCTCGAAGCCGAGTCTGGCTCCATCATCATCGATGGCATTGACATTTCCTCCATCTCCCTCGAGTCTCTCCGTCGCCGTCTTACCATCATTCCTCAGGACTCTCAGCTTTTCCGCGGCTCTATCCGATCCAATCTCGACCCCTTTGGTCTCACAGATGACGGCGATATGTGGTTCGCTCTACAGCGATGCCAGCTCGCCGTCCCTGGCTCATCTCCCAATGCCCCCGGCGAGGGCAGCGTCATCAAATCCCTCGACGACGCCGTAGAGCAGGGCGGCTCTAACTTTAGTGCAGGACAGCGACAACTCTTGTCTCTTGCTCGTGGCCTGCTCAAAATGCGCGAGAGCCGGATCCTGATCCTGGATGAAAGCACAGCAAATTTAGACGCCGAGTCAGATGCCCTCATCCAGCGCACTATTCGCGAGCAAATGGCACCTGGTGCGACTATCCTAACAGTTGCACACCGACTCAAGACAATCATCGATTACGACAAAGTGCTTGTCCTTGGAAAGGGACATGTACTCGAATACGACTCGCCTCACGTATTACTATCCGATGAAAGCAGTACATTCTATAAACTCTGTGAGCAAAGTGGTGAACTAGCGACCCTTAAGGCTTTGGCGGCCGAACATGCTCAACAGAGTTCGCGATCATGAATAACTCGTGCAACCCTCCCATTCCATTCCTCTAACCCCAACACTTTTTCCTCGTCTATTAAAATAGGTAGATTTCAGTGACATTTTGAATGAAGAATTAGTCAGCATCTGTCGCACGAGCCTGGCCCGTCTAGAACAATACTGGGATGGCAGCAATCGAAGACGCGTGGAAGATCAAACAGCCACACATCGAAGCAGGACAATGCTCGGCGGTCTTTCCATGCTGCGCGCGGGTGTTTTGCGAGAACCAGGGCGTTTATCGTCTGTGAGAGTGATTCGTTCGTTCCCGAGCTCATCAGTGCATACAGCCGTGACGAGATTCGCATCAGGCGCAAGTTATCGCAATGTAGCAACAGCGTCGCCTGTGTTAACAAGCGCGCGAACATTTTCAAGTGCACCACCGCCAACGCCACAGCAAACTGTCGCACCGAACCTAGATGCTAACAAGCCTCATGCAGAGCACTCCGACAAACACAGTGTCTTTCGCCGCCTGTCGTTCTACCAGCGCTTTAAGACGATTATGAAACTGTATGGATGGTGGGCGCTTGGCATATATTCGCTTCTATCTGGTATAGATCTCACCTTGACATTTGCTGGAATACATTTCCTTGGTGGCGAACACGTCGAGGAACTTGAAGCATTGCTGTACAAGTGGATAGGACCAATGCTCAAGAAACTCAAGAAAGAGGAAGAGCCCAAGGAAAATACGTTCTTTACTTACGTGAAGGGTTGGTTCACCACGGAGGAAAAGGCGAACGAAATGGAGCACCTCATTGCGCGTCTATCAGGAGAGTTTGTGCTTGCATTTGCAATCCACAAAACTTTCCTGGTTCCCGTGCGCGCTGGTCTGACTATACTGATAACGCCCGGCATTGTTCGTTGGCTCATCAAGCGGGGCCTCGCGAGACCACTTAAAACTACAGCATCAACAGCGATCTGAAAGTGAGCAGTTTTTCTCCCAGTAAAATAGAGGACATGACAATGTATACGATTTCAATCACAAATGGGAAGCAAATAGCAGTTTTTTTTTTGGCAGGGGCATCAATCAGAATACACTCGAAACTATGACACATGCTTTTACAAAGAAAAAGGGAGCTGGCATCATAGAAGAAGAACCATGCTCTCGCATTTCCCAGTATCGAGGACGACGATGCACGAGGTATGATTTAACGGTACTGTGCAAGCGTTAGTTCATCCATCAACAGAGTCAATACAAACCTTGTGGAAGCCAATGACGTTAGCCTTCTCACGGAAGCACTGACGGCAGATGTTCAAGCCGTACTTGCGGATAAGACCACCCTGGTTACCACAGACACGGCTAATAACATGTTAGTCGAAATCTGTTCGCGAAGGCAAGGCGTTAGGAGCATCACATCAATAACGAGTAAGTCAGTGGTCAAGTGCGCCATAAAACGAAGTCGCATCAGAGAAGTGACTGTCTCCCCGGAACATTCATTAGATAGAAAGGGGTTGGCGCGGACAACACCGCGTATAAAGTCTGAGTGCGATCACTCCTTATGGAGTTCCTGTGCCACACGACACGTTACGATGTACTCCTAACTTGCCAAATACCTCATAATCTAGCCAGAGACATACCAGTTGCGGGAGCCCTTACCAAAGTTGCGCTTTCAATACGTTAGACATTATTCCGATTCTGCGATGCACGTCGGTATACGTACTGGGCGCGAGTACCAAACGTTCTGATGAGCCATGTTGCTGGGTGTACAAAGATGGGCGGTAGAATTGGAAATGGACGCACCCCTAGGAGCAGACCAAATGTCAGTCACGTGAATAACATACAGGACCTCACGTGAAGAGGTCAACCTGACCAACCAGTTTTCCTCTCGACACGTCGGCAATGATAGCCAAGGACTGAACGCGGTTTGTGGAGACAAATAAGTGGAGAAAGAATTCGAATGCGCGCACGACTTGTGAAGTCCGATTTTGGACAGTGGCTCAACATTCTAGCCACGGTTGTGAATGACGCGTTTGGTACCATAGCCAGGACCGCCATTCGCGGTGTTCAGAGTATGACTCGTGATAATTCAGCAAGTCTTTCCCCCATTGCTAATGCAATTTATTTATGGACAATAGCGCCATTGACATGCGGGAGTATTTTGGCAATTCCTGTGACTGCATTCGCGTGCATGTTTCCCGTTATGCTGCCTCTGGCTTTGTTGATGTTCCCTGTCCTGGTGTTTGTGGCAATGTACGGAATTGCATGGACGTCGTATATACTTTTGGCTCAGAAGGATCGACCGTCATATACGATGCTTGGTGTGCCAAGTTTGACGAAATACATACCTTTCTTGCCTGTGACGCCCCAGCGTTGTTTCAAGGTTACCAAGGCTGTGTTAGGATACATCTGGTCATGCTGTAGCATAATGAGCATGGCAAAGAACTGGTTTCTCTTGTACAAGCAGCACAAGGCTAGACCTGGATCTGAGTCGATTATTTATTCCATGCCATTCTCGCGTCAGCAGTTGGATGTATACCCACCTACGACATCCACGGTAGATGCTTCAGATGTAAGGAGGAATGCGCCTGTCCTCGTGCTTGTTCCTGATGCGATTGTACCTGTGACATTAACAAGCCACCGGAAGATGTACCTTCCGCTAGCAACGCGTATGCAACAACTTGGCTACTGCGTTGTGGTGCCTCAAATCACATACTACCCGGCTGACCAGATCCGTCGGTCAGTCATTGATTTGCGTTTGGCGCTAAGCTGGGTCGGTGCTCACATATTCCACTACGCGGGTGACCCGTCACGCATCTATGTCATGGGACATGGTTTGTCTGCTGAGCTCGTGGCTCTCACTTTGGTGCAGGAGGCGGTTGTTCTAAGCCAGACGATTAAAAAGCACCGCGACATTGATGACGCGACTAACCATGATCTGACTCCAAAATCGAATATAATTGAGCAGGAAACTTTCAACAAGCAGCTAGAGATTTATGCTCCACAAGTGCGCTTGCCCAACATCGCAGGTGTGATTCTTCTGGCGGGGCACAGCGATGTTATCAAAAGCAACTTGAATGAGGCGGATCTTGGGATTGAACACTTGAGCTCACATCGCCGCTGGACAGGACCTCAACAATTCCAATGCCTGTTACATTCGCCCACGCATTTACTCATGCATAGCAAGGCATACTTAGACCCCACATTTTTACCGCCCAAATTTCTCCTGATCCATGGCGGGCTTGATAAGCTTGTGCCGATTTCTCAGGCTATCTTACTTCACTCTCTCCTGCTGGAAATTGGGGTTAAGAATGCAGAGCTGCTAGCCTTCCGTGAGATGAATCACTTCGATACATTCAAGCTGTTCCTGGCATCTCCGCCTCTAGCCTCGAGCAAGTATGAAATAGCAATTTTGAAGTCGATCTGCTCCTTCGTAGCTTAGTAAAACGCTCTTTTATGCGCAGGCATGACTCGTTTCACACTTGGAAGGGTGACAACCTGCATCCGCCATTTCTCCATCGGCCATAAATACAGCCAATCCAATTGAAAGGTTCTGTGGCTTCGATGCACTTATCTCCCCAGTGTCTACGCCCTTGGCTCTTATCTTGGAGTGTTGCCACTTCACCTCGAGTGTGTCGACTACCTTTCCGTCGAACACTGTGTGCAAGCGTCATGTCCCAGAGCCCCTCACCGCTAGACGCTTCCCGGCTTGTAATACACAAGTCGGATTCGTTACGTCAATGCCCCCCCGTCAAGGACATCGTGTTTGGGCGCACCTTTACTGACCACATGCTCAAGATCCCTTGGACCGCTGCGCGTGGGTGGGGCGAACCTTCAATTGAGCCTTACGGCCCATTGTCTTTGGAACCCAGCAGTGTAGTCTTGCATTATGCGGTCACGTTGTTTGAAGGTATGAAAGCTTACCGCGATGACCACGGCAAGGTTCGTCTCTTCCGCCCTGAGAAAAATATGGAGCGCATGAACCGCAGTGCATCAAGGATTTGCCTTCCGAACTTTGATGAAACGGAACTTCTTAAGCTTATCAAAAAGCTTGTGCAGCTAGACCAGCACTGGGTGCCGTCGGAGCCAGGATATTCGATGTACATCCGTCCCACCCTCATCGGCACGGAGCCTTCTGTAAGCGTGACGCAAACATCGGAGGCATTGTTGTTCGTTATTCTTTCACCTGTTGGCCCGTACTACTCATCGGGCGTGAAGCCGGTAGCGCTGGAAGCGAATCCACAGTACGTCCGTGCGTGGCCCGGCGGCACAGGTAACGCAAAGATTGGTGCGAACTATGGTCCTGGAGTGATGCCTGCAATGCAAGCGGCCGCACGTGGATATCAGCAGATTCTGTGGTTGTTTGGAGAGGAACACTACGTGACGGAAGTCGGCACGATGAACTTTTTTGTGGTACTGAAGAAGGATGACGGCGTATGGGAAGTTGTGACACCGCCGCTTAACGGCCTCATTCTGCCGGGTGTGACGCGTTTGTCAATTCTCGAGTTGCTACGTGCTCACCAGAAAGGGGAGGAACGACTAAAGAATGTACCAAAGATTGAAGTGAATGAGCGTGACATCAAGATGCAGGAACTCGTTGATGCGGCCAATGCTGGCAACATTGTAGAAATGTTTGGAGCAGGCACCGCCGCTGTCGTGAGCCCGGTGAACCGGATTGGCTATATGGGCAAGGATATTCACGTGCCAGTGGGCGAGTCGGGCTTCGGTGTCATTACGGAAGCTGTGCTCAACAAAATCACGGGTATCCAGTGGGGCAAAGAAGAGCACCCATGGTCAGTCCCCATTGAGTAGATAAAAGAACGACCTCTGGAACTGAAAACTATACATGTGTGTAGCTGTTTGACTTTGTTTCCCCGCAGGGACGTTATGTTCCTTCCCCTTGATTATATGGTCGCATACCTATAAGTCTGCAAAAAAGCTAGCATGCTGGTCCACATCATGCACGGACTTCTTCCCCGCCTTGGATTTTGCAGTGCGGCGCTTTGTTGCCGGCGGCGGTTGTATCACGTCAGACTCGCCTGCGCTTTCATCACTTCCATCAGCACTGCGGGCAATGAGATGTGCTTCGTCTGACACTAGCATGACAGCCGGCTCCGGTTCGGCAGCATCCGTTTCCACGTCGCCCTCCTCAAGCAGTGGCGCAAGATCGGTTAACTTGCACTCATTACCATGGCCGATGCTTGCAATGAGATGCCCTTTCCGCTTCATGCATTCAATCGGCATGCCACCATGATCGCCCACAATCCCAAGAAGCTTGTGTGGGAACAGCTGGACGACACGGATGAGGCCATCTGATGAACCCGTCAGCACAGTGTCTTGATCCAGTGTGCAAAGAGCATCAACGCTCGACGGATGCCCAGGAAAACGATCGGCATGATCAAGAAGGCCTCGGTCTGGTGCCCATAACGAGAGAACGCCCAGTTGTGTGCCAACGACGAGTTTTTTGCCGTTCTTGATCGATGCAATTGAAAGCAGCTCGTCTTCTTGGTCCTCACTGACTTCCACACCCTTTTTCCCACCATGAATATCGATTACACTAAGCGTGCCATCACCACTCGTGACGATCAATCGACTGCGTGCTCTCTCTTCATCTCGCTTCCGCTTCAAGTCATCTTCCTGATCCTTTTTCTTCAAACGCGGCGGATCAAGATGTGTACACCAGAGCATATCTGTGATCCAGTCGGAATGATGATCATACGACCTTAGTGGCTTCGCTTCGGCATCGCCCTCGGGTGGACATCGGGGGTCCCAAAGTCGCACTATACCATCATCATCACCCGTAGCCATTAGTCCCTCATGGATAGGCAGAATGCGGGATGGCGCAGACCTGCGTTGGTGTGAGTGCATGTATGAACACACAACGGACATACTCATGCGCACGAGGCCAACGCGCCTTGACATGGCCATCACTAGGATCCAGCGCAATGATGGACTTGTCTTTGAATATGCAGAACAAATTTGATCCAGATGCGTCAAAGGCCACACCACGGCAGCTTTTGTGCGAGGGACGCACACTCCATACGCGTCTGTATGCTTTACCAGACGTGCGTGACTCGTCGGGCTGTGTGGATTGGTTGTGAAACATGGCCCCATAGTCGAACAATTGGACCTTGCCACTGATTAGACCCACTGCGATCTGGTGCACACCCTCATCAGGATGAAACGACACGTCTAGAGCATCAGACGACAACGCAATGTCCATGAAGGCTTGAGTGCGTGATGGCCTGTAGCGTCAAGGAGAACATGGCGATGCTTGCACGTGACGTGTCTCCCAAATTTTTCATGAGCGATTTCCGTGATACGCGCTAGTGAACTCGAACAAAACGCAACGGCGTGTCGTGCAGCAAGGCAAAGTACGCCATGGCTACCGACGAGGTAACAAAGAGGCACCGGAAGCACAAAACGGAGGATGCAGTCGATTTAAAAGAGAAAAAGGCAAAGAAGGAGAAAAAAGAGAAGGATCGCAAGAGAGAAGAGAAAAAGAAAGATGAGAAGGATGAGAAGAGGAGAAAGAAGGAAGGAAAAGAAAAAAAAGAAAAGGAGACAAAACAGGAAATGCCTGATGAAAAACATACCGTTGAGGAGCCTGAGGCAGTTCCTTCCTCAGGGAATAGTGGCGTGGTACGTGTGTCTCACTAACGATAGTCTGCGAGTGAGGCTAGGGCCTTCATGGAAGAAAACAACATCACAATTGAGATGGCTGAAGAGTCAAATGAAAAGCCACCTAGGCCTATGCTGTCGTTTGATGAACTGAATGGCAAAATTAATCCCAAACTCAAAGAACGACTTGATATGGAAGGATTCTCCAAGCCGACTCTGATTCAATCTTGTTGCTGGCCAGTGCTTCTCCAGGGACGCGACATGGTCGGTGTGGCCGAAACAGGCTCTGGAAAAACATTGGCATTCGGCATTCCAGCCTTGCAATATGTGATGGAACAGTGGCCTCCTTCTTCAACATCTTCGGTCAAGAAGAGCAAGAGTAATAACAAGAACAAGATTCATGTGCTTGTCATTGCACCAACGCGTGAGCTAGCAATCCAGACGCGAGATAACCTGGCACGCGTCGCCGAGCCTCTTGGACATGGCGTGTTCTGCTTATATGGTGGTGTATCGAAAGGTGAGCAGATCCGTGAGCTAGCTTCTTATGCCCTACCTGTGCATATTATCGTGGGCACGCCTGGACGCGTGTTGGATCTGGCTCGTGAAGAGTCCCTTGACTTGGGTCACGTTAGCTACCTGACTCTAGACGAAGCAGATCGCATGCTTGACAAGGGCTTTGAGCCTGATATCCGAGCAATTATCGGTATGACCAAAACAAACGAAGATGGCCGTCGCACCAATATGTTTAGTGCAACATGGCCGCCGGCAGTGCGAGGACTAGCCGAGACATTTATGCGCATGCCCGTGCGTGTCACAGTCGGTAGCGATGTGCTAAGTGCGAATCGGCGCGTTTCGCAAACGGTACAAGTCTTAGACGATGGACGTGCTAAGGAGCGGGCGCTCAATACGTTCTTGCGCACTATTCAGGCACAGAAAACGAACGAAAAGATTCTTATCTTTGCTTTGTACAAGAAAGAAGCACAACGTGTTGAGAATACCCTCCGTCGATGGGGATATCGCGTGTCAGGTATTCATGGTGACTTGAGCCAGCATGATCGTTTGGCGAGCTTGGAGGCATTCAAGACTGCAGAGACGCCATTGCTTGTCGCGACGGACGTAGCTGCTCGCGGTCTTGACATTCCCAACGTGGAATATGTCATCAACTACACATTCCCGTTGAGTAAGTTAAATTGTTATATTTTTTTGTTTAACATATGTACAGCGATTGAGGATTACATCCATCGTATTGGACGCACAGGCCGCGGTGGTAAGAGCGGCAAGGCTGTCACGTAAGTATATTTTCATGCAATGCCTCTAATCATGTAGCTTCTTCACGGATGAAGACAAAGCCCATGCAGGCGAGTTGATTCGCGTTTTGAAAGATGCAAATCAACCCGTGCCGAAAGAGATGGACCGCTTCCCCACAACAATCAAACGCAAGACACACTCGAGCTACGGAGGTATGTACATCTAGCGAAATACGTTGACGTTTCAACAGATCATTACAAAGAGCTGGTCCCTGGTAAAGCGAAAAAAATCACGTTCGATGACGATGATTAATTTGCTAAGATGTGTAGAATAAAGTCTGTAGTGGGAAACGAAAAGCCTACATCAAGTCAGGATGGTGAAGGAAATGCACGCAGAATGTTAACACGAATGAAGAACATTCATCGAGGCCATATAAAAGGCAAAAAACTGCTCCCAACGTGGGGCTCGAACCCACGACATTCAGATAACCCCTTGAGACCAAGGAGACTCTTTAAGAGTCTGACGCTCTACCGACTGAGCTAGCCGGGACAAGTTGTTAAAGAGAGCGTCACCAAGTACAATATAATTCACATACATTTTCTTCTGATAAAGGATTCTTGTTGCCATGTTCCCTAGTGCCCACTATCAGGCTTGCATATACTTTTTTGCTTGCTCTACTCAGACATATAACAAGAATGAAATTAATTTTGCAGTGACACTGTTGAGTTAGCTGTTCAAGTATACTATACGTACTCAGGCTGGCCAAGAATGTTAGAATCAAACGCTGGCGGACCTCGACAATGTCTTCAGGCACAAGGAAAATCAAGGCGCCCAACTTGCGTGCAATGCTGATAGCCAGCTTAGCATTTAATCGACACTCATCCTCCGTACTTCCATTCGTGATAAGAGATTGGTCAACGATACCAGGTCGAAGGGTATCCAGGAGGTCAAGAAGGAATTTTGCGTTCGAAAGAGATGGATCACGCAAAGAGCGAATCTGCTGCGTCGACTTGCCGGACGCCTTAACGCGTTTGTTGGCCCAATCCAAAATCTCAAGATCCGAAACAGACTTGCCGCTTTTCGACAGACCCTGAAGTGTAGCTGTGACATTCGCACGCATCACCTGCCAAACAAGGCCCAGTGTGAGAGTCTTGGCACCGTCGGTGATATCAGCGCCCTGAATTCCGACGATATGCATGTTGTTCGCTTTGGCTAGCTCAATGACATAGTTCGTATTTTCGACCATCTTAAAGCGCGAGAGCGCAGTGCCTTCTTTCGGTCGAGAAACCCGCTTCCACATGACCGAGCCGGGAAGCACCCTGTCGAACGACTGCAGAAGAACATATCCATCCTTCAAATCCTCAAAGAGATTGTATACACCTGGTTGTACATCCAAGCTGTTGAGCCAAAGAGTGAATACACGCGCTTCTCTTTCGCCCTCTGCATCGAATTCCTCGACTTCAACGGGAGGGGCCTCCTGTAATGGCTCGAGACTTGGCCATGTGTTAAATAGATGTGCGACAAAAGCAAGATTCAGTTTGGGATTCCCAGAAATCATAGAGCCTGGTGTCAAATACTTGCGACAGCCAATCGCATCGGCACGCTGAAGCACCATTTCAGCGCGCGAGAGTAGGTCCTGTTCATGGAGTGGGGCACGATCACACTTGTCCGGCTTGATTTGTGAGAGAAGCACCGTGTAGTTTTCGCCATCTGAAACGTCTTTCGAGAAATTGGAAACGCGTCGGTGCCAGTTGGCTGCTTTCAAATGGTAGTTGAACCAGCGCAGGAGAATTTGGTCAGGTGGGAGCTTCAAAAAGTCTTCGTGCGTTTCGCCCTCCTCCAATAGGCGGTACAGCTCGGGATGGTGCTTCAAATCAATCTTGTTGAGAAGCGCACGACGCACAATCTGCCAAATAAGCCCTAGAATCAAGTGTTCGCGACCATCGGTGATGTCCTGAGCACCAATGTTCACAACACTACAGCCAATCGCTTTAGCGGACTGGATCACGACGTTATTGTTTTCAGTCATTTGAAACGCATTTGGACCTTTTCCAGCTTTTCCGATATTCAATACACGCTCATCAATTGTGTCAGGCACAGCCGAATTGATCAGCTTGCAAAGTAAGAGGCCGTCACGACACTCATCAAAGAGCTGGAACGTATCAGTTGGGATCGGCAGGCGGTTCCCAACATGCGCGTCACCACTTAGACTCGAGTTTATGTGGCGCGTAAATTCGTTGCGTTCGTCTTCATTGATCGTATGCTGCGTCGATGCATTGCTGCCTTTGACCATCACTTTGCCCTTCGACACGACACCAGCCTCTGCATTGCTGCCTTTGCGCAAACGAGACACAAGGTCCACAAAGTCTTCAAGCTCTACACGTCCACTTGCATCGAGATCGACGTCCTTGAGTGTTTCGCGCACTTGGTCATATGAGGCATTCTCCAGCTGCTGCACCTCTTTGAGTACCACCTGTCGCTCAAGACTTCCACGATCATCAATGTCTATCTGCTTGAACTTCGATATAAGGGACATCATCTCTTCTTGGGAAAAGTTGGGGTACCTTTTCTGCAACTTGATGGCCTCCATCGTGCTAGTGATGCGCTTGGCTTCAGGAGAAGATTGGATTGGTGCTGGAGTGGCGATGTGAGGAGCCGATCCACAATTCTTGTCGCCCGCACGGACGGAGTCTCTCAATGGCTGAAAGGAAATCGAAAACCCAAATAGCACGCGCGAGCTCGCGCGCGTGTGGAGGGACATAGTAAATGCGTAAGAATCAGCACAGGCAAAGTATGACTACCCCACGTGACCATCGTGCGTGTGTGCAGGCACAGGTGAGATGGACAACACGCGCAGTCAAGCCAAAAGTGGATTTTGGATGTCAAGATCAGAAAAAAATTTGCAGGTTGATGTGCCATTAAATGTGTGGGAGAAAGGTCGTTTTATCCTTACACAAGGAACTCGATTGCTGACAAAAAAACGCGTCCACGTTCGTACGCTCTTACACTCTTGACGTGTGTTCTTGAGTGATAGGAGAAGCTCGTCGTAGTCACTCGTTGAGCTAAGTTTGGGATTTGCGCTTCTTAGGAACTCGTGAGACAGTGAGAGTGATTGTGCGATTGATCTTCGTACATTCGGCGTGAGAATGAAGTGTACGCAAGAACTATGTGCTAATAAAGTCAGTCTCTCACAGCTTGCAGCTGAACTCTGTGCCGGACTGGTCACAGCATTATGTTAAGTATGTTGTATGAGGTTGATGGTGGTATCTCGGTGCTGAACTAACGCTGTGTGTAGTTATCAGCACTTGAAAAAAATTGTGTACTCGTTGGAGCGCGCGCAGTATGAGGCAAATGACACCGAGGCTGTCGAACAGGGAGGCAATTTGGAGAGTGAGTCGGAGACGCTGCTGTGCAGGGAGCCGAGTTACTTGGATCGCCAGTTTGTGCCGCATCTCGACAAAGAGTTGAGAAAGATCGTGGACTTCTACTGTATGAAAGAAAAGGAACTGTTTGACGAAGTTGACGCGACACATGAGCACGTAAGGATGGCCGAGGAGGATGACTATGAAGGAGGTGGTGTCGAGTCAGATGTGGATGCATCTTATGAAGGTGCACATATTCCTATCGGTGGCAGAGACGCGGAAGATTCGACGGGACGCTTTGCCCCACATAGACGTGCATCGCCTGCCGCGGTGCCAACTCGTCGAGCACACTCGCTCGCATCGATTCACGATCCAGATGCTCATACACAGCCATCCCAAGACACGCTGCCTGTGTCGCGCCGGTGGCTCCATACATTTGGCCGTCGTGGTTCGTTCCACAAATCGTCGCGTCGACACCATAGTCCAAGTGCATCGAGCTTTGACACGACAAATGTCGAGAGCATCGATGGCCACTCGGAGCGTGGTTTTGGCGGCGCGGGTGGGAGAGCACTGAGTGTCTGGGTGTCGCAGGATGACTATGCGATAGATATGCGGCTGACAATAAAGCGCAGGCTTATGGAGCTCTACACCTCGTTGAATGAGCTGAAAGGTTTTGCCGAGCTGAATCAAACAGGCATGAAGAAAATCCTTAAGAAATATGACAAGACAACAGGCAGCTCGCTCAAAGACCGGTACATGGAGCAGGTGGTGAAAGTCAAGTACCCGTTCCAACCACAGACCAGCAAGTTGCTAGAGGAGCGTGTGGATGAACTCGTTCACTTGTATGCGCATGTTGCGACCCGTGATGATGTAGAGCTTGCTGCTCAGCAGCTCCGCATGCAGCTTCGTGAGGAGGTCGTGTGGCATCGCAACACGGTGTGGCGTGAAATGATCAACATTGAGCGCCGAGCGCAGGCCGCGTCACTGGAGAAGGGCTTGATGGGCCTCACAGGCGGGCATCTGCTTAATGAGCAGCCAGAGCTGCCCAGGGTGATTCGCACACCATTCGGCTCTTTTGTTGTGCCATCGTTCTGCACGGTAGGCACATTACAGCTGACTGCATCGCTCGTGTTGTTTGTCGCGTTGCTCAAGGTGCCAGCGCTGCGCTTTTTTGAGCGCATTGAAGTACAGAACTGTTTTGCACTTCTTGTCCTGTGTACGTGCCTGTGGGTGACAGAGGTGGTCGAGCTGTTCGTCACGTCGTTGCTGGTACCGTTCTTAATTGTTACGCTTCGTGTTGCGCGCGAAGGCGAGGGCGAGGGGCGTCGATTGACGGCGCCCGAAGCGAGCAAGTGGATTTTTGCCCAGATGTTTGCGCCAAATGTGTCGCTGTTGTTGGGCGGATTTACTCTTGCAGCGGCCTTGTCCAAGTATGGGATCGACAAAGTGATTGCAACACGTGTACTGCAGTACGCCGGGACACGGCCTAGCGTAGTTCTGTTGGCGCACATGCTCGTTGCGTGCTTCGCAAGTATGTGGATCTCGAATGTGGCAGCGCCTGTGCTTATGTTCTCGCTCGTCCAGCCGATTCTGCGCAATCTGCCTCCAAAGTCACCGTACGCGACAAGCATGGTGATGGGCATTGCGCTCGCATCGAACATCGGCGGGCAGACGTCGCCGATCGCGTCGCCACAGAACCTTATTGCTCTGCAGTACATGGACAAGCCCCTTGGCTGGGTGCAGTGGTTCGCCATTACGATTCCTGTGAGTGGTACGTCGCTCCTGGTGCTGTGGCTTTTGCTGCTATGGTCGTTCGGCACAGGCTCTGGCGTGCATATCAAGCGGATTCCTGAGACGGACAATTCATTTTCACGTGCGCAATGGTTCATATCGGCCGTGTGCTTAGGAACGATCGTGCTGTGGTGTTTCCAGAACCAGATCCAGGGCATGGTTGGCGATATGGCGGTAACGGCAATCATCCCGCTTGTGCTCTTCTTTGGCACGGGTGTGCTGACGAAAGAGGACTTTAACAACTTTTTGTGGACGATTGTATTCTTGGCCATGGGTGGCATTGCTTTGGGCAAGGCGGTCGCATCAAGTGGCCTTCTGAAGAGCCTTGACTCGTTCGTTCAGAACGAAGTGAATGGCCTGCCGTTGTGGGGTATTTTGGCAATCCTTGTAGGAGTGGGACTTGTTGTTGCTACATTTATCTCCCATACGATTGCGGCTGTCCTACTTGTGCCGATCGCTGCACAGATGGGCGCGAATCTGGTGGAGCCACATCCACGCTTGTTGATTATGGCGACGACGCTCACGTCAAGCGCTGCGATGGGTCTGCCTATCTCTGGATTTCCGAACATGACGGCGATCAATCTCGAAGATGAGGTTGGGCATCACTACGTGTCCGTCAAGACGTTCTTGCGCGTAGGCATTCCTGCAAGTGTCTTGGCTACGATCATCATTGCGACGCTTGGCTATGTCATTATGCTCTTGCTCGGGTTGTAACAGGAAAAAAAATAATAATAATAAAGGAGGGGAAGTGAGGAGGGAAATGACATTCACAACAGACAGCCACACGATCACGATACAAGAGTCAGAGTCATCATGGAGAAACGATGTTGTAGGAACGAGGCGAGCAAGCATGAAAGCTGCGATGACAAGAGTAGACGAGTGCGGGGTATCACGGATTTTCTAGTACATAGAGAGAATGCATCCATACATGACGATGCATGCAATAGATACAAATTCTTCGCACGTTAGAGTTATGCGTGTGACTGGCGTAGGAGTCGGCTCACAGCTTCAAAAGCACCGATCATGATGCCACACGATGGCGCCACTTTCGCGAGCCGCGGCGACAGCCCGCAGAACAGGCCCTGCACACCATCGTTCACCACAATTCGTCGCAATGCTGAGAACAGCGAACGTGAAGAAACATACACAGCCCGCTGCGCCTGCTCGGCCTGCAGGCGCGTTTTGACCAGGTCGAACGGATGCGTTGCAAACGCTGCCACACACCCACTTGATGCACCAACGATGAACGAGATGCCAAATTCGTGCCAGAACGTAGACGTTTGGCTCTCGCCAAAGCCGCGACCTGTAAGAAGAACCTTGCCGCCCTCGTACCCTGTGAAGTAGAGAGCCGAGAACGGCACATCCCGCCAAAGTGTTGCTGAGAGTCCGCGCCACAACACGCGCACCCCATGCTGCTTGACCTCCATGCCAAGGGGCTGGATCACGGACAGGAAAGATGAGCGGCCATGTGACGCCTGTAACCGTGTGCGAAGCAGCTCGAGAGGCGTCACGAGCGTCGCGGAAATAGCTCGTGCACAGGCACCGCTCATGAGCGACGCTATGAGCAATGGCACTCGAGCAAACGACATGGCCGGTGCCACATCCACTAGCTCATCATGCTCGCACGGCATGTCGCAGGGAAAGTCGGGCATGTGAATCGCGGGACGTGGGATGGGTCCCTGCCATACCGGAACAGGTGCTTCGAACGACAAGATGGCTTGACGGAACACGTCGTAGAACGACATGTATGTCACCTGGGACGGTATAGTCATTGCCAGAGTAGGCAAGAGACCACGCCAAAGGCTCTGCCACCCTTCAACGCGAGCTACTTTTACTATGCCGTCCCACACACCAGTCAAACGACCTTCGCGCATAACGACCTCGGTTTCACAGAGCTTCGCCACACTGCACTTTTCAGGATATATACACATGGTAGGCGAATTCATAGCGAACGGGACTGTTAGAGGTGTCGATGGGCGCAGCCACGACACACGCGTAGGTGCTCGAGCTGACTCATGTGGTGCAGTTCCGTGTACGGGACACGGTGGTCCTTTTATCGTGCCAATATTTGCATGGACAAGCAACGACGCATCGTTTGCTTGCATTTGAAGCCGGGTCTTTATGACGTCCAAAGGCGTCATCAAGAACGACGTCGATACTGATCCTGCAACGGAAGCGATGAAACGATCAAAAAAAGACAAGGCTTGCGGAGACGGTGCTGATGAGTGTGCACCAGCTGTGCTGTGCAGATTAGATTCGGCTTCATGACGCGGCGTTGTAGAGCCACCGTCCGATCCCATGGCGACAGAATCCAGTCTGCGCCACACTTGGTCGGGGTGGAGAGAATAAAAAGAAAATAATGGTTATCGCGACTGGGAAGTAATCACAGCAGGTGCGCCACCCCTCCGCTTCCCCCAAATATGAACTTTAAAATACTTGCTCGCCCCTGGCACTTTACAGAGCCAGTAAATCAACACCCTCATCATCGGTCTAAAGAAGAGACGTGCGCATACTCTCTGATCTGCTTGGTCCATTTCGTCGTGCCCATTTCGTTGGTTCACCCTACGTCTGAAACGTACTACTCAATAAAACTGAATCAGCTCCTCGTATCTCGACATTATCAGATACGATCTTGATCGTCTGTCGTTACGAATCAGCTGGAGTATGCGATTGGCGCCGTTCTGCACGTCGACGTCCTTTGCCTTCGCGCCATTTCTCATTCTTTACATCCGCAGATACATCACGAGGTCGGGCAGCTAGGCGCTTGTAGCGTGTAGTGGGACGAATAGTGCCGTTCCCAAGCGGCACAAGGTGTGCTCGAGCAGGAACGGATGCTGTGCTGTCTTCAGACGTTGATTGGGGAACAAGCGGCGAGCGTGCTTGTTCAAATGATGTACAGGTAGGTAGACTCGTGCCAGATCCAGTAGCTGTCGCAAGCACAAGGTGCCGCATGAGCTCCGTGCGAATAGCTTCCGATGTCCACAGTGCATGTAACTGACTCGATGCACGCACACTAGATGAGTAGTCAATAAGTCGATTATCCTGGGGTATAGGTGACATTGGCCCTGCATACGTGCTCGCACGCCACTGCACATGGGACGGGTGAAATCCACATTCCCATAGCATGAGCGGACGGTCAGCTGCCATTTCGTACGCAGGCTTTGTTTCGATGGTAGGAAGATCATCGGGCGGCATGGGAAGCGACAGGATGCGGTTCTTGTCATGCGCGTTTATGGCGGCACTGCCAGCAGTCACGCGGGCCATGGTCGAGCCTGACTCCGTGAGTGCCCCTGCCCTGTCCGCCGAGTCGATGATCGCCGGCTGTTGGACGTGGTTTGAGTCCATGCTCTCAAGCCACTGCCACACATGTAAGCGATCAGCTGCGGCAGCTCCTGTGTGAACGTTGAGAAGCTCGTCAACAATAGACGGGTCTTCTAGCCGTGCACCCACCATGAAAAGAACGGCCATAATGTGCCGCACTTGATGATACAAAAATGCTGAGCCGCGAAGGTTTAGCACATACATGGGCTCGTCGGTGCTGTGAGGATCCGGTGCTGGAATAGGCCGATCGGACCAGCCGCGATACACTGGGTCAATGGTCGCACCATCAATGCGGCGGCGGAAATTCGTGATCTGTTTCGATGCATCGACCTTGCACATGTTCCGGAAATCATGCTCGCCCACGAGCCGTGCAGCGGCGTCACGCATCCGATCAAGATCCAGGCGTCCTGAGAATTGCGAAAGCGACTCGGGCTGCCACACTAGCGTGCTTGGTGCTCCTAAAGTGAAGAAATACTTGTAGTGTCGATAAACACAGTCAAAGCGCGCCGAGAAGGTCGGTCGCACTGGCGACCAAGCTTGGATCCGAATGGTCGGCGGCAACAAACGGTTCAGTGTGGCAACGTATGGCAGTTCCTCGTCACTTGTGTCTGTCAACGGTATAGCCGCTTCGCCCGTCTTGTAACGCAATGGACGTTCATCCACGCATCGACTTCGGATCCACAATGCAACCACTTGGCCTGCCGCACTTACACCTGCATCTGTGCGTCCGCACCTGCTCCAGTCCACATCGTCCATGCTCTTGGTCGCATCGACCAAGCGGGCCGTGCACAGTGCCTCCCATATTGTTTCCTCTACAGTGGGCAATGGCGTCATTTGACCCATCTGAGCTGCAAGACCCGAGTATGATCCGCCGTCATAACAGAAGCGTAGCGCAATTTTCCGACTTGGTTGGGCGGACACATCATAGTGTCGCGGCTGCTTTTTCGCTGGTGAACAAATGGACGGTTGTACTGTGGTATCTGATTCAGCATTCGTGCTCGCTACGCCCGCGGCACGCGCGTCTGTCGGCTCGGCTGGCGGCACATCGACGCCCAGCGATGCAGCTCGTCCTTCTAGCTGTGCAATGCGTCTAAGTAGCTGGTTGCGCGACCAGTCGCCATACTTCTCTCTGGCACTCATATAAGCAGGCCAATGGAGCGTAAAATGTGTGCGGGCAAACAGACAACGACGCAAGATGGGCTGCACGGCCCTAAGCGGCATGCAACAAAAACCAGTTCCAACAGAAAAAAATCTCGTCAGCGGCCACACGACCGCGACTGATGATTAGTAGAAAAACGACGAGGGGGCCCACAGGGCGCTGTTCGTCTGGACGAATCGGCCGGGCAGGTTTTGGCAGGCACCGTTTGCGGTCTCTCCACAAGCTTCAACACGACCACGACTCCGTGCCCCATCTCTCTCCCTCGCTTGCGCCCATTCAAGTCACGTGGACAAGCCACCCACATCTGTGCATCCAGTGTCGTACCTGCCCTGGCACGCTTGTAGGATACTCATGTCTTGCCAAGCGTGCTGGACAGCAAAGTGGAGTGCATCTGACGTAGACGAAGGTGGATCAATGCTCTGATCCTCGTGGAAGACACGCAGTTGCTCAAGCCGCACTTGACACAGTTGCACAATCCGTTCACAGGCTGTCTTGACTCGCGGCGTAAGCGACACCGACCGGTCTGCATGCCAGTGAGCCAGATGACTGTCAAGTGGATGGATACGACTGCATATCTGATTTTCTAGGCCAAGTGCAAGGCGCCATAGTGGCCAACTCACGCGGCCAACGGCGTCCACAAATAGCGGACAGAGCTGATCGTGCCGGTTTTTTTGCGAAATCGGCGCGAAGTCGTGTGCCAGACCATCTTCGTCGGTATATGCGGGTGCTAGACCATCGTCGCATAGATCGCGCTGCATTTGTGCAGCATATATGGGCTCGAGAGAACGGACCTGCTCAACATTATCGAGGGCAGCTGGATCACAGCCCAAGCAACTGCACAATTCCTCGCGCTCACTCGGAAGACGGATGTCCCAGCTGCAACGTTCCCAGCCACTTTTAGTATCAGATATAAACCCATACTGGCAAAGAAGCTCGGCATTCCCAAGTTCGCCGTATGAATTCAATGCTTCCTCGCCAGCGTCAAGTGGCTCTATCGTACGGATGTCGACCGTGTTGGGCGGTATGTTGCCGTTCGCACTGACGACATGACATTCAATGTGCTCATTAGACCCGCATTGCAGGCATACCTCCATATCTGACTCGACTTGTAGATTGCTTGGCGCTGCATGATTGAACATATCGGCGAGAGGCACCATACATAGACTGGGTTGTTAGAGTCTGTGCTGGAAAAAGTTGTGAGGCGGGCTAAAAGACGGGCGAGCGAAAAGAATGGGGGGAGGTTGAGACATGCAAACGACTGTGGTGATCGGAAGAGGAATATGACGGAAACGCAGGTTGACAGAACGCCCAACGAACAGGAAAGAGTGATACGTACCCATGGAACACGTCAATCACAAACGCGCGACTTGAGACCAATGAAAATGCACGCACGAACGCTTTCCAGCTGACTTTCGTGCCCAGCGCATCGTATAGGATGGACTCACCTACATCGTGCCAGAACATGGCCAGCTCCGTCTTCATATGTTAGGCATATCATAATGACTTCCAGATCAACGTACGTAACATGTACCAGTGTACTTGAGTCCGTGTTGGTATGCATACTCTTGGCGCTGTAGTATGCGCGAAGCTTCGGTTCCTCGCAGCCATGTCGATGCCTCAGACTTAGAGTCCCAGGCCATCGGCAGGCAAACGTCCGGAATGAGCTCCAAATAACTCGCATAAGTAGATCGAGCCCCTATTTCCTGTTCGTGCAGTACGCATAATGCCAAGCACAGCGTAGATGCGTACCTGCCAAGCGCCTGTTGGAAGGCATGCTTTTTTGCCAAGTCACTGTATCGTACGCAAAACAGCGCTGAGCATGGGATACGTGCAATGATTTCACCTGAGGGTATGGACGATTTCGCCACAACGGCATACGACCCAGGCGCGGATACCGCCATCTCTTTGTTTCCTTCATTCACGTAGATAATACGCAAGCGATCATCCCAAGAAATGTCTCGCTCATGACACCATGTCACCCACCTCTCCATTCAAAAGGATTTGTGCGTGGATGAATATATCAGCCCGGCGATCGATTCCTGAGGCGTTGTCATAAAACAGGCACATTTATTGAATTCCATAAATTTATTGCCTCCACTACGTAGCATGCATAGCCCAGTCGAGTTTGCGATCTAGTCACTACAGCTGTTCAACTGCTTCGACGATCATGTCAAAAAAGACGATTTATGTCGGTACGTCTCACTATAGATTGCTCAAACATGAGGCGGACTGGATCAAAGCATGAATGAGTCGTCACTCTTGTCCATTTTCAGCACATTTGGTGACATTAGCGACGTGCAGCTCCCTCGTCAAACGGATCAAGGTGTGTGTGTGATGTTCATGCCGTTAACGTGCATGTCAGTATCGAAACATCGAGGGTATGCATTCATCACTTATACGCAAGAAGAAGATGCTGAAGATGCCATGGATAATATGAACTTGAATGAACTGCATGGCGTACGTATTCGGTGCAGACTATCGAGCTGACCAACATCACTCATTCAGAGGGTGATTACTGTGAACTTGGCCAAAGCCCAAAAAGTTGTATCTAACGACTCTCGCAGACCTATATGGGAAACTGACGTAAGTATCCACATGCTTAACACTCGACAGGCATGGCTTCAAGAACACAATACCGCTGCTCAAGACGCCGACCCCCAGGCAGGCTGATACAAATAGTTGTGGAATGGCTGACTATGGAATGACTACTACAAACGGTGAATCGTGTCATCTTCATGGTGTGAAAGTGTCTTGGCATCAATGTGACCTGTATTCGAGTCCCTTCGATCAAGCAACTCCTGCCACCATGGGAATAGAAATGCGTTTACAATTAACTTGAACCACGGAGTAAACGCATCCGGATCCAGCTCGTTCATCAGAGCCTTGAGCTCTTCTATCGAAACCCATTTCACATCACCCACTTCATTTTCATTCACATGCAAATCCACGCTCGTTGTGATAAATAGGATATAATCGACTGGTGTGTACGTTAGCCAACACGTTTGACGCAATATCACCAGAACGTACTCTCATGCTCGCCCCACAAACCATCACTAGGCGCCAGATAGTGGATACGCGTAAGAAATTGAAACGAGTCAAGTGGAACACATGTCGGGGGGATGCCCAGCTCATGCTCAAGCTTGCGCTGAGCTGCCTGCTTAGCACCAGCAATACCATTCCGTTCCGCCCGAACGGCGAGCGGGTGAGAACAGCAAGTATTGGTCCACATGTTTGGAAACGTGATCTTCTCTTGAGCTCTCTTTTGCAACAGAAGCCTTCCCGACAGTGGATCAAACAAGAAAACAGAAAAGGCGCGATGCAACAGGCCTTCCCGGATGTTCGTCATCAAATGGCACTCTTTTTTGCTTCCGTCGCGCACGAACCTATCTTCGATGTCCGTCACAATGCAGCGCTCTTCCATCAGACGGATCTGCTCCTCATCGTACCCGGCGAGAGATGCATCTCTTTGCACAGATGATGCAGCTTCCGTCGATGTCATGACGCTCGCGAACGTGATTCAAGCAACAGGTGGTTCGAAAAATCGGATCATGCACGTCTCGACAAATCCCGTCACGTGACACACCATACGCGTCGAGTCAAAGAGTGAGGTAGTACGAGGGAGGAACAAGCCGTCGAAGCGAACCAATTCATTGTTACTTGCGTACCAGCTTTCACATCATGGCGGACGCAGCACTTGCACACAACTGGGTATGTACGCGCCATGCGGTGCTCGATGGTTCTGACCCGCCCTAGGCAAATCCACCAAGCCGCCCTGCACACATCGAAAAGCTTGTATCTGATGTCGGTACGTCTTTGCGTGTATCCGGCTTGACTCATGCCACATTTTCTCATGCCAGACCGATACAGCCCACAAAGCCGTGATATCTTGCTTCAGTATCTGGAAAATCAGCTTGAAAATGGAACCAATGATATCCTGGCAAACTTGGCCATCTTGAAATTGTACGTATGATATTATCATGGCAGCAGGCATGCACGAGGATGACATGGCATTTCGGCCAACAAAATATCATTGAAGGCCCGTGGAACCGAGACCCACGAGCAAATGATTTCAGAAGTTATTAGCTCTACCTGAGTGCATGTCTTACAGCCACTATGCGAACGTCATTCTTCCTTGGCACTGTGCGCAGCCTTACTAACTTCCGCGCAGATTCCAGTTGAACCCTAGCGACTTCTCTCTTGATACAGCCGTGCTAATCCTTATCAAAGCGCTTACAGCCACACCGTTCCCCGACTTCCACTTATGCATCTCGCTGCTTGGGGAGGCCCCCGTTCGCACCCTTTCGATCCACGACACAACACAGGCATCAACTGGAAAAATCACCGAGCCGATCATTGTGCGCCTTTCGACGCTGTCAGAACTTCTCTTCCAGACAAAGTTTGTCCAGTTCTGGAACTTGTACAGCAGTGATGAGTACAAGGACGTTCGATCCTACACAAGCAAAGTCGCTCACTTTGAGGATGACATTCGGAGGGTGGCGTTGTACAGCGTGAAAGGTGCATTCCGAACAATTTCCGAGTCGCGGCTTAGTAGTTATCTACATTTGGAAGGAGAAGCCCTTGCACGCTTCATTGAAAACCAACGTGAGGAGGGATGGTCACTTGCGAATGGCACTGTAGCAGTGCCACCAAATCCCGACAACGAGGTCAAGTCCACGGTGGTCCGCGAGGAAGTATCTCTTGAAAGTACGTGTTAACACTCCCTCGTGCACATGGCACTCACGCTACAGATCTCTCCAAGCTTCTCGCGCAGGCTTAGGATGCCGGCGTCGTATTTAATAAAGTTTCTTCTGCACAGTCCATCCAAACTCCATGTGTGTGTATATCCCAGTATGGTTACATAGTCACAGTCGGCTTCGTCCATACACCCAGGCATTCTAATGCTACCTCATCCGGCAGCGATAAAGCAGAATGGAGTAAGGCGGTAGGTGCGTCGGACAACCTGGGGTATCTCTTCATATCGTCGCCATGCGGTCCTGCACATTGCTGTAACTCAAACACCAACCAACAATACGACCTTGTCTCGTCATCAACATGCGGCACATGTGCATACACAGAACCATGGAGCATCCACGGCGGAAAGTTGGTCTGTTGAATTGCCGATACCCACAATTCACGCTGCGCAATCGGAATGCGCACACGATAAGCTGCGTGCGTTGTTTTCCCCTGGCATTCACGAGATATCCGATATGTGGCCAGTGTACGTGCCACCGTACGATCATGCTCTCGGTTCGTGACCACGAGAAAGCGAGTAAAGTTGGCTGTATAGTTAGTTTCCACTACACTACATTATCTTTGTACATACCGTTGGATTTTTGGATATTTCGGGCAATCACCTGCATTCCAAACATCTCAGCACACAGCTCTGAAGCTACGGCTGCTACACGTCCTGCAGGCGCATGCCTCAAGTAAGACACAGCCTCCGCAGTAGAGTTTGAAAAGAATCTTTGAGCCTGGGGCACATTTTGGTTTAAGAACTCTGAGCATTGACCTAGTGCCTGTTCGTGGCTGCGGACTTGCTCGATGTGCGAAAGTGGATTCGAGACTGACGAGTCAAGTGCTCGGATAATAAGCGCATGTGCTACTGTCAAATCCACCTCATCAACGATGCTAAGCCCATTTGCAAAAAAAAGATTGGGGTCGGACAAACATTGAAGCGCTTCTTGTACAATGCCCAATGTACTATTTTCTACTGGCACCATCACTACGACTGGACGGCCCAAGCGCGCATCTTCGGCGCCTTTCGTCACAGCCTCCTGGATGGATCGACAAGCAATCAAGTCTGCTGGCTCATTTCGTACAAACTTGCGCACAGCCTGATGAGAATATGTACCAAGTGGACCCAGAAACAAGACTTTTACTTGCTGAGAGGGGATTGTCTCTGGCTTCATGTCAACATGTACTAGCGATGGATCACCTGGGGTGGAGGGCTCTAGCGACTGCAATTATGCGTGCCAAGCTTTGGCACCGCGCGTCCTCCACCTGGTGTGTGGATAAACAGACCTTTGATTGGCTTATTTGCCGGGGCTATAGGTGTCGAAGCCGAATCCGCGTCTTTGTGCAAGGGGTATATCGACTGAAAAACGCCCCGACCCTGCATCTGCTTGCTGCAAAGTCAAATGCAGCCCTGCGGGTTTTCACGACAATTGGAAAGGAGTTATAAAGAAAGCGCATTCTCTTGATATCATCTTTAACGGCCGCACCAACAGACCTTTTGCTTGTTTAAAGTCATGCAGCTGTCAATCCAGGCCATTATCGGCTTTGTTGTAGCCGCTGGTCTTGCTGTGGCCAGTGAGCTCCCCAGTCCTATGACTGTTAACCTTGAGCGTCGCAAGATGCTGGTAACCAAGAATGACACTGTTGACTTTAAAGCCGTAAGGAAGCAAGCCAATGCATTGAACTATAAGTACGACAAGCTGCTGAGGAACTTTAGGAAGAACACTGGTAGGGACCATCCACTTCTTCATCTGCTACTCGATTTGATCGACAAGCGCGATGGCAAAGGTGATGTTGATCTGGATGATATCGGAGAGGGGCAGCTGTGGGCTGGCGACGTCCAATTTGGACAATCAAAATTCAAGATCGACTTTGATACTGGCTCCGCCGACACTCTCGTGAATCCCTTCGTGTATTTCCCACACCGATCCAAGTCCTCGAGAAAGACTCATCACACGTTCAGCACAGCTTATGGTGATGGCACTACCGCTTCTGGTTTTATCTATACAGACGACCTTAAGATCGGTGGCTACGAAGCCAAGGATGTGGCTATTGGTCTCTCAGTAACCAAATTCATTAACGATGAAGACAACCAGGGCATTGCTGGCATGTCATTCCCTGCTGTTCAAAGTTTTCCGAAAAAATTTGATCCTTTCTTTATTGCCTTGGTAAAGCAAAAAGTGGTTCCAGAACCAGTTTTTCAGTTCACTCTAAAGCGTGGCTCAGGCTCAACGCTCCATTTGGGTGGAATTGACAATTCCAGGTTCCAGGGCGAACTTTCTTACGTTGATGTCAACCCAGAAGATGGTTTCTGGATTTCAGAGGGTAAAGTGAACGGCAAGAAGATTGATGCGTGCATTGACACCGGTTCATCGATCATTTTTGGCCCAATTGACGAAGTCCGTGAGGTTATAACTAAGATGGACGGCGTGACACCTTTTACCGCGGGAGGAGCTTTGCACGGCGCATTCGATTGCTCCAAACCCCCCAAATTGGATTTCGAATTTGCTGGCCAGAAGTTCAACATGGGTGAGAATCAAGTATCGTTCGGAAAGTACCAGGGTCAGTGTGTTTTGAGCATCATGGGACAGAAAAACCTTCCTATGAATGCCTGGGTTGTTGGTGACTCTTTCCTGCAAACTGCCTCAGTTGTTTTTGATATGGGCAAGAACCGCATGGGTTTCGCCCCCACTTCCAATTAAAGTGGAACATTTTCAATCTCTTTTGTCGTACGCTATATGGATCGTTCTCTTTTCATGGCAGGCAAGGCAGGCTGTTGGCGCATGGCTTGACGCCATTACTGTGAATAAGAAAGCGAATGGCCTGGCGCGTGTAGTTTATGTCCTTTTTTTCGCGAATACGCCTATGGTATTTTCATTCTTTTGTTGAAAGTCATTGTCATATGCCTATATAGTTTATTGTATTTACTTTGTGAAAAGGTTCGAGATGGATGCCATGGAGTTTGCTCGCTTCGAAACATATCGTAGCAGGATCCCTTGCGCGTTGGCAGTAGTCCAAGTCTGAACCCAGTACATACCCAGGATCTTGATACTCCATCACAAAGTGCACACTGACCGACCAGTCTAGTTGAGTTGGTGCCCCCATTGCCCTGTCAGTCAGTCTGGGTGACACCGCGTGCTAAATCTGCTGCCGAGATGGAATTATGCAGGCGCTCTGTCCCTCCTGCATGCAACACCTATGCACAGCCTTTTGGCCACTCGAAGTCGCATGTTTCCACGCATGAATATGACTGACTGAGAACGAGTGGACCAGATGCACCTAAAAAAGCTAACGCAACTGTGGGCTTCATTTACCAAAATTCCGTGTTAGGAAAGATAAAATGAGAAAGTGAAGCCGAGCTCGTGCAATAAACCACACATTTTTATGTTTCATCTGACAACTCATGAGTGTGTAAAAGAGTTGTGTCTAGTGTCTTGACAAGCCTCATCATGTAAAGGAACCTTGTCGGGTCTCGTTTTTGGTATCATTCAAGAACGCGTGCTACGCGATCACACAACCATTGAACGAATCGTTCGTTTCGTAGCCACCAGATAAGAAGTGCGGCACATGTGAATGTAACAAGGAATTGGCGTTGTGAATGCCACATATTCAGACCTATTTTATAACGCGCCGACTCAGCGAAGGTCTATGGATTTCCTTCCACACGATTACTGCGCAGCAAGGCTTGCGAGAGCGCATTGTTGACGGGAATTCCTCGACGTTGCGATTTCAATACATCGCTGATTAGGAAGGCAATGTCAAGAGACTGCTCGTAGTTCAATCGTGGGTCACAGTGCGTCAAGTAGCAGCGCTTTAAGTCTTCGTCAGATAATTCCATACTACCGCCCATACATTCCGTCACACCCTCATCGCCAGTCAGTTCAAGGTGTACGCCCCCCATCACTGAGCCTAAAGATGCGTGGATTTGCAGGCAGCTTGTCAATTCGGAGACAATCGCACTGAACATGCGCGTTTTGAGTTTCGGGTCTGACGGTGATGTGACTGTATTGCCATGCATTGGATCACAACACCAGATAACAGCCTTTGCATGCTTTGAATTCTGCACAGCTTTTATATGTTCTGGCAGCAAGTCTTTGACCTTAGACTCGCCGTAACGAGTGATGAGCGTCACATGTCCCTTTTGGACATGAGGATTCACCGTGTCCAAAAGCGTGATAAGTTCTTCTGGCTTCATGCTAGGTCCCACTTTAACTCCAATTGGGTTGCGGACGTGTCTCGCAAATTCGACGTGCGCCCCGTCGGGCTGGCGCGTCCGATCGCCAAGCCACACCGTGTGCGCGCTGAGATCATAGCTGCCTTGGGGAGTATCGCGCGTCAGTGCGTGTTCGAATTCGAGGATGAGACTTTCGTGTGATGTAAAGAAGTCCACGGTGTTAAGCACGTTTGAATCGCCCGTGGGATCAGCACCGACTGTCTTCATAAAGTCGAGGGCATCGGAAATGGCGTCTGCAATACGCTCGAATTCTTGTTGCAGCGACTTTGACTGAACGTGATGGAAACGCCAAGTTCCTGGCGTGTGCAGATCAGCTATACCACTGGCTAGGCAGCCACGTGTATAATTGAGCGTTGCAGCTGCGTGGAAATAGGCCGACAGCAAGCGCTCTGGGTCCGGGCTGCGATCGTCGACTTCAGCTGAGTTCACGACATCTCCGCGAAATGAAAGAACCTCTTTAGTCTCGCCACTGGGAAGAGTGATGGTCTCGTATGGTTTGCTGCGTGGTTTGGCGTACTGGCCTGCCATGCGCCCAACGCGAACCACGGGCAGGCGCGCACCATAGATGATGATTAGCGACATGAGAAGTATCAATTTAATTTTCGCTTCAATCTGATTCGCATTGCAATATGAAAACAGCTCCGCACAGTCGCCGCATTGGAGTAGGAACGCTTTGCCATCAGCAACACGAGCAAGTTGTTCGTGGAGCCGGTCGATTTCCGCAGGTGTGACAAGTCCCGGGAGACTACTCAGCTGCTTTGTCACTTTTTCGAGCTGCTTGGGATCATCGTACGGCACGTCCTGCGCAATCGATTTGCTGCGCCATGAGTCAGACGGCATGTTTCAGTGCGATATACGTTTCCAGGCGACCTTCCAACTCTCCGCAAAGGATGAATGAATGTCGGGTGGAGGCCAGGTGGAATACTCTGCCCCCTTCCCACTTCTCCATTCTGCGATGGCAAAAATGTGTTGCGAGGTCGTGCGAAACGGAGCTACTTTCGGGTGGTTCCGTGATATCATGGTGTGCCTTGACTTTGACATACTTTTCGCCTAAAGATGTGGGTTTCGATATTCGGAATTGAGCTAGCGCATCTGTTTCGCTCCCCAGACCCTATGTGAAGTAACACATAAACCAACAACAGAGTCATTTCCTTGTATGTGAACCACGCATACAATCCTGAATGTTCTCCCCTCCTACCTCGCCTACCCTCCCGCATGAAGCATGTGCTATGATACAAGACTGTTTCCTTTCCAAGTGACGGCATAGAGCCGGTAAACAACACTGCTAGTAAAGATTGCACGCGTTTACCTAGAGTAGAGTATGTACATTTATGCGTACAAGTTACGAGGGACTTGGACGTTCAAGAATGACACGCGTGCTTCTCAATCATAGCATTAATATAAATATGGACACTGAATGATACTTTGTTTGCTTGAAGGTTTCTTTGATCTTTGCGCCTTGATGAGGCTGGATTTACTTGAATGACGGACATGTTCAATTGTCAGGCAAAATGGTGGGGTCTGAAGATGTCCGTGCGTCATGCAAAATCGGACTCAATTTTGCCACCTCAAAGATGTGTAAGAGTGGATCTCAATTTGAAGCTTGCACTATGACTGAGGTGGCATACTCACACCTGTCTTCCGGTCCAACTTCATCAAGCTATACTAGGAAAATACACTTCGTACATTCTAGCAAAAGATCGACACATGAAGTGCTATTGACACAAATTTTAAACCTTGGTCTGTATAGGATTTTTTTTTTTTTTTCGCATTCTTCGTACCACAGTCGTTCTCGGACTCAGTAAGAGAGATCTTTGATGTAGTAACGGCGAATCATGCGTGCGCTACCCATGTAAAGCTTCCGATTTCCTTGCATAATGTGAGTGCATTGAAGTCAGGACGACTTATGATGCCGTTGGACAAGCAGTATATGGGTCGATCTTATCGGGACCCTGTACAAATTTTACCATGGCAGATTGTCTAATAGGATCATGATCGCAGGATGGGATACGCTCAGCTGGATTGTACCACGTATCTAGTCGTAAGACGTATCGCTTATGAGAGCATGTGACATTGACTAGATGCCAGATGACAATGCTCATGGGGCAAGGGACTACATGATCCGGGGCAGTCAGAAGCGAGTCTCATGTGCAGTCCGACAAAGGATTTTACTTGAGGCGCTTTCGTACTATATCATTTTTATCCATCATGTGGCGGTAAACGGCAACACTCTGGCCGCGTTGCCTTCCGTGTAATGATGGCCAAGGTCGATGAAGGTGTGGAGGGAACAAGAACCCAACACCGCACACCGCATCCTGACTGCTTGCCGCCGGGAGGGAATATCAGGAGTGAGGCAAGTCGCACATGATGAATAGTAGTGCAGCGCCCCTCTCATTGGATGAGTGGTACGTGCAGTATGCCCCACTGTCCGATGCCCAACGGATGTCTGTGAGCCGGTTAAGTGCATGGGTGTCTGCAGATGAGCCTGGCGCGCCCACAGAGGCCACACAGGCGATAGATGAGAGCGAGGGCGAGCAGGATGGACTGAACTTGAACTTTTCGTGCTGGTTGCATTCTGTGACAAAGAAACATGAAGATGCTTCGCGCACCACGTTCGCGAACGAACTTGGCATGTTGCGCACAAGCATGAACGAAATTGAGGAACGACTAGACGACGTGCATCGTGCCCAAGAACGTATTGTGCAACTGCGCACTGGTCTAGAATATGTGCAGGAGAGTTCGTCTGAACTGATGCATCATGCAAGTGCGCTGCTGAACGAGCAGGTAGACCTGGAGAGCTTGCATGAGCAAATCATGCTTCGCCTTCAGTACTTCTCTGTCTTGCCACAAGTAACGGCGATTTTATCCGAGACAGACGCACACGTTGAGACTGCAGAGTTCCTATCCACCATTGAACGGCTCTGTGTTGCGCTGCAATTTATGGAGTGCCATCCACGATACAAGGATACTCAGGTGTTCCGCATCCGCATCGAAAATGCTCTGCAACGTGCGATGTCACTCGTGAAGCAGGCATTCCAGCGTGAAGGCAATGTGTGTATGAACGAGGCTCATTCAAAGGTACGGGCACTCGCCAAGGAAGCATTGGATGCAGGAACACACACATCCATGAATCCCACTGCTCCGTCTATGCATCAGGCTATCTATGCAAGCTTTGCATCGCTGCAGCCAAAGTTCCAAGCCTTCTTTGAGCATCTTCGACAGCTTGCAAACCAAAAGGCCGAATTTCGCGATATTCAGCATGAATTTGATTCCATTTGGATACGCTGGCGCACATCACTAATCCACGACGCGTATGCGATGTGCTTGAACGCATTTTGTGATAATGTGCCTCTTGAGCAGCAGCTGAGGCATGCCACATACAGCGCACATGAGTACCATGAGCATGAGATGCAATTGTTCCTGCATGTGAATGCCCGAACGTCTGACAATGCGGAGCCTGTGAATCGCATCTTGCAAACAGTCGGAGAGCAGCTGCAGGCCTGGCTTTCTCAGCGCATCGAGACGGCACCATTGAACGTTCTGTCCCAACTCTGTACGATAGTCGTCAGCTATGGCGGCGAGGCTTGGTGTGAGCCTGTGCTACGTGACTTGAGCACGCGCATGGAAAAAAGTGCCACCATGCTGCTTAAGACAGACATCATTAGCTATTCTCCGTCAACAAACGATCTGGACGCCTCCGCCATTCGTGCGCGGAGGACGATGACGACGACGACGACAACAACAGATACACTTACTACGTTTGCTGCAGCGCAGCAGCCAAGAACCGATGCTTATGCGACTTGGTACGCCCCGGTGCGTACCGTGTACGATATCTTGCACACCTTGCATACCCGTGTGCCAGCGCACAACTTTGTGCACATCACACTCAAGTGCATCGAGGCATGTGAAGCACAAGTACGCGATGCATCCAAGAGTATGCAAGATGGAAAATTTGGTGGCGATGACGGCGATGCAGCGGATGCGCTGCTATTTAGCTGGCGTCACTATCGTGTGCTTCGAGAACTTTTGCACTTGGCAGAGAAGCAGCTCAGCTCGGATAGGAGCGGTGGTCAAGTGATCAGTGCATCGCACACAGCGATGCAGTCGCTGTGGACTGTGACGGGTCTTATGAGTGCATCGGACGACCAACAAGCTTTGCGCACAATGCGGGAACATCTTGACACACTCATCGAACACACTGTCACAGAGGTGGGGGCATTCATGGCCGCGAGTCTCGCCCTGCCACTGCAGATCTACGAACGGCAATCTATCAAGACGCCTAGCAGAGCGTTTGCCGCATGGGAAACATTTCAGCAGAGTTTGGATGTGAATCTCGACGCGGAGAAGCGCAAGATCCAGGCCTATGTACATGCAGACGATGTGCCGATTCTCGTGCAGGCCATTCTGGCGCCGCTTCGAGCTACCTACGAGACATTTCTTTCGAGTCTCACGCATCTGTCAGCCACCGATGCGAACGACCTTGTCACCGCGCAGAAACTACGAACTCTGCAGCGGACAGATGAATTACAAGTGCAGCTCGCTCAGCGATTTGCGTCGACGTAGTTATGTACATGCATGTTCTTCCTTGACAATGGACGGTTTCTTGTGCGGCGGCGGATTGTTCGCCGATGACGATGGGCTCGGCTCTACCATGGGTGGTGGTGACGTGGCCTTGCGCTTGCGTTGCGCATCAAGATCTGCGTCGGCGTCTCCAGCGGCGTCTCCAGCGACGTCACAGTGTGCATTCTGCTCCGCCTTCCCAGGTGACGATGGCGCGTGAATGGCTGCGGTCGCCGACAGAGCCGTGGCAGCTGATGCAGCAGTTGCAGCCAAACGAGTAGCACTCACAACATCTGACATGCTTTTTGCTGAATAGTAGCAGCTAGCGTGGTAATACTCGCCATCTATAAGCACAGCATTCCGCCAGATCCACTCCTCCACCTCTTCACTCCATTCACTCTGAAATGGCTCTTTGCAGATCCGACACGGCCGCGATGCTAGCTCTGAGCCGTGGGGCACAATTACGAACGCATGAGCCATTTTCTCTCGTAACGCTTTTTCAGCTGCTGGGTCGTCCAGGTCCCATTGATGCGCATCTTTCGATGTGGGCATCACATCGTCAAATCCACTACGCACCCATCGTGCGGCCGGATCCAGCCACGCACGGCTTTGCCCACGCGCGAGCGTTGCTCGGGCTCGGCGGTTATTCGTGAAGTGCCAGTCCAAATGGTCGTCAAGGCTGTGCTTACCAGCCTCACCTCCTGGGTATCGGTTAGCGCACTGCCGACATGGGTGGGGTAAATGCTCTTGCAAGAGGATTTCCAGCTCCGGCGCGGGTTTCGAAAGGTCAGCCGTAACCATACTCAGATCAAGCGACATGATATAATCGGTATAAGCCTTGTCTTGACTAGGCGTAGAACCAGCACCAACGGCGGAAGGCTCGGAGGTTGCAGGCACTTGTGCGGCAGACGACGATGGAAGCAAGCCCACTTTCATCAAATTTGCGATAAGCTCAGACGCGGAGGCCGGCGCAGTGCTCGACAACGACGCCGAGGCGCTTGCGATCCCAGGTGCGGGTCCACCAGCTCCCGCTACTGGCGTCATACATGCCAATGAGGCAGGGCCCAAGGGAGAGGCCAATGCGGGAGATGCAGTTTCTAATGATGCAGTCTGGGGCAACACGTACGACGAAGTCGTCGCAGTTGTCGAGCCAACAGAAGTGGACGACGACGACGACATCTCATCCAGTTGCTTCTGAACATCAGCTAGTAATTCCGCCGAGGGCTCCGTGTTGACGACCTGGTCCTTGAGCTCACGCAACAGGTCAAACTGTTCCTGCGCAACTGTGCTGCTTGGCTGGTGAGATAAGTTCTTCGTGCTAAGAGCCATAAGCCGCTCAATATTCGCAATGACCTGAGCCTTGCTTGGACCGACCGAGGATTTGACCGGCGCACTCTGACTTCCGTACAAGGACCGCTCAATCGTCTGCTGCGTCGTATCGCCAAGCATGGGCCGACCGCCAGGGCCGGCATCTCGCCATGTCGCCAAGAGCTCTTCCATACGCCTCCGCGTCGGCTGATCCACAATCCGATACGACTCCATAAACAGCACTGCAGCCCGAGGGGCCCACAACTCTGTATAGGGAGATCCAACGTTCTTGCAGATCGAGTCCATCAGATACAATGCTGGTAATCGATGTGGCGGCGGTGCCTAAAGAGTGAGTCACTATGTACACAATAATATACACCCACACCCTCAGAGAGAAACGAGAACGTACCATCATAATGTGAGCATCCACGAGCTTGGCAACTATTGTAGACATGCGATGCACATGCTCTTGCGCAATAAGGGTCAGATTCGTAATGATAGGCTTGGAGTTGAATGTGAGCTGTGCTAGCTGACCTCTGTACATCGACTCAAATACAGCAGGATTCGATAATTCCTGCTGCACTGGCGGGACACCGTATATACCAGCAGATGCATGGGATGGTGGCAGCGACGCATAGGCTGGATAGCCATACATACCAGCTGCACCGTACGCGCTACCATACGCACCAATGTAACCATAATTGTCAGGCCGCACTTGGCCATAAGCATACGATTGGGGGTACATGTGAAGAACAAACGATGAATTCTTTTTTCTTTTCGTGAATACGCAACTGCCCAGCTACTTTATTTCAGGTGCTCTCCCCTTACTCTCGATGAATCAAATCTAGCACTTGGGTGGCTGAGCTCAACCCCACGACAGAACGGAAACGGGGTGATTGAACCAAAGAAGCAAGGTGGAATGAGCCGCCGCACTGGCCGCTCACTTGAAAGGGTCCGATCGATGGCCTGACGTCCGCGTGACCAGCACAATGGCGTCTAGTGTATATATCTCTCGTGTCGGACCGACGGTCCTACACGCACTTTTGAGGCTTTCTTCCACGCGAACGCCCCACTCGACCCATTCGGCCGCCCGCGGCCGCCCGGTTTCGCCTGGCGTGGCCACTCTCCACCAGCTGGTGAGCACTCGCGCGTGGCACAGCCGGGAGAAATTCACCCCTTGCCTCTGTGCTTCACAACCCATCACCACTCCATGTGGCATACACGTGTCCACAAAACTATGAAAAGTCACGTGCAACATTGACGGATGGTCGCAGTCAACCCAGGTTTCTGATGTAGGAGCCATCCAGTACTTTCTCCTACCCATCTCGGCGGCCTGTTCCAGGTGTGTACGGCAGCATGACGCGCGCCAGCGTGAGAACATAACATATTAACCCAGGAGACAGAGTTATCTGCGATGCTTACAATCTACAAGGACTTGGATCTCGAGATCCCCGAGAACGTGACGGTTGAGCTCCAGTCTCGTATCGTGAAGGTCAAAGGCCCTCGCGGTGAGCTTGTCAAGGTATGTGGGTTGGATCAGATGTCCCTGTCTTTGGATAAGCTCTAACATACTTTCCCAGAACTTCCGTCACATGGCCATGGACCTCCGTCTTGTTAAGGGCCCGAAGGGCTCCAAGCTCAAGTTCATTGTCTGGCACGCCGGCCGCAAGCACCTTGCTTGTCTTCGTACCGCCAAGGCAGCAGTTGTCAACATGTTCAAGGGTGTGACAGTTGGCTTCCAGTACAAGATGCGTGCAGTGTACGCACACTTCCCCATCAACCTGATCATCGCTGGCGACAGCCGTAGCGTCGAGATTCGCAACTTCTTGGGTGAGAAGCGCGTTCGGAAGGTTCAGATGGCCGAGGGTGTCACGATCAAGGACGATAAGGCGCAGAAGGACCAGGTCCTTGTTGAGGGTGTAAGTGTTTGACATATGCTTTATTGTTTGTTGTTTTGGCCCGATGACTGACGCTCACAGAATGACATTAATGCCGTCTCGCAAAGCGCTGCCATGCTTCACGGCGTGACGCTTGTTCGGGACAAGGATATCCGTAAGTTGTACGTATACGAATTCTTTGCATCGCCACCCTGCACAAAATCATTTGGTACAGAATACTGACGTTTTGCTTAGCCTCGACGGTATCTACTGCACTGCCAAGACGTCGATTGAGCAGGTGGATGCATAAGTGCTATTCACCACCCCAAAAATGCCCCCTGTGTAGAGAGAGGGTCTCGTATGACGACACACTGTATACAGGAATGTATCCTTGTTCACCATCCGCCATAATATCGTTACGTCCGCGTATGAAGTGAGAGTGTGATCTGCCTACATTTTTTCCTATGGGGGAGGTAGGTGGGTTGTACGTGAGATTCACAGTAGGACTTTTACGTAGAGCGGCGTGTCGGTCCGGATTGTTTCATCTTGAACGAACAGTAAGGTTGGAGTCGTTGGTATAGCTATCGAATGGACTTATTTAGCTCAATAGTGACAGCATCTTGAGAGCAGGCTCTTGCATGTGTTACGAGAAAGAAACAAATTTTCTTGTGTGCTGGCCTTGACACAGACGCTCACTCATCGTTTACCGACCGCGTTCTCTGGTGTCTTACACAACTTGAACCAAGCTCCCACATCATGGAGCTCAGTCGTTCATTGCGCAAGTCTTCATCTTGCTTCAATGTCCTGCATGGACCTGCATCTATGAAGGCCTCTCAGATGGGATTTTTGTATCAAATATATGGATACATCCTGCTAACTAGGCAGTGACATATAGGAAGAGCTTATACAATGCGATCGTATAGGAACGTTATCCATCCTCTTCACCGATCCACACATTATGTTACTCAGTCTATTCGACTTCCCAAGAATTTTGTGCTCATCATACACATGCAAGCTGCTATCATGACAAGCATATCAAAGACCTTTTTGTGCCATATCACAACGCATGTACAAAGATTAAGCAGAGGCAGGCGTAGCCGTACCCGTGCGGAATCCGTTCTTTGCGCGACGAGGCAGAGTCTTCAGGTAACGCATACGGCCCGAGCCAGTGGTCTTCCGACGGATAGCCTTCTTGCCCCACTGGTAGTTGCGCGTCTTGGCTGATGGGTAGCCACAGCTGGCACAGGCTGTGGGTGTCAGAATACAACAAGATGCTTCGTCTTCAACGTACTCTTGTGCTGACGGTGGAATGCACGACGGTTGCAACGACGACAGATCGTGTGCGTCTTCGTGCTTGATTAAGTTAGTATGGATTCAATAACATAGACATGACATGCGGGAACATTCGCAAGATCGAAATGACCTCAAAGAAGCATCGACACGAGCGTCTATCGGCAGGTGGCTCACGCAGCACGACAATACACCCGCACCCACAAATCATGTTTCCTGATATACATACTGTTGGCGCTTACCCATAGACGTCGTACCCTTCGTCATCTAAAGCAAGCGTTAGCACATGCATAAAAAGGGCGCGCAGAATAGATCGCTCATGGCCTCGTCTGTAGCCATCTTGAATACATCAAGCCGGCGATCTAGCATTACACACATACCTTCGGTTATTGACACTGGATGGTGAGGAACAGAAGCGGGTGCCAGTCGGCAGGCTTCTCGTCGCCAGCGTGCGTGATCGCGAGTTAGAACTATACGAATCACGTGCTCCTATTTGGAGGGATACTCGGCCGAGTAAATCGCTAGAGGGCCGTTCGTCAGGCAGGATGGGTTAATTCTGAGTAGGCAGAGCGCTAGTCGGTCTCTTCCATTCGTCAAGCCACGAACAGCTTGTACGTATCGTTGTTTAAAGTAGCGCAAACACGGTCAACATTCCGATGTCATGGTGACTTGTCCGTGTGCTGCGTTTATTCTTATGGTTTTGAAATAACTAACCTCGTGCAGATCATGGCTCCTCAGACAAAGACGAAGAAGTCCAGTCAGGACAACATCAACTCGAAGCTTCAGCTCGTGATGAAGTCTGGTAAGGTTTCTCTTGGTCTGAAGAGTGCCTTGAAGAACATGCGTAGCGGTAAGGCCAAGCTTATCGTAATCTCTGCCAACACGCCTCCTCTGCGCAAGTCGGAGATCGAGTACTACGCTATGCTGTCTAAGACGGGTGTCCATCACTACCAGGGCTCCAACATTGCCCTCGGTACCGCCGCGGGTAAGCTTTTCCGGGTTGGGTATGTATCTGAGTTTGCGTAGCCGCCATGACCGTAAGTTGGTTCACTGGTCGTTCTGTTCGTGTTTACCGAACAAACTCCTTTGTGCCAATTGCCGGGCTAGGTTGCTATGCCTTGATAAAAGATCATGTACTGACAGTGACAGTGTTCTTACAGTCCTGGACGCTGGTGACAGCGACCTGCTGTCTTCTGCGTCGGCATAAAAGGGTGCGCATGTGATTTTTTTCCCGCCCCATGTGTTCAAATCCGTACATGGCAGGTTGTTGTGCCCGAGGTTGGCAAGGGCAGTTGGGTCTGCTGTTGTCATGTGCGTATTTGGTTTGCTATTTCCTGTACCCCATCCACAGTTTAGAGGTTTAGACGCTCGAGACTGTAACTCGGAATATACTTATGAGTGCCAAGCGTATAGTAGGGTGTGCTTGGATTTGCCTTACGGATAAGAGTATGGTTCGCGTAGTTTTCTTCAGCCCAATCGTCATCGAGGTATCGCTCGATGATTCGTTGGGCTACGTGTCAGAAGATATCTCCTAGCACATTGAACAAGATTAGCCTGGCGTGGTTTGGCTCAGACACGCAAGCCGCGTGGTGAGACCACGAGTATATTCGATTCATGCTTTTTATGAGCGTGTGGTAGGGTTACAAGAATTTGTCGTATCTATCATTAAATTGCCTCTATACAGTACGAATTGACTCGATCATGTAAAGAAAAAAAGCTAGACCGTCTTTTCGGACATGATAGCATCCACATCCATTCGTGCAGCAGACTTCGTGTGCTTGGCGACAGGTCCTAATTGCGCCAATGACATCCAGGACGGGTTAGCACTGGATCCTTTATCATTCGAAGTGGTATGAATTGGTCGATTTGTCGACGAGGCATTCATCTGAGGTAAACGCGCCGAATGCACGGAAGCCTTTACACCAGCAAGTGTTGGGTCTTGAATTGTGTGCAATGAAAGGGGAGTAAGGGGCATACTGTCGTCATCGTCGTCATCTCGATTTATAGAGCGAGACGGGGTAGAGAAGATCGAAGCAGCCGACTCGACCGACTGTTGTGATTCAATGTCATCATCACTGGAGCACAGTTCCATATGCGGAGTGCTGGTCGTCATTTCCATAGCTTTCTTCATCTCAACATGTTTTCGGAACCATTCCACAACAATACTCGATGCTTCAGTATAGTACGAATAAGAATACTTTTTAATGAGAATCATGGACAGATCATTCAGGTTCTCGACGATGTGATTGTGAATCTGACCCATGACAGCAGAAGCTGCTGCCCCAAGTTGATGGGGATGTGGTCTCGGATCGCGACAAATATGGCGTGCCAGCAGCATGGCACCGGCTGCTAAAGCGGACGGCACCACTGTCAAGAAACTCTCGTGAAACAGGGTCACTTCCAATAGGAAACGCGCGACATTGTGTGTAGAAGGGTTCGATGGAGGCGCACAGGAGTATTCGTATCGTAGCCAAGCTTCTGCAGTCGGGTGTCCTAACTGCCAAGCTAGTGTTGAGAGAACATGCCCTTCCATCTGAGTGAACGCGCTGGGATCATAAGCATTGCAGCACATTTGACTCAGTTCTTGAACCGTTGGGACACGATCTTTAGCATCTTCGAATTTGGCCGCAATTAAAAGAGCTGCGCAGCCAACCAACTGATAGTGGCGTTTGTATACAATACGCTTCGAGACATAACGATCAACCAAATTCATCGTGAGGTATAGGGTTTCAGGGCGAAGGCGGAAAGACTGATGAATCTCAATCAAAAAATCAACAAGGTAGGGTCGCATGAACCAGTGCAATTCTGGCTGGACGTTCATAAGCTCGACATTTGCCATCGTTTGTTTCTCCATGACGTGCATATATTCCAGATTCTCTTGCTGGTACTCAATTTCAAAAAGAATGTTATTAGATGGCAACTGCAAGCGCATTTTCTTGGCATCAGTGCTACTCTTCCCGTGTGTGTGATTAGCAGCATCGTAAGGCACAAATGTCGAGTACCGATGACGTGGCCTGCTCATCGTAGATGGGACCGCTGTGGCAGGAGGCATAGATACTGTTGTCGAAGATGAAGTGTCAACTGGCATTGTCGACGACCGCTTTGAGGCACTCGTGACAGTCGAAGCAGGGCCCGTGCTCTGGTTATTTCCTAGAGGCCAACCATAAAAGCTGTGTCTATTCGATTGCGAGTACAATTTCGACAGTCCTGCCAATGTTTGAGACATGTTGATATGATGCACACGCAACGCGAATGGTACCAAGCGTCTCTAGACCGTTGAGAGAGAGAATATAGTAGGTAACGGTATGGTCTAGGAATAATGAGAACCAGACGAGAAGGGCTAAGACGCTGCTAGAATCAAGTCTGTCTCGTTATATTGCCTTAGGTGCGACCGAATAGAGGACGAAAGGCTTTACCTGTGCGCCTTGCCGCTTTCCTGTAAGGACAGGGCCAGCACGACTGGATTCAAGAATGCGGAGGCTTAGGCGTGCAACAACGGCAAGGGATCACGAAGGGCGCATGACGTCGCTCTCGAATAGCGACATGTCATATTGCGATTAGGATTCGAGTATTGATCCATCTGCATGCCATTGGAGGCGTGGAAGGTATTGTGTCTCACCATTGGGACACATGTGTCGCCTCCTAACTTTTTGCATTATTATGGCATACAGGCATGCAGATCTCATTCTTATTGCATATTCATACCTCAGTCAAACTCTGTGGATCGCGCTATGATATCCCTGCACGCATTACTTGCAGGAATGTCATGTGACAATCAATCTGTTCATTTGACGCTTGCTGAATTTTTTCTTCCAGAGAGCTCCTAGCAGCCGCCTGGGTTTCAGTCTATCTCTCCACTGCAAGGAGACTTCCAACGTTGTCTTAATAAACATTAGAACACAGGGGCTCAGGAGTAGCTAGTGCGTTTGGTCGGTCCTGGCAAGCGTGTGCGACTGGCTATGCGTGCTTGGGGGCCTTCGAATGGCAACACGATCCACCCACTTGGCTTTGTGATTAATCGTCCTCGTTCAATTTTTTCGAAGCCCGGGACGCTCAGGACAACTGAAGAGTGTCGGGGTGCAATCGTCGTGTGATTTTTAGAAAATGGTCAGTTTCGTGTGCGATGGCTGCGGTGACGTTGTGAAAAAGCCTAAGCTTCCTCAACACTTCAATAGATGCTATTCTCCTTTCACGTGTCTTGATTGTAGTGTGCAATTCGCTTCACCAAAAGAAGCGCACAACTCTTGTGTGACTGAAGACGAGAAGTATCAGAAAAGGTACGTGCGTGTTGTCTTGGGACTTCTCACGCATCATTTTCAGTTTCTATAAAAACAAGAAGCGTGTAAGTAAACTACGTGACCTCGATTTCTTATACAATCCGAACAGCAGTCTGTGTCGAACACTAGTGTTGGCAATAACGACCAGGTCTCATCGTCTAGCAATGCCGGACAGGAATCTGCACATCCGATGAAGCGAACTGCTCAAGAGGCAGTGGGAACTGAAAAAGATGGTCGCAAGCGTTCGAAGTCCGATGCCATGCCGGCACAACATGATACCCTTCCCACTGACTCGCAGTCAGCGCTGACAACTACCGAGCTCAAGAAAGCTATTGCGCATCTTTCACAAAAGCAAGATTCAGTTCATTTTTGCGATGTTATCAAGTATCTATGTAACGAAAAGCACATGAAAGAAAAGTCGGTAAAGAAGTTCTTGATGCGCAAGGTCATTTTATCCATGGATTTTTCTCAAGATCGACTTGATTTGAAGTAATGGTTATGAAACTTTTCTATGTGTGGAGGCAATGAAGCTCGAACCTTGAAATGTTGTAAATGTTCCCTTAGGATTATTGCTTGCAATGTCGGGATGTAACCAGGGCAATTCCATAGCTTCAATGTATCGCATGCGTTTGAACCGCAACCGAAATGATATTTCGCACACTGCGGTAGAATATGAAGTTAATCCAGTACCTTGTTCAGCTCATAAGCGTGCTTCTGAGACGTGTCCTTTGGCGTTACTTTCAGCACCGTCTCGTGAGACGAAAACATTCGATGGTACTCATACACGACATGATGATGAGAAATTTCCAAGGTGTGTTGCTGCGTTTGCTTTGACTCTAACACATGCAAGTTTGACAAAATTCCATGTCCAGGATGAGTATTGGGACTATATTTGTAGTAAGGTTGGCAGGCGAATAGGCGCACACCCTATGCATTAAACGTTTTCGTGACTTGACTAACATGTCCAGATTCAAAAACATGCAAGTGCGTTTCCAGGAGATGAAGGCTTTTACCTGGGAAACAATAAACTACTCCAAGGTTGTCCAGCCACACGATCTGAACAAGCGTTTTATCAGCGTAACAGTTTCGAGGGAATCCTTCTGTGCCTTCGAAAGCTACGAGAAGGACTCGTTGCGAGTCGTCGTATGGATGTAATCACAGTTCATGGTACGTATAAACAGCGTTGCTGATATCAGTGTATGAAATATCTGTCCTTATGTCGCTTAGTTCTGGGAACTATGCCCAACTCGCCACGACACTTACCAGACTTATCCAAGAAATATACCCCAGTGTTCCTGAGCGTGAGGGATCGCGCGATGTTGTTGTAACACTCATGCACCATCTATATCCCCATAATTTGTATGCTTCTTCCTCACTGACGTGCAATTTTAAAGATGTACGAGGTATGTTTGCGTGCACATGGTTATTGGAATCCCTCTGCTCGATTCGTCCTGGATATTTACAAGAGTATTTGGAACGACGTTGGTATCTGTCTACGTCTGAGACTTCAACTATGCATGGATGGCGTGATGGAAACATGTGTCTTGATTTTTGTCATCGGGTGTTCCATGCTATGACGAGGCATACGTATCAAGAAATCATAGGCCTATTATGGTCGAACGATGATCTGATGGACATGCGGGCAACGGAGTCGAAGTGCTGGTGGTTTTGGCCAAGAATCTTTCTTCGATCCCTCCTTCCTATACTGCGCATGCGGAACACAAGCATTCTTCGCAAATCGTACCTACAAGTTCCCTTGTCAAGAGAAGTCGTCAGCTTAATCGGTAATGATCAGAATCCGGGGTCTGGTAGTGTGCGCAATGAAGCAAGCGTTCAATGGCTCGAAACTGTCATGCTTTTTCAGCCTCAACTGGAAAGAGACGACGAGGCACATCACATGATTTCATGTATCGGCAGTGTGTTAGGCTGCACAACATGGGATGAAGCCGTATCTAGTGTTAGGCGGCGTCTTCGACAAACCAATGACGCATGGGCCATGTCGTGGCGAGCGTGATGCTGTAGTTACGTCATCATCAAACTGGATGCAAAGATCGAAGCGTGATGGAAAAAGACCGAATGCTCATGACCACGTGGTATAAGGCCGGGGTGGGAGGGCGCGCGGCGTGACGTGGTGAAATACGTAACCTCCACTACACGACTTGTCTTCTTGTTCCTACGACCATCTTGAGACATGTCTGCTTGGGATCAAACTGTAGTGATTGGACGTAAGGCCCGGCCTGGTGGTAGCAGCGGGGGTGGTGGCCCTCGTGGTCCGACTGCTCTAGAGCGGGCCAAGCAGGTCGGTGCTGTGACTGCGAATGACCGTAAGAGTATGTACATTTACCAGGCAAACCTTGTCCTTCTGCATTGGACGCGTTGGCTTACATGATCGACAGCGGCGGCGGGACACAATAAAGGTCACCAGGGCACGGATCACCAGCGTATTGCCAAGCTGGACCGTGAAGATGATGTGCCGCCTCCGAGTAGGGTGCCGCCCTCTGTGGGTAAGATTATTGGTCAATCCCGTCAGGCCAAGAGTATGACGCAGAAGGACCTGGCTGTTCGCATCAACGAGAAGCCTTCTGTCATCCAAGAGTATGAAAGCGGCAAGGCCATTCCTCATGCGCAAATTTTGGCGAAGATGGAACGCATTCTCGGCGTGAAGCTGCGTGGTACGTGCAGTGGCAAATTCCGAATTCGTTGTGTTGTTACTCGCTAACACTACCCTAGGCAAAGACATTGGTCTCCCTGTATGTTACGATTGACTGCGACTAGTTTCCCGGCGAACAGTATAACTAACCTATACAGCTTGGAGGGCCTAAAAAGTAAATTGAATATCCTTAGTATGCATCATGTGAATGTTCAATATCCTTGTTATCATTACATAGGGAGCGTGTGGGTGAGTGTGAGTGTGAGTGGTTGCGAGAGTGTATGTATGTGTACGTATTAGGTGAAAAAACGAGGTGAATTCGTGTGAGCATGTGATTGATTAGGTGTCTCGGCATGTCGTGAAAACGGACGTCACGTAGAAAAAGGGGAAACGATTTTGTCGACTTCTGTTGGTGACGATACGCAAATGACTGGGTCACTTGCGTTGTCGGGGGAGGCTGAAAGTGGGATGCCAGGTGAAGCATCATCTTGAGGCAAGGACTCGCAGAAAGGCTCGGTCGTAGCCCGGTCCATCGTGGTCGTAGGGGACATAGCCATGGGGATCTCTTGTACAGGAGACTGTACTTGCCTACTTTTGGTCGGGAAACTTGCACTCTGCTCATAGATAGCATCCCAATTGTCAATATCTGACGATCCAAAGCCAGGTACACTCTTTGGTCGCGTCTTGGGCGGATTCTGACCGAGGTCATCACAGTCATCAGATGCACTCGTTGATCGACTATCGCGCCGGGAACCAGCCCGTTTGAACTTCGATACGGCACGTGCAACAGTGAACATACTTGAAATACGAAATACAGCGCAACAAAGATCCTCCTCAGTGACCTCTGGCAGCTCCGAATTGGCGTGTACAGTGGCGGCGGGCAAGGGCATTGGCTCTTTGCCGTGTTGTGTAACCCAAGGATGGTTATATATCTCTTTGACAGTAATGCGTGTAGACTCGGACTTATCGAGCATATGTAAGAGCAGATCGCGACACTCGGCGCTAGGGGCTCCTTTTAAATCTGGCTGATCGTGTTGAATGGCATCGTACAAGTCCAGGAGATTTTCTCGATCAAACGGCAAGTGTCCGATCACAATGGTATAAAGTGTGACGCCAAGAGCCCACACATCATCAGGACATCCGTGAGATGATTGTTTTGAGCCCATGCGGCACAGCTCAGGGCTCATGAACGCAGGTGTACCAACGGAACGCTTGACACGATCATCCCCGGGTTCCAACACCATCTCCGATACACCAAAATCCGTGATTTTACACTGATTATCGTCCACTAAAAGAATGTTCTCTGGCTTGATATCGCGATGCACAATGCCATTTGCATGCATGTAGTCTAGGCCACTAAGGATTTGTCGGAAATATATGCGAGCTTTGTCCTCAGGGATACACTCACTTTGTTTACCTGGCTCGATGTGATATAGTGGACCGCCCGGACAATTCTCGAATACAAGGAACAGTTTATCTTCATCGGGATCATCTAACGCTTCATAGAGCCTCACCACATGGGGATGGCATAATTTTTTTAGAATGGCCACTTCCGTACGCACCAGGTAGAGTGGGTCTTTGTCGTTCATTGCGCGCAAATTCCCGCGCATCTGAACACGCATATCCATATGGCGCTTTCGGCACAGGCGACGTTTGTCAAACTCCTTAATGGCCACATATTGGTGTTGTCCATCCTCATCGACAAACTCACCTAAATGCACTGTCGCAAACATGCCACGACCCAGGCATTTGAGGATGTGATATTGATTGATTTGGCGAGATCCATCATTGAGTTTCACGGACATTGCATGCAAGGACTCTCGGACGTGTCTGATACCACTCGCACTATTGTGCCGCCGGTGATGATGTTGTGGTGCATGCCGCGGAGATTTTGTTGTGGGTGAACGCAGCGCGCTAGAACCTGCCATGCTTTTTGGCAGATTACTAGCAAAATTATGAGTCGAGCTATACTCAGACATTCCATGCAGTGTTGGGCGCTTTCTCCCACGGGGCAAAGTCAATGAATCACTCGCTGTACTGGCTCTCGTGGGCAGTCGCGGCCCAAGTCTTTTCCACACCCAGCCAAATTTTTTTGGTTCATTTGTTCTGGGTGCTAAGGAATGACGATCGGGGATTCAGGCACGGACCAATGATGAATGCCTACATCGCTTACGTTTCTGAGACACGCCACACACGCACATGCGCAATATGCATGCGTACGTGCAAGCAGCGAGTTTAGGTTGATTAGCGTCACATCTAAGGAGGGACGACGGAGTGCTTTCCTGGGTTCGGAGGAGAAAGAACATGCCGCCTAGGAGGCTATCTGCTGATCGTAGTCGTGCAGAGCGCGTCGTTGCTAGAGCGCATCGAGTATGTGATTACAACTTACGTAGCTTCGGACGCACCAGCTGCAGGCATGGTCAGACGCTTTGAAGAAACGTGCTTTGAGTAACTCGCACCACGTAAGAATCGTCGTGGCAAGCGCCTCTGAAATAGCTCGAGACATGCATGAGCGTATATTTGAGCTGCTTGAGCAGAATATGAAGGCTTTGTATGATGAGACAAGCTCGTGGGATCCGTGGCTCAAGCGCGATGAACTATTGCATCCAAAGTCGCGATTCCTTTTAGCATTCGAGGATCACGAAAATAGCCTGACATTCCAAGGCGTTGCTCAGCGTCGATCTGGCCGGTTCTGTGAAAAACCACAGGCCCAGCATACGCTGCAAGGGTTTGTGATGTGGCGATTCGACACAGATGATACAGTACCTGAGGATCCTTATTCGTTGCAAGGGGAAAGCGACGTGGAAGTCGCGTACTGGTACGTGGGAATGTTAGAAATGATGATTAAGAAAGCTGACTCCTTGCTCATAGTTACGAGGTGCAAGTGGCGCGTGAATGGCAAAGTCGCCATGTAGGCACACGGCTCCTTACAACTCTGGAAGGACTCGCATGGCAGGCGCACATGCGTAAAGTGGTACTAACGGTATTTAGCGCAAATACACAAGCACAAGCATTTTACGAGCGTAACGGATATCTGATTGATGCCACATCTCCTGCGGCGGGGGATGCAATTCACTATATGATCCTGTGCAAGCCGCATCCTGACATGAGAGCCCAGACAGTCGACTCAGGAGAGAGGGCTGAGGATCCTAAACGACGTTAATACACATGAACATACTTGAGGAGGTTTGGACGTGGCTGGCTGCTCATGAATCCGACGTAAATGACAAACGGCACCCTGCTCGGTTAATGCCTCCTTTCTTCCTACTCCAGATGTTGCCACCTACCATCCATAGTGCACGACTGTCTTTGCGATATCAACGATGCGGACAATCCGCTCCTTGCACGGTCAGTCATACGCATATATTGTTTGTAAGCACCTACCTTCGTGTCTTCCGAAAATGCCATTATTATGACAACAACCGAGGAGAAGGGTGTTAAAGTGCCTGTCTGTCCACGAAAGACCCCACCTAAGCTTTGCCGCAGTTAAGCCACGTGGCACCCATCCAAAGAGGATTCGTCGGTCTTGACCTTCTTCATCGACGACACAGCATGGCAGAAAAGGGTACCTTGGCTGCATCGTCGGCGCTGCACCTAAGTTTTCCGCCAGCGGCGTCTGGCGTTTTTCACTCTCGTTCTATTACAGCCGTCAAGGTCCATCCTGTACGTATTGACATAACGGGCTGCGGCTTGTTTTTTATTTTCTCCCTCTCTTTCGAGCACTGATTTCCTAACACGAACCTAAGGTCGCGCTTTTCTCGATTTTGGACCACTACCTACGTCGTGATGTATCTCAGCCGCGTGTCATTGGAACACTCTTGGGTACGCGAAGCGAATCTGAAGTGGAAGTCCGTAATGCATTTGCCGTACCGCACGGCGAAAGTCAAGATCCATGGCAAATTCATCTGGATGCCGAACACCATCGGCGTATGCTAGACTTGCACCTTCGAGTACGCCCGGATGAAGTCGTGCTGGGCTGGTACTCAACTAATACAGAGCTCAACTCTAACAGTGCCCTCATTCAGGACCACTATTCACGTGAAACGGCGCCGCATCAAGCGATTCATCTCACGCTCAATACCAATGTGGCAGACGAAGCTAATGGCCTTGGTGTACAATGCTACGTGAGCGCATTGGTAGGTGCCATGGCGAAGCCTGAGGACTGCGCTTTCTTGTCCCTTCCGACACATTTGCTCATGTCCACTCCTGAGCAGACTGCTTTGCGGCATCTCGCAGCACCAAAGCCCCAGAATATCACCGATCTTGACGCCCTGAAGGCTTCACTCGAAGACGTACAGGCCAAACTTGATCGCGTGCTTACATATGTGCGCCGTGTCTTGGCTGGCGAAGTCGAAGGCGATAAAGCTGTTGGTCGCTACTTGAGTGATACAATTGGTGTCGTACCGGCCGGTCTTGACGAATCTCTTCTCGAGTCACTTTTCCAGTCTCATTTGCAAGACGTCTTCATGGTATCGTATCTTTCGAAGCTCGTTAGTGCACAAGCAGAAATGTCGACGCGCCTCGTTCTTCTTACATAGCGTGAATGTATGATCACTTCTTATATTGTTGGGTATCCATTTCATTGTAGAAGAAAGAGATAAAAATTATTTCGAAGACACAGAAATACACAGTGAGTTGCTTACTGTCTCGTCATACAGATAAGCTATAAACCGAATTGCCTTACTCTTCGCCAACGGGCGGGTCATCTAGTCGCACGAACGCAGCGAAGTACTTGTCCCCTTCATTCCGTTCGACCTTGCGTCCCTCTTCAGTGCTATGCATCACTGCATCAACACAGGGATCATGCTGCAAAGATGCATCGTCGTCTGGAATGCGACGAAACAATGGAAAGTTTGTCAAATGCTTGACCATCCATTCATGCAAGTCACGCACATCCGTCACCGTATACACAATGCCTCCAGGGCGCAGAACGTATGCATATTCTGCGAGTAAAGTGGGTGAAATGATGCGCGCTTTGTGCTTGCGAGCTTTGAAGTGCGGATCCGGGAACAAGAAAAAAATCTTTGTGAGTTGACCCTGCTCAAAAAAGTTCGGTAGAAATTTCATGGCATTTGTGCGAATTACACTGACATTTTCGTAGCCTCCTGGAACATCACCTGCATGCTTGACCAGCGATTCATTGTGCCGTCGTTCCTCGGAGTCTTCGTCGTTTGGATCAGCACTCGTTGAGTCCTCAGCATCTAGCTCCTGCTCTTGCTGCTGTTGCCCCTGCTCCGACTCAAGATCTGCATTCTTGGATTGCTTGTGTGCCAGACGTAGCGCTTGAATTTTATCCTCGACATATTGTGTCACCTGTGCACGTATCTCCATACCCAACATGAGTGTATCAGGGAATAATGGCGCAAGACGCATCAGTAGACCGCCAAATCCACATCCAATGTCCGCGAACTCGACCTTTCTCTGCTCGAGCGCATTTTTGGCACACATTTCTGGATAATGCACAGACCAGTCCATTTCACTAGGTTGTGATGGATATGCAAGCGAATGGTCGGAAAACGGGTTCGCATGTGCACGTTGTCTATACCAACGCTTCTGCGGAATCACTACCCGTCCAGACAGCACATTTGGATGATGCGCCTCTTGTTTGAGCAGGACACTTGACGCTGTGTCGCGTCCACTACGCTTCCGCTTGCCCATGAGGTGCCACGCTTTGACCAAAGGGAGCCGGACTAGCGCGCCTTAATGACTGAGAAAGCTTCGTGCCGCTTACCTGGGCCTCCATTGAGGAAACTCAATGGTCCGTCGCATGATGCGCTGGGCGCAATTCGGCCGAATGCCTACACTCGCTCCTCTGGGTGTGCTTCGCCCGTCACGACTTGGATTCATCAGCGACCGCTGTCATGAGCATGAATCTCACGCCTGAGAGCGCGGCTGGTACGTGGAAAGAATGCGGCGACTTATACCATAGCCAAGCGGCAGCAAAATGAAGAAGTCATTCGTGATGAATGGGTTAAGGTCATGCAGTTGCGCCTCGTACATGAAGAACTGCAGAAGTGCCACCGCGCCGAGGGTGAGAACCACTACCAGGTGTGCGCACCTATTGCCAAGCTATACAAGGACCTACTGAAGGAGGCGAAGGTATGATCATCTTTTGTGGAAACTCACATGTGCAGGTCAAGGGCTTCCGCACCGTGGATGCATAGTTACATATTTTCTAATTGACGAATTTGTCTTGACTAGTCTGCGATGTCGTTCAACCAGCATCGGCATGTGTGAATCTAAGTGCAAAATGTGTGCTCTCACATGAGTGCAACTTAAAGTGCATGCTTGTTTGCTCATACTATTGGTTTTATCTCTACAAAGACCACTTAAACATAAAGCGTGTTGTTACATGTCTACGTTGAATCTCGTTCAATTTTTTTCTCGCGCGTCAAGCATCTAACTCTCGCTGCATCTCCAAAAGCTCACTTTCCCTTGCTTTGTATTGCTTCGCAAGCTCTACTAACACTTTGTTCAGCTTAGTTTGTGTCAGTTTCTGCAACTCAACGCTTGTCATTCTCGCATAGAATCCCCATTCCCTGTAGTCATACATACACCATCCATCGTTGTCTGCAGTGTACCTAGCACATCTTTCACTGTTCGTTCAACTAGCACGCCGCCCACGAGACGAAAGCACGTGCGGTCTGGCTCCCGCTCATGCACTTCTTTCAGAGTCTTGATCACTAAGCTGTACGCACAAGCGTCAACATGCATCTTAAGGCGTGGGACAAACGTACCGATGCTCATCAGCATCGCTCTCAATTTCGCCAATCTTTTCGACGATCGTCTGTAGTTCGTTCCGCCGCTGTTGGATTCTTAAGGCCATCTCTTGCACATGCGTGAGAATAGACAACCAGACGTACCGCCATCTTTCCGCTGCGATGAGTTTTTTGATGCCATATTTTTTGAGTGGACGTTGATACGCCGTTAGCGCCGAGCGCTGTCGTCGTAGCCGCGGGTTTTCAACAGCCGGAAGCCAGCCAGTTCGCCAGCGGGTGACGATGTGGACAAATTGAGGACTTGTCGTTAGTCGGCTACATGCGTGCATAAATCCCCGTTTCTTAAGGGCCGCGCGTCGTTCTCGCTCGCCGATTTGGCATCCAGCTGCTTCGTTTGTCTCGTTCAGCGCCACCGGAGCGACCAGCCTTGGCCACTACCACTACCACTACCACCACACGAACCTGCTGCCTGATATGGCAGCTGCATTGACATCTGTGGCCGGTGTAACGGCCTTGCTTGATGAGCATGATATAAAGCTGCAAGCTTATGCGTTACAAAAACTCAACACACTTGTTGATCGATTCTGGACAGAGCTGGCCGATTCACTCACACGTCTTGAAGAATTGTATGAAGACGAGACATTTCCTGAACGTCATCTTGCGGCTCTAGTCGTATCGAAGATCTACTTTTACCTTGGCGAATTTGACGACGCGCTCACGTTCGCCTTGGGTGCCGAATCCCTCTTCGATGTCAACCAACGCAGTGAATACGTCGAGACTGTTGTATCAAAGGCGATTGATCAGTATGTGGTGCAAAGAAACACCCCTGAATCGCCCCCACTCAGCCCCCGTTTCACGTCCATTATCGATAAGATGATTGCCCGGTGCATCGAGAGCGAAGAATATCACCAGGTGCTTGGTATTGCACTCGAGTCGCGTCGGTTGGATGTGATTGAACAAGTGTTCAAAACAACGCAGGACAAGGCCTTGCTATCATATGTTCTCGAAATGGTGATTCGTGTTCTGAATGTGCCTGAAGTGCGACGCCAAGTGTTACAGTTGCTCGTTCAGTTGTTCCAATCGCTGGACGAACCAGACTATTTCTCGACGGCTCAGTGCTATGTGTACTTGAATGAGCCGCAGCCAGTATCTGAAATGTTGCGTTCGCTTGTGCGGTGCGCAGCCAAAGACGAGCATGCCGCGCTCGTGGCGTATCAGACAGCGTTTGATTTGGTGGAAGGCGCGACGCAAGAATTTTTGCATCATGTGCGTGCTGATATTGAAAAGGTCTCAGAAGATGCTGTATCAAAACAAGTTATGTCAATCCTTAGTGGGAAAGAAAGTATTAACTTGTACCGAGACTTTTTACACAATGAAAATCATGCTGATTTGACCATTCTGAAAACTACCAAGGATGCTCTAGACGCTCATTACAGTGCCCACCATTCCGCTGTGAGTCTTTCAAATGCCTTTATGAACGCAGGCACAGGGAGTGACAAGTTTTTGCGTGAGAACCTGGATTGGCTTGCCAAGGCGTCTAACTGGAGCAAGTTTACAGCGACTTCTGCGCTTGGTGTGTTACACCGAGGCAGTATTGACGAAGGCCTGAATCTTTTGCGCCCATATTTGCCGCCTGAGAATGGTTCGCCGTCCAGCAGCGTGTATTCGGAAGGTGGCAGTCTGTTTGCCCTGGGCCTCATCCACACTAACCACGGCGAGCCGATCTTTGATTTGCTCACAAAGACTCTGCGAACGAATGCGGCCGAAGTTGTTCAGCATGGCGCTGCATTAGGCTTAGGTGCCGCGGGAATGGCGACGGAAAACGAAGAAGTGTATGAAGATTTGAGGACCGTGTTGTTCTCTGACTCGGCTGTGAGTGGCGAAGCAGCTGGCTATGCGATGGGTCTGGTGTACCTTGGCACAGGCTCTTCTCAGGCGACTGAGGAAATGCTTCAATACGCCCAGGAGACGCAGCACGAGAAAATTATTCGCGGCTTAGCCATTGGCATTGCCCTCTTGCATTACGGCCGCGAGTCTGCTGCGGACGAAACCATCAATGTGCTACTGTCCCACAAGGATGCGACGATGCGATACGGCGGTGCTTACACCATGGCTCTCGCCTATGCAGGCACAGGTCATCATGCATCAGTCAGTCGTCTTTTGCACCTGGCGGTGTCAGATGGCAGTGATGATGTGCGCCGTGCGTCGGTGATTGCCATTGGCTTCTTGTTCTTCCGCTCGCCTGAGCATGTGCCGGAGCTTGTCCAGCTGCTGAGTGAGAGCTATAACCCACATCTCCGCTACGGTGCAGCCATGGCTCTCGGCCTTGCTTGTGCGGGCACCGGACTAGACGCGGCCCTAGATCTTCTGGAGCCACTTACGAAAGACACGATCGATTTCGTGCGCCAAGCGGCGTGTATGGCGCTAGCCATGGTGCTCATTCAGCAAAATGAAGAGCTCAACCCGCGCGTTCAGACAGCACGCAAGACATTTGAGAAGATTATCTCTGAGAAGCACGAAGAAACTATGGCCAAGTTTGGCGCTGCGATTGCTCAGGGCCTGATTGACGCCGGTGGCCGCAATGTCACGATGGGCTTGCGTGGCTCTGGTGGAAGCACGAATGCGGCAGCCGTCGTGGGAATGGCTCTCTTTACCCAGTACTGGTACTGGTTCCCTATGGCATTCTTCGCTTCACTCGCCTTCACTCCAACGGCAATCCTGGGCATCACCAAGTCGCTTCAGCTACCTGCCCTGGAACTTGTGTGCCATGCACGCCCAAGTTTATTTGCCTATCCACCGCCGCTGCAGGGCCCAACTGAGAAGAAGCCGGAAAAAGTCGAGACGGCAGTCCTCAGTACAACCGCCAAGTCGCAGGCACGTCAACGCACGAAGGAAAAGAAGAAGGCCCTCGAGTCTATGGATACGGACGCAGATGACGACACTGCAACGTCCAAGTCGCAGCCACATGATGCACAGAACACGTCGGGAACATCTTCCGACGGCCCTCACAGCAACAAGTTGAATCACAAGATAGAAGAGCCGAACGAGGCTCGCCTCATGAACGGCTCGCGCGTGACACCATTCCAGCTCAAGTACATGTCGTTCCCTCCACATGCTCGCTACACGGCGGTGCGTCCGCTCGCTGGTGTAAGCTCGAATCTTCCGCGTGCCGATGCGAGCTCGGCGCGTCAATTGGACATGTCCGTTACGGCTGGTCGTGGCGGCATCATTCTTTTGCATGATCGCGAGCCCTCCGCTCCGTTTGTTGCAGCGAAGCAGGACAAGCCAGGCTCAGAAGAGAAGATGAATCACGAAGCAGCGGCAACCATGATGGCTGCTTCATCAGATGCTGAGAAGGTGCAGACGAGCATGCAGGAAAGCTTGGATGATGCTGAAGGAGACAAAAAAGGCGATGAGAAGAACGAACGCGAAGGCAATGACCATCGCGACCGGGACGGCGGGACATCTGCGAATGCCATCACAGAAGACGTTGATATGAATGAACAGGCTCGTTAGGTAGCAAGCAAGGAAGCCAATCGTTCCGGCAATGATGGGTTAGTCATGTAGTGCACGACTAAGCGCCCAAGTCCGATCCGGATGGGTGGATCAAGGCTTGCTGCTCGCTGTTGCAGTGTTGCCATGTCAGGCCCATTGTCAGGCATATCGAAAAACACCATGTTCGTCTCCACGGGCACTGTGATCCTGGCGCCACGTTCTTGCAAACGTGCTGCGACTCGACGCGCTAGTACATGTGTCGCAAAAAGGCGCTGAAAATTCTCATGCAATGCTTGATGCGCCGCAGCGGCAAGAACGCCTGTCTGTCGCATCATGCCACCAAACAGTTTGCGTAGGCAGCGCACGTGCTCAACCATGGCTTGCGATCCAGCAAGGATCGTCCCGACTGGTGCACCGATACCTTTGCTGAGACACAGGCTAACTGTGTCGAAAGGCGCACAAAGCTCAGCGAGGGACATGCGCGTTTCTGCCATGGCATTCCACAAGCGAGCACCATCTAAGTGCATCATAATGCCGTGCTCCCTCGCATACGTAGCGATCCGCTGCACTTCATCGTGCGGGAAAATCATGCCCTGTAGCGTATTTTCCAGCGATATGACTTGGACTCGTGTAGCATAAGTAGACCCGTGGGATTCACAGTGTGTCTGGATGTCTTTCAACGTCAAATGGTGTTGGTTCCTCGGCATGAGTGGCACGGTTGTTCCTCGCGAATGGTATGCAATACCGCCCATTTCACATGCGTGTATATGAGCTCGAAAATCACATATGACGGCGCTGGGTAGCGTGCATCTCGCCAAGTGGGCATGAATCGCAAGTTGATTCGCCTGGGTGCCACTGGCGCAGAACAAGGCCGCCTCTTTGCCTGCAAGCTGAGCCACGGTGCGCTCGAGCAGCTTCGTTGGCTCATCTGTCCTGTATCCTTCATCTCCGCACACGGCTGATGCCATACAGGCGCGCATAGTGCTCGTGGGCAACGTCACTGTGTCGCTGAGGACGTTCCATGAGACTAGATTGTACGCGCGCTGGTCGTCTTTGCACGTTGGGGTGGCCGGCGCACAAATAATCGGCGGCCCAGTCTCTGCGATTTGCTGCTCTTCTGCATTATACAGCGGCACTGGCGCCTTGAGGGTGGCGCGATACATTGTTCGTATACTACTCACGGGGCTTGCACGAAAGCAATCTAGTGCACCCAAAATTCAGTTCCTATGATGCATCTTCGCTCGCTATGACCACGTATATTGTGCATTCACCTCACATAGTGTGTGCGTGTAAGATGCGGGCCTGTTATTGGACAAGTGGGAGAGGGCAGAGGTGACAGAAGAGGGAGCCTCTTTTTACACTTGTCACATGCGCGCCGGCGACTGTATAGCGATGCTAATCTCGTCTCATGCCCGCTCGTTGGATATTTTGTCTGCGCTGCGCCATCAGACCACTTGCCCAGTCTTGCCCTTTAGGTCATTTCGTCGGTGCTCCTTTCGCACTTATTCAACTTACTAAAAAGCTTTTAGCCGCGTTCGCCATACCCTCGCCCGTTGGTTCGCTGGATTTGATCCGTGCTGCTTTTATTGTCACTCCAGCCTGTTGCCAAACTTTTATCATCCATCATACTATGACGTCAGCTCAACGCCTGTTGGTTGTCGGTGGCAACGGATTTGTCGGTACGTACGGGCATGCGTCGTATTATGAGATAGACAGTGCCTAACTTTCTCGAATAGGTTCAGCTGTATGCAAGCAAGCGTTATCGCGTGGTTGGGATGTCGTGAGCATGAGTGGCAGCGGACGCCCGTTCCGTACGCCACGAGGTCATGCTCCAGCATGGACGGCATCCGATCATATGCACTGGCATCAAGCTGATGCTTTTGACAAGAATTCATACCGTGATCTAGCTGCATCTTGCACAGCTGTGGTGCACACGATCGGCATTTTGCTTGAGTCGTCATATAAGGGTAAAGGCGGCTCAGCATTGGGTGCTTTGCAAGGCCTGTTTAAGGGATGGGGTCTGCAGTCGGGCTCGAATCCTCTTGCTTCTGAGTCCAAAGAAAACGCTGTTACTTACGAACGGATGAACCGTGATGCAGCTCTCACGGTCGCCGAGGCGGTGATAGAAGCACAACACCATCGTGCTCACGATGGGGCGAGGACACCTATCCCATTCGTTTTTTTATCAGCTGCGGACATCATGCGCCCTATCATCTCCTCGCGCTACACTAGCACCAAGTATGAGGCTGAGCAGCGCTTGAGTGACATGGCAGAAGATATCCTTCGTCCTGTGTTTATGCGTCCCGGCCTGATGTATCATCCTCACAACCGTCCATGGTCTACTGTACCTGCAACTATGATTGATGCGTCTAATCATCTGCACAGATTGCACCGTCGCTCGGGTATCCCAATTCCGTCACCGGCGGATATGCTGCGCAGCTCCTACATGCCAGAGTCACTGAGACCACTTTCTGGTGCCCTTACTACACCTGCGCTTCATGTAGATACCGTGGCGAAGGCCATTTGTGAGTCCATTGACCGCCCAGATGTTTATGGCGCCCAGTTTGCCGAATCAATCCGCCAACTCGCTGGATGGCCCGCGGCGACCGAGGTGCCGTAAGCAAAGACTCTCTTGTGTATGATTTGATTATAATCGGTCCCTATCGTGCTGTAAAGTCTCTCAAGAATTCATGTCAATGAGCTTGCTACATTTGTTTTTCTTTTTGCATCGTTGATCTTTGCCCATACCAAGGCTGCCTGCCATGAGCTCCTGCATCACGGCAAACGTACGATTGAATGTGTGGAGAAACGGTGTGGGTGGGGAAAGTGACATAGATAATTAGTCATCCCACGTGCTGCTGGAACATGCCTTGGGATCTAAATGCCTCGCTCAAACATTCGACTGCTCCGACCGAAACGAACTCTCGAGCGTGCCACCGAGCCTGCCGTTTGAACGTTCGCGAGGATGTCGTTGTGGACGGGCTTCACTCTATACGTGTCGCAGGATACGTATACGTTCGTTCCAAATAAAAGTGAGCCAGGTCGACAGGCCAACAAGCTCGTGATTGATCGTCATGAGAATGCAATCCGTCTTGAGCCTGTGGTACTCGGCAGCGAGGTGCCAAAGCATGAAAAGCAGTTTATTGTGCATGGTATTCTCGGCATTATTTCGCTGCATACGAGCGAGTTTCTTGTTGTCATTACGAATCGCAAGCGTGTCGCACACATCTTGAACTCGACGATCTACTTGGCGACAGATTTCCGCATGCTTCCCGTGCGCAGTGATGCGAATCCTGCCATGCTCTCGCATCCCATTGAGAAGCGGCTTCTCTCTCTTGTGAAAGAGTCACTGTATTCCGGCCCTCTGTACTTTAGCTATGAATTCGACCTTACGAGCAACTTGCAACGCCAAGTGCAACAGAGCGCGAGTTCTATGGGAGCAGGAGTGCCGCTCTGGAAGCGGGCAGACGAGCGCTTTTTCTGGAATGCGCATTTGCAGGAACGCTTTGTCAAACACTCCGAGAGGTATCCAAATGAAGATTTGTCGCCTTTTATCATGCCGGTCATGTTTGGTTTCCTCGAAGTGAAGCTTGCACGTATTGAAAACCGCTCGTTTGTCCTTGGTCTGATCGCGCGTCGCTCTCGGCACCGCGCCGGTACTCGCTACTTTTCGCGAGGTGTGGATGACAGTGGCAACGTGTCGAACTTTAACGAGACAGAGCAGTTCGTCCTGCTCGATCCGCCGAGCCTGCAGCCGCCGCAGGAGATTGAGGACATTGAGGGCCTTATCCGCATGAGCTTTGTGCAAACGCGCGGCAGTGTCCCAGTGTATTGGGCCGAGATCAACAACCTGCGCTACAAGCCGGATCTTTTGATTCCGGATGATCCGCGCACGCTGACATCGTTTGAAAAGCACATGTCGAAGCAAGTGTCGATTTATGGCAAGAACTATCTTGTGAACCTTGTGAACCAGAAGGGATATGAAAAGCCTGTAAAGGAAGCATACGAAGGTGCTGTAAAGTTTTTGGATCACCCGCTTGTGAACTATACGTACTTTGACTTCCATCATGAGTGCAAGGGGATGAAGTTTGACCGCGTCTCGCGGCTTGTCGAGCATCTCGAGAACGAAGGTCTCACAAGTCATGACTTTTTCTCTCTTGACACGGTAGCTGCTCCACGCTTGCAGCTACAAAAGTCTGTTGTGCGAACCAACTGCATGGACTGTCTCGACCGTACGAATGTTGTACAGACTACGCTGGCCCGTTGGGTGCTGAACGATCAGCTCCGTTCCGTCGGCATTTTGCAGCCAAATGATTGCGTCGAGAACCATCCCAAGTTTATAAGCCTATTCCGAAACATCTGGTCGGACCATGCTGACGTCATAAGTAAGGCGTACTCGGGCACCGGCGCCCTCAAGACCGACTACACACGCACAGGCAAGCGCTCGATGGAAGGTATTTTGCAGGACGGCATCAACTCGCTCACCCGATACACTAAGAATAACTTCTTTGATGGTCAGCGCCAGGATGCCTATGACCTTATTACTGGCGCTTGGGATCCACAGTCTGACATGCCATTTGTTGACACCCGGCCGTGGGGTGTGCGTCTTATGCCATGGCTCCTGTATTTGAGTATCTTTTTCGTGCTTGCTTCGGTCTTACTTCCTGGTGGCGAGCCATTGCGTCCATACCGCATCGATACTGGCTCTGTGCCTACCTTTGCCATATTATGGGGCCTTGTTGCTCTGTATGCCATTTACTTTATTTGGCAGCATGGTGTCGAGTACGTCGGCTGGCCTCAACTCAACCGGCCGGAACATCTCGTCCATTACACTGGGCCTGGCTACTACTCAAGTCTCCGCGGCCGCGCCGGCACGCCATGTGATCCGAAGCTGCTCAAGAAGCAGCAGGTCGCTGCGAAGAAGCTCCAGTGATTTAAGGGCGTTGTCCTTGCGGTCGTTGTCGTGTTTATATAGGTGTGTCGACTAGTCCTAAATATTCTTTTATCTCCCGTCATCCTTCCTTTCTGCTCGAATCATTTCGCTTGCATGTCTAGGGGCAGATTCCGGCTCTCGATGGCTTTGTCGCGGAACGTATGCACGGATGCGATTCTTAAAATGCCTGAGCTGTTGGATGAGTGTGATCGACGAGGGGGGCAATGTACGCAGCTGCGGAACGCTACGTCTGAAAGTCACGTGCGAGCTACTTCACTCGTCAGTCTCGATCGACGACACATTGCATACTACGAAACATGTTCTGTGCGAGTACGTGGTAAAGCTGTTTGTCAGTCCATTAACATGCGATAGTCTCAGGCGAAGCACCAAAAGAGCCTGTGGTATCGAAAAAAAGCGGCCTTTTGTATGAGAAGCGCTTGATTGAACGGTACTTGGAAGAGCATGGAAAGGTACGCGCCACTTCACTCCACGTCCATCCTCACTGGGCCATGTTGGCCACCGTACTAACCATGAATGCACGCAGGATCCTGTGACAGGTGAAGAACTCACTCTTGAAGATCTTATTACGCTCCAACAGTCCCCACGCATCGCCTTTCCGCGTCCTCCAACACATTCGTCGGTGCCCTCCCTATTGACAGCCCTACAGAATGAGTACGATGCGATGGTGTATGAGACTGTGGCTCTGCGTAAGCAGTACGATTCTGTGCGTCAGGATCTTGCGAATGCTTTGTATACAAACGATGCAAGCATGCGAGTGATTGCTCGTCTCATGAAAGAGCGGAACGATGCCCGCGAGGCTCTTGCAAGTATTCACACGTCGCTCGGGATGCCAACAGCAACTTCCATCTCATCGTCATCCACGACCACCACGTCCACAGCTCCTGGTTCAGCTACACAAGATGTCGACATGACTGTGCAGGGGGATGAGCAAGTGTTACCTCGCTCTCTGCCGCCGGCTGTGATGGAGCAAGTGGATGCCACAGCCTCGCAACTGTCGAGAGAGCGTCGAGCACGCATAAAGCGAGGCGCTTCTGCACCGTATCCGACGCCTGCAACGGCGTCTTCGATGGAAGAGCGTGAAGCTATTAACGCTGCGCACCGGGCATCGTCCCCAGGTATTCTTGCGCTTGATATCAGCGCAAATGGATCCCTTGTGCTCACGGGTGGTCAAGATAAGAGTGTCCACGTCGTCGATCGCGCCTCTGGGCAAGTGACGGCCAAGCTGCAGGGACATTCCAAGCCAATTACAGCTGCTGTATTCTCTGGGCGGAGCAACCCGGCTGTTGGCGACGCCGCACTTGAGGCACCGATGCCGGCGTTTGCTGTTAGTGCAAGTGCCGATGGCTCAGTCCGTGCCTGGCGTCGCACAGAAAACGACTCATATGAGCTGGCGCATGTTCTCGAGACGTATGACGCTCCTGTGACGGGCGTCGATGTCCACCCAACAGATAGCCTTGTCGGCAGTGCAAGCCGCGATGGATCATGGGCTATCCATTCGCTTGAGAATGGCGAGCGGCTTATGCACGTGCCAGCGCCAGCTGCTTCTGATGACCAGGGCACTGGGTACGTGTACGAGTCGTTCGCATTCCATCCAGATGGTCAGCTCGCCGCCACTGGCACGGCTGATGGTGCGATCCGCATTTGGGATATCAAGCAGGGCGAGCAAAGTGCTGTATTCCGCGGTCACGAAGGCAACGTGCATACATTGAGCTTTTCACAGAACGGCTATCTGCTGGTGGCTGCATCGCGTGATGCATCGCATGCCAAGGTGTGGGATCTACGCAAACTTGACGTGACACGTACAATTGAGGCAGCAGGCTCGGGGATCGAGTCGGTGCGTCTGGACGCATCAGCTCAGCTCCTTGCCGTCGTAGGACGTGACGTGCGTGTATTTGGGGGCAAGTCGTTTGAGTTGTGTGCAACATGGGATGCAGCGTCCTGCACATGTGCACAGTGGAGTCCCAGCGATGGCGCCTTGCTCGTTGGAAGTCTCGACCGCTCCGTGCGCGTCTTTGTCTCATCCTGACCATCTCACATAGCTTACTGTATGGATGCATCAAATTATGTACTTGCTAGTGGTACTACTCCAGCGCCTTTTGAACATAGGCACGGATCTTGCTAGGGTCTTTATGGCCATCGGATTCGACGCCAGAACTCGTATCGACACCCATAGCCTGGGATGCGTCCAAGGCATCCTGTACATTCGCAGCAGTGAGCCCACCAGCCACGAGGAATGGCACACGCACTCCGCAGCGCGTTGCTAGTGCCGGCGCATGTGACCATGTAAATGACATGCCTGAGCCGCCATCGTGCCCGGCTGCTCCTGCAGAATCAAAAAGGATCACATGGTGGTAGCCTGGCCTGGTCGCTTCGGCCAGTGCGCCGGCCCGCAATGTCATATCAGGCTCAACATGGAACACGCGAATCACAAATACGCCAGGCAAGTATCGAGCCCATTCAAGCTCTTCTGTTCGGCCATGTAGTTGGATCGCATCGAGCTGGAGCGACGATGCCACCGCGACTATCTCCTCCAGCGTCTGATTGCGGAACACACCGACGACCAACGGCCGGCACGCCGCGGCCTCAGCCATACGGTCCGCATGCCAAGAGAACCACTCGTGCGCACGCGAAAGTCGTGTCGCAGTCGAGGTGCATACTGAGGCCAACTTGGTATTTGTTTCGGCGGTGTTTGGCGCTGCCTTGTGCACGCTCTGTCTAATAGCACGCGCCTCGTCTGTGGACACAGTGCGTTTGGTTCCTGGCGCAAGGATGATGCCAATGAGATTTGCTCCTGCCTGTACGGCCGCTTCCGCTGCAGAAGGAGTCTGAATGCCACACACCTTGACGAAGCGGGGCCGCTGAACTGATGATGAGAGCACCGATTTTTCGCTCGATTCGCCTTGCAGTGCTTGAATAAAAGCGTGCTTGTCTTCCGCCCGCATGAGTGCTTCGCCCACCAAGAGCGCCTGCACACCCTGTTCCATATAGTGAACGACGTCGCTACGCTGCTGAATGCCACTGAGTGCAACGAGGATCACGCCGCGCTCAACAGCTGCTTGTGCTAGACGCGAGGTCGTGTCCATATCGACGTGGAAGCTGTGTAAATTGCGGTTGTTCACACCAATGACTTTGGGCGACAATAACAATGCACGCTGCATTTCTTCGGCATTGTTCACCTCGACAAGAGGATCCATACCAAGCCGCAGACTGTATTGGTACAGTCTTTGCAAAGTCATGTCATCCAGCATGGCAACAATCAGCAAAACCGTGTCCGCACCAGCGAGACGCGCCTCAGCAATCTGGTACTCATCGAGAATAAAGTCTTTGCGGAGAATAGCCGGCCGCCTTGGCATGCACTCAACAACACGGCGTACCATGACTAAATCCTCGAGAGTGCCTTTGAACCACGTCGGCTCTGTTAGCACACTGATGACATTTGCACCACTCCTCGCATATAGAAGTGCCTGCTCGGCAGCGTGAGTGTTAGGTGCAATATCACCTTTGCTCGGCGATGCACGTTTGATCTCGGCCATGATACCGGGAACGATGCCACGTTCTGTCCCATGCAGCAAGCGTCGCGGAAAATCTATACGCACGGGATCTAGCTGCAGTGCGATTGATGCTTCTAGATCTGCCAAAGAGCGGCCAGGTATGGTCTGTGACTGAGCAACATCGAGTTTTCGTTGCCGGAAGATGCGTGTGAGAATACTTTCAGAGGTAGATGGCCCGGCTGAAGCAGGGGTGTTGAGAACATGTGGATTTTCTGCCCATGTGCCACCGCGCCAACTGAGAAAATTGCGCACCATCTCATGGCCGTACTCACTCATGACGCTTTCGGGGTGGTACTGTACTGCCTCGATCGTGTAGGTCTTGTGCCGTAGACCCATCACCACGCCCGAATCCACATGCGCAGTCTCTCTCAATACGTCCGGTACCGCATCAATCTGGGCACACAGACTATGATAGCGTGTACCGGTGATAGGGACAGATGTAGACAGGCCGGCAAATAAGCCGCATCCATCGTGTTGCATCATCGACGTCTTGCCATGGAAGATCTCACCAGCGCCGCTGACAACACCGCCGAACGCCACGGTCACACACTGCAGTCCCATGCAAATGCCAAGAATCGGAATTTGGCCTCCAAAATGCTTGATACATGCAAGGCTTATCCCTGCGTCAGTGAGTGGATGGCCTGGTCCGGGGCTGATAACCATATTCACGGGCCGCAACGACTCGAGTGTCTCGATTGAGACTTTATCGTTGCGGAAAATGACAACATTGGCACCCTCTTCGACCAAAAGCTGTGCGACGTTGAAAGTGAAGCTGTCATAGTTATCAATCATCACTGTAATGCCGCGTCCTGTGCCATGAGGGCTCCAGATGCAGATGCGTCCATCATCGTGTACTCGCTCAATCGACTCGAGAGTCGCGGGCTCTGAAGAGCCATGCACCATAAGCTTTGAGGAGAATTAGGAGTGGATAAAAACAATAAGCTGGGACGGACTCGGCTCCCGTCTCTCGTCCACTCTGTCTGTCCTTTCCCTAGTGAGGTGCGTCGTTGGTCAATGGTGCCATAGGAGTTGGAGGATAGCCTGGATGTTGAGGTCACGTGCTTGGTCCGCCCAGCGACGCCAAGATGGGGGGAGACGTGTGCTACCGATGAAACGTGCGTGTGGTCGTTGAGCACTCTCGTGTGCCGCACGGACGTGAGGGTGTGAGCTGTTGTTGTTGTTGTTCTTGTAGCTACTATTGCTGCTGCTATTGACTGGTTGACTCACTTTCTCTATCTCTCTCCCTCTGTCTCTGTTTTTGTTCAATCTTCCTCTCTCTCTTTATCTCTTGTGAGGTAGTCTCGCTTAAGTGATGACGTCAAGAGAAGCGCACACTCTCTTGCTCGTGCACGATACGAAGCAGATTCATGCAGGGATTGGGATTCATGAGCCACTTGCTAGACCGGATGTGGTACGTCATCTTTGTGGATATGGGTGAAAACTCAATCCCTGTTTCGCATGGGTCGTCGTCGACTTACACGCATGCGCACGCATGATGGATTTAGGTGGTCGAAGCATGTACTGGAAAAAAAGAAGACGGCACCTACTTAGCCGGAGACAGGTTGACACAAGCGATATCGCAAGGCGTGCAAGTAGAAGTCACGTATCCCGTTTCGGATGGAAATGTACGTGACTGGCAAGCTCTAGAGGCACTTTGGCATTATGTCCTGATTGAAAAGCTTGGCATACAACCAGCCAACAATACATATTACGTGATGCTCGCACTCCCCTCGCCGGTATCGCGAGATGTGTACGAGCAGGGCGCCAAGATCCTGTTCGAAAAGTTTAATGCGCCTGCTCTCTCGATGAGTGAAGTGCCCCTGCTATCCGCCTATGCACTTGGCGTCCTTACCGCGATGGTCATCGACATAGGTGCTGAAGACTCAAGTGCCGTCGCCGTGAGTGATTGCACGGTAGTGTCGTATGGCATCGTAATCACCAAGATCGGCATTGTTCATTGCACCTGGTGGCTCGCGTATCTTCTCACACAGGATGCACATGTACAAGAAGTTCTGGAGCAGGTGGCACCGGGCGACACACATGCTGCTGCATGGAGCCTTGCACAGCAGTTGGTCGACGAGCATCTGGTATATGTGGATGCCGAATTGGCCCGTTCCGAGGCGGAAGACGACGAAGGTGTTTTGGATGTGGCAGCCGCTCTTGTAGAAGGACGTGAGCGAGATGTCGTGACTGAGAAGCAGCGCGAAAGAGATGCACAAAAGTCAACTACGTCGTCTGCAAACACCATCACTGTGACGTTCCGTGGTGTTCCTGTTCAGGTGGGCGACGTGCGGAAGCGCTTCCATGAGCCGCTCTTCCGCCCGGCTGTACTGGAGCGAGTATCACTCGCCACGCCCATGCCCCGTGCTGTAGCGCAGGCGCTCCAGGCACGGCGTATTGGTGGTGAGCCGATGTGTATTTCAATTCCTGAGGCTGTAGAACGGGCGGTCTCTCAGATGCAGCCGATGGAGCGGCGTGTCCCGCTCTGGGAGAACGTTATCCTTACAGGCCCTATGGCGCTTACACGCGGATTGAATGCGGAATTAGTGCGTGCCTTGTCAGCGTACATGACGACAGAAGCGACAGAAGCCTCACAAGTTGCTGGTGAGCCGCATCCCTGGCAGCCCCATGCCGTGCGTGCATTGCGTATTCCCGACTATTTTGCCAACTTTAAAGAACGGATGGACTTGGCACCGTATCTGGGCGCGACGATTTTCGCCAAGCTTGTATTTGGTGACTTGTCTGGTCGAAATTATATCACGAAGAAGCAGTATAACGAGGCAGGGCCGTCTGTTGCCTTTGCTTTGGGTAGTGTCTAACTATAGCTGTTCAACTAAACGAAGATCATGCATAGATAGACTGCAGGAGTCGGTTCCTTGGAAGCGTGCATAAAAATCATATAAATATTCATACGTAGTTCCTGTCTAACAGCTGCACTATATATATGTGAGTGTATGTGTGCGTATATGCATTTCATACACGGCAACTTGCGCAGAGAGCAGCCTCTTCATGCTGTACGGACAAGTTCCTCCACAGCATGCACGAGTCGCTCTGCATCATGAGTCGTGGCTGCTTCTGCATACACACGTACACAGTCTTCTGTGCCGCTGGGACGCACGAACGAACGGCCCATGGGTATTTTACTAACAAGTTCATCGATCTTGTCCTGCATGTGTAGAGGCGTCTCAAGTCGGCGCTCAGCATCTGTCGTGCGGAACATGGTGCGGTCAGGAACGGACACTTTCGTCAGGCGATTGGGCAGATCTGTGTAGCATGAGTCCCATTTGGGCGCATCCCACTGGCGGGTTGAAAGAATTGCAAGCACCATAAGCAGATCTGAGAGCGCATCGCCGACCGTTTGGTTGATTAGCTTTGCGAGCAAACGCAGTCGATTCACAGCTTCGATGGATAGTGCCTCTCCCTTCATGCTTGCCAAGTCCATAGCAACCATGACGCTGGGAGAAAACAGAACAGTGCCGTGGCCATTCGCTTCGAAGTACACGCCAATGTCATATTCTTCAGCCGCTCGATGCAAATGCTTGACGCCCGTCTTGGTACAAGTGACAGGAGCACGTTCCTTCAAGTATGCGGTCGATGCACCATTTGCATATGCAGTCTGCACACAGCCGACCTTGATGTCGAGATTTGCTTGTTTCACGAGCTCCGAGATGTAGTCTGTCGCAAGGCTCGCTATCTTGTCACCGTCGAGGAGGTGGAAGCTGGCAGGGTCTTGAGCTGGACCCGTCAAGTAATAAAATACAATGCGGTCTGCATCGCCGTCGAAAGAGCATAATAGTGTTCCAGGCTTCACATCTGCTTCACCATCGTAGCCAATCGGCAAGCGCTGATTCGACTTGACATAGTCGGCGCCGCATCCATTATTCAGCTTGCCTTGTTCATGCACGGACGTGCGGAGCATTTTGATATCTACAAGCCCAGAGGGCAACTGATCCAAGAGTTCTTGGAGCGCCAGGGCCCCAACCCCATTGGCACAGTCGACAACAAGAGACATAGGTGTCTCTTGATTTTGCATAAGAGCGACAAACGATTTGGACAGCTTTTGGTAGTAGCACCTTTTGTCAGGATGACCGTACTTGATCCACATTTCATGTGAATTTCTTGCCATCACCAAAAAATGGAGCTGAGGTGTCGTCAACAAACCAGCGTTGATCGCCTCGGCACCCATTACTTGCAAGCCATCTTCCACAGCACGTACAAGTGCAGAGCTCGAAGGACGCGTGTCGTACGCATAAATAACACGTCGATTTGCACTCATGTCCAGACGCAAGGACTGGATCAGTGTGTGAATTTCATTCAGGAGTTGGTCGTATGAGTCCGCATTGGCAATGCGAGTACATATGGGTTCCCAGTCGGATGCTAGCATGTCGCCACACGCATCAACCATCTTAATGCCATTGTCTTCCTCAGGATTATGGCTGGCCGTGACCATAAGACCAGCGGTACAGCCACGCAGAGAAATACTCCGCAGAGCAGCAATAATACCCATGCGGAAACACACACTGTCCAGTAACTCTGCTCTGCCGGTGAGTTAGCGGCGTTCAGGCTCCATAAACATACTTGGTTCGGAATCCAGCCGTCCCGTAGGAATACGTCACATTCGGTTTCTCGTGTTTCGAATATGCGCTGGCAAGAGCTTGCTCATCAAGCGATGTCTTCAAGGCTATCGTCATGGTGGTGAGGACGAATCTGGGGCACCGTAGGCACACCGTGTCTCCATGGCATGTGCACGTGATATGTTCGTCAGCATTGTACATCGCACGAAGACGCACGGTCCAGGCATGAGGTGTGAGGACGCGCTGCAATTCATCGGCGTTGGCTGGCCAATATGCACCCGGCTACCCTAAACGGAGGTCCAAGAGGGGTGGAGGGGTGGGAAGGAAAGGAAAGGGGGGAACGAGATTCAACAAGAGCCAAGCGGGCAAGACAAGGCAGGACAGGAACTCCGTCAGTGTGACGCATGTGTTTGGGAAAACCAACTGAAGTGGAAGTGTCATAGGCCAATCGACGGCCTGAATATTCACCAACGAACAGCTTGCTGTACTCCTCTGCTTGCTGGGTGTGTGTGGGCCAGTCTACGATGTCGACGGTGTTGCAAAGTGTGACGCGTTCATTACCATGGTTCTTACTGGACTTTGCGAGGTCTCTACTTGGCGAACAATGCTTTAACACGCTCGTGTGGAATGCCAACTTGACGGATGTGCCGTGCTTGCGCCTTGGTCTATCCAAGGGTCTGGGACTCGGCATCGTTGTATTTGGCAGTATCATCAAGTTTCCGCAAATCTACAAGATTGTTAGCACACGAAGCGCCGAGGGAATCAGTCTCGCAATGTACATCCTCGAGGTCGTTGCATACACAATCAGTCTTGTGTATGCGATTCGCCTGCGCATCCCCTTCAGTACATACGGCGAGAATGCTAGCCTTACGTTACAGAGTACGTGTTCCGCGGTGCTGGTCGTGGTCGCGATCGAAACCGACGGTAGAAAATGAATTACAACAATCGAACTAACTCGACGCAGATATGATCATAACGCTGCTGATCATTGCGTACTCACCAATGGACTCGGTATCGCGGCGGATCACAACCTTCTGTCGTCAGCAGCGTATATCGACGAATGCACTGTATGTGTGGGTGGGTGCCATTCTTATGTTGCTCGGCTCCCTGGCACTCATCAGCAGCACGATCGTACCGCCGCACCTGTTGCAGATCCTGCAGGGCCTCACAATCCCTGTGTCGCTCGCATCGAAAGTGCCTCAAATGCTTGAACTTCATCGATCGAAAGCCACAGGCGAACTTAGCATTATTGTTGTATTTGCGCAGTTGATGGGCACGATGGCCCGTGTCTTTACGACGCTCACTGAGACAAATGATCAGCTTCTGTTTTGGGGCTTTGCACTCGCCACAATTTTCAATGCTGTCATTGCTGTTCAAGTGATTATGTATTGGAACGGCAATGACCGCAAGCGTGGCAGCAGCAATGGCAGCAAGTATACATACCCTCTGCAGGAGAGTCGCTGGTTCGCCACGCCTGACACGTCCACGGGTCAGCTGCCCATTACTTCATCGATGCCGCGCACAAATACCAAGCTGGACTAACTTGTTGCAGGCAAACGCGATAGTTGTAAAGCCAAGAGCGTGCATAGAACGAATAATACCATGCTTAAGCATACGGGCACAGTCGGATCCCAGGCCAGTAAAGGCCCGGCGACGAGCGGCGCCAGCATACCGGTGAAGCGCCCCAATGCGCTAGCTGCAGCACATGCAGTACCACGCACAAGTGTTGGGAATAGCGCTGGCGTCAAACCATATAGGATTGCATACGCCGTTGTCGCGCAAAACGATACAAGCATGCCCGCACATACGACTGTAAAAGAAGCCTGAGCAAGAGCAAAGAAGCCCAGCGCAGCGGCCGTGAGTCCCAACGTCAAGGGTAATGCATACAAATGACCCCACGCCGTTTTCACAAGTGCGGCGCCAATGACACTGCCTGGTACACTGCTTAATGCATACCATATGAGACTGCGCAAAGTTTGTACAAACGATGTGGACGCCTGAAAGGACCCTTTGCGTTGAAGATACAGAGGAAAAAATGCATTGAAGATCGTAAATGCAAACGATAATAGCCCCCACAAGCACCATATAGTTAATGTTGTGTGCCGTTGAGGTAAGGCAAAGAGCAGACCACACCGGCCTCCCCATTCTGACGATAAGAAAAAAGCAGAGGCGAAGGCAGGTATTCTTCCAGACTCGATACCCGTTGAAAGAGGACCTTCGTCCGCCTCAGTGCTAGGATCAACGTTATCTTGGTGTTGTAGATCTTGATCTATGCCGCCATCACGACAAGCAGGGACCTCATATTCCATGCGATTGTCATCTTGACCATCAGGAACAGGATCAAAAATATCGCAGCGTCCTTTGTTGTACAATTCAATAGCATCTAAGACGCGATGCGCGTCATCAAGACGCCCATTCTCAGCCAAGAACAGTGGGCTTTCATGCACGCGACACAAGCAAAACCGAGCAGCTACCAGGACAAGTGTGGTGCAGCTCAGCATCGTTGTGAGAATGCGCCACCCATGATTCGGGTTCGTGCAAGCGTGCTCACGCATGCAACTACGACCCGGAAGTATAGCATATGCCATTAATGCACAAAGTACGGATCCGAGTGCAAAAAATACAGAAAGAGCAGTAAGCCAGTGGCGTTTGTGAAGAGGGAGTGTCTCTATGAGCAGAGCACCATCAATGGGCATACTTCCCCCCACGCCCATGCCCACAACCGCAACGAGCAGACACGAGAGACCAAAATTCGGAGTAAGTCCAACAAAGAGGCCAGCAATACCAGCAACAAGAAGGCTTCGATGAAACACGTACAAGCGACCGTGTATGTCGGCTATGAAGCCCCAAACAAACGCACCAAGGGCCATGCCGGCAAACATGCACGTTGTTATGATGGTGGTGGCTGCATCACTAAGGTGCCAGTCATCTGTTTGTCATGCGAGTAAGCAAGTAAAGCTCGAGCGGGAAAGAGAGAGAGAGAGAGAGAGATCGCGTGTTCATGATTGAACTGTGGAAAACACTTACACTGAATGTGTGGCAACGCCACAGCTAGGCCTTGGAGCCACATCTGTCCACGTCAGCTGGGGCACCCGAGACCGTGCGAGTAATGGACGTACATTATCCGCTGCCCAGCCAGACCCACATAGAACCTAGCAAGCAACGTTAACCTGCACCATACGTACGAGGAGCACCGCATGGTACGTGCCTACGCCCACATAGGCCATGCGCTCCTCCGGGGATGACACGACCATGGTGCATATGGTATCACGTGATGGCGATCAGCTCAAGAAGCGAAATAAATGAGGCGCGGCGTGAGTGGAGATGGAACGGAAGCGAGGAGGCAAGAAGTAAGAACACACTGAGGAAGGAAGAAACTTCTGGCGGTGTTTGTGTAGGCCTTTAAGGCGATGCCAGTAAGTGGCCTATTAGGATCTGAGTGTGGGAGAAAGAAGATGGGGAGAAAAAGAGGTGGGAGGTGGCCAGCAAAAACGACGGAAGTGCACGAAGATCGCAGCTGTCTTCAGCGACGATGAGCCGCACAGAGAGCATTGCTGCTGTGGCGCGCGGCGAAGAAGCTAGTGAAAATGTGGCGCCGCAGGTCGAGCGTGGTGCATTCACGGAGAAGGATCAAGAGAACCTCGCGATGGACTCAGATGCCATTACACAAGTGCAAGTAGATGGTATGGTTCTGATGAAGATCGTGAAGCACTGCAAAGACAACCATGCGGTCAACGGCAGTAATGCTTGGGGCGCGCTTCTTGGTATGGACATGGGCGGTACATTGGAGGTAACGAACGCGTTTGGGTTGCCAGGCATGCGCTCAGAGCGAGGTGACGAGGAAGAGCGGACGACCAAGTCATCGATGCAATACATGGGCGAGATGCTGCGTCTCTTGCATCAGGTGAGTGCGGATATCAACCCAGTGGGTCTGTACCAAGGTGCATTTCTGGGTCCGTTCCTAAACACGGCTGTTGTCGACGGACTGAACACACTTTCGCTTCTGATGGAACGTGAGGGACAACATGGCCGAGGCAAGGCCGTCATGCTCGTGCATGACTACGCACAGCTGGCCCAAGGAAACACGGTGCTGAAAGCATTCCGCCTGTCTCCATCATTCATTGATGCATATCGGAAGGGAAAGTTCTCGTCCCAGAGCCTCATTGAACACCGCCTCACATTCTCGAATGTGCTGATTGAAATACCAGTCCACATCCGGAACTCGGCGCTGTTGGACGCTATGCTCACAACGTTGACGACGGAGCAGGCATCGGATGCGCGCATTGTGCCTCCGACATCGAGGGAAGAGCTGTCGTCGTCGTTATCGTCCGGGCATGTACTCGTGCCACCGAATTATATGGACTTGAACCTGGCGCTGGAGCCCGTGCTTGTATCGACCATGGAGTCGACACTCGATGCTGCGGAGACATATGCAGCGGAGGCTGGAAACGTCGGTTATCAGGCACGACAGATCGCGCGTGAAAAGGCACGAGCCGATGCGTTTGTCGCGCGTCGCAAGGCAGAGAATGCGACGCGTGAGTCGGCAGGTCTGGTGCCGCTGCCCCTGGACGAGGTGCACAAACTGTTCAAGATCCCCGCAGAGCCGAATCGTCTCGAGAGTTTGTTGCTGCTGAACCAGCTTGATAGTGCTGCGCAGCGCCTGTCTGAGACTGCGGCTGTGGGCGCCGTACAGCTGGATGCGGCTCGGACAGGCACAGCTTAGATAGAATAGTGTGTGAGAGATTTCCATACGAATCATGAGCAGAGATGCAGCTTGCCTATGGAGTTGGCGCTTTCGGGCTCGCGAGTGCACTGGCGCCTCGTCGGATCCCTCATTGAGACGCCAGCTGCATCCTGCATACGGATGCATCGCCTACATCGGTGATCGTCGGTTCCGTATCTACTTCAGCTTCTGCATACGAGCCTCAGCGGCACGCGCGCGTTTTTCACGCTCAATGCGTCGGCGCATCTCATCCGAAAGCGATGCATCGTCCATCGGCACGGATGGCGAGGCCGAGCTGCCGCCAAGCCGCTGCCAAAGGTGGCCCAGAGTGGATGTCCGAGCTGGTGCAGCAGGTTCGGGTGCCGGAGCTTCCGCAAGGGCTTCCTGCTTCTCTGCTTTCGATTCACGCTCACGCATCTTCTCCCGCATGGCGGCCCGACGAGTGCGAGCTTTTGACGACTGAGCCTCTTGCATCTCAGCGGTCAGAGCCGATGGCACACGAGCACCACCGACACCCATCTCGTCCCAAGCATACCAGTCAGGCTGCTCTGCCATCACACGACGAAAGACAGTGCGGCTGGCTTTGCCGCCACAAAGGTCGTATGCTGTGCGATGTGCAAAAGCAGAGGATGACGAGGACGATGACGACATACTTTCAGGACGAAGAGGAAGCACAGGCAACGTCGGATCTGCACGCTGCTCCACTAGTAAGTAGTGCACCATGTCAGGCTGGTCAGCGGCGGCAGCGAGCTGCAGCAGAGTCGTAGGGACAATGGTGCGCGACGAGCGAGCCTCGCTCTCACGCCACCAAGAAGGCAGTGGCGCATCGATGAGTTTGGCTTGCACATATGCGAAAGATCGAGCAGCGCCATGGTTGCCATCACTGCCGTCGCCGCTGTCACCAGCGGCGCCCGTCAGCGAGCTGCAGCGTGCAGACTCCAGCAGCTCCTGGTGCCGAGTGAGAAAGTTGGTGAGTGCATCGATCTTGCCACGGCGCACCATCGTCACGAGACGTTCCCAGCGCTCACGCACACGCGACTCCTTCTTTTCGCCCTTCTTCTGTGCATGGCTCGCCCCCTCTTGCTCACGTGTACGCGCGCGCGGACGTGCGTGCTGCTGGGCATCGCTCGCACGTAACGCACGTGCCACAGCTTCTCGATGAGCATCGTCCTGAGCAGCAAGCTCCTCCGGCGTCAGATGTGCGACTTTGATGCGTGTTAGCTCGAAAAAGCAGCGGAGGATCTCCGACATGGTGGGTCGCTGCGTCGCGATAGGGATGTGGGACAATGCGCCAAGCGCCTGCTTCTCGTCTAATGGACTCGGCGCATGGCCTGGCCAATGCCAAAGAACGCCATGGGCCGAGCGCATAGAAGCTCGCACCCATACGTGTTCAGACCGAGCGATCAGGTCGCGCCAAGCACGCCGGTTTAGCAGCTGATGGATATCGTGCGTAAGTTGTGCCTCACCATAGCGACGGAGATTCGCTCCGGCGCTCTTAGCATGCCGGCCGGTCGAGTCCTGCGCAGCCTGAGAGCCACCCTGTTTTCTTCGGGTCGTGTATCGATGGAATGTCTTGTGAGCAAGCACAATGACCGAGCGCTGCGGCTTCGCGCCGCGTGCTTTCGCTCGTTCCGACAGCGGTAAAACGTGCAAGTTGAGCGCAATGGTGGCTACAGCGAAATGACCACCGCCCATCATGATAAATGTCCAGAGCCGCAGCGGGGGCAGTTTGTCAAGCGATGGCTGTGGCTGTGACTGCACCGGCGCTGAATCAGAGAGTAGTTCAGAGGACGCCGTTGACATGGACGACATGGTATCAGAGTCGGTCGCCTCCTCGTCCTCATCATCCTCCTCGTCGCCTTCTTCTTCAGCCTGATCTTGAGCCTGACTCTTCGAAAGCCATGGCACAAGACCTGTGCCATCCAATACATGCATCTGCATGGACCGACCCACATGTTGTGTGCCTTGCACATGCTTACCTGACCATCCACACGTGCCTGGGCGTATGTCAAGCCGCGGCGTTGTCAGCGCTGAAAGGAACCTCGAAGGTGGCGCTGACTCTCCAGATGGCGCAGCAGCTAGCAACACATCTCGATAAATCCCCAGTTGTGTTTGCTCGAGCTGCGTTGGCGCATTCGGCGCGGTTTCATACCACCACATGGGCGAGCGCAATGCATCAGACATGACATGAGCTGTCAGAGCAGCAGCATCCACATGCTCATCGCTATCCTTTGAGTCCCTTGATCCGCTATCTGACAGATCCAGGCGTCGAATCAGGGCTGTAAGCTCGTCAGTCGTATCCGCGTCATCGCGTATGTCCTGGTCTTCGGCATCGCGATCAAGCGACGCACACATCTGATCAAGCTCTTCACGCGAAACCAACGGTGCCTGCTTTCCACCAGGCGCGCGCAAGTTGTGCTGACGAACAACGAGGTTATATCGGTGCCACAAACTGCGAAAGTGCGAGCGCTGTTGCTGCACGTTCGTAAATGTGCCGCAGCCAGGACACATGGTGCATGCAGGTGCGCCCAACCGGGGCGGCGTTGGTAGGACGGACGGTGTAGATCCAGACGACGCAATGGACAGTGTTGGAACTGCTGGTGACGATGATGACGATGATTGTTGCGACTGTGAAACATCTTCTTCATTTTGCCGTAGGGTTAGGGAAGATACAAGCTCCGCAGGGATATCAAATGCGTACAGCGGCGACGCAAGCCATGGGTGCCTTGCTGGCAGACCGCGCTGTCCGCTCGTAGACATAACGACCTGACGAAACAATGCACGAGCCACGTGTATGTTTCTGACGATGTAGCGCTCAACGATGCTAAGAGCCAGGGAAAGGGAGGAGAACAAGGAAAGAGATGTATGGACATCAGATACGAACAAATTAGGTTTCACACATGCGCGTGATTCCAGCCAATGCGAAACTACGTCAAAAGGGCCCTTTCATGACGCCGAAAGTCCCAGGGTCGTGTGACAAAGGAGGTAGGTTGTGGAGGCGGATCGACAGGTCATGAGGAGCAAGCGTTAAGCGGGTGTGTGTGTGTCCGTATGGAGCCACAACCAGCATTGTCAAGCTGAAAAAGAACTGGGACTATGTCTGAACATGAGCTTATCGCATGACTATATGCAAGCGCTCACGCAAGTGACCGATCACCTCCGTTTTTTTTTTTTTTTTTTTCCTTTTTTCATCAATACAGCATAGATGTCCCCTTACTGGTTTGACATGGTGCAAATGAACATGTGCGACGATTCGGCAAGACCCAATTTTATGTGCCTCTCATAAAGATCCTCGTCTCTTCTCGACAAATTTCATAGGTACATGCTAATAATAGGCTACAGTGTGCAGGAGTGGATAGGCAAAGCACTGCTGTTGCTTCTCAAGGATTTCGTCCATGTCTTCGTCTATGTCACGAGCTTGTTCAATCTGGTTGTGAGTATGTAAGATGCATCGAAAATTCCAAGAACAGGACGAAAAAAAAAAAAAAAATGCGACTTCTTACGTACCATGTCAGCCAGAGAGAGAATGGCATTGGCAGCTTTTTGTGCTTCCTCGTGATTGTCTTTGATTTCCACATTGATAATATGCACAGGTCGATTCAGTTCTTGCCGGCGGCTCAACAGATCTGATACATGTGTGAGTTTTTTCATTGCCAGACAGACCAAGATTGTGTACGCACCCTCGCAAACGCTGTCGAAGCAGCGCTCTTCACATGTGATAACAACATCTGAGACGCGGCGACACTCCTGCCAGCGCTCAGGGGCTGATTTAATGTGCCGATTACGATCCAACATCGGCAAGAGCCCATTGGCTTCGTAGAGTCGCGAATCCTTCTTCATCAAGTCCTGGAACATGGTCTCATACGGTGTACCAAACGCATAGATATTGGGCTTGTCAATCGACGGGCCTGGTAGACGCACTGCAGATCCAGTGCCACATGACGTTACGAGATAACCAGCATCCCTGGCACTGGGTTAGTCGAACGCATCATCCATACACACATACGTACTTGAGAGCAGCATGCGCAGACATGGACCGGTTCTTTTTTGTGTAAGTCCATCCTCATACGTGCATTCGTTCGCGCACACGCAATTGAATACACACCTGGTTACTTGCGCACACAACGCAAAAAGCGACATGACCGCGCCCATCGGCGTCCGTAGCCATCGTCCAACAAGCTCTTGCAAAACACTTTCCAAAAAAATCAATCTATGAATAGACTACTACAGTGGATGTACGGCGCGACCTCCAGCAAAATGCCTAGCCAGCCAACAGCTGATAAAGGGGCGGGGCGGCATTAGCAGCTAGGCCAACCAACTAGATTTCCCAATCATCTGAATTGGGACCTCCACACATACCAGGCTCAACATGCTCGAGATGAGGGAGAGAAAGGAAGGGGGCACCACGTCGGCTGCGCATGAAGCGTTAACCGAAGCTTCGGCTCCACAACGCAAGCGAACGAAACGGCACCGCGTGTGGAGGCCACGCTTCATCCTCTCGAACAAGTCCGTCGTCCCAATTGACGGCCAACCTCGTGAGCGTTGCGCGGGAAACCAACAAGAACGAATTGAAAGAAACAGATCAGAACAGCTTGAACTAGTGGCGAAATGTACCGTCGCGAGTCTTCGTAGGACAATGGACCCATCAAACGTTCCGCAAGCCTCAGCGGATGCATCCAGTACAGAAGGCGTCGCTGAGGCTGTTGCATCGAAATATATGAATGAGCTGACGGCGCGTCTATTGTCAACAGCATCCGAAAGCAGTACTCTTCAAAATGAAATAGCTACCCAGACTTCCGCATCACCACCAACTGTGACGCCTTCAGCAGATGTATCTGCGCCGAACGCAGTTACCGCGAGTGCTCCGGATGCAGAACTTGACTCGACAACCGCGGCGAGTCTGGAAAAGTTCATGTCAACATTGAAAGAACACTTACAGCTGGATACTGATACGTGGAATATGTCTGGCTCGGCTGAAGATGTGTTTTCTTCTTCGCTGCCTGCCATGCTGGACGATCCGTCTGCAGTACTAGCATCAACATCGACAGGAGCCGCACCTTTTGCACACACATCGGGCTTCCCTCTTGACAGATCATCGACTCTTACAGAAGCATCTGCATCTGCTGCTGATGCGAATGCAAGTTCAGATCCAGAGCCAATACCCTTGTCGGTGTCAGTACCAGTGCCTGTGCCGGTATCGCCACCGTCTATTCCGCCCGTGCCAAGAGAGCGCGTTCATTCCCTTTCGCCTGCCGAACACCGACAGAAAATTGCTCAACTTGTCCGTGAGCACATGCATGAAGAGGCGCATGGGCTCACAAAGTTGGGAACAGGCTCAACGGCACCACTCATGACCAAGATCAAGTGCCTACATGCCAGCGTGGCGCAAAAGTCGTACGGGTCTGAGAAACGTTTTCTTTGTCCACCGCCCGTAGTACATGTCCAGGGAACGCTTCGGCATGCGCCAAGCGCTCCCATGCTGCTCATGCAAGTGCAAGGCGAGGATGGCGACAGCTTCTCAGGTGAGCAAATGACGTCCTTGGACGATTCGGGCCATGCTCGCTTCACCGAGCTGCATGTCACCGGCACCGGCAAGGCCAAGAGTTTTCGCTTGCAGCTGCATCTCCTGGCGCCCCGCGATGATGCTGCGCCCATTAAACGCATGCGCCTCGGCCTGGGCTTGTCAGATACCGCAGCTGTTCGAAATGCAAGTTGGGCCTGCTTTGACTCTGCGCCCATTGGCATCATATCCAAGCCATCGAAGCGTATTGCCAAGGCTCGCAATGTATCGGCGCACATCACCAAGGATGCATCTGTCTCGCTCTTTAACCGCATCAATTCGCAAACATACCGTACAAAATACCTATGTGCTCAGGATGGGCGCTTGTTTGCACAGAGCCGCTCATGGACGGCATTCCGCCTCGTTGTGCTCTCGCGGCGAGATGCGTCTGGGCCACTTGATACATCGGACGTGAGCGTGTTGACATATGGCTCGGTAATTTTGCTTGTTGACCCAACTTCAGGCGCAAGTACAGACCCGCTCATTGTATGCAAAGTGGATCGCGGCCGCATTCTTCCGCCGATCGATGGCCAGCATACGTCAGACGACGACGATCATCACGCTTGGGGCGCGGTGGCCCAAATGCAGAAAGTCGCACTCATGCGCTTCGTTCCCACGCAAGGTGAATGGACATTGCATGCACACACGCCTAGAACATACCTATGTGCTGGCACACCACCTAACACGTACGGCGATGCAGGCAACAGTGGCGGCGGCAACAGCAGCGGCATTTCATTAGGCAGCGGCGCTGGCATGGCGCGCTCGGATACATCGGACGACGCACATTCATTGCCTCTCACATTCGCCAGCACGCGCCCACTTCCTTGGACACAGCATGTGGTAATGGACGAGGCCGAAGATGCATTTTGTTGGACCCTAGTTGGTATCTCGCATTTTGAATACGCATTTATGGACGTCGATATGCTGGGCTTACACAGTCCGTCGGCGTCAATGGGTTTGGCGCTCACGCCATTCCCCCTTGTGACGACGATGCCTTTTTATGATGCAGCCTCCCACAAACTGGCCATGACAGTGCAACACTTTCTGTACGTGCGAAACTCGGCAGCCCTGCAAACACCGCGCGATGCATACGAAGCCATTCATGCAGAATCGCAGTCGTCGCAGCTCGAGGCGCTCGAGGTGTGGATCGGGCCACTAGGCCCACTGACGTTGGCTTCCGTACCTGTGCCAGAAAGTGACGAAGCTGAAGTGGCCGTGCAACTCCCGCCTTTGCGTGAGATCTTGCAAGCCCGCCTTGACCCATGGAAGACGCCTCTGTCATCATGCACACTACCGATTCTCTTTGTGCGCGCCTACGACAGCACCATATACCACTCGGGCCGCCATGTGCTGTGCCAAGATCTCGTCGCTGTTGTACGGGCTGCCGGCGACAGCAGCGCCGCAAATGCACTCCAAAAGCTCAATGTCGGCCTGGGTGAGCAGGCAGGCGCGCATGAACTGCCCCCTGGGAGTGTATGGACACTCCGTGTGATTTAGTATATTGGGCGAGGGTATGTCGTCGATGGGCCACGTACAAGAGGCTCGAGTCGCTGCTGCCGCAGCACACAAAAATATACAATCTGCAATATGCGTGTACTTTCGTGCAACAGCCTCCATGATGTCGAGTAGACTGCGGGCAGGCCGTCTGAACAACTCTCGCCAACACTAGCTAGCTCCACAGAAGCAAGGCTGGTCGTTGGCCTGCAAGACACCCAATGGGTGTCGCGGTGTAGGATGCAGGCGCGCGACGCCAGCCAGGAGGAGCAGAGTCGGCAGCAACAGGGGATGCGGCGGCGTCTCCATCAGCATACCCGTCTGAAAAGCTAGTCCCACCCTGGCCTGTGAGACGAGCATGATGGGGCTCTGACATCGCCTCGTCCTCCATGGCATCGCCAGTAGGCGAGTACGCTGCGTCATTCTCTGCTGACCAGAATGGCAACGTCGCAGCACGTTCCTCCATCTCACCGAGACAAGCAGACGCGGCCACAGATTCATCCACATGCGATAATTGATGCAAACGACATAACTGTTCCACACGCGAATGCAAATTCGCGTCATTGTCACATAATGATAATGCTAGTGTATGTAAGTCATGATCAGGTGTCTCGAGAGCATAAAATATGACCGTGCGACGCAATGGACCACGACGCATCCTGTCTGTTGATGTACGCAGGGTAGAGGTCATGTCATGAGACCCGCTGTTCTCATGAGGCCATCGCGGCACATGAAGAGGCACTTCAATCTCGTCCATATTCGCAAGATGCTGGAGCCAAGCACGTGCACAAGTACGCTCCGACATGGCTGCGCAGACAAGCGCGTCCACCAAAAGGGGCAAGAACATCGGTGCCACGACATGCATGTGACGAAAAAGTGGATCCCAAAGTCGTGCTGTCTCTTCAGACACGGGCGAATCCATGCCGGCGACATCCGTGCGACCTCGGCGGCCGCGTCGTTGCTTCATGTCAGTCGGAAAGAGAGCACCAGGTAGAAGTAGCTGACTTATGAGCTCTTGGAGGACAGACGCAAGTTGCTTCGTTTCTTCTTCATCCTCAAGTGAGAAAGATGGATCACCAGGTTCATCGCGTTCCTCATCTTTGTCATGAGCTCGGCGCCCCAGACGCGCAGCCGTGCTCATTAGCATGGGCCGTGCAGCACGACGACTCCACTCCTGACGCACAAACTGCTCAATCTGCACGAGCGCATGAAAATGGGGCGGCATGTTCCGCTGCATAAGACTTACATCTCGCAGCACGGCTGTTGCTTGTTGCTTGTATGCATACAAGAGCTGTGCAGCACGTACTCTAGTGGTAGCCCGTGCCTCTTGCTCGCCATCGTCCATGCCGGATTTTACATCATCCCCTTCTTGCTCGCCGGAGCTATACACACTGCCACCGTTGTACACTTGCAGTGTAGGCCGCCAATAATGATGGTCGAGCCATGCTAAAGCACGCTCACTAGCCGTGCGGCAAACACTTATGCTTGGCAACTCTTCATGGGTGGAGCAATGCCGCACTTGGACGAGCCACTGAGGCAGACCTATCTGCTCAGCAATGGCACCGATCGATTGAGCATATACGCCAGTTTGGAACGAGTCCACGACTGAGTTGACGAGTCTGGTAAGCGCCATGGCATAAGAAGCTCGTGCCGCATAGTCAGATACACGTGCTTGATCGAGCATGACGCTCTCAACAAGCAGCGCCGTCGACTCAACAGCCTGAGGGCAGCAAGTGCGATGAATCCACAATCGCACGACTCCAAGTGCAGATTCTATCGCATTACGATCGCGCCTATCGCCATAGAAGCGCTCATACACGTACGAAATTTCTTCGTGCACATTCCCATAGTACGGTGTGCGCCGCGGAAGACGCATATCGCGCAGCTATAACCCGCCACCTGCAAGTTCTGGGTGCAATGTGTGTTGTATGACGCCGCGTCCAAATTCCTGTGAGGTGGAGATGCTCCTCATTTTTAGAGAGGCACAGATGAAAAAAAAATTTTGACTGGCTTCCTGACATACAATGTGGAGGAGCCCTTGCGGCACCGAGGGCTCGCGAATCTACCTACTAGGAAAGTTGCACATTTGTTGGAAATGAATGAGCAAGCCAACCTCACTTGGCGTCGCCGCCGGTTCGTGGACCCTAACAACGCCGCGGCATTGGTCAATACCACGTGGGTGTCATAAAACCCGCTCCAGCTGTGCTTGGACCAACAGCGTTCCAACCTTAACGAAATGGCGTTGCCACCAAGTTTGCAAGCCCTGTCCATAGGTGCGCGTGATGCCACGAACACGCTGGAGTTTTACGTACGTTCATGGATCGAAACTCACACCGCCAGCTGGACTACCTTTGTATGTGGTTACCCCTTCTAACACCTGAACAGGCCCCTTTTCTGCGAAGATCCTACTGAACTTTCATGAGCAGATCGTCCCGCTAGTGTGCGGCGAAAATGCACGTTACCGTGGTCAGTTACGTGTAGTGATTCGCCCTGTGCCGCAGCCTTGGCATGCATCCTCGACGCTTCTGCACGAGACGGCTCTCGCCATCGCACGCCTTGCACATGACAATCGTGAGATGCTAGAGAATGCATACACCAACGCATTCTGGCACTTCTCTATCGCTCTTATGCGATCGGCGGAATCTTGGTTCGATGAGAATGCCCGTTCCAAGACGCCAGATCAAATGCGTACCGAACTTGTCTCGCTAGCCGTGACGATCTTGGGCGATGACGCGCGGAAAGCGGGCAACAAGCCTCTGGTGCACTTGCCTGATGGCGAGACCCTTACGAATGCTGTCCACTCATGGACACGTGTCGGGAAGGGCAACGATGGCTCGCGCATTGTCCCTGATCTCAAGTACTGCGTACGTATTCCCTGTGTGCCTCCGAGCCCAATGTACTGACAGAACGACCAGGTCAAGATCGGACGTCAGAATGGCATTCATGTGACGCCTACTGCATTGTGGAATGGCGTCGTTGAGCCCAGCATCTCGAGCTCATTTTCCAAGGAACAGTGGATGAACTTTTTGGACGAGCGAATTCCCCGTGCCAACATGTAACAGTTGCCCACGCATGAGGGCAATACCTCTTTGGTCCAAGCTATAGGTACTTAGACCAGATCGGCCAGCGCGCATTGTGCCGCATATAGTGAGAGTGTCTTGAGCGTGTGTTGGCCTGAATTGAAACTCTTTTTTTTCCCGACGATTGCCACTTCCTTAGTCCAACAGAACATCGGGTGTCTCCACAGGTGAATTTTTATCTACAACTACCCAGCATGCCTACCGGGGCCTTGACAAAGACTTCGCTTCCACTGCCGCTCATTGCGCGTGGAAAAGTGCGTGATGTATATGATTCTGGCCTAAACTCTGGTGAATACAAGGGTGCAATGCTTATTGTGGCGACGGACCGGATCTCAGCATTCGATGTTGTACTTGAAAATGGCATTCCAGACAAGGGTCGCATCCTGCATGGCCTGTCAGAGTTCTGGTTCCGTCAGCTAACACCCAAGATTATTCGCTCGCATCTTCTGGGAACGCAGTTTGATGAATTTCCACAGCCGCTAAAGGAAGCCCTTGCTAATGTGCGCGATCAGGTCGAAGGTCGTTGTATGCTCGTTCGTCGTGCCAAGGTGCTACCGGTTGAAGCTATTGTGCGTGGCTACATCACGGGTAGTGGCTGGTCAGAGTACAAGCGCAGCGGCACAGTGCATGGCATCAAATTGCCAGAGGGGCTCAAAGAATGTGAACAGATTCCAAACGGACCTCTATTCACGCCGTCGACAAAGGCCGAGCAGGGAGAGCATGACGAAAACATTCATCCAGACAAGGTGGCTGAGCTCATTGGACCAGAACTTGCTGAGAGTGTTGCAACGAAAGCCAAGCAGCTATATGCAGAGGCAGAGAATTTTGCCAAGTCACGAGGTATCATTCTGGCTGATACCAAGTTCGAGTTTGGTCTTGTGCGGAACATTGTGAATGGAAAGGAACAAGATGAATTGATTCTTGTGGATGAAATGCTGACGCCCGATTCATCGCGGTTCTGGTCAGCCGACAAGTATGAGATGGGTCGGTCACAGGAGAGTTTCGACAAGCAGTACGTGCGCGACTGGATGAAGGCCAATGGCTTGGACAAAGCGGCACAAACTTTTACGCCCGTGACTCTGCCAGACGAAATCGTCGAGCAGACAGCTGCCAAATACCGTGAGGCGTACAAGATGATTACGGGTCGCCAGTTTGAAACGACAAACTAATGGTCATAACAGCCAGATTCCTACTATACAAAATAGTTGATTTGCTATACGTACACGAGGGAAGCGAAAGAAAGAAAGAAACATCCGAGGTAGTTTGCGTTCGTTAGCTGCGACGCTTCAGCGGCGTCACTGCAGGAATGATGTTCTCTTGTGAGGGACGCTCTTGAAGCGGCATGTTAGTACGGCCTTGAACATTTGGTTCGTGGGTGACAAGTGGCGATGCCTCTCGTGGACGGTCTGTAGCTAAGGGTGCGATTGCTTGCTCGAGTCGATCTGTCACATTTGACATCGCGGTCTGCAGAATGCTTGCCTCGTCGCGGACGGACGACGCCACTGCACGGGCATCGAAGAAGTTTAGTGCGCCCTGGACACGGCGCATAGCTTGCGTAGCGGCCTTACTAGATGCATCGGCTGCGTCCATGTATGTTTCCATAGGCTCAGTGATGGAGCGGGTGGATGAGACAATATGGTCTAATGTGGCATGCGTTGACAAAGACAACCCACGCCGATGTGAATCCCATTGCAATGCTTCATCATGTCCGCTTGTGCGAACAAGCTCGATGGTCTTATCAAGGTGCTGCGTGGCCGCGTCCTTGCTACGTTGAGTATCCGAGGCAGTCGATGTATATTCCGACATAAGCTTTGATAATGTCTCGCGCTCATGCATCGCTGCATGTTCTGCTAGCTTGGCTGCCTTGAGATGGCGCTCAAGCCGCTCGTCCTGCGTCAAGGCAAAAGAATCAATGGCACTGAGCAGTGTTTTTCGCAGCGACTCAGTCTCGAGCTGAACAGAGTGACGTACGTCATTCCACTGCTGCGTCTCCAACGCAGCACGCGCTTGGGCACGTGTCAAACCATCATTCGCATGATGCGTGAGCGAATCCACGTGTTGCTCGATTTGTGTCGACGCCTGATCCCACGCACGTACGACTTGTTCGGATGCATAAAGAAGGTCCGACACGCGCGAAGTGTGCGTTTCAAGGCATGACGTCATGCGATCGGCTGTGTCCATGTGTGTTGAATATAGCCCGTGAAGCTGCTGCGTCATAAGTTGCAGTACTGACGCGGCCAAACTTTTTACGGCTGGCTTGTCGAGGGCGGGAAAAGCCGTGAGATACTCGTGAATAATGTTTTGAATCGATGAGGCCTGAGACTGGACCTGCTCACTTAGTGATGATAAAGTTTGGCGAATATCGATGCCAGCGCATGCATTGATATGAAATCGCGCCTCATGCAGTTGTTGTACCAGATCCGACATAGCAGTACGTGTCTGCGCATCAACATCTGCGCGGCGTGCAAGCTGCTCTTCAAGAGAAGATATATCTCGCTCAGCCTGCTCAGTACAAGTGCGGAGTTTGGTTTCAGCTTGCACTGCATCTGCCTCACGCTTCGCAAGCACGCGCGTGTTTTGTTCAAGCTGTTCTTGCATGCTCGTAAGCCGACTTGCAGCAACGTCAGCAGCACGACGGTACTCATCGACCTGTCTCTTTAGCATGCCTTGTTCTGTCTCCATACGAGCCCAATTGTCCTCGCTGACAAAGATGCCGTTCCTTGCACGGGTGGCAACCAAATCACTGCGCAAACGATCGATTTCTGTAACGTATTCACGCAACAGCGCCGTTCGCGTCATGCGCTGATTCGCCTCAGGTCGATTCTTGATCGATTTCGCACGCGAAGCATAATCGAGGGTGGATAATGTTTCATCGAGGTTATCGCGATCGTCACTGACCGTAGCAATGATGCAAGTCTTGGCGCGACCGCCTAACGAGTCTTGTAATAGACGCGTCAGGCGCGATTCTCGATACGGCACGTGTGTACTTCCGTCGACGAGCGCATTGATGACACGGCCCAACGTCAGCAAACTTTGGTTAATGGCACCCGCCTCGCGAGCACGTTTGTTCTCTGCGCCACTGCGCCCAATGTTCTCGCTCCCAGCTAAATCAACTAGGTTCAGCTTGCCGATTCGCATCAGCTCTTCACCACGAGCGCCCGTATCTTTAATCTGCACAGTAAGGGTAAATACGCAATGGGAGCGGCTCGAAGTATGATTACACAAGGTGGAAGCGACATGCCGACGTTCGCTTCCATATCGCAGCAAAGAAAGCCCATGTGCTGCACTGGTAAGCGGAACTTCCTCAAGACCTTGTAGCACAACACCGCGTCCACGTGGATCATCATACATGCGAAGCTGAGTCGACACGTGTTCATCGCCAAGCAAATCACGCAGCTCTTCATTGTACAGTTCGATGAGCGACATTTTCACAGCATAGTCATCACCACGCGACTCAAGCACATGGAAGAGACGGTACAGTGTACGAGGAATCACGCCAGCTTCTGGCGCATACGTCTCCATGTACGAGGCAAGATCGCCTTCCATAGTGTGCGTCTTTCCTGTGCCTGTTTGACCGTAGGCAAAGACCGTGCAATTATAGCCAAGTAGTACATCATCGAGCAGGGAGCCGACGGCATCAGTATATACCATGTTTTGATCAGCTTCTGCGCTGAGCACGTGGTCAAACGCATAGGTCTTGGTACGCGACGACGATGGTTGCGTTTCTTGGATTACCGTGATACGCTCACCACGGGCACCCTCTGTCACTAGTACACTATTCCCAGTACTTGCCGTACCACGAACTCGCACCATGACGCGCATAGATGTCTCTGTACGTCGAAGGTCTCCATGAGACAGTTGTCTTTGCTGTTGCTGTGCACCAGAGCCCGAGCGGCTCGGAACGCCAGGTCGCAAAGTCCCAGCCATACTCGCAGTGGCAGGTGCAGTGCGACTAGGCGCACGCACACCAAGATGTGTGCGGCGATGCGGAAGCGCCATTGTCGCCGAAAAGCGCCTCAGGAAACGCTCGTCTCACTCGCGTCCTTTAGCGTGGACAAGTGTTGTGGATGGAGGACTGAGTCGATAAAGCTTGCCTTTTTTTCTCGGCTGCACGCGTGCATGTCTTGTCCCACTCTTCCAGCACTCATTCTAGTCTCGCACTCACTCACATAGTACGACACGCGCGCTGCTACCGACGCGTAGGGAAAACTATCACGTGACTCTACGATCCACCCACAGTGCTACGCTCGCGTCCTGCGCAAGGCCAGCAGAGGCAAGTATGGGAAGGGAGGGATGAGCCTGGATATGGGTAAGCAACATAAGCGGAAGAAAGCGAGCGCAGTAGACGCAAGACGATCATACTAGTGCATACGTACCGCAACGCAAATCACAGCATCTCTGTGTGCGGCCAATTTGCAAACCACGCGTTTCGTTTGAACATCCCATACATACACAAGGCGGTCTTCACTGCCGCAAGCGACACAAGTGCGAGATGGGCGAAATACTAATATGCCTGTACCAGCATATTGTGTATTTTTGTGCGATGTGTATGTTTTGAGAATGCGCGCATTGGCAATGTCCCACAAGCGCACGGCGCTATCGAGACTCGACGCAAGCAGCTGCAGTGATGAGGGAGAAAACTGGACCGATGCCACCGGTGCCTGGTCTGTATGCTGGAGTGTGCGCAGACACAGACCGGAACTCGTGTCCCACAGACGGCTGGCGTAAGTGCGTGAAGAGCAGGTGGCCTACTCACATGAGTCCATCATACGACGAGCTTGCTATCATGGTGCCATCCATGCAGAAGTCCACGCATGTCACAGCCTCGGAGTGTGCAGCGATTTCGCGATGACATGTGCCGCGCTGGATGTCCCACATGCGGATTGTCTCGTCAAAGCCACCGCTGATGAGCAGTGTGCTGAGTGGATGGCATGCAACACACATCACATACGAAGTGTGGCCTAGAAACGTGCGCACTAAGTGGCCCTTTCCAGCGGTGTGAGACAATAATACGCACACGCACTTCGACTTGATACGTACCGATTCTGCATCCCATAGACGCACACTGCGGTCGTCTGACACACTCGCAACGTACGCTGAGTCGCGTGTCCAACAGACGCCGTTCACTCCCTGCGTATGACCTTCCAGCGTGTGTAGCATACGGCCTGTATGAACTTGCCATATATTGACGAGCTTGTCCGCTCCGCCTGTTGCAATTTTTTGGCCATCGTACGAGAACGCAATGCTGGTTACGCTCTTCGTGTGTCCATACATCATGTACAGAAGGGAATATGCGTCTGGATCCTGTGCGTCTGGTGCATTCAGCGCACCCTGCACGTCGCCTGCATCCAACGTGTCTTGGACGGATTCCGACGCCATGTCCAAGGCAGGTTTCTAGCCATGTGGAGAGCGAGCAAGAGATGCAAGCAAGTGTAGGTTCACATGAATTACACATGCCCAGCGTCTGAGGATGCCATGAGCAAATCCACAGCAAAATCTGATTCATCTCTCCACTTTTCGACAAGCAGCGTCAGCCAAGCTCCCCCATGTCTGTGCCAGCCTTTCAGCGGCTGCGTCGTGGCGCAACGGAAGTCGAGGATGCAAGTACAGGCAAGTTAGGCCCTGGTATGTGATGTATGGCTATACTGATAGTTGTAGAATTTCAGGATGCCGGTTGTCTGCTCGTCTCGGAGGTGCATTTGTTCTTTTCTCGGCCAGGGGAGTCGTCTGATCGAGATGATGGACTTTCGGCGTATGTGTGCCTTTAGCTATAGCTGACGCGCAGTGTTACCCAAAAAACAAAGGAGTATGTCGATGAATTCAGTCGATACAAGGATCAGTCGACGATCCGTGAAGTGCGTGCGTACGTTGATGGCAAGACAAGTAACAGGGCAAGGAGAAAGATGGGACTAACGATATGTATCGACAGTTTGTTGATTAAGCATGCAGCTCAGCCCGATATGGAAGACGAGGATGAAAAGGGCTTGCAGCTCACGCAGTTTGAAATGGCGCAACTGGCAAATCTGTCAGTGACAGACATTGACGAGGCGCGCACTCTCATACCTACGTACGTTGGAAAGCACAAAGTGTGGCGCAAACTCATACGACAGACTCGCAAGCAAAGATGATGCGCAGCTAGAATCGCTTCTTCACGAACTGACGGCCATCCGGTCCTTCACATAACGAGAACGGCCTGCGGCAATTTGTCGACACGCTCCCCATACATTTGGACCCACGGCATAGTACAGAAGCCCAAACATAGCACCCCCTAAATGCGCCATGTGATCAAACACACGCCATCCACGAACTATACCCACCACATCCAGCAGTACGAGGCTGCCGAAGCCCCACTGGATAGGGAAGGAAATCATTGGAAGAAATACAATGCTTCAACGTTAGTATTCACATACATATATATATATATATGTATGCGCCTTATTGAGCATACTGGCATATACGTTACCTTAGCTGTACTTGAGGCATCGTGCATGCACACAAAGCAAAAGCCGCATAAATCGCACCACTTGCGCCAAGGCTGGAACGGCGAGAGAGCCGGGCACGTTCTGCAGGAGTGAGTGAAGGCAGCCGCCAACGGAAAGCAACAGCCAAGTGACTCGCGAGAGAGGCAAAAAGCCCAGCGGATATATAGAATGCAAGAAATTGCGGAAACGTGTCAGCTTCGGGAATGTTTTCATGGGTTTCGTTGCGAGGTAGCGCTTGAATTGCACTACTTCCAACAGACCACAAGGCTATATTGTTGAAGAGAAAATGTGGGAACCATTGATGACTCGAAACAGACGTTAGTAGTGTAATGACGCGACCTGAGCTCGGCCGGTGCACAAAATAGCGCTGCATCCAAGCGGAAGTACCGAGAGCGGGCGATAGAAGCCATGCGACGAAAACTGCTGTGTTGAGTGCAACGAGTGGCACAGCCGCTTGTTGGTACGTTGGTAGAGCCATATACGCATCGGCGATACCCTCGTACACGTCGAGACCTACTTGGCGGACAGTCTGAGGAAATGCCTGTAAATACTGGGCAAGGCGATGATATCCACGAGCCCAACGCTCAGCATGTTCGTCTTGTACCAGCAGCTCAGAATTCCGCCGTACGCCAAGAAGAGATGATAGTGAATACAAAGAATGAGATCCGTGGAAAAGACGCTCATTTGAGTGAGTCGACCAGGCCGCACAGCTTGTAAAAGCAAGAGCAGATGTTGTAAGAACAAATCCGATGGCCAAGCCTATGCTTGGTGTGCGAATGCGAAATACCATAGGCCGCCGATGAGGCGTCCCATTCATATTGGGACGTGCGCGGGATAAGCGCGAGAGTCGCGAGGGCCATGTCGATACGTGAAAACCACGGATTTCGTCGACAGACGACCACGCACGATGATGGCAGTTTTGAATCAGCACGCGCCACATGTCTTGGTCGGTGGGTGCGGGTAAGAGGCGCCTTAATGCACGACGCGTCGATAGAAAGCGGTCACTGACAATGATGCCCTGGGTGCAGGAAAACGTGGAGGGAGGAAGAACAGCAGCTGCCAGTTGCCTGCAGGGCCCGATCTGTGCGATAAAAAGAGATTGAATCGCGTGAGTGGCGCGGGGTCGGCAGGCGAAGGAGGCGGGGGGGAGAGCCTCGCAGCCGCGCGCCAATCCAATGGGTGCCGATCTAGCGACAGAGGGCGCAAGCTTATTGCACCCGTGCGCGCATCCGAACTTGACACGCCCTGGCCTGGAAAGCCGTAGTACATGAACACACGCATCGGTTTTTTCCATCGAACGACCGTCCGAGCGATGAGCACACGCACTAGCAAGCCGACGCGGTTCCTCACGCAGCCATCGAAGCGTTTGTACGACGAGCTACACCGTGGCACAGACGTGTGGACATTTTTCAATCCGAGTGTGTTTCCCGAGGCGGTGAATCTAGGCCAGGGATTCATGAACTGGCGGCCACCGACGTTTGTGCTAGAGCAGCTGCAGAAGGAGATGATGGAGCGGACGGATATTCATCATTACTCTCCGGCGCGAGGACGACCGCGCTTGCTGAAGGCGATCAGCGATACATTCTCACAGAGCTTTCACAAGCCTAATGCAGTTGGTGAGGCGAAGATGAAAGAGGGCATTGTCGACTTGGATGCACAAGGACTTCCAAAGCAGAGACCAGTCTCGAATGCGCGACTTGATCCCACGAGCGAAATTGTCGTGACGGCCGGCGCCAACGAGGCTATGTACTGTGCGACGACGGCTTTTCTGGAGGAGGGCGACGAGGTCGTGCTTATGGAACCGTTCTTTGATCAGTACGTGTGCGAGACCACATTCAATGGTGGAACGCCAATATATGTCCCTATATTGCCGCCTCAGTCTGGGCGACATGCGCATGATACGCAGGAAAAACCGCTCGCCGTGTCGGCGAATGAGTGGACATTCGACTGGGTGGCGCTAGAAGAAAAACTTGCTAGTCCCAAAGCCAAGATGCTGTTCCTCAATACACCACACAACCCAATCGGAAAAGTGTGCACGCTGGAGGAACTGCAGCGTCTCGCGCAGCTGTGCATAAAGCACGACATCCTCGTGATTGCCGACGAGGTGTACGACTGTCTCACGTATGAGGGACACAAGCACATCCGCATAGCCTCGATCTCGGGCATGTGGGAGCGAACGATCACGGTAGGAAGCGCTGGTAAGTCGTTCGCATGCACGGGGTGGCGTGTGGGGTGGGCTGTGGGACCGGCCCACCTCATGACCCCGCTACTGGCTGCCCACGTTCGCCTGACGTTTTGCGTCAATTCACTCGCATCCGAAGGAACGGCGATTGCTTTGGAAGGTGCGCGCACGAACGGGTTTTTTGAGCGCCAATGCCTGGAGTACGAGGGTCGGAGACAAGAGCTGATCAATATGCTAGAAGACGTGGGGCTGCCATATACGATACCTTATGGAAGCTACTTTGTCTTGGTTGACGCGACCAACATCCAAATCCCAGACGACTTTGCCATGCCAGAGCAAGTGCGTGCAAAGCCGCGCGACTACCAAGTGTGCTGGTTCATTGGGAAAGTATGTGATGTCGTCGCAATCCCTGCAACAGCATTCTACTCGTCAGATGGCTCGGCCGTGGGCGAACGATTTATTCGGTTTGCCTTTTGTAAAGACGGCCAAATTAGGGAAGCGGCGCAGCGTCTCCAACGAGTACGTCCCCAACAGCTAGTGTGATGATGACTGACGATTTTCCCAGTTGCGGTCGTATATGTAAATACTCTCTGCTCACAGCGGAAACATCCCGACGATAGCAGCACGCTACACCAGTAGGCTGGTCGAATGATGTTGTGGCAAGTGATACAAAAAAATTCGGGTGGGTGGGGGTCGAATAAGGCTGTTTGTCTGATGGGGTGGAGCTTCGTTGGCGCTGGGCTCATGTGCAGCGCTGAGTGGCCGAGTGGAGAATGATATACCCCGCCTGCCACCCCACACAAAGATGCCCCATCCAAAACAAACACAGATGTGCCCACTAAGAAATGAGGAAAGAGGCGTAGTAAGCAAAAAAAAAAATGCACAGAATTCCCCCATCCTTAAGGCGTGGCGGCGAGCCAATGCGTGTGTCACACAGACAAGTGACCCATCCAGCCTATAGGAATTGATTCGTAGCGACCATCCTATGTCGGATCCGATACTAGACGATCCAGATAGGCTAGGCTTACGAGGCCGGTCGTCCAGACTGGATGGTGACAGGATGCGCAAGCGACACAGTTATCGCCCACACGCAGAGATAGGTCGAGGATCAGGGAGAAGCACACGGAACGGCATGCATGACGAAGGCCATTACAGCAAACGTCGCCCCAACAAGGGGAAGAGTCGTTTGACCGGTGCTCTCGTCAATAACGAAGAAGACTATCGCACTGACCCACTCACCAAGCCTACGATGTCCCAAGCGCAAAGCCGACGAAATGAAGCAGATCAATCTGTAGGAGTGTCATATGTCGATGATCCTCAGAAAGAGCGCATGCGTCATCATCGACATCGACACAAGCGCCGCGATGTCCGCTCAAGGCGCTCGCCGGCCTTATCGGTCTCTGACAATACCCGTAATGCTTACGAAGATGACAAAGGGCTAAGATCTTCCCGACATGGATCGCGTGCAAACGACTCACGCTCACGATACGCTCCTCGCCATAGGGCCAGTCAAGCTCACGACACACGCTCGTCACGCTCCAGGCCACATTATACAGCCGCAGGTCGGTCACACCATCGAGATCATGCGCGGGAACGACATCGTGAACGCGAGCTAGATCGTGAGCACGATCGTGAGTTGGGACGTGATCGTCGGCACAAGCGACGGAGCTTATCGTTCGCGGACGATCGCTCGCGGGTGCACGCTTTCCAGCAACGGCATCCACAAGCGTTAAGCCGTGAGCGAAGCGTTCACAGCGCTCGAAGTGGTCAGAGCGCACTGAGCTACAAGACGGATCGCAGCACACGCACGGCACCAAGTGAATTGGATTCAGTGAAGCGAAGCACGAGCATGTCCGGTCGGCGATCCGAGGAACCACATTCCGCACAAAATAGAATCATGCCGTCAGGGGATCCCACACTCCAGAATGAGCCTCCTACGCCTCCAGCAGCCGCGACGGCGGCAGCGCGCGTAAAAAGTGACGCCCAAGCGGGTCTAGCGCCTGCGCGGCGCATGATGCTGTTCCGTGCTCTGCCAAAAATACCCACCCTGCGTCGAGATCCCGTCAAGATGCAGCGCAAGTTTGACGCGGCACAGCTCAGAAAGCAGCAGAAGGAGGAAGCGCAGCAGCGGAAGAGGGAGGCGGCTGAGAAACGGAAGCAAGAGCGTGATAAGCTTGCACAGAGACGCAAGGTTGCAGCGCTTGTAGAACAGCAGAAGCGGGATGCAGAAAAAGCTCGGCGGCAGCAAGCGAAGAAAGATGCGAAGCAAGAAGCGCAGCATGCCAAGAAAGCCAAAGCCAGTGAAGCGTACATGCTGCTACAGCGGCAGCAGCGGCAGCAAGAGCTGGCTGAAATGGATCGGAAGCAAAAGCGATTGCTAGCGATCACGCCATTTCAGCAGCGGAATGCGACACTGGATCACCACCTGCTGACGCCGATGCAACGGCACGTGTTGATCAGATCGTTGGTCATGATGCAGATGCAGCATGAGTGGCTGTCCCTCGGGCAGCGCGGTGTCATTGCATTGTATGGCTATCCATTCACAAAGGTGCAGCGCTCGCACCGAACCAGCTGGGCGACACCGTTCTCACTGTTCGCAAGGCAACCGCAGCAGGCGCGAGCGGACGACCCGCTAGCGGCGGCGGAGAATGTGACGCCGTCGAACGAGCCGCTACTGCTCCGCCACCTGTTCCAAACGCACCTGCGAACGTTCCCTGGGCTCTGCTCGGCGCCTGTGAGCTACTGGCAGAGCCGGATCCAGCGGCTGATCGACGAGTACGTGTCACTTGGACTTTCGACGTCACGCGAGCGTGGACAGCACGTCCTCTCTCACATGCTCACACTCGTCGGCACGCAGTACATAGGCTTGTTTTTTGCACGCGGCATAGGCATCCGCGGCGCAGACGAGCTGCGCGGACCGGGCATCGGCGATCCAGGCACGGAGGAATGGGGCGTTGGCAAAGGTTGGGGCAGCGGCACCGTGAAGCGTGGCATGGCGAAGCCGTACGTGCTGAGCGAGAAGGATCATACGTTGATTGAGTCGCTGTACGACGGCACGGACCTGCGTGCATGGAAGGCAGCCGGCCGCGAATCGGCGCGCATCCAACACGACTGGGCTGCTTTCAAGGAAAAAATCATCGAGCAGGAAGACGGACTCAACGAGATGACCAGCTACTTGACGGTTAGCAACGTCAACAACCTGCCTATGGAGCTGCAAAACACCGAAGAGTGGGTGCGAATCCACATGGCCGTGATCATGCGCTGGCTCTTTGTTGAATCACCCTCGGCAGACACGATCTTCGAGATTGTGCGTGTCATTCACAACCTCATGCCATACTGGACGGTGCGCCAAGCCCTCTCCGTCACGAATGCCAAGAGCATGGTGCAACTGCTCCTCTCGATCTTCTTGGCGCAGCCCGCTGGCACCGACTCACTGCTGCAGAGGATCATCAGCTCGGCCATCTCACGGGACGTGTCGACGATCCAAAACCATGTTGTAGAGCCCCTTCGAAAAGAGCTACCGAACATTGTGCTCGTGAACAAGATCGAGTTGTACGTGCGTGACCGCACGGCCGAGGATGCGGTGCGGATGGACGAGGACACAGATGCGACGGGCAACGACATGCTTACGACGATCCTGCTGTCGAATTGGGATCCCTTCCTCGACATGGACACGCAGGACCATGTGCTTGCGATGCAAAAGGCATTTGCCGCGTCACCCTATCGTACGAATCTCGACCTTGCGTACCCGTCGTCGACGCCGCAGGGCCGCAACAAGCCGCCGATCCCCATGTGGGACGCCACAACCGTGGACATGTCGAATGCACGTGAATTCGCACTGTTGAAGCTACTCCTACGCGCTCTGCTCGAGAAGCGCGACCGCACGAACCTGGCCAAATGGTTCGGCTCGAGCGTCTTTGTGCACTTCGTGAAGGACTCGCTCCAACATGTGTTCTACACTGGCCTGCAGGAGGCATCGCGCTCGGCGGATCTAAGCGCACGACTTGCAGATCTGCAGAAACTGATGGAAGACTTTATCGAAGTGCGCACGAACACGGACAATGGGATTGAGCATTGGCTGGGCCTTTCGAACAGGCACCATCAATCGATCTACTTCTTCTTCCATGAGATTGCACCAGTGCTTGGGCCTGTATGGCGCTGGTGTCAGGAAGCGCTTGATTTCATGTCGCTCTCGACGAGTGATCCGCAGCACCCCGACGACCGGAGCGCACAGGACATCGAGGTGAATCTCGATGAAATGCTCCAGGACCAGCGCTTGACGGAGGCTGACGTTCAAGACATTCTGAGGGAAGTCGACGACATGATCGTATACAGCCGATGGAGTAAAATCCGGCGCGAGCTCGAATACCGGCGACTGTTCCTTTTGTCACAGCAACACAACCAAGATGGCCATGATGATTCGAGTATGAGCGGCATGTCCCAGGCCATGCGCGAAGACATGCACGACATCGACGGTCTGATGGCCGAGCTCCTGGAAAAAGAGGGTGTGCCGATCGATGATGGCACCTGCGACGACGTGCGTGGAACCGAGCGGCGGAACATGCCTTGGGCCTACTTTGATGTTGTCGATCCACTCGGCCAAGCGATCATGGCCGAACCTGAGACAAAGTACTCCTTCAAGCCCACACGAGTGTCGCCACGACCGCCATCGCTGTTCCATACGCGCAAGCTCTTGCCCTTGTTCCGTGAGCTGCTGGTGGCCGAGCTGCCAGACTGGCTCGATCCCGACTTGAATGGCCCGCCACAGCCCCATGCTAGGCAGCTAAGGCTCTCGTCCTTGCATGCACTGCGCCAGACCCGTTGAACTAGGCCAGCTTCGCTCACACGCCTACCACTCCGGCCACCCCTCCCCCTTGCATGCATTTTGTGCTCGGCGTGTGCCTTGATTGCATCATGACTCGTATGCGGAATGTCGCGTGTCATAAACCAGACACTTCCTCCATGTCGCTTTGGGGCCTTGCGATGTTGTACTTTTGACTGATGGTTTGTTTCGAGGAGGCAGATCCGTTTGTGCCGGCGCTAGCGACGCACGTGCCGTATACCATGGGCTTTCAGACGCATCTGTCCCTTTTGACCGCCTCGACAACGGCAGCTTCATACCCCTCTCTCTACTTTTGGTCGGCACCTACCTCCTCGACCCTATTCAGATAGTAGGGTCGTTTTCTAGATATTTATATATAAAGACATTCGCTGCAGATCCTACGCCGATGGCGCCTCGTCACTAAGACGCCGCTTGTGTTGGCGCTGGTGCTGGTGCTGGTGCTGGTGCTGGTGCTGGTGCGGGCGCCTCTTTCGCGGCAGATGACGCTGGCGTCGTCGAGGAAGAGGCCCCGGCCGAGTTGCGTCCACGCCCACCACGTCCACCGCGTCCACGGCGTCCTGCACGTGGGCGGTGGCTGGAGGACGCTTCGTCTGACTTGGCATCCTTCGGAGGGCGTGTCTTTGGACGTGAGCGCTCAAGTCGCTCCAGTGTCGGCACAACGCTCGTGTTCTTGATCGTGTTGCCCTGGCACTGCAATGCATCCTTGGCCGCCTCTTCGCTCTTGAACACGACATGCACAAAGTTGCGCATGCGTGGCTCGTCCTTGTCATTCGCACGACGATCGCGCTCTGACGGGAAGAACTGCACACGCATAATATTCGCTGCACGCTCGCCAAAGTAGTCGCGCACATCCTGTTCAGATACAGGATGTGCATCGCCCAGGTGACCAAGGAACAATGTCGCGAGAGTGGTAGCGAGCGATGCCGACGTCCCTGGTGAAGCAGGAGCCGCTGTCGCGCCCATTGTTGATGACGCCCCTGGGGCTGCACTCGCGCCTGCGCCTGGGCGGCTCGCATGGTCCCGTGGCGCTGGAAGAGCAACTTTGACAGGAGGCATAGAAGCACGTCCGCGGCGCGGCGCAAAGCTCACGCCCTGGCTACGGAGCTCAGTGCTGATGCGGCCGTGAGCCACGTCCATCACGAGCGATCCAAAGCTGGCATCGGGCAAGTTCCAATGCCACATATTTTTGAACGCCTCTGCACGAGTGGCAACAGGCGCTGTGTGTGCCGCAGCGTAGGCAGCAGGGCCAGATGTTGCGCCTACAGCAGGCACAGCTGGTGCTGATGGCGCATGTAGCGCAACATGCAGAGCATGACTCAGGAGCGTGCGTTGTGATGGATCGATCGCTGACTCTACCTGCATTCTCACCGCGTCCCACATGTCCTGGAACTCTTCCTTCGCCCGCAGGATCTTGGCGCGATACGTATCAAGTTGCCCATACACCCCAAAGTCATTATAGCTCATGCCGTATCGGAAATGTAGCCCGCCACTCATCGTGAAGTCGGCCTGCAGTGCATGTGCAAGCTGGTCCACAAGAACGTCACGGCCAGGACTTGCATATGACACAAGAATCCGCACATCGGCCGGGTCATACACATGCTGCGCTGTCTCGACAAGCTCACCAATCTGCAGCATGGTCGTCCACATCGTGCCCTGACCGCCAGCCATCGAGCCCGTTGCTGCGCCGTGGTCGAAGAGCTTGTGCGGAACGACAGCGCCACCCAATCCCAAGAGCCGCACGCGCAAAGCGCCAACATCAATAGCATGTGACGTAGCTTCGTCGATCAAGTGCAGATTCGGCACTTTGTACTCACCTGACCGCACCCGCTCCACAACGTCCACGTCCTCACATGCACCATATACCGTAAACACAGGCACCTGGAGCGAGAGCTGGCCCGAGAGCAGCTGCGGGAACTCTGAGAGCACTGCCTCCCGCTGGTGGTCAGCTAGCATCTGCCGCAGCGTCGTAGGCACAGGCCCATTCGTCAGCGGCGGGTGTGTCTCGCGCGAGTCGCGGCTGTCGAGGAGGACAGAGCGCAGCTTGTTCGACATCAACGGCGAATACTGCACAGCATGACGCAGCGTACGGTCGCCCATGCGCCCGATCGTGTCCGGCATGAAGAAGCCAAAGTCGCCGGTATGCACGATTGCTGCTGCTCGTGTCGCGTTGGCAATCTCATTCAATTGCTTCATATTGCCACGGATGTCAGACACACAGGCAATGCGCCCTGCAGCTCCGTGGATAACGTGGATGTTCGCGCGCACACCGCGTCGAGACGCCATGCCACTGGGCGCCGACGACGGAGCAGCGTCCGCAGCCGACTCCTCGTCGGCGCCACTGCCAGATCCCTTACCCGATCCGTTCGCACTACTACTACTTCCACCACTGCCGGCGACTGTCGGCAGACCCGCATTCATGGGAGCTGTGCCAGCGGACGCATCAGCGACCGCGGATGACGGCGACGTCGCTGCCGCCACGGGCATGGTGGTGGCCGTGGCCGTCGCGGCTGTCGTCGCCGTCGTTGGAAGTGGCGACGGCACATCTACACCATAGTCGGTACGCATCCTTGCACTGCCTCCTCCTCCTCCTCCATGAGAGCCCAGGAGGAATTTTTTTCCAGCGTTATAAGCTCGCGTCGGCGGTGCAGCTCCTGCATCCATCTCCAGACAAGCAAGTCAGGTACACACCCACGTAGTGGCGATGCAGACGTCTCACTCTCAGTCGTGCAAAAGCTTCGGCCGTGAGTCACGTGCACAAGCCCAAAATTCGTCGACACGATGCGTACGTTTCGTCGATCGCGACGATGGGGAAGAAAAAGGGCGGTAGCAGACGTGACGACGACGATCCGTTTGCGGATCTCGGCGAAGACGTCACTCAGAATAATCTGCAGCCTGAGGAACCTGGGAACAAGACGCAGGAATCTGTTCCAAACGATGCGTCGAACGAATCCGAGGGCTCTGGAGCGCCAGAGAAGCAAGATCACGATGCTACGCCAGCATCGGCAGGAGCCGACGCCGGTGGTGGTGGTGGTGGTGCTGCCATGCAGTCTGAGCCAGAGCCACCGCGCCTTTTGACCAAGAAAGAAAAGGAACGTTTGAAGAAAGAGCGTGAGAAAGAAAAGAAAAAGGCGCAGGCTGCGCAGAAGAAAGCGTCACAGCAAAAGGACACACAGGAAGCACCATCAGAAAAGGGCACCAATGCCCCAGGTTCAGCAACGCAACCAAATGCTAGTGAGCCTACCGATGGTTCAGCATCTACGCAGGCAGATGCAAAAATTTCGGGTGACGATAAGGGTGGAGATGCTGACGCCGCCGCCGGTAAAGACGACGACGATGACGATGAAGGAGCTGAGGCGCCTAGCTCAGCTGCCGATAAGAAGAAGAAAAAGAAGAAAAAGAAAGCTGCGCCAGAGCCTGCTGCTGCTCCGCCCAAGAAGGCGCCAAATGCAGCCATTGCCGCTCTGCAGGCTCGTATCGCTGCGCAGAAAAAGGCTGAAGAACAAGCGCGTGCCGAAGAGGAAGAACGTCGTCGGCTCATTGAAGAGGAAGAACGCAAGGAGCGTGAAGAAGAAGAACGCAAGGAAGCTGAGCGGCTTCGTCGTAAGGAGAAAGAAAAAGCTAAGCGAGAGCAGCTGCGTAAAGAAGGCAAGCTGCTTACGCCGAAGCAGAAAGCGGAGCTCAAGCAGGCCGAGGCACGAAAGGCCGCTCTTCTGGCAAGCGGGAATATTTCTGTCGCGGCTCATCAGGCACCTGTGCCAGCAGAAAAGACACGTCGTGTCGTGTATGATAACAAGAAGAAAAAGTCTCAGAAGAAACAGGAACAAGAGCAACCCGAGCAAGAACAAGAACAAGATGCCAAGTCAACGGCGGCAACAGCACCCGAACATCAAGCTGAGCCTGAGCCGCCTACAGCACCAGCGTCCAAGGAGGATGAAAAACAATCAGCGGAGGACGATGATGTCAAAGATGATTGGGAGGCAGAGTCTGACGATGTGAAAGATGACTGGGAACAGGAAAGCGAAGAAGAAGAAGATGCAAATGAAACGCCGTCCAAAGGCGGCGCACCTGCTAAAGACACATCTGCTCCTGCTGACCGGAAGGTCGAAAAAGAAAATGTTGGGCAGGCTCAAACTCCAGCAACATCCGGTACAAACAAGGAGAAAGAAGAGAACGGCGAACAAGACGACCACGACGACAAGGAGGACGATGACGATGACGACCACGACGACGACGATGACGAAGAGGATGACGAGGAGGATGACGATGATGACGATCTCACAAAGACACAGCGGATGGCCCTGGAGCGCCGTCAAGCCGCAGAGCAGCGCCGAAAGGAACGCACAGAAAAGGCGTTGGCCGAGCGCAGCGCAGATCATCTTCGCAGTCCCATTTGTTGTATTCTGGGTCACGTCGATACCGGAAAGACTAAGCTTCTTGACAAGGTGCGTCAAACCAGTGTGCAAGAGGGTGAAGCTGGTGGTATTACGCAGCAAATCGGTGCAACGTATTTCCCCGTGGATGCACTGAAAGAAAAAACGTTTGTCCTAAACAAGGGCGAATTTGACTTCAAAGTTCCGGGACTGTTGATCATCGATACGCCCGGGCACGAGTCGTTCACAAACCTTCGTTCTCGCGGCAGCTCACTTTGCAATATCGCAATTCTCGTCGTCGATATCATGCACGGTCTCGAGGCTCAGACACTCGAAAGTTTGCGTTTGTTGCGCGACAGGAAGACGCCGTTCATTGTCGCACTCAACAAAATCGACCGTCTGTACGACTGGAAGGCAACGCCCAACAACGCTGTGCAAGACTCTCTGGCCCAGCAGGCGGTCCACACGCAGAACGAGTTTGACGAGCGTGTGTCAAAGATCCTCCTTGCTTTCAATGAACAGGGACTGAACGCTGAATTGTATTACAGAAACAAAAATATGGGCCGCTACGTGTCGCTTGTGCCGACCTCCGCTCACACTGGTGAGGGTGTTCCAGACTTGCTCCAGCTGCTAGTGAGTCTCACTCAAACACGTATGAGCCGGAACCTCATGTATCTGTCGGAGCTCGAGTGTACGGTGCTGGAGGTCAAGGTCATCGAAGGTCTCGGCACAACCATCGACGTTGTTCTGTCGAATGGTGTGCTACGCGAAGGCGACAAGATTGTCGTGTGTGGTCTGAATGGACCGATCGTCACACAGGTCCGTGCTTTGCTGACTCCACAGCCTCTGAAGGAGCTTCGTGTTCGTGGCGCATACGTACACCACAAAGAAGTCAAGGCATCCTTGGGTGTGAAGATTGCTGCGCCTGATCTCGAAAAGGCTGTCGCCGGTTCGCGTTTGCTCGTCTGCACGCGAGACGATGAGGAAGAGCTTCTGCGGGAAGAGGTCATGAGCGATCTTACGACGCTCCTAAACTCCGTCGATAAGTCTGGCAAAGGTGTGTGTGTGCAGGCGTCGACGCTCGGATCGCTCGAAGCCCTGCTGGAGTTCTTGCGGGTCAGCAAGATCCCCGTGAGTGGTATCAACATCGGACCTGTGTATAAGCGTGATGTAATGCGGTGTGCGACAATGCTCGAGAAGGCACGAGAGCTCGCATGTATCTTGTGCTTCGATGTCCCGGTCGACAAAGAGGCAGAGCGTCTGGCTGATGAGCTAGGCGTCAAGCTGTTTACCGCCGACATTATTTATCACTTGTTCGACAGTTTCATGGCATACAGTGCCGAGATCATGGAGAGCAAGAAACGCGATGCTGCGGGCACGGCCGTATGGCCATGCCGCCTGCGTACGATCGCCGCATTTGCCAAGCGTGATCCAATCATCCTGGGTTGCGACATTGTCGATGGCTCTCTTCGGATCGGTACGCCTCTGTGTGTCGTCAAGGCGGATCCATCGACACGAAAGAAAGAGATCGTGCCTCTAGGACGCGTTTCGTCGCTGGAAATTAACCACAAGCCGCGTAATGTCGTACTCAAGAAGGATGTTGGCGCTGGTGTTGCCGTGCGCATTGACCCTGACCCTAATGAGGCACCCAAGATGTTTGGCCGTCATCTGGATGAAAAGGATGAAATTTACTCGTACATCAGCCGTTCGTCTATCGATGCACTCAAGGAGCACTTTTGGGACGGTGTCTCTATCGAAGAAAAGCGCTTGATTAAGAATCTCAAGGGTCTCTTGGACATCCCTTGATGGCCATAGGCCATATGTTGCGCACGGTCACATTAGGGTGTCGTGATAGAAGACGTGAGCATATATACGTCTTGGATAGTTTGGCAATGATTGCCACATCCCTTTCTGCTCCGTATTTGGCGGAGTCGTAGCAATGCACTGCAGCTAGAACCATACACTGGCGATGCTCTCGACGTTGCCACGCGCCCTTCGACTATGCACGTTGGATTGTCGCTCCTGTTATCTATTCGGTATCGGATTCCGTAATTCTTGGCATGGGTTAAAAGAACGGCGCATACGGAAAATCCGTTTAGTCATCGAACGGACGCCGCTCGCGTACGAGTCATACTCTTATCAGAATGTCGAAACAGTTCCTCTTTATCTCAAGATAACGCCTGCCAACCATTCGTGCTATGATCGGTCCTGTCCAGCGCGCCTCTGTGCAATGCTTCAAGAAAGCATCGTCGCAAGGCACGCTGACCCGACCGCACTACATCCCTCTGCATGCATGGGCAACATGGAATTGGCGACTCCAGCGCCGCCTCACACACTCTTCGGTGCCGTACTTCTCGCCAGCACCTACTCAGGCAGGACTTGCTTCGGCCATCGAGCCTAGCGCAAATAAAAGCGACACATCAGGCCTTGAGCGCTGGCGCAAGTTTCTACCCAACAATCCGAAAGCTCAAGTTCAAAAGGTGCTCCTTGTCGGCTCCGGCGGCCTAAGTATTGGTCAGGCAGGTGAATTCGACTACAGTGGTTCGCAGGCCATCAAAGCACTTCGTGAAAGTGGCATTGAGACGGTGCTTATCAATCCGAACATTGCGACAATTCAGACAAGCCAGCAGCTTGCATCGCGCATCTACTTCCTTCCGGTGTCACCGGACTATGTGGCGTACGTGCTGGAGCGTGAGCGTCCCGACGGCGTATTTCTTAACTTTGGTGGGCAGAGCGCGCTCAATGTCGGTGTTAAGCTAGATGAAATGGGCGTATTTGAGCGTCTTGGTGTGCAGGTACTTGGCTCGCAGCCCGACGTGCTTCGTATGTGCGAAGACCGTGACTTGTTCGTTCAGGCGCTCGATCAGATCCAAATCCCCGTCGCACGCAGCGAGGCCGTCTCCACAGTGAAGGAAGCATTGCGTGCTGCAGATGAAATTGGGTACCCGGTCATTGTGCGTGCCGCCTACGCACTCGGCGGGCTTGGCTCAGGCTTTGCAGACAATGAGGAGGAGCTGCGCGATCTCAGCGCTCGGTCGCTCAGTCTATCGCCACAGATCCTTGTTGAAAAGAGTTTGCGCGGCTGGAAGGAGAGTGAGTACGAGGTGCTGCGTGACCAGCAGGATAACGCGCTCATTTGCTGCAACATGGAGAACTTTGATCCCCTCGGCATCCATACAGGCGACTCGATCGTCGTTGCTCCGAGCCAGACACTCTCGGATGACAACTACCACATGCTCCGGACAGCTGCTCTCAAAGTGATTCGCCATCTAGGCATCGTTGGCGAATGCAATATCCAGTACGCCCTGAGTCCTGACAGCCGCGAGTACCGTGTGATTGAAGTGAATCCGCGTCTCTCGCGGTCGTCCGCACTGGCATCCAAAGCAACGGGCTATCCACTCGCTTACACGGCTGCAAAACTCGCCCTCGGGCACACGCTGCCGGAGCTGCCCAATGCCGTCACAAAGACAACGACGGCCTGCTTCGAGCCGTCTCTTGACTACATTGTGACCAAGATCCCCAAGTGGGACTTGTCAAAGTTCCAGCACGTGAACCGAGAAATCGGCTCAAGTATGAAGTCCGTCGGTGAAGTCATGGCCATTGGCCGCACGTTTGAGGAGTCGCTCCAAAAGGCCGTGCGCCAAGTAGCACCAAATTACCAAGGATTTGATGCTTATGTTTGCCCCGACGACCTGGATCATGCCCTGCGCGTTCCTACTGACACTCGTCTCTTTGCTTTGGCGTACGCAATGCTCGTAAAGAACTACGACGTCGAACGTTTGCACGAACTCACCAAGATCGACCGCTGGTTCCTCTTCAAACTTGAAAACATCGTAAACACGCATCGTGAGCTGCAGGAGTGCGGGTCGCTCGACAAGGTACCTGCCGGACTCATGCGCACAGCGAAGCAGCGGGGCTTTTCTGACGTGCAGATTGCCCGTCTTGTACACAGCTCTGAGGCACACGTGCGTGTGGCACGCAAGGCTATGGGCGTGACACCATTCGTGAAGCGGATCGACACCGTCGCTGCCGAATACCCAGCGCAAACCAACTACCTATACACGACGTACAATGCAAGCACGCACGACATTGAGTTTGACGAGCACGGCACAATGGTGCTGGGCTCTGGTGTGTACAGGATTGGATCGTCTGTCGAATTTGACTGGTGTGCAGTAACGTGTGTGCGTCGTCTGAAGGAGCTCAAACACAACACAATCATGATCAACTACAACCCAGAGACAGTGTCGACAGATTACGACGAGGCCGGTCGCTTGTACTTTGAGGAACTTGGCTTCGAGCGCGTCATGGATATTTACGACTTGGAGCAAGCGTCCGGTGTTGTTGTGTCAGTAGGAGGCCAGCTGCCGCAGAACATCGCGCTGCGTTTGAAGGAGGCACAAGTTCAAGTGCTTGGTACTGATCCGCTCAAAATCGACTCTGCCGAGGACCGCCACAAGTTCTCTCAGATCCTTGATTCCATCGGTGTCGACCAACCCGACTGGGTCGAGGTTACGGACGTCGAAAAGGCGAAAGAATTCGCAAAACGTGTCTCGTATCCCGTGCTCGTGCGCCCTAGCTACGTGCTGTCAGGTGCGGCGATGAATGTGATTTGGGACGAAACGACTCTGGAACACAACCTCACTGCCGCGGCGCAAGTGAATACTGACTACCCAGTGGTCCTGACGAAGTTCATACCCAATGCCCAGGAAATCGACATCGACGCCGTTGCACACAATGGCAAGCTGCTTGTTCATGCAGTTTCTCAGCATGTGGAAAATGCTGGTGTTCACTCTGGCGATGCGACACTAGTCCTACCACCATTTTCGCTGCCGTCACAGGACATGGCACGCCTCAAAGACATTGCTGAGCGTGTAGCTGCAGCCTTTGAGATCAGTGGGCCGTTCAACATGCAGATTATCCGTAAACAAGATCCGGCAGCTAACGACGAATCGGAGCTGAAAGTCATTGAGTGTAACCTGCGTGCGAGTCGCTCATTCCCCTTCGTAAGCAAGGTGCTCGGCGTCAACTTTATTGATGTGGCAACAAGTGCTATCGTGGGCGAGAATGTCCCTGAGCCCGTGGATCTCATGGCCAAGACGTACAATCACGTTGCCATCAAGGTTCCGCAGTTCTCGTGGACGCGTCTTGCTGGTGCTGACCCCTTCTTAGGCGTCGAGATGGCTAGCACGGGTGAAGTTGCATCATTTGGCGCTGATATTTATGAAGCTTATTGGGCATCGATCGCTTCAACCACGGGCTTCCGTGTGCCTTTGGCTCATAAGGGCGTCTTGTTGGGCGGCGACACCACGACGCCTGAGCTGAGCACCATTGCGATGAAACTATGTAATCTGGGCTTTAAGCTGTACTGCTCCAATGCCGACGTCGAAACATTTTTGAACGGTCTTCCACACGTGTCTGCAAAGCGTATCTGGTTCCCGCTTAAAGACAAGCGTAAGTTGCGCGAAGTCTTTGACGACTACGAGATTCAATTCGTGATCAATCTTGCCAAGTACCGCGCACCCAGTGTGACTGACGAAGACTACGTGGCTCGCCGAAATGCTGTGGACTTTGGTTTGCCGCTACTCAATGAACCTAAAACGGCCCTCTTATTCGTTGAAACACTCGAGCACAAGATGCCAAAAGGGTGTCTCTTGCCGTACGACGAGGGCAAGATCCCGTCTGAGGTTAAAGCTTGGAACGAATTCGTACCGAGTACATAGATTGCAGCAATGAAGGCAGACAGCAATCTTTGTTTTTGTCATTAGAGATGCTATGCATTCTATTGAGACTAAGCAACGAAGATGTGATTCGTGGCTAATGCTCAGATTAAGGATATTGCGAAAAAAAATACAAAAATGATCGATCTCACAAGCCAAACACAGTAGATGAGATGCAAAAGGTAAAAAAATCGAGGACATCAACCAAATTCCGAAAAAGTGGAGAATGTGGGAATTGAACCCACGACCTCATGCAGTCAACTGTGCTAAGCAAGCGCTCTACCACTGAGCTAATTCCCCAAATTGGCTGGAGAATGTGGGAATTGAACCCACGACCTCATGCAATCAACCGTGCTAAGCAAGCGCTCTACCACTGAGCTAATTCCCCAATGCTCGTGCGAGGGGATGCTAAGTTTAGCATATTTGATTGCAAAGAGGGCTCAGTAACTGGGTCGCGTATTCTGAATATCGTCTGCGCAGTGTCAGCGGGGCAGGTCCTGGAACCACTGTGTAAAATGCACGCACCCAGAATGTCATGAAAGCACCATTCAACAGCATCAGCAGCCCAGAAATGATCACAATGCTTGAATAGCGGTTAGCTGACATGTACGAGGCGTCAATTGCACGTACCTCGGCGTCTGGAAGAATCTTCGCGCGCACCAAACGAACTTTCGGTTCGAACTTTTCAAAATGCTCCTGCACAGGTAAAGGAAGAACGAGATGGTCTGCACCTCCTCCATATAGAGCGAGTGGTGGGAAACGCTCGTCATACCAAGTTTCATTAGGATCTAGCAAGTGCCGACGCGTAGTAAATCCATTTTGGCCAGCCCACCAATACATAATTCTCGAAGATACAGGTTGCGGTGTAAAGCGAAACATTTTGGCTTTGCGGCGCTGCAGCCAGTGGGTATCGTTCCATTCAAACAAATATGCAAACATCTGGTACCCTAGAGCCGCATACGGCGTTGCGGGTGTCCAGTCATATGAGAATTTCATGAGAGGTGTGAAGTCTAGTACACCGAATAGACGTGCCCACAATGCCTGATCGACCTTGCGTAACTGAGTCAAAGGAAATCGGTTTGTGAGCGGTCCCGCAAAGACAGCAGGTGCGAGTGCACCGAAATATGAGAGTTTTTCACCCAATTCAGGCCGACTCCATCGCGAGAGGGCGAGAAATGCCGTGGCATTGCCCTGGGAATGGCCAATGTACGCGATCTTGTCGTATCCTGTTTGTGCACGAACATAGTCAATCATGGCTGGAAGATCATACCTAGCCAAGTCATCAACATCATGGTCCCAAAAAGCAGGATTGTATCGGCTGTAATGTCGGTGCCCCATGTCAAATATTCCGCGATTGTTTCCCAGATACACATCGAATCCGCGTCTCGCAAGCCAGAACGCAAGACTGCGTTCCTCTGACGTGATAAATGATCCCGATGACTGAAACAAGCCGTGCATGATCAGAACAGGGAATCCGCGACCGATGGAGCTCAATTCTTTATCCTCGTCGAAACAACGAACGTGATGCATGCGCAAGTAAAATCCATCCTCTGTTTCGGCCTGCTCATCCAGGATGTCGAAGCCACAGCACCATGCATAGTACTGCGGACTCTTTACTAGACGTTCATGCTTCCATTTTTGAGGATCATCCCAGCTAGGTTGAGGACGTGGCGGACGAGTCAGCGCGCGTGGTATGTATGTCTTTAATCGCGTGAGAAGGCCGATGCACACAACCCACAATAGCAATGCAGATGAAATGATCACAGCAAGCGACTGTGCCGCGAAAAAAGATAGCGTGGGGAACGGTTTCGATGGCAGTTTCGTGGAATAGGAGGGATCAGAAGAACCTAGGTGTGTTTGTTCGCCCCGTACATGCCTGAATGCATCGTTGGAATGCGCGTCGGACGGGACAACGCGGTCTCTTAAATGCGTCTCATCCTGAGAGATATCTGTTTTTTCTTTAAGATTTGTTGTGTCTGCTGTCGCGGTTAGACTGTGAGACCCCGTCAAAGTCATTCCTTGATCGGGGGAAAGTGTATGCCCCTATGTAAGGCGCGAGTGGCGTGAGAGGAGGATTGGCACGGACATAAAATTGGGCAATTTTTGATTTATCATTAACATTCCTACGAGCGAAACTCTGTTCCTGGCCCCTTCGCCGGTCGCGCGCCGGAATTTACACCAACGCCGGATGCATCGAGTCAAGCGCCTGTACAAATGGTCACCAAACACGCGACCTCGAAGTACACATCAAATTTGAACGTACAGCACTAACATCAAGTTCCGTTCACGCAATTGCTTCCCGGACTATATAAACTACACGTCTAGTTCTTCTTCTTGGCGTACGCCGTCAACTGGGATGGCATGCCAAGCCTGTCAGGAGCCTGAGTAGAGGCGATCATTTGTACAGCAATAAGAGTGCAGAAGACTAAGAAAGCCACAATGCCCATAGCGAGTACGGTAGCAGGAGAGAAAAGCTGCGCATGGTTAGAAATCGTCGACAAGAAAAGGCATCTCAGACATACCTGATGGCGCTCAAGAAACTTGGTACTTTTCCTGGTTTCGTGAGGAGCAGCGCGCTTCAAAAGCCTTGAGCCTGATGATGTTCGAGTTATAATCACTGCATGGTTCGGGTATGATGAGTCTAGATCCTCCAGACGCGCCATAATGGCAGATTCTTTTGGTTAGTGAACACGGTAAAGCTAACATGCAACGTACCGTGGCCATGCACACTGGGGACACGAATTTGAACGATGCGCTCTTCGCTAGGAACCATGGCACCAGCTCCATCACACAACGAAGCCATGGCATGCTTGAGCTCATCAGCGAAACTAGTTACAGACTGATCCACAGAGGGGAAAATCAGCTGCGATGGAGCCTGCATAACGCGCCTCTTGAGCGAAGATGCATGTGACGTGCTCTGAAGAGGAGTGAAACTGTCTGAGTCGAGCGAGTCCACCTGCAAATGAACAATAGCATCGAGATCACAGATGGCGGGTAGGCCGTCTGTGCGGCGCCGAATAGCCAAGCGCTCCATCGCATGTTTCGCGGAAACATAAGGGCCACGAGCATGGAGTTCGTGCGATTCAGGGGCATCAAGCATAGTGTTCAATGAGCCAGGGGCCACAAAAGCTACAAGTGGCGCCTCCGTAGCCAAGACAGTGAGAGGTGCACACAAAAGCGCAAGAGAAAGCACTAGAAGCGGTACAATGCGAAGAGACATCACAGATGAGGAACCTCGCATACTTCTCAACAATCGACGAGGGCTAAGCCGCGGAGAGAGACTTCGCACCCCAAGCACACACACACACACGCGCGCGCGCACACCCAGACCCAACGAGGATAGTCAGACAGATGGATCACTCAGCATCATCGGGCACCTCCATGTCACTTGACTAAGCATCCACGTGGTGGGTAACATGCAAGGGAAAGGGACGCCAAAGTGGTAGACGCTTGGCCGCTTTGTCAAGCCCGTGGGGGCAGCCAAGCAAGCCAGGCAAGCCGAGCTTGGGTCAACAACGAAGTGAAGTTGCGGCTTGCTTTTTTCTTGCAAGGGCGATCAGATCTTATCGACCTCAGACATTGGTGCTAGTGTGTGAACTCAGAACCCAATAAAACAATCAATCCTACGCTGCTAAACCATGACTGCACTTCGTGTTGCCACCCGAGTCAATGCACTACTGTGCATGCGCATGGCTATGCGCGGAAGTAGCAGCAGCGCTGTGCGCATGCCCCTGGGCATGCGTGTACCATCTGTGCAGCCGCGCACGTTTGCCACGTCCTTACGCAGATTTGGTCAGGGCGAGACAGACAGCGACTTGTGCGCAAGCTTGCAGCAAGAAATTACATATGAACGAGAAGCATCTGAAGCAGCAGGGGGTGCAGATGTAGACCCAGAGTGGCTCAGCCAGTTCCGCTCTGAAGGCGTGTGGAACATCGAGGACAAGCCAGGTTCTGATGAAATTGCATTGACTCGCAGTTTCGGCAATGAGCAAATCCGTGTACTGTTCAGCATTGGTGAAATTGACACAGCAGAACCGACTGAGGAGCTTGATGCCGACGAGACGGATCAAATGGCGTCTGGTGGTACGGAGGATGAGTTTGAAGGCAGCTTCCCTGTCCGCTGCGCCATCAACATTACCAAGGCGAAGCGCGGCTCTCTGAATATTGATGCACAGGCCCAGGATGGACAGTTTATGATCGAGAACATTACTTTCTACCGAGACGATGCGCTGGCTACGGAGCTTACAGCTGATGCAGATTGGGCTCGTCGTGGCCTGTACATTGGTCCGCAGTTCGAGACACTGGACGAGAATCTGCAGGCACAGTTTGAAAGCTTCCTGGCGGAGCGTGGCATTGCCACAAACCTGGCATTGTTCATCCCGAACTATGCGGAGTACAAGGAGCAACGCGAATACTGCGGATGGCTCGAGGGCGTCAAATCTTTCGTAGAAGCATAATCGTGATAGTCTAAGCTTGAGGAAATTTTCGCAATGCTCAAATACGAGTGCAAGTGTACGTAAGAGAGAGAGAGAGAGAGAGAGAGAGAGAGAGAGCGTGTGTGCGAGTGTGTGTGCGAGTACGATTGCATACGCAAGTGTCACGGTCAGCTGGGGGGCGGCGCATCAACTAGCGCAGCGATCAGGTAGGTTGCGCTTAGACAATTTTTCGATTCGCGCGCGTACCACTGAAGAGACGAAGTAGGAAGCGGCGGGTACGGGGAATCACACACAAAATCGCGATGACCACAAGCACGATTAGTACGGGATTCACCTCCTCGGCCGCTGAGCCAACAGACAAGGTGCGTGCCAAGAGAGAGTCGTCCAAGCCGTTTGCCACGCGTCCCGCTTGCACGTCATTCAGCCACTTGATGACCTTATCTTGCTTGATCCAGCGACTGGATTTAGGGTACTTGTACGGGGTACCGAGAGCGCCCGCCACGAGGTACAGAGAGGGGACCGATTTCACATTGATATCGTATATGACTTTGAGGGGATTCGCTTCGCGGCCATCCACATCAAACCAACGGAAGCGCAAGGGCTGCCTGGATAGATCTGGGGACGAGCGCCACGACTGGGCAACTGAGCGGAGCTGTTGCAATTGCAGCTCGAGAACCGTCGCTGACTTCTCGCTACTAAGCGCGGCGAGGACCGTGGGTGGGTCTTGATGCAGTGATTCGCCAGCATCAGGTCCCGTTAACTCAAGCAGCAAAGGCTCGTTTTGCATATCAAGCCAGCGAGCCACTGTGTCGGCCGTCCCCTGGTCGATGTTCATGGTGATCGACGACAGGGGAAGCTTCGCCATTGGGCGGTACGGGTTGTCGTTGAACACGAGGATCGCGCCACTATCGCCGAACCGGCGCGCCAGCGTTCGGTCAGATGACACGAGGAACTGCATGTCCGTCTTGACGCGAGATTTGACTTCATCGAGGAGCTGGACTTCCAAGTCAGATTGAGGCATAAGATGGAGCACCGACTGCTTCTTCATTTTGATCTTCTTGAACCAAGACTTTGAATCGACTGGACGGACAGCATCCAACACATTTTGCTCACGAAGCCAATTAAGAAAGTCATCTTTCTCACGTCCAAAGTCTGGGTACACGATCGAGTTGCCATCGTTCATGAGACGCATATGCGGCCATCCGCCCACATCGTGTTCCGCACACACATCACTGTACTTCTGACAGTTTACTGCGATGGGATTTACTTGGCCGACCATCTCACGTGCGGCGAGCTCAAAGTCGTGCGCCATCGCACGGCAGTGTGGACATGACGGAGAGTAGTACTTGACGAACGATGGGCCTTGTCCGTGATCAGGGCCGAAGTAGCGATTCAGCTGCTCAATTGTTTCTATAGGGCGTGTACCAAATTCCGTGAGGTGCGTCACAGGAACAAGGGCGCCACTTCCACTGCCAGATCCACTAGGTGCATTGTTGAGAGCAGCGTTCCTCGCGAAGGCTGGATGCGTGGCCTCAAACTCATTTCTGATGTATTCCTCGAGCCGATCAATATCACGCGATACAATCTTGAATACGTTATTTTCCACCGTCTTTCCATTCTTGTACAACTTCGCGCTGGGGTAGGTTGTAATGTGTTCCTGCCCACAAAGCTCAGCCTCTTCTACACAGTCGACACGTGCAAGTGTGAACGGATTTTCTGTCTCCTGTGCCATAAAGTCGACGCGCTGCACAAGCTCATGCCACTTAGGCGCGAAGGCCCTGCAGTGTGGGCACCATGGCGCATAGTACTCCACGAGCCACGTCCCTCTGTTTGTGAGGGAGAAGTTGCCTAGTGAAAGCGACCGCTCAACACCAAACACATCGTCTATGGGTGCGGCAGATGCATGCAACAAAGACCAAAGCGCGAGAACGATCGTTACAAATGCAAGGCGGTGCATTCTCTGCGGCGCCGGCTGAGAGTTGGTCTCGTATGGTGGAAGCGAGACTGTCCTTTTTTTTCGAGTTCTAGATCTGACGAAACAGACCTACCCAATCATATTTTTGCATCGTGTTCCCACCTTCCCTCCCCCCCTCTCCGTTTTGGCCACTCGCTGTACATTTTCGAGCTGTGGATTAGTTTGTTCGGCCTGCTACTATTATAAATGAATGGGTCGTCCACATCTTGGTCAAGCCGGGCCAATGCGAGACTCAGGCAAGCACGTGGTACCTCCACATTCACCTCGTTCCTCCGGGGTCGCACACATTCGTGCAGCGGTGGTACCTGTGTTGTGGATCACCGTCATGATTGATGCCAGATGGACGCGCTGAAGAGCGAGGTATGTAGGCATGAAAAAATAAAAAAAAAAGAGAAGGAATAAGAGAGAAATCAAAATGTCTAACATTCAGTTTGCCGACGTTTCTGCGCGGCTGAAGCTTGAATCACGCATCCGTGATGGTGCGCGCAACATGCTGCAGATTCTCGATGCAAGCACATCGAATGATGCTTTGCGTGGCCAGGTCGAGCGGGAGCTGGCAGTCGCAGAAGAGCAGGTCCAAACACTCAATACAAGACGCAAAGGGATTGAAAATACATTGAATAGTGCAGTGGCCTCGTCTTCAAGGTTCCGGCGTCCACGGGCGATTCGCGCTGTACACGGCCTAGAGGACCTTAACACCCACGCGGTGATACCAAGCCTCTCGCCAGATCCATTTGCCTTGCCTGAGAGTCAGGCATTTCGTCTACCGGCATCGGTACTATCAGGACCACCGTCTTCCGCTCCCTCTATCACATCGACATCCGCTTACATTGATGACATCGCGTGCTCAGCATGCATTGTCGAAGCGCTCACGCGGATCCTGCAAATGCTCCTATCAACAAGAATAGAGGTAATAAACTTACGCGATCCAACGAGTTCCGCCAGCGCAGCCCAGCCAAAGTCTTGTGACAGTCCCATGGCATCGGATCATGAACTGTGCCATTTATTTCTCTTCCTATCGTCACTTTACCAACAGCTACCAGATCTGCGACTCGAGACAGATACACAGTCTCTTGCGCAATGCGCACTGCTCGGGATATCACTCGGTGCCTTGTCGATGGTCCGCGCTTATGCGATGCGTCTGCTTCGCTACATCCTCAGTGCGCCGCTGTTGCCAGACTTAGCCACACACACAAACGCACTTCCCCTGTTGCTTTGCCGAGCTTTGACACAGGAAGCATCGTGCGTGTTCGAGCGCGAGCAGTCGCTCAAGCTTGTGCGTGCATGCATACATTATACCCGCCTCGGCAGCCAGCATGCACATACTCTCCTAACGGTCGGTGTGGTACGAGTTCTTGCAGCAATAGCTGTCGAACCGGATGATCCTTTGTGCAGTGCTAGCATTGAAACCCTGGCCGAACTGGCGCTCTTAGACACGCCACTCGTCGCCCGTTCGTCTGCTATGGCGCCTCTGTGGCGTGCCGTGTGTGAAACGCCCGCGGACGTTGCTGTGCCTCTTGTCACCAGTATGCTGATGCTGTTGGATCGGCCCACGACTCGTCGGCACATTAGCGCAGGGACCGACCTGGCGTCCGTGCTGGCTGGTTTCACGTCTGTGCCCAGCGCAGCCGAGTCGTCAAGTCAGCTCTCTACGACACAGCAGGTCGTTTCGCACCTTTTGCTGTCCTGGCAAGGCCTGTTTTATTTGTGCATGTGTGACATGGGAGCATTGCGGTCCCTGGTCGCATCCTTGTATGTCGAGGATCAAACGATCAGGAGGCATGTGCTTGCGGCACTTCTTCCGCTTTTTCGCACTGTCGACGCGACTGTGTCGCATAGTCCGATGCTGCATGTGCGTGTATCGTACGTGGCATTTGTGTTGATGCTTCTTCTCGATGCTGGGCTTTGGGACGCTCTTCTCATGATAATGCAGCAAGCACCTCGTCATGACAACCTTGCAAGTGAGCTACTTGATCGGATCCTCACTTTTTCTCGAGACATGATGCCGCAGGAAGGCGCATCGTTGCACGCATGTGCTGCGCTTGTCCACCGAATCTGTGTTCCAAATGAGCAAAAGCCAGAGCTGATGGTCGGGGCATCACATGTGCTAGACGCGGTGGGCCGGAGTGAAGCAGTCCATACCTTTTCGTCACGCGCAAATCAGAATCAAGCACAACCAACTTCCTCACACGAGGTATCTCCCACATACGCCCAAGGCATGTACGTGACGCTTGATGATGCACACTTTCGGACTATGCTACGTGACTCAATGGTCATTACAGCGCGAGAACACACGCTGTGGAATCAGCCTGTCATTCTCGAGCTGTTGGACCATGCGCTTTGGGATCCCAAACGTTTCGACGAGGCGCTTAACGGCTCCAAGTTTATTCGTCGGCTCCTTGCCTTCTTTCGCCCCGCACACATGCGGTATGCGTCGATGAAAAAGCACGATATGGCGCATCGCTGGACCGCCGTTGGCGTAAGCCTGTGCCGTGTCCTGCTGTATCACGCAGATGGTGTGCGCGTGCTTGTTGAAGAGCATCTTCTCTCCGACTTGCGCGACAGTTTCGAGCAGCTGGGTCAACGCGCTTCCGAGACCCTCTTCTCCCTGCATCATCTGCAGCATAACATCGTGACTGGCTACTTCGAAATGCTTCAGGTCCTATCTGCCAGTGCGGTAGGGCTAGAACTGCTGACTCATGCACGACTCTTTACGCCGCTGATGTGCCTGTGTGAAAATGAGGACGATGCATCCGTGCAGGTTGTGTGCTCATTGCTCGCTGTGCTCGATGTCTCTGCACATGCGCTGCCGCGTGTGTTTTTGGAACGTGCTCTCTCCGATGGCCCAGATCGCGTTCGCGAAGCGGCCACCAAACGCGTGGGCCATGTGCTCTGGCTGGATGATGAGCCGCAACCCTGGGCCATGTCGCTCCTTCTTACGCAGCTTTACGATCCGTCGGCGCCTGTCCGCACTGCTGCGACGAATGAGATGGAGCGAGCCTGTGCTCACCCAGCCATGGCACAGTGTGCAATGCAGCAAGGTCCTCCTGTTGATCTGTTGGCGACGCACACAACCATAGCTCTTTTGGGTCTCGCAGACTCGCGCGGATTCCAGCTCATGCACCGCGCTGGCTTATTGAGTCCACTTGCCCAGGCTTGGTATGCTCGCGACCACATAGCCTATGTGGCACAAGCCGAACGGGTCATGGCTCTAGACTCGGCCACACCGTTCTTGCCGCCGCATCTGTACGGCCAACTTGCCAAGACGCCTGCTGGGTGTGTCTACCTAGCGGAGCTGCATGTCTTGCCGGAGTGGTCGGCTGTATTGGCAGGACATGCACTTGAGTCGTTCGACAGTGCCATGTTGGAAAAAGTCAAGGCAGCATTGTGGGCCTGCGGGCATGTTGGAGCGTCGGATCTCGGCATGAGCATGCTGCAATCGCATGATCTGGTGGACCTCGTATTTCAGACCGCCAAGTCGCCGGTCGTTTCGATTCGCGGTACTTTCTTTTTTGTGTGTGGTCTCTGGGCTCACTCTGAGCAGGGACGCTGTGCATTGACAGATCGTGGCTGGGACGTGTCTGCGACTGCACACGTGTGTCTTCCGCGTGACTTTCGGGCGTTCGTCTACTTGCCTGGCTCTGGTACGACAGGTATGAATCAAGGGCTCTCGTCACGTCTCACTCCTCCCAAAGACGAGCAGGAAGCATACGCTACTGGCCTCTTAGCGAATTTGGGGAATGGCGTCGTCGCTGGAAGTGCGAGACGTGCGCTGCTCCGCCACCGGCAGCAACACCCACGTGTGTATCGACAGGTCTCGTTGCTGGGCCGTGCGCTTCATATGATGGACCACTTTGCGTTTCGACTCGCGGCGCGTCGAAGTATATGGGCGATTCTAGTCGAGTACCCTTTAACTCCAGACACGATCCGCGCGCTTCAGCAATGGCGCTCAATGCATCTGACAATCGCACCGGTTCCTCCGACACGCCGCTCACAAAAGACCCAATCTGAAGCTGATCGGCAAGATCGCCTAGAGCAAGGCATGTCGCGACTGTATCCTGTCTTGAGGCTGTCATCTAGACAGCGACAACCTTGCGGTACCGGGTCCTACACTACGAGCCAAATGGATCCGCGTCCAACCAAGTCAACAACGGAGCCAGGCGTCACAGATGCATCTCTATCCGCACCGGCGACAGATCTGACAACGTCCACGATGGCTACTACAACACATACAACATACTCACAACCTTCGCCTCAGCCATGCGCAGGTCGCGCAACTCGCGATGCATGGCCCTACAAAATGCATGGCTTTGTATAGTTGTCAACGTACATATTCACGACGAAGAGCACGATCACAGCGAATACTCAGTCCTCTCTTCACTTTGCTTCTTCTTCAGATTTCCGACTTTTACTGGTTCTGGCTATTTAGCATGTTGTGTTCAATGCCGTGGCTCAATAGCGAGATCGCACGACTCGTATCGCCATGAGGCACAACAAGGAACCGCAAGAGCTCGAATGGATCTGTCTTATGCTTTCGAACAGATGTGAAATAGACTTTGCCGACACCGCGTGGGCCCACAACTTCGAAACTCATATCGACCTTGCCTTTCAATGGATTAATGATGCCTTCAATCCACGGATCGCCGAACATGCTGCGCTTGATCCGCACAGGCTCGCCCAGTAGCTCGTATACTTCAGGCGCACTGCGCACACGCTGCGACACCATTCGCAGAACGGACGAACCCACACGTTCCTTATTGTTGAAGTAGGCAGACAACACATACCAAAGAGCTACAAGAGATGCGCCACCTGCGATATAGAGAGGCTTCCTGTTCGGTAAGGGTGGAATGGGATGCTTCACACGCGTTACATGCGGATCCCAGTGTCCTGGTTGTACTGGTCGGGAGGAGATACCGCGCATATGCACCATCTTGTGTGCACTATACCACAAGCGTGCGCGGCTGAATATAGGCGTCACTCGATTCATCATGACGCAATCACCGCCACCAAGCAAGACGTTGAGGCTGCTGTCGCTCGTCGTCCCTAGACCCATCCGCTCGCTTGCTGGGACTAGCGCACCTCCACAGTTCCATGGGCTACATTCACCGTTTTAGAGGCCTGTCCCCCCCTACCCCACTACCACGTGTCTTTTTTTATGCCACTACCACATTCCATCATGGACACGAGAAGCCAGTCGTACGCAACCGCGTATTCCGACCATAACCACCACGCTCCCCATGTTTCGTCATCAATATGCCAGACTCTCCACCGCTTGAATCCAGACTAAATACCACAATATCCCTCTTGTGGCTCATGTAAAATATAGATACGTGGAAAGTACCACCCATAGTGTGTTATATACGACTACCGCAGTGGGCGGACAAAGCTAAACAACATAAAAATAAACAACACACACCAATCTATGTGGAAATTTGACAAACGTCATGCTTACTCATGTTACAACAGGAATGCGGCCGCCAGAGTTCCAATGGCCAGTGCAACGGTCGACGCTAGAGTCACAGAGACGTTACCGGCGCCGTTTCGGTCCTTCTTGTCCGAGCTCTGGCTGTCCTTGCCATTGCTCTCGCTGTTGTTCTCATTTTTGTTGCCACGCTTGTCGCTGCTAGAGCTCTTAGAATCACCGTCATTCGCAACAGCGGCAGTGGCTTGCGATACCGAGCTCTCAGCACTCTTGGAGAGCGAAGCAATCTTGTTCGCGGGCGATGGCACTGGCTTGCAGTTGGACGACTTAGGCATCGACTGGGCCACACTTGGAGTCGACTGACCCTTGTGACCGTTCGTAAAGGTGAGTTCCTTGCCATCGAGTGTCCAAAGACCCGTCATATACTGCTGGAATGTCGAGGTCGACCCATCCTCGAGGAAGTAGCCTGGCGGGTACGCTGGGTCGGCATCACACGAATCAAACACATCCGGAGAGTAGTCACCTGGCATCACCCACGGACAGCCCATCTTGTCAAGCTCATGCTCGCACTCAACGCCAGGTTTGGCTTGGTCCGAGCCCGCCGTGCATACACGGAAACACATAATGTCATGACCAACATAGTTCATCCACTCTTTGTAGAAGACGTCTTTACCAGTCACGTTCGAGGTGACGTCACCACCCTTTGGGTTACCACCACCGTATTGACCATGAGGGTCGAGCTCACCACCAGAGTCATTAGCCTTGATACCAATTTTTGTGAAGTCTCCCAGTGCCATAACCTGGACGTACAGGGGTGTCTTCACAAAGTGAACAGCGGTGAGGGTACCGTCAGGAATAACACGCGCATTGTTACGAGGCTTTGTACACCAAGCCACTGTTCGCTCTTCTTGATCAGATACAGGCAGGTCGAGATCAAGAGGACCAAACGTACACCAATCGTCAGCGCTGTTGATCGAGGCCAAACGCGCATCCGACGTCTGATTCACAGGCGTATCCATCATAGGCTTGTCAGGGTTCGTCGGACCCCTGGAACCATCAGCCACTACACCTGGATAGTCACTGCTGGGGTTACCGAAGTTGAAGGGCGGCGATGGTTTCGACGTGCTTGCGGCTTGAGCCATAGCTGTAGCCGAGGCATCCTGACGACGCTGGTACACCATGTTATTGTTCGGCCGGTATACAACAGCGTTGGCCACAGAGGCCAACGCAATCGCACACAATAGCGTGCGTACTTGGAACATCCTTAGTAGATGACAGCTAGAAGGAAGCTGAATTTGAGGGAGTTTCTGATGATTTTAGACCTTCATAATAAACCTATGTTGATGCCGGTCAGCGCACTTCATTCGTGCAATGCGCAGGGCTGTGCAGTGTCCACACATGCATAAACTCTATGCTTTCTGACAAATCAGGTGTGTGCTTGACCAAGAATCCGCTGGCGCGCGCCAGATGCCAATAGTGCAGTTGACATGTGACGAGGGGCTTGCGTATTACACCACGTGCAATACCTTTTCCACCGTATCTCACATTGGCATTGTCAGGTGGTCGCCATGGTCGTGCGTCTGCGCCTGGCACGGCATGGCACGAGAAACAATCCATTCTATCATGTGGTAGCGATTCAAAACACAAAAGCTCGCGATGCTAGACCTATCGAAAAGCTCGGCGAGTATGACCCTGTCCCGCGCCCTCTGCGAAGTGTCTTACCCAACCCGGTACGCCAACGCTTGCAGGACCGTCCCGGTTACAATGGCCAAGTGATCACGCCGGGTATCAGTACGCAGCCTCGACTGGAAAAACGTCTTGAATGGAATGAGGATCGAATCAGGTATTGGCTTAATACTGGCGCACAACCTAGTAAGCCAGTTGCTCGTCTTCTTGACAGGGTGCGTGGTTACTTCTTTTTTATCCTCTTTGTTACATAACTAACATGACGCTTTCAGGCTGGACTGATCCCCCCCGAAAAGCGAGCCATGTACAAGGGTCTATTTCACCCGCCGCAGCCGACTGTTGGAAACGATTTGGAAGGTTCGACACAGGAACACCGCGGGAGCACATGAATCTTGCACCGATTATGAATGCATGTTCAGAGGGGGAAAACAATTTGTCGCAATTGCGTCCGGTGTGGGATGAAGGTTGTAAAAAAAATCCAATTTCAGTCCTCTCATTGTATGCTCTGCCATCCAAGCCTACCACGCTGACACAATGCAAAAGAAAGGGTATTATATGATTCAATTGAGTATCACTCGTTGCGAATCGTATACTATCCATGACGATATGGGAAGCGATCATTTTGCCGATTGCTGCATTTTGTCAGCAAATATACCGTTTGAGATCTGCTTTATTTTCTCATACATACCCCTCAAGAGGACGCGAATATTTTCCTGTCCTTTTGGGCCGACCAGCGCGAGAGCGTGTAGTTTCTGATGGCGTCTTTGAATCTGGTTCAGGCATGTTCATGGGTGCCACTGTTGTCTGCATAGTAGTCATAGCTTCAGATGTAGGTAATGAGGGAAATGGCCACGGTGGCGGTAGCATACCGGGGAGGCCGCCCCACGGTGACAAAGGTAGTGGCAAAGGAATGGTGGATTCATTTGTGGGTGTATCCGAGGGCATACTGGGTTGTGATGTGGGCACTGGCATAGGCATGGGCATTGCTGCAGGTGGAGTCTTTGGTGCTTCTGATGACGTCGGGGCTGTCAAAGATGTCGTTGGCAAAGAGGTTGCGGTGGTACTTTCGTCTTTGAGTTGTTGCAATAAATCTGCTAGGTTTGAAGGTAGGCCAGGTATTGAGCTGCTGGATGACGTGGAGACGGAAGGGGATGAAATTTGGTCAAATACAAAAGGTCGTATCACAGAGCCGGTTGTCATGACCCGGGGCTCATTGAGCGTTGTAGAAAAGGCTGATAGATATGCATCTTGCACAGGCTCAGCAGGACTTTCTGGGATCATGCTTGGCTCAGAATACGTGACTTCAGCCACATCGTTATCATACTCAGCTTGGATCTGTTTTGCTTCGCTGTGTGCACCGCATTCAGGTATCATGGGCGAAAGGACAGATAGGCCCACCTCTCGCGGAGGATAGTAATCAATGTACTCTTCCATATCGGCATGCGCGAGACGGAAAGCCCCGCCCTCCTCCATATCAAGCTGGCCCACACTGGCAATGCCGCCTTGCTCGTCTTCTTCATAGACAGCGGGTTCGATCAATTTGACAGCCACAAGTGCTTGTCCATCGTGGTCTCTCCAATGAACAGTCTTTTTTCGTTTCTTGGGCTGAGTAGCAGACTCAGCAGAAGAGGTTGAAGAGGCTTCTCCGGCGGACACAGGCGCAGAAGCGGATGCAGTTGGTGGTGGGCTAGGCCGCGGTTGATCTATAAGTGTCATGAAACTTGCCAAGTCCCTATTCGCATTGGACTGTGCAGACGCTGAGCGTGACGATACTGATTTTCGGGTGGCTGCGGACGAGCTTGTCAAAGGCTTAGCATCAGAAATCTGCGGCGAGCCGCGTCGCTCTGATTGCGTCGACGCGGATGCCGTACGCGCCCGCGACGTGCTAGACATTAACATGCTTGAGGCGGGGCGCACTGAAGCTCCAACGGCAGATCGAGTGGGTGGCACAGCCGTTGATGCACTGTTGCTGCGCGCACGCTTAGTAGTCGGGTCCTGCAACGAGTTCGTGGCAGCGGGACGCTTGACTGTCGTCGAGAGTGGCGGCGCGCTCTGAGCCCGTGATGCTGTACTAGATGGCACAAGTGCACTCCATTTTTCTTTCACTTCATCTGCGAGCTTTCGAGCATGTTCACTGCGAAGACGTTTTTGGGCACCGGTAATCAGCTTCCCTAGGCCTACATGGTCTTTAAGGTGCTCTAGTTCAATCGGAAGTCGAAGCAAAAGAGCCAGTAAAGGTTCGACGACCGTAGCGTACATGTCGCTTATATCTTCCATATCGGACTTGCGTGGTGGCGTCGCGTCTGAAAGCCATGTCGCCAAAATCTCTCGACCACGGGTATGATTCGTGAATGCCGAGAGATACGCCGGCGAGCCGTGCTGCATCATACGTTGAACGATCTGCAAACGGTCCTGAGGTGTCGTTGCGCGAATAGTAAATCCATCCGGCGCATTTGAGCCCCTGTTATCCGATAGCAATGTGACGAGTGCACCAGCCGCTTCCTTCGGGCTTTTCTCAATGAGATTGGGCGTGATAAGATTCGGCGCCGTAGTAGAAATATCATGTGTCGATGTAGGAAACGACGGGAGCACAGTCGCTGGAGTTGACGAAATCGGTATACGTGTGCTAAAAGTCGTCAGTCAGCATCATTGATTCAGACATGGAGATGAAGACGCGGCACATCCAATGCGTGGACAAACGGCCTATGCGAGTGAAAAACGGGTAGTGATGTTATGGTGGGAGTTGCTCTCGCTAAGAAATAGAGCAAACTTACGCGAGATAGCTCACAGTGTGGCAGCGGTTCTTGCGTACAAGTCCAGTCGCTTATGACGCAGCGATAGAGTTATATCTATCCGTTCCCATTACTCTCGCATCACCACACGCCACCCCACATGACCGTCTGCGCAAATGCAGTAGCGACGCGCCATACTCCATATCGATACGTACTCGTCGATTTGTGACATATCGAGATAGCGCACACAGATACGCCAGAGACAAGCGCTGTACTCCAATATACAGGAAAAATTCAGATTCTCGAGGTGAGATGGTTAGAGAGCCCCTGCTTAAACTACAAGGGCACGAGTGCTATGACAAGTGCAAGAGACTTTTGAAGCTCCCACGAAACAAGAGCTGTTTCTTTCAGTAAAACACCACGCCAAAGTCTACGAGGAAAATAAGGGTTCGTACGTTAGCCCTAGTTTCGTGGCGTCAGTAGACAAATATGCGTGAGGATAAATCGAGTCTCTGAACTGAGTTGGTTTTTTCGGGTGGAAGTACATGACGGACGAATCACTCGTGGTCAAAGCACCGCAGCACGTGCTTATGTGATCATCAGCAGCCTACTCAACACCGGCACCGGGGCCTTGCCTTTCAAATTCTGTGTGGTTGCCTGCTTCTGATCTGCAGCTGGGTCCGCTGCTATTGCCCACCCTTGCACACAGAGGTTGTGCGTATCAACTTGTGTGTAGTACAGCCAGATCAAGTGCTTATTGTCATTATGAGTCCACATGTAGAGCAACATCGATATAGTGACCTTTGCCCTAGGAAAGTCGTCCATAGCCTCTAGCTTTAGTTTCTCCAATGAGACCGACGCCTTGCGACCACTCCGTGAAAATGAAATGTAGATTGAGCCTCCACGATCATTGTCACACAGCACAGCGTGTTGTTAGCAATGCGAGGCATTCCCACAACATGCCTAAGTCAAGTACGCGGCTCACTGGCGTCTTCATTCCTACGTAAAGCGTTTCATACCGCACCGGTGAATTCCAAAAAGGCGCGTGCGCCAGAGCATCGTGTGCAGTACAATTATGACCTTTTTTCTCTGCATCCCGAGGACGAGCATTACTCTTATCCGCTTGTGACGGCGGACGATTTGGCCAGATCCAAGGCACGGCCGCGGTCTGTTCGTATGCTTGCGCGTGACTTTATCCATGATAGCCTGTACAATACTCACTATGGCTATTTTAGTCGGCAGGCCGTCCTACTGCCATCTGCAAATCCACCCTCACGTGTTGGTTCCGATACGGCATCACCTGCAGTAACAGCAGCAACATCATCGTCAACACTTGATTCCGTCTTCCCTTTTCACGATATCAAAAATGAAACCGAATTTATGCGCGCAGTGCAGCTTCGGTATATGGCGTTTGAAGAGTGGTTCCAAAATGAGATGAAAGCTCGCGAAAGACGGCGCCATTACAATGAGCCAACTCCGCAGGAGCGTATTGATGCACTCATTGCAAAGCAAAAACGGACACCTTGGGGTAGTACTCAGCGCCTCGAACTAGCGCGTGAAATCGGCCGCCTTCAACGCGATCAAAGCCATGAGCAAGTGTCGGATACAGAGGTGGATACCATGGTGGCTGGACAAGTTTGGCACACCCCGACGCAGCTTTTCAGTGTACGTATGACGAAGACTTACCACAGCCGCATTATGGACATGCCCTAGCTCGCTATCTGGTGGCAGAATACAAGTTGCACCTTTTCCCATATCATGACCTCGTGATATATGAGCTCGGTGGTGGTGCTGGAACATTGGCGCGTGACATCCTTGACTATATGGAAGAATTTGAGCCAGACGTGTATTCGCGTACGCGCTATCATATTGTGGAAATTAGCGATCGACTTGCCGCGCAGCAGAAGGCACGATTGCTGCACCATCTGCGACAAGGCACGGTCGAAGTGGTACCGCGTGATTTTTTGCAGTGGGACAAGGATGTAGAAGACCCCTGCTTCATTGTCGCTTTAGAGGTTCTGGACAATTTGGCACATGATGTGGTGCGTTATTCCACGGATGATCTGCAACCGTACCAGGGTCTAGTGTCAATCGATCGTACCGGGGACTTTGTCGAGTTATGGGAGCCCGTGCAAGACCCGCTGATTCAACGCTACCTAAATCTGTTCCACTCCGTCCGTCGGCCTCTCTTGCCACCAGGTGCGCCATTCTATCTGAGCTGGATTCCATCTTCATTACGACATACGTTGCATGAGAGTGCGCCATTTTACCCCAATCTCACTCAGCCGCATTTCATTCCGACTGGTGCTCTTCGGATGCTCGATGTATTGAAAAAGCACTTTCCGCTTCACCGCTTGGTTTTGTCTGACTTTTCTTCGCTGCCAGATACGATTCATGGTGTGAATGCACCCGTCGTTCAAACACGGCACAACGGTATCATGATTCCTGTGACCACCTATTGTGTACTGCAAGGCTTCTTTGATATCTTCTTCCCAACTGACTTCCCATTGCTTCGTGACATATATTTGCGCCATATGGGTACATCGCCAGCCGGTGACTTCGCCAACGCTGGATCAAAGATGTCGAGGACATACTTCACCCCCACCTACTCGACTGAATTTTCTCAGTATGTCCCGTCTGCCTATGAAGACTATTCCTATGCGCCGAGTAGATTGTTGGGTCTGTCAGACGTCATACCACCTCCGCTTCTGCGTGATTCGCCTGATGCTCGTATCATGTCTCATGCAGAGTTTCTCACTCGATACGCAGATACCCAGGGCACGCAATTGCGTGATGGATCAAACCCTATGGTTTCTTGGTATGCAAATGCCAGCTGGCTTCTCACGTAGTGAATCAACAATTATGGATTTCACTGATGAAAATGGTTTCGTATCCGTGCGAGTCTGAAAATGGTCCAAATTTATAGCTTAGTGTCGATGATGGGTTGGCGTGAAGAGGTGGAGTGAGTGAATGTGTTCTATGCACGATCCATGTCCAATCTCTTTGCCTCGTCAGAGGCTCGTCACAGATCCAAACAGGCCACATCCACGTGGCGTTTAATCACAAACTTTCACGTCTATTGTGTCCTGACCCCATACCGCAACGCTATGCTGTTACCGTATCGCGAGCAGCCCTCGACAAGGGGACGTCTGACGACCATCGCAGGCATTGGTACGTCATGACAACCACAACCCTGGCTAACGCATGAAGTCCTCTTTTTGCATGCAGCGTACTCTGCATACGAAGGTATGTAAGACATCGGCAGAATTAATGCCCACTCGCAGTCTTGTCGCAGGGCAAAAGTATTGACCTGTCAACCTCTACAACGGCATATGAAAGCAACGTTCCACTTGATGTACGTATCGAAAGAGAGAATGACCTACTTACCTGCAGATCAAATTTGAAACTCTCGTGGCATTTGTCGTGCTTGTGGTAGGGTGCGCTATGACGACGCCGAAGCTCCGTCAGATGACATGGACCGCCCGTATGCGCGAGACGTACGTACATTTGCCACTGTCGCACACGATAACACTGGCAGGGACATTGATCTTGTGGACGCACGCCCCAGCTTCGCCACTGTATACCACCGAGGGGCGAAGCTATTTGCTGTGCGTGACTAAGGCCTAAAATCGTCGCGAAGTACCGGGACGTCGCGCACAAGGATGCGAACATCCTTCATACTACAACCAGACAGGTATTCACAGAAACGCTAGACTGAGCATCACTCGCCTTTTTCAGCAGGACGCGCCTGTTAGAACATGCTCCAATTCATAGATCCCAAGGGCACGTAAGGGAGCTTGATAGAACTACGGACTAGCGACTGATCGATATTGAAGTCACACAAGTCATACCTCGCCGGAACACAGAGCCGCAGGCATAGCCTGCTTAGAAACACTTCCTGTGCACGATCGAGGGACCAGCTTCGTCGTACTCCTGCTTTGAAATCCACATTTGCTGGAATGTGGACAGGGAAGCAAGAATCGAACCACCAATCCAGACAGAGTACTTACGCTCTGGAGGGGCGACGATCTTGACCTTCATGCTGCTGGGAGCAAGAGCCGTGATCTCCTTCTGCATACGGTCGGAGATACCCGGGTACATCGTTGAACCACCAGACATGACAATGTTGCCGTACAGGTCCTTACGGATATCCAGGTCACACTTCATGATCGAGTTGTAAGTGGTCTCGTGAATACCAGCCGCTTCGAGACCCAAGAACGAGGGTTGGAAGAGTGCCTCAGGGCAACGGAAACGCTCATTGCCAATAGTAATAACCTGACCGTCAGGCAGCTCGTAGCTCTTTTCGAGAGCCGAGCTCTGGGCGGCTGTGAGCATTTCCTGCTCAAAGTCCAGAGCAACATAGCACAGCTTCTCCTTGATGTCACGAACAATCTCGCGCTCGGCGGTCGTCGTGAATGGGTAACCACGCTCCATGAGGATCTTGACAAGATGCTCCGTCAGGTCACGACCGGCCAAGTCAAGACGGAGAATAGCATGAGGCATCGAATAACCCTCGTAAATAGGCACAGTGTGCGTAACACCGTCACCCGAGTCCAGCACAATACCTGTCGTACGACCAGAGGCGTACAAGGAGAGAACAGCCTGAATAGCCACGTAGAAGGCTGGCGCGTTGAACGTTTCGAACATGATTTGCGTCATCTTCTCACGGTTGGCCTTCGGGTTCAAAGGAGCTTCAGTGAGCAGCACAGGGTGTTCTTCTGGTGCTACACGGAGTTCATTGTAGAACGTGTGGTGCCAGATCTTCTCCATGTCATCCCAGTTCGTCACAATACCATGTTCAATTGGGTACTTGAGCGTGAGGATACCACGCTTTGACTGGGCCTCATCACCGACGTACGAGTCCTAGCGGCATTAGTATACAATGAAAAGTTGCATCCAATCACATACCTTTTGACCCATACCGACCATCACACCTGTGTGGCGGGGACGACCGACAATCGAGCTGATGAGGCGTCAGTAAAGCTCGGAAGTAAGCATAACGTACGGGAACACAGCACGGGGCGCATCGTCACCGGCGAAACCGGCCTTGCACATACCCGAACCATTGTCAATGACAAGCTGTACAGAGGTTAGTTACTAGAATTTCATGATGAAAGATTCGAATATTCGTCAGTGAAACATACAGCAGCCACCTCGTCTAAGCAAAGCGAAGTGAAAGTCGGCAGGTGTTAGCATGGCATTCGAATATGAAGTATATATTTATTGTTGGTTACCTACCTTCCATATTGTTGGTAGTTGTACGAGAGCCAACAACTAGCGAACTGAGGAACGAATAATCGGGATCCCAAGCAAGCGAATAACCAGCGGAGGTTCGCTCATCAAGGCCAATCAAACAAGCGCGTCTGATGTGGCCAATTCTACAGGGCGTGTGTACTACCTATGCCCGGTCCACCACAGCCACCTCGGGCTGCTAGGTTCCCAGCCTTTGTCAGAGGCCTCAAATGGTCGTGGGGTGGTGAGCGCCCTCTCGGCCGAGAATCCTGCGTGCTGTGCTGGCACATGCAATACACGCATGGCGTTTTGCATGTGTCAGATTAGGTGTAGATGCTCCGTTATACTGCTTGCCCCGTGATGCTCTCTAGAACAAGGTCGATCTATACAATCGTTCTTAAATCGACAGAAACTCTCACATGAGGCGAATATCGTATGCTTAGAAGCTATAAAGGTAGTACTTATACATTAGGTGCGTCCAGTACAATCGACTATTGCGTGAAAGAAGGGGGAGGGGGAAATGACGCGGACAAAAACAGCGAAAGAAGTAGGAAAGAGACTGTGTGTAATAAGAATGGAATGCTGGAGGAAGACGAGGGCGCCTCTAACTATGCGCTCTTTTTCTTCTTCTTATCCTTTCCTTCTTTTCCCTCTTTCGCTGCCTTCTTCGCTGCCTTCTTCGCGGCCTTTTCGACGTCACTAGCCTTGCTCTTGCTCTTCTTGTCCTTCTTCTTCTTCTTCTCGGCCTTTGATGATGCCTTGGACGAAGTCTTCTTCTTCTTCTCCTTCTCAGCTGGCCCGTCATCGCTGTCTTCATCATCATCCGCATCCTTATTGTCCTCGACATCTTCTTTGTCGTCACTACCGTCTTGGTCCTCATGGTCTTCACCATCATCATCATCGCCATCAACATCCATCAAATCGCCAGCGGCCTCTTCCATCGCGGCAATAGCCTTGCGCATGGCGTCGCTGTTCTTTGTCGTGGGCTTGCCTGTTTCGTAGAAAGCGAGTCGCTCTTCCACTTGCATGTGGAGGACTTCACCAAACTTGGTAGATGGAGCATCTGAGAAGCAATCGATTCGGCATGCAATGCTGATTTTGTTCGCGAGGAAACGAGACATGCGGCCCTTGTTTTTCGGCGCGGCGCGCGAAATGGCAGACGCATGGTAAATTAAGCCGTATTTAGGCGTATTCCCCTTCGTCTTAAGCGCACGGAACAGAGCCTTTTCAGCACCAAGAATCTGCACTGTCGACGCAGGATACTTGGCCAAGTTCGTCAGCGAGCCGGCGTGGGAAATCAGACGAGCGCCAATGACTTCGCCAAGAAGGGCCGAGAGATTTGGCGCGACAAGATGCATTTTCTCCACAAGATAGTCGTGCATGTTTTTGCGGTACTCGGCAAGTCGAACAACACGGTCAGCAAAGTTTTCTATGTTGATCATATCAAGTTCGCCAATTTCCGTACCCATGCTGGCTCGACTGGCATCAAGCACATTGTGGGCAGCTGTTTCATCGCCCTGGAGGATTTCTGCCATTTCTTCTAGATCATTTTCACTGAGGTTCTCTTTGGCTTTAATGTATCGGGCGAGACGAGCGTATGTGATATTATCTGGCACGATACGCACGAGCTCAGGAAAGTGCCAGCCGTACCATTCACGCACACGCATGGCGAAAGTGTTGACGTCCTTGTCGAGTGTGTCAAGAAGTGCGATGGCCTGGATGATCATGTTGTCACTGCGGTTCACATTAAACTTGACCTTGGAGCGAGAAAATGAGTGACCAAGACCAAGCCTGTCTCTTATACACATCTCCGAGCCCACGAGACTAGGCATGATCTCG